>Ga0315275_10006049_pt1 | contig 11525 bp, 8 predicted proteins | sample YL17G03_0_MG_FD_205557 | JGI IMG/M metagenome (GOLD analysis project Ga0315275, IMG submission 205557) | Sediment microbial communities from Yellowstone Lake, YNP, Wyoming, USA - YL17G03_0 | ecosystem: Environmental > Aquatic > Freshwater > Lake > Sediment | place: USA: Wyoming | collected... | reverse complement strand
AACGGGTTGATGGCGGCAAGCACCCCGGTTGCGCCCGGGCTCCCGCCCAGCCTCGTGACCTCGGTGCTCTCGAACTGGCCGTCCTCGACCACCTCGGGCTCGCTCGCGACCACGCTTGCGACCTCCACCTGGTCGAGTGATGGCGTGTCGCTCGAAGCGGGGGAGTTCACCGAGGTCCTCCCGCAGCCGGCGAGCAGTCCGACGGCGGCAAGCAGGGACACTGCGAGCAGGAGTCTGTTTCTCATGAGTCCTCCGTTGTGCCCGGCGCGGTGGCCGCGGCGTTGAACCGACCAGGGGGAAGGAGACGACGTCCGGTCGGAAGAGCACTCCACGTGCCATGCTTGGCGCGCGGCGAAGCCCAAGTGCCTCAACGGTGAGCCACCCGCCCCGCGGCCCGCGGTGTACGCGGCGGGGCACCGCTCGTCACGAACCGTGCCGGTCCGGGACACCGCGAACGGCTGCGACTCGAGCGGACCAGAGGCCCGCAGGCTCCGTCTCAGTCGAAGCGCCCCGCCCGCGCCGGGACGCCGACGACCCCGGAGCACCGCCTCGGGGCCGTCCTGCAGCGCACGAGCCGGTCCGCCGGATCAGCGCTTGATGTTCACCGCCTCGCTGGTCGAGAAGGTGAGCTCCGCGCCCTCCTTGAGCACCACCTGGTAGCCCTTCGATCTCGCCACCGCGCCGCCGGCCCCCGCGCCACCGAGCAGGCCGCCGATGAGTGCGCCCTTCTTGCCGCCGACCGCTCCACCGATGAGCGCCCCGGCCCCCGCGCCGCCTGCAATGGCACCGAGGTTCCGCGCGCGGGTGGAGCCGGCCTCGATCGCCGTGGTGGTGGCGTGCGCCGCATAACCAGTGCCTTCGACGGTCATCGAGCCGATGGCCAGATCGAGCATGGCCCTGTCGCCCTGTGCCGCGGGCTTCACCGCGCTCACGGTGCCGCTGACGGTGCTGCCGGACGGGATCACGGTCTTCTCGGCGACGACGACGTTGTTCTTCACCACGCCGGTCCATGTGTCACCGACCTGCGCGGTCTCCGAGGAGATCGGTGTGCTGACGGTGACGGTGATGGTCGTGCCAGCCGGCACTGTGATGCCCGGATTCGGCGCTGGTGTGGGTGCGGGCGCCGGGGTCTCGGGTTTCGGCGTGGGCGCGGGTGACTTCTTCGGCGTTCCCACCCGGGGCTGCGGCACGGGCTCGGGTTCGGGCGGCGGGACCTGCCCCTGCGGGGCGAGATCCCCCTGGCCCTGTTCCGTCGGGTTGGTCGCGAAGGCGGTGCTGTCGGTCATCGTGGTCTGCGCGTCCTTCTTGGCGCCGCAGCCTGCCACGGAGACAGCCAGCACGAGCGTGAGACTCAGGATGATCCACGGACGAAGTCGCATGTCGTTTCTCCTCGGTGTCGCCCCGGATTCCATTCGGGGCTCGTTCGCCCGCCGGCTGGCGGGACCATTTCCGCATCCAGTCCCTGATGCGCTGCGGCAACGCTCGCCCGGATGGATGATGGATCCGGGCCGTCCAGCCACAGAATGCAGCGGGGGTTCGCGGAGCGCAAGCGCTTCGGCGCCTTCGCTCGGATGCGTCGGACGGACGGATGATTTCAGACGCGGCGCCGCGGGCCTGCTAGAGCGGCGCAAGCCCCCCCCGCCGCAGGGCCCCCATTGGGTAACCGCGTCCCATGGGCTAGTCTGCCGCGGTCCACCGCCGTTCTGCCTCACGAGGGGGGGCCGTCACATGGACATCGTATTCCGCTGCGGGGACCTCTTACAGCGCCCGGCCGGGGCGCTCGTCGTCGGCCTCCTCAAGGGCGAGCGGAAGCTCGCGGGAGCGGCTGCGGCCGTGGACCGCGCCGCGCATGGCGCTCTTTCGGCCCTGCTGGCCCGCCGTGATTTCAGCGGCGCACACGCCGAACTCGTCGTGCTCTACCCGAAAGGCCTCAAGCTCAAGCGGATCCTGGTCGTGGGCCTGGGGCCCCGGGCCGGGCTCTCGCTCCAGCGCGTCCGCCTCGCCGCCGCGGCCGCGGTGCGCAAGGCCCGCGAGTTGCGCGCCGGCACCGTCGTCATCCCCGCGCTCGGCGCGGACCGGCTCGATCCGGTCGCGGCCGCGCAGGCCACTGCCGAGGGCGCCGTGCTGGGCCCCTGGCGTTTCACCGCCTACCGGACGAAGCCCGGAGCCCCGGCGCTAAAGCGTGTCGAGGTGGTCGAGTCCGGCACGGAGCGGGCGCCATCGCTGGCGGCGGCTGTCGAGCGTGGAGCGCGGTGGGCCGAGGGCGCGGTGCTGGCGCGCGACCTCACCAGCATGCCAGGCGGCGACCTCACTCCCGAGCAGCTCGTGGAGCGCGCGAAGGAGGTGGCGCACGCCGCGGGGGCGAAGCTCGAGGTGCTCGACGTGCCCGCGATGGAACGCCTCGGCATGAACGCCATCCTGGGCGTGGGGCGCGGCAGCGTGCACCCGCCGCGCTTCATCGTGCTCGAGCGGGGGCCGAAGGCCGAGCGTGGCGAGGCGCCGCCCACGGTCGTGGTGGTGGGCAAGGGCGTGACCTTCGACGCGGGCGGCATCTCGCTCAAGCGGCGCGATGGCCTGCACGAGATGAAATACGACATGGCGGGCGCTGCGGCCGTGCTCGGGTTGTTCGCGGCCCTGCCGAGCGTCACGCTGCCGCTGCGGATCGTGGGGCTCATCCCCGCGGCCGAGAACATGCCCGGCGGGCGCGCGCTCAAGCCCGGCGACGTGCTACGCGCGATGAATGGCACCTTCATCGAGGTCACCAGCACGGATGCCGAGGGGCGGCTGCTGCTGGCCGACGCGCTGGTCTACGCGCAGCGCTACGAGGGCGCGACGGTCGTGGACCTGGCAACGCTGACGGGCGCCATCGGGATCGCATTGGGCCCTTACGTGGCTGGCCTGTTCACCACCAACGACGGCTTGGCCGCCGAGCTGCTTGCGGCGGGCGAGGCGGCCGGCGAACGGTTGTGGCGCATGCCACTGTGGGACGAGTACGAGAAGGAGCTCGAGAGCGACACGGCCGACATCGTCAACGCAGCCGCCTCGCGCGATGGCGGCGCCTGCGTCGCGGCGCGATTCCTCAAGCACTTCACGGGGGACCTGCGCTGGGCGCACCTCGACATCGCGAATACGGCCTGGGCGCCGTCCGAACGGCCGCACGAACGACGCGGGCCCACCGGCTACGGCGTGCGGCTGCTGCTGGAGTGGCTGACGCGGCGGGCGAAAGAGGCGTAGCGGGCCGGCGGGGGGTTGCTTGCACCAGCGGCCCGAAATGCAGGTGATGCGGTGTCAGGGGCTATTTCCGCGGCGCGCCGGGGTTGCCGAGCAGATTGTCCCGGAGACGCATCGCGACCCGCTGAAAGCCTTCACCATTCAGGTGAAAGCCATCCAGCGTGCAGTCCTGACGCAACTCGCCTGCCGAGTCGACGACTTCGCGCAGGTCCAGGAAATGCACGCGCGGCCGATCGGCGGCGAGCGCCCGGATCTCCGCGTTGAGCGCCTCGACTTCCCGGTGGCTCGGGATGTTCAGGTACGGCCAGTCCGGGGCAATCCATTCGCGGTACAGGCGCCGGTTCACTGGCAATACCGGTAACAGCCAGATGTCCGTGTCGGGCGATCGCGAGGCGAGCGTCGTCACGATCCGAACATACTCCCGGACGGTCTGCGCCCGTGGCACCCGCCTGCGGAGGTTGTTGCTCCCGCAGCAGACGACAACATGGCGTGGGCCGCCCGCGACGACCTGGCCCAGCCGCTCGATCATCGCATGGGTGTCGTCTCCGACGATCGCCCGGTTCTTGGCGCGCGGGTCGCCGAGAAGTTCGTGCCAGGCTCCGTACTCCAGCAGATCATCCCCGAGCATGACGATGTCGCCGGGCGCGACCGGCAATCGTCCGTAGACGCTCAGGGAGGTGTTCGGAAAGCCGCTCGAAACCGGCCCTCCCCGCATCGCGCCCAACACCCTGGGAACCTGGCGATCCAGCCAGGACCACCCGCCCTTCTTCTCTATCAGGGCGACGAGCCCGATCGCGGCGAGTGTATTCAGCGCCACGGAGAGAATCATCATCTTCCTGAACAGGCGCGTCTTCATGATGCGGCTCTCGTTTCCCAAGGTGTCCTATCCAGGCAAGGGCGCCCTGCGGGCCCGGCGACGTCATGGTCCGCGGGGGGCTCTCCCGCGCGGTCAGTCGTGGGGGGGCAGTTCCTGTTTGAGCCGGAGCGCCACCTGTTCCAGGCCTCGACCATTCAGGTGAATGCCGTCCGACGAGTACTCCTGGCGCAGCTCCCCGGTGGGATCGAGTAGCCCGGGGAGGTCGACGAAATGAATGCGCGGACGATCGATGGCAAGCGTTCGGATGAACCCGTTGAGCGCGGCGACATCCTCCCGGGTGGGCGTGTGAAGGTAGTCCATGCCGGGGACGATCCATTTGCGGTACAGCTGCGTGTTGACCGGCAGTACCGGCAGCAGCCACAGGTCGGTGCGGGCGGATTGGGAGGCGATCGTAGTCACGATCCGGGCATACTCCCGGATGGTCTGCGCGTACGGCACGCCATTCTGGATGTTGTTGATGCCACAGAGGAGGACGACATGGCGAGGCCTGCCTCGCGTGATCTGGTCCAGACGCGGGAGGATGGTGCAGGTGTAGTCTCCGTTGATCGCCCGGTTCTTCGCGTGGGGATTCGCGAGGAATTCGTGCCACTCTCCGTAGTCGAGGATGCTGTCCCCCAGCAGCAGGATGTCGTCGGGGCCGGCGGGCAGTTGCGCGAACATGCTCCGCATGTTGTGGGCGTAGTCCGCCGGGGGCTCGTGGCGGCGGAGCGAGGGAAACACATCGGCCAGCTCGCGATGGAGCCAGGGAAGCCCGCCCATGCTCAGGACGACAGCGACCGACCCGAGCACGAAGAGCGCATTCAGCGCCAGGGACAGGGCCAGGAGGATCCGAGGCAGATGCGGCCGAATGCGCTCGTTTCCCCGTGGCACCCGCCGCGTCCGCTCCCGCGCCGCTACTTCGTGCGCGGTGGCTGGCGCTTGAGCGCCGGCGCCTTGCGGTCCACGCGGATGTTGTCCCGGGCCTGCTCCAGCCTGAGCATGCGGCCGTCGGGCGAGAACCACGCCGTGAAGGACGTCGCCGCATCGGCGATGACGAGCTTGCGCGCCAGCACCGGCCGTCCGCCCCAGCGGATGGACTCGTTGCCGATGTCGGTCACCGTGCCGTCCACCATGGAATCCCGGGCGCCGAGGACGAGCACCTTGATCGGTCGCCGGTCGCAGACCTTCCCCTGCAGTGTCCGCCCGAGGAAGTTGAAGGTGGTGAAGATGGGTGGGTCAAGGACGTACATGCGCCCGGCCGGCATCGCGAGGACATCCCCGACGCCTCGCCCGTTGACTTCGCGCCAGGCCGTCAGGACGGTGTCTCCCGGCGTGACCTCGACCCCGCGCCGGAGCGTGTCCGTGCCGGCGATCTGCTGCGACCAGTAACTGCCCATGGCGAAGTCGAGCGACCCGACCACGAGGACCATGCTCTTGTCCACGGATTGCTCGGCCCGTTCGGGGAGCGACACCAGGCTGGCGGCTCGCACTAAGAGCGTGTCGCCCGTCCGCTCGATGGCGAACTCCTCGACGCGCACCGGCTTCCCGTTCTGGGAGATTATGAACGCGCCCTCGTCGAGGACGCCGCCGCTCGTGTCCGAGATCGGCTCGAGCCTGCCCCTGTTGGTCGCGGCGGGCTGTGCGCCCGCGTGCGCCGGGGCGAGCGCGATGAAGAGCGCCGTGCCGGCGGCGAGGACCGTGGAGAGCGCGGCGCAAGTGGCGCGAATCGGGCGCATCATGGCGGAGGATGGTATCACAGCCCGGGGCGCTGGAGTCCTTCCTGCGCTCTTTCGCGGGCACGCCGGTCTGGTTCCTGCCCTTCCAGGGTGTCGGCGCCGTGCGCCGTTTCGCCAGCATCCGCGCCGTCGCCCGCTTCACGACCGCCCTGGTGGCCGCGTACCATGGCGACCTCGGCGCCGTCACAGTCGGAGGAGCGCTTCTCCATGTCTGGCACGATCACCCCTTACGCCGTTGCGCCGCGCGGCCCGCTTCGTCCGCGCGGGATCCGCGCGCTCTCCCTGGCGCTGCTGGCCGTCTCCGTCTTCGCGGCGTTCGCAGGGGTGCTGCGGAACGGTTGGGTGATCCTCGACGATCCCGTCTACGTCTACGAGAACCAGCACGTCGCTCCCGGCCTGACCGCCGCGGGCGTGCGTTGGTTCCTGCGAGAGCCCCACGGCAGCAATTGGCACCCGCTCACGTCGCTCTCGCACCTGCTCGACGTGCAGTTGTTCGGTCTTGCCCCGGCAGGGCACCACGCCACGAGCCTCGCGCTCCACCTGCTGAACGTGCTCCTGCTGGTGGTCATCCTCAACCGCCTCACCGGCGCATGGTGGCGCAGCCTTCTGGTGGGCGCGCTGTTCGGGCTGCACCCGCTGCGGGTCGAGTCGGTGGCGTGGGTGGCGGAGCGCAAGGACGTGCTGAGCGGGCTCTGCTTCCTGCTCACGCTGGAGGCCTGGCGGCACTGGGCCGCGCGTCCCGGTGTCCGCCGCTACGCGCTGGTCGTGGTGGGGCTCGCGCTCGGGTTGATGTCGAAGCCGATGCTGGTGACGCTGCCATTCGTGCTGGTGCTGCTCGACGTCTGGCCGCTGGGCCGGCTGTGCGGGGGGCCGCGCGGTCCGGGTGGCTGCCCGGCCGCCCCGGCGCGTCCGCTCGGCTGGTTGCTGGCCGAGAAGTGGCCGCTGTTCGTGCTGGCGGCGGGCTCCGCGGTGGTGACCTTCCTGATCCAGCGGCAGAGCGGCGCGGTCGCGACGACGGCGAACCTGGGGCTGCCCGAGCGCACGGGCAACGCCCTGCTCTCGTACTGGCGCTACGTCGGAATGACACTCTGGCCGGTCGCGCTCTCGCCGTTCTACCCGTTCCGCGTCGCGGCGCACCCGTGGGCGCCGGGTGCCGCCGCCGCGGGATTGGGCGCGGTGACGGCGCTGGCGCTGTGCCGGTGGCGGAAATACCCATGGCTCGCGGTGGGCTGGTTCTGGTACCTGGGCATGCTGGTGCCGGTGGTGGGGCTGGTGCAGGTCGGGGCGCAGGCGTACGCCGACCGCTACACCTACCTGCCGGTGATCGGGCTGCTGGTCGCAGCGGTCTGGGCCGTGGCCGACCTGCTGGCCGGCCGGCGCGGTGCGCGGCTCGTGTCCGTGGCCGCCGTGGCGCTGGTACTGACCGCGCTCGGCGTGGCGACCGCCCGGCAGGTCGCGCTGTGGAAGGACTCGCTCACGCTGTTCGCCCACGCGCGGCGCATCACGAGCGAGAGCATGGTCGTCGAGCAGGCGCTGGGCAGGGCCTTGATGGCGGATTCGCAGAGGGTCGCGGCGCTGCGCCACCTGCGCCGTGCGGTCGAGCTGGACCCGCGAAGCGTCGACGCCCGCCACGGCCTCGGCGCGGTGCTGGCGCTCGAGGGGCGGCTCGACGAGGCCAGCCAGGAGTTCCGCCGTGTCCTCGAGTTGCAGCCGATGAATCCGGAGGCGCTCTTCAATCTGGGGCTCGTGGCGAAGAGCCAGGGCCGCCGGGACGAGGCTGCCGCGCTCTTCCGCCGCGCGCTCGAGCGGCCGACAGATAGGGCCCACGCGCAGCTTTGCCAGCTCGGTGTCATCACCATCCAGCAGGGGAGGATGGCCGAGGGCATCGCGCTTCTGCAGCGCGCGGTGGCGCTGGCCCCGGCTGACGCATCCACCCGGGTCGCGCTGGCGACCGTACTGCACATGATCCCCGGGCGTGACGCCGAGGCCGCGGAGCACGTGCGGCAGGCTCTGCGGCACGCGCCCGGCGACGTCGCGGCGTTGAACGCGCTGGCCTGGCTGCTGGCTACCAGTCCCGATCCGGCGGTGCGCCGGCCCGAGGAGGCCGTGCGACTGGCGGATCGGGTCGCGCGGGCAATTGGTGGCCGTGACCCCAGCGCGCTGGACACGCAGGCCGCGGCCGAGGCGGCGGCCGGGCGGCCCGGCGCCGCCGTCACCATCGCGCGCCGGGCGCTCGAGCTGGCGGAGCGCTCCAGGGCCGACACCCTTGCCGTGGCCATCCGCGGCCGCCTGGCGTCGTACGAACGAGGCCGCGCGTGGGTCGATTCCGCACGTGTCGCCGGGCCGTCCCCCGCCCGTCCCTGAGGCCGCTCGGCCGCCGGCCCGTCCCGTGTATGGGTTCCATCATTCCGAGAACCGACATCCCGCGCCGGGCCTTGAACACGGCCGCCCGAAGCGGGACAATCTGCGATCGGACACGCACCCGCTGGCCCCGGCACCCCGGCACCCCGAAAGCAGGCAGCCGATGAAGTTCCAACAGCTCGCCTTGTTCTTGCTTCTCGGCCTCGTGCTCGCGGCGGCAATCCCGGCCCTCGCGCCAGCCCAGCCAACCGCGCTGCCGGGCGCCGGGCAAGCCGCGCCGGACTTCATGCCGCTCAACCCGGACATCGTCCAGTCATACCAGGCGTTGGGGCGGCAGGTGCCACGCTCCAGCGCGGAAGCCCGCTTCGCCGGCCGGACGAACGTACGCATCAACCGGATCGAGCGCCCCGCCGCGCTCACCTCCACAAGCGTGAAGGCGATCGTGCTGCTGGTGCAGTTCACGGACAACCCACCGGGCGGGCCCACGACCCGGTTCCGCTCCACGGTCTGGGACAGCATGCTGTTCCGCGACAATTACATCCGTGGCGGGGCCGACACCACCACGACGCACACGCTGAAGCACTTCTACAATTCGATCTCCCACGGCGCCGTGGACATCGTGACGCTCGACCTGCCGAGTGCCACGGGCTGGCTGACCGCTCCGAACAACTACACCTACTACTGCGAACACGATGGCACGCACGACAACGGTTTTGGGCCCTATCCCCGCAACGTCCAGCGCCTGGTCATGGACGCGGTGACGGCGGCGGATCCATTCGTGGACTTCTCCCAGTATGCGGCCGGTGGCGTGGTGCAGAACCTCTTCGTCGTGCACGCCGGTTCCGCCGCAGAGTGGAGCGGCGGCGGTGACTTGATCTGGTCGCACGCCTGGAGCATCACCGACAATGATGGATTCGGCACCACTCCGCCGCCGCTCTACGCGGACGGAGTACGCGTCGCCAGCTACTCGATGGAGCCGGAGGCGGGTGGAAACACTCTGGGGGAGAGGGGCGGTGCGGTCACGGGGCCGCTGCTGCCCACGGTCGGCGTCTATGCGCACGAGTTCGGCCACGTGCTCGGGCTCCCCGACGAGTACGACTACGGATATCAATCCAATGGAACCGGCTACGTCAGCCTCATGGCGGCCGGCGGCTGGAATCGGACGCCCAACGTCTTCCCGGACTGCGCGGGCAACTCGCCCGCCCAGCCCAGCGCCTGGGGGATGGCCTACCTGGGATTCGTCACGCCGACCGTGGTGACGGCGCTGACGGCCGGCATCACCATCCCGCCCAGCGAGACCACCGGCCCGGGGGCGATCTGCAAGGTCGTCCAGCCCGGTTCGGGCGGGATGGAGTACTGGTTGTTCGAGAACCGCCAGCAGCTCGGCTTCGACGCGGGGTTCGCGAGCATGGGCGCGAGCGCCCACGGTCTGTGCATCTACCACGTGGACGAGAACGTCCTGGCGCGCAGCTTCTGGCGGCCGAACGATGCCGAGTGCGTGAGCGGTGGCGTCTACCGCGGTCAGAAGAACTGCGACTGCGACGCCCTGTCCGCCAACCCGTCAAACGGCGAGAAGTGGTACGGGATCGCGGTGGAACAGGCGGATGGGCTCTATCAGCTCGAGCTGAACGGCAGCGGCGGCTGGACGGACTTTTACTCGAGCGCGACCGGGGTCGCGTCGTTCACGCCCTCGACGGTGCCGAACACCAGCTCCTACTATACGAACAACGCCTGCGCCGGTCTGGTCGCGGCCACGAACATCCAGGAAGTGGGCGGGGACATCATCCTCGACCTGACCGCAGACGTACGGACCTACACTCTGGATGTGACGGTGGTGGGGAGCGGTTCGGCGGACAGGGCCCCGGACCTGCCCGAGTACCAACACGGCAGCACGGTGACCATGCAGGCGCTGCCCGGGACCGGACACTCCTTTGCCGGCTGGAGCGGAGACACCACGGGCAGCGCGAACCCGATCACGCTGACGATGTACGCGAACAAGTCGGTGACAGCGACGTTCGTGTCTCTGGCCGGCGCCGGTGACGGGCCGGTCGCGGCGCTGGCACTCGATCCGGCGCGGCCCAGTCCGATGCGGGGCACGGGTCAGATCGGTTTCGTCCTTCCGCGCGAGGCCCGCGCGCGACTCGGCATCCTCGACCTGCAGGGCCGCGAGATCGCGGTGCTGGCGGACGGGGTGTTCCCCGCAGGCCGTCACACGGCGACCTGGGATGGGCGCGCGGAGCGGGGTTCCGCGCCCGCGGGGCTCTACTTCGTGCGGCTGCTGGCCGAAGGCCGCGTGCTATCGCAGCGGCTGGTGCGGTTGCGTTAGTCATTCGATGAGCGCGTGCCCGGTCGGCGTTGCCAGCCGGGGCGCGCCGAGCGCAGCGGAGGAGCCATGAAAGTCCTGGCGGGTCTCACGGTGGTGCCGCTGGGTGTTGGCGTGTCGCTGTCGGCGTACGTCGCCGTCTGCGAGAAGATCCTGGCCGAGGCCGGCCTGCGCCCGCAGCTGCACGCCAACGGCACGAACGTCGAGGGCGAGTGGGACGTGGTCTTCGCCGCGCTCAAGCGCTGCCACGGGACGCTGCACGAGATGGGCGCGCCCCGCGTCACGACCACGCTCCAGGTCGGCACGCGCACCGACCGCGACCAGACGCTCGAGGACAAGGTCCGCAGCGTGGAGTCCAAGCTGGGCTGAGGCGCGGGCGGCGGGGCCGTGGGTGGGCTTCCCGGCCGGGACGGCGCGGAACAACTCGTTCTCGCGGTCGAAACGCAAGTACCCGGTGCCCGCCTATCCCCGCACCATCCGCGCCACGCACTCGATGTGCGGGGTGTGCGGGAACATGTCGAACGGGGAGACCTCGGCCAGGCGCCAGCCGTATTGGGCGAAGTCCTTGAGGTCGCGCGCGAGCGTGGCGGGGTTGCACGAGACATAGACGATCCGCTCGGGTGCCAGCTCGGCGATGCGGAAGACGACGCGCGGGTGGAGCCCGGCGCGCGGCGGGTCCACGACCACGACGTGCGGTCCGGGTGTTCCGGCCGCCCGTGTGGTGGCGCTCGCCGCGGGCCAGGGCGCGGGGCGCTCGCCGCGCGCCCACTGGCGCAGCACGGGGCGTGCCTCGCCGTTGAAGAAGTGCGCGTTGCCGAAGCCGTTCCGCGTGGTATTGCGGCGTGCCCGCCCGATCGCATCACCGACCGACTCGACCCCCACGGCAAGACCGGCGGCGCGCGCCATGAGCAGCGTGAGCGTGCCGGTGCCGCAATAGAGGTCGAGCACGACCTCGTGCGGCTGCAGCGCGGCGGCTTCGAGGGCGGCGGCGTAGAGCGCCTCGGCCTGGCGGCTGTTG
>Ga0315275_10006046_pt1 | contig 11528 bp, 11 predicted proteins | sample YL17G03_0_MG_FD_205557 | JGI IMG/M metagenome (GOLD analysis project Ga0315275, IMG submission 205557) | Sediment microbial communities from Yellowstone Lake, YNP, Wyoming, USA - YL17G03_0 | ecosystem: Environmental > Aquatic > Freshwater > Lake > Sediment | place: USA: Wyoming | collected... | reverse complement strand
TAATCCTGCCCGGATATCTTTGGTAAGATCCACAATGTCTGAAACTACCGCAGAAGCAGCAGAAAGCCATCCAGCACCCGGCCCATAAAATAAAAGACTGCCTGCTAAATCCGAATGTACATATATCGCATTGTTAATTCCGGTAATAGACGCCAGCGGATGGTCTACAGGAATTAAGGTAGGATGCACCCTTACTTCTAATTCACCATCTGACTTTTTGGCTATGGCTAATAATTTAATCTGCCAACCCATCTGTTTGGCGTAATTCATGTCCATTAATGAAATGCGGGATATGCCCTCTACAAAAATATCTTTTAACGCCACAAATTTTCCGAAGCATAGGTAAGTTAAAAGTATTAATTTATGCGCTGAATCTATCCCGTCTATATCCAAAGATGGGTCTGCCTCGGCAAAGCCCTTCTTTTTGGCATCCTGCAAAGCAGCCTGAAAAGAACATTCCTTATGCGACATCTCAGATAAAACATAATTAGAAGTGCCGTTTACAATGCCGAATACGCCTTGGAATTTATTTGCCACCAGCCCTTCCCTGACTGCCTTAATCACCGGTATTCCAGCGCCAACAGATGCTTCGAAATAAATACTCCTGCCGCGCTCACGGGCTAATTTAAAAAGCTCCTGGCCTTCTTCAGCCAATAATGCCTTATTCGCAGTAACCACGTGTTTGCCTTTAAGCAGGGCCTGGCGCAGGAAATCCCCTGCCGGCTTAATACCGCCGATCAGCTCCACCACTATATCGATTTGCGGATCATCTAATATCTGACGCACATCAGTTGTAAGTAGGCTTTTTTCAACAGTAACCGGCCGCTTAGCGGTAATATTTTTATCGCAGATTTTCTTAATAATTATCTCTGCGCCGGTTTTATCTTTTAGAAATTTTTTTCTATCCTGAAGTATTTTTATTACCCCGGATCCTACGGTGCCAAAACCGATTAAACCTACATTAATATTTTTCAATTGGCTAGCCTCCTGTTCAACATTCTTTTGCCTCTTTCTTCTTGTAATATTCCATAATATCTGCTAGAGCTTTTTCATGTTTTTTGTCTACGGAAATAAAAACCAACCGAGTATCAAAAATCTTATCTTTCTCTACCTCTTTTGATTCATCTACCCTGGCCATTATGTTTATCGGCTCAGAACCAAAAGGCAAGCGGATGTTCAAAGCTAACAGAGTGCCCGGCTTAAAGGCTTGATTTGTAGTCAAAAGCATTCCGCCAAGGCCGATATTTTTTGACTGCGAAACATCTATATTCTCATCTTCGCAGACTCGGTAAGAGACAATTAATTTGCTCTTAAACCTAAGATTTGCTCTTCTTTCTTTTCCGGTGTATTTCATATTAATTTTCTATGCAAAATTTAGTTTTATCGGGGAGGTGGGACTTGAACCCACGACCTTTTGAACCCCATTCAAACGCGCTAGCCAAACTGCGCTACTCCCCGTAATTAACTATTCCCCTTTTTTTTCTCTTGTCATTAAATCCTTTACCGCTTTTAAGGGATTTTTGTTTTTGTAAATAACATTGTAAACTTCGCGGGTAATCGGCATATCCACGTTATATTTCCTGCTTAATCTGTGCGCTGCCTTGGTTGTGGCAATGCCTTCAGCCACCATTTGTAAATGCGCAGTTACTTCTTTAACGGATTTTCCTTTTCCAATCTGCTCGCCGACAAATCTATTTCTACTTAAATGGCTTATGCAAGTGGTAGCTAAATCTCCCAAGCCGCTTAAACCGCTGAATGTCTCTTTCCTGGCTCCCATCTTTACGCCCAGACGGGTAATCTCTACTAATCCCCTGGTTAATATTGCTGCTTTAGCATTTGTGCCAAAACCTAAACCATCAGAAATACCACAAGAAATAGCAATAATGTTTTTGAGGCTGCCTCCCAATTCTACGCCGATCACATCGTCATTGGTATAAATACGAAAATGCTCAGCCATAAAAATATCCTGCAGGTATTTATTTAATACATTATCATGCGAGGCAATAACCGCGGTTGTGGGAATTCCCCTGGCCAGTTCCTGCGCAATAGTCGGCCCGGAAAGCACGGCTAACCTTCTGTTCCTACCCAACTCTTCATGAATTACTTCTGTCATCCTTAAAAGAGTGGGATTTTCAATCCCCTTGGTGACACTGACTATAATTTTATCCGATAAATCTATATCTTTTAATAATCTGACGACTTTTCTTAAAAATTGAGACGGGGCGGCTGCGATAATTATCCCGGCATCTTTTACTGCTTTATGTATATCGTCTGTTATGAGTATATTTTCCGGTATTTTAATTCCAGCTAAAAATTTTGTATTTATTCTCTTTTTATTTAAGTAAGAAACGTAATCAGAGAATGCGCCCCATAGCGATACCTGGAATCCCTTATTGCGAAGGTGGATAGCTAAAGTTGTTCCCCATCCTCCGTCGCCTAAAACCGCAATCCTTGTTTTACTATTACCCTGGCCCCTCACTACTCACCCCTGGCTACTTGTATCCCCTTTAGCGCTGCGGGTTCTGATTTATTCGTCCTTAGTTTCGCCAGCTCCCAGCTGTATTCATATAAATGCAGGCCTTTGCTGGCAGCGATAATTTCACCGTCCTCTACCCCGATTTCCTCAGCCATATATTGTTTGACTAACTGCAGTCCTCCCAGATTGGAAGGAAAACCTCCCCATAAATCCCAAGAACGAAAATATAGCATAAAATGCAATTTGCCATAACGAATGCGTGTATCAATTATCCTCAAACATGGCGGATCAACCAGCTTGATATCCGAAGGCATGCCGATTTCCATGGTTGCCTGGTTGGTACCGTGGCCTTTGGTTTTATACATCTTGATTACTTCCTCAATCTGATTTACTTCTAAGGGCATATCTTTTGCCATTGCCTGGCTGCCGCTGCCTTTTACTTTGACCTTAGGATCAACCAGCCTCTCGCCATAAGTATAATCTTCGGTTTCTGTCTTTGTGCCGGTCAATAGATACGACAAATATCCCTGGATATAATCCATATCTGTGGGTGCTGGGATACTCATTCCCTCAGGAATAAGCGGGATAATCTGATGCCCTGGCTTTTTGACTCTGACAACAGCATAATCAAACTCAAGCCTCCTCTGGCCTTCGTAGCTGCCCTTGGTAATAGTGTAAACCTGGCCATTTTCTAAGACCGCATTCAGGCACTGAAACCAGGCATCGTCTAAGTCAAAGGCATCAATAAATACCGGCTTTAAAAATTCTTCTTTTGGCATATTTGGCATTTTATACTTTATCCTTCTTCGCAGAAAACTCCCGCTTTTAAGCGCCAGATGCCTGCATTGATTACGCTGGCGGTTTCCGTTGCATGATAGAGTTTTCTGCTTCGGAGGATTTCGCCAGAAGAACCAATAAGAAACTCCAGGCTTTAGCCCGGAGAGCTTCATTCTTTTATAGCGGCGATGCTGACCTTGTTAATCCCCAAGCTGCTGACCACATCCAAAACCTTAACAATGCTTTTAAACGGGACCAGTCTATCGGAACGAATAACTACACCCAAAGACGGGTTTTTGCTTGCTTTTTCTTTTAATTTGCTGGCCAGGTTTTTTATGCTTACAATCTCCTGATTTAAATAAAGCGGGCCGTCTTCAGTCAAGGTAATATCTATTTGCTCGGCATCTGCGAGGGGTTTAGTATTAACGGCTTGGGGCAATTTAACATCGATTTTGCCTGCGCGCGAAGGGTTAAAAGTATAAAGCAGGCTGAAAGATATGAAGAAAAAAATGAACATATTTAACACTATGTCAGTCATAGCCACGGATTCCAGGCTAAACATATAGTTGCGGCTTCCTTTTATCTTCACTATTTGCCTTTCTGTGGTTCGCTTAAAACTTCTATTAATTGCAATGAATAATCAGTCAATTCGTAAGAAATATACTTTATCCGGCTTACTAAATAATTGTAAATCAAATAATACGGCACAGCGACAATAAGGCCAGCGGCAGTTGTAATCATGGCTTCATATATCCCTGTTGCCAAAGCGTTGACAGTAATATTGCTGCCTGCGTGTTCCCAAGCCATGAAAGCCCGGATAAGGCCGGTGATTGTACCTAAGAACCCTAATAACGGCTCGATGCCGATAACAGAAACTAAGCCGCCCAGTCTTTTCTCCAGGGCATGCACTTCTTTATTACCGATACGCTCTAATAATTTTTCCAAATCGCTGCGGGATAAATTTCTTTTCTCAATGCCTGCCTTAAATATCTTAGACAAAGGATGTTGGCTGTTCTGGTAGCATAAATTAATCGCGGAATTAAAATCCCCTTTGCGGATAAGCCTAAATACGCCCTGGGTAAAATCTTCAGCGTCTATCCCAATATTTCTTAAGATCAAAAATCTATCAATAATTATAGCTAAACCCAGGATTGACCCTAAAATTATTGGGATCATCACCGGGCCGCCTTTAAAAATAATAGTAAACATAATATTCCTTTTTTTGGAGCGGGAGACGGGAATTGAACCCGCATATATAGCTTGGAAGGCTATTGTTCTGCCGTTGAACTACTCCCGCGTCGCTCGCTATTGCTTTAGCAAAATGGTGGGCAAGAGAGGATTCGAACCTCTGAAGCACTAGTGCAGCAGATTTACAGTCTGCCCCCTTTGGCCACTTGGGTACCTGCCCGAAACATATAATAAGCCGGCGAGAGGAATCGAACCCCCGACCCGCTGTTTACAAAACAGCTGCTCTACCGACTGAGCTACGCCGGCATCAACTACATTTCTTAATTGCTCGCGGTATCTTCTCAATGATATCCGAAGCAATCATGCCAATCTCGGTCTTGGCTTGCGCTGCTAAATCACCGGCTAAACCATGCAAATAAGCAGCATATTTAGCAGCTTCAAAAGCTTCCAGTCCTTGCGCCCATAAGGCCGCAACCATCCCTGTAAGCACATCCCCGCTTCCTGCTGTGCCCATCCCGGGATTGCCGGTTTTGTTTATATAAATATTGCGGCTATCGGCAACTATCGTTCTATGCCCTTTTAAAATAATTGTTAAATTATACCTGGAAGCAAACTGTTTTGCAATAGTAATTCTATTATTTTGAATGGTTTGTGCGCTTTTATTCGTCAGCCTAGACATCTCGCCTAAATGCGGAGTAAGTATTAATTTTTGGCCTTTTTTCTTAATAATCTCCAGATGCCCGGCCAAGGCATTCAGGCCATCAGCATCAACTACCATGGATTTATCTATTGTTTTTATTATCTTTCTTACTAAGCTTTGCGTAGATTTATTGCCGGATAAACCAGGGCCAATAGCCAAAACATCTGCCTTCTTAGAAAAATCTTTTATTTTTTGATAAGCAGATAAACTTAGTGTCCCTTCTTTTGTTTGCCCTAAAGGCAAAGTCATTACTTCTTTGGGCTTAATTTTAATTATTGCTTGATTTATTCCCTCAGGGATTCCCATGGTCACCAGGCCCGCACCGCAGCGCATTGCTGCCTCAGCACAAAGCACTGCTGCCCCGGAAAACCGAGCGCATCCAGCCAGGATGAATATATGCCCGAAATCGCCTTTATGAGAATTAATTTTTCTTCGTAACAATCGCGCTGGCAACTGCATAATTTTTGACATGAGAAATGGATACCTGTATATCGAATTTATTTTTTGCCTTTTTTAAAATCTTGCAAAGAGGCTTGCCGTCTTTATTGTTAGAAATTTCTATGTCTTTCCAGTTAATTTCTTTATCAACAAGGGCTTTAAATATGGCCTCTTTTGCGGCAAATCTTCCTGCAAGATGCTCATACCTGGCTACGCGGCTCTTGGCAATCTCCAGCTCTTTATCGGTAAAAATCCTTCCCAAGAAGTCATCACCCCATTTATCCACAGCTTGGCGGATCCTTCTTACTTCAATGATATCTACGCCGTTGCCGACAATCATCTTAACTGATCAGCTCCTTCATTCTTTTTACCGCGTTTCCCAGGCCGGTAAAAACTGACTGGCAAATTATGCTATAGCCGATATTAAGCTCTTCTATGCCTTCTATGCTAGCCACAGGGATCACATTATCATAATCAAGCCCGTGGCCGGCGTTGACAATCAAACCCAAATCTTTAGCATAATGCGTAGTTTCTGACAGTTCATCTAGAAATTTAGCTCTTTTTGCCAGATCAGCATTAACGTATCTACCCGTATGCAATTCAATCATATCCACAATTTCTCTAGAAGCATCTATCTGGCTTCTTTGCGGGTCAATAAATAAACTTACTTCAATTCCTGCATCTTTTAACCTTGAAACTGCGTTGCTGACCTTTCTAAAATTAGCTATAACATCCAAGCCGCATTCTGTGGTCACTTCGTGCCTGCGCTCTGGAACCAATGTGGCCTGATGCGGCTTTACCATGCAAGCGATATCCACTATTTTCTTGTTTACAGACATCTCCAGATTAAATCTTGTTTTGACGATTTTTTTCAGCAGATACACATCATTCTCTCTAATATGCCTCTGGTCTTCGCGCAGGTGCGCCACAATGCTATCGCATCCGGCAGCTTCACAGAGAATTGCACAGGAAATAATCTTTGGCTCTATACCGCGCCTCAGCTGCCGCAAGGATGCGGCATGATCTATATTTACACCTAATTTTGGCATATATTAGAGATAATTCGCCAAGCTAATTCCGGGTTATGGCATCGATAATCAGTAATGCCTCTTTTGTTTGTTTTACATCGTGGACACGGACTATGTTTGCGCCGTTTATTACCGCTAAAATAGACGCAGCAATGCTTGCGTAAAGCCTCTCCTGCGGCAATGTGTTTGTAAGCTTTCCGATAAAGGATTTTCTGGAAACCCCTATAAGTAAAGGAAAACCAAGGCTTTTAAATTCTGAAAGCCTCTTTAAGATTTCTAAATTATGCTCTAAATCCTTGCCAAAGCCAATGCCCGGGTCAACTATGATTTTTTCTTTGCTGATCCCCGCATCCAGGGCGATCTTAACAGAGCCATCCAGATACGCCATGATTTCGCTAATCAAGGATTTGTATTGCGTATTTTTCTGCATTGTCCTGGGAGTGCCTTTCATATGCATCAACACAACGCCTGCCTTATAACGCGCAATCAATTTTGCCAATCTCTTATCTCTTAAACCCGTAATATCATTGATTAAGGCAGCGCCATTATCCAGGGCTGCCCTGGCCACTTCTGGCTTATGCGTGTCTACGGATACCAGAATTTTGATCCTATGAGTTAAGATCTTTAAAACCGGTAAGATGCGTTTCAATTCTTCTTTTGCCGAAACGGCCCTTGCGCCTGGCCTTGAAGATTCAGCGCCCAAGTCAATAATATCTGCTCCGTTCCTTATCTTTTCATCAACGATCCGGCAAATACGCTCTGCTGGCAATCCATATAAACCATCGCCGCTAAAAGAATCGGGCGTCAGATTTGCTATTCCCATAATCAACGTACGCTTTGAAAGATCGAACCTATATTTGCCCAGGGTTAATATATATTTTTCTTTTTGGTAATTACCCAGTATTTTCTCCAGCTCCTTAGAAAAGACGCTTAAGCCGAATGGCTGAATTTTAAGTTTTTCAATCAGCTTTTTATACTGGGAAATGCTGCCCATAATCAAGCCGTCGGTTTTTTTAATTGAGCCGGTAAGCGCACCGCGGCTGATAGCAACATCCGCGCCGAAAGAAAGCATCTCTTGTTTTAAAATATTGGCCGCGATATTAGTTAGGCTGTTAAACCTGACAAGGCGGGTAATTGCCTTAGAAAGCATTATATCAATGCCGTATTTATCGACACTGATTTCCTGCATTAACTTTCTTATTGCGCCTGGATTTTGCGAAGAAACAACGTGCATGGAACACCCCCCCCCGGGCAAGCCCGTGGTACCCATATTTACCCCGCCAGTTTTGCTTCGCAAAGCTAACGGCGGGGTTATCCTCTCCCCTGCTTCGTGTATAGCTTGCCCATTTAGTGACATCCCCCGAAGCAGTCTTTTCTTCGCATTCATCCACGTGCATGCGCGTGGTATTCTGCGAAGGGGGATAAATTAGGAATTTTTAAGCTTGATCACCGAGGCCTAGAAGCTTTTTTACTTCTTCGTCATCCATTGTCTCTTTTTCCAGCAAAGTTGTGGCAAGCAATTTTAATCTGTCGTAGTTCTCCTGCAACAAGGATTTTGCCCTTAAATAAGTATCGTCGACTATTTTCCTGATCTCTTCATCTATCTTGCGGGCAGTTTCATCGCTGTAATTCTTTTCTTCAAACATATCGCGGCCCAGGAAAATCATGCCCTCTCTTCTGCCTAAGGTCATGTGCCCTAGATTTTCCGACATGCCGAATTCCATAACCATGCGCCTGGCCATATGCGTAGCCTGCTCTAAATCATTCTGGGCCCCAGTGGTTACTTCATTTAAAGTAAGCTCTTCAGAAGCCCTGCCGCCAAGCATTACCGTAATTCTGGCCAAAAGCTCTTTCTTAGTATAATAATGTTTGTCTTCTACCGGAGGAGTAAAAGTATAGCCGCCGACCAGGCCGCGCGGAATAATGGAAACCTTCTTCAATGGATCTGCTTCCGGCAGCAGCAAAGATAGAAGCGCGTGCCCCGATTCATGATGAGCAGTAATTTCTTTTTCGCGCTTAGACATTACATGGCTCTTTTTCTCAGGACCCATCATTACCCGCTCGATAGACTTCTCCAATTCTTGTTTATCCACTGCTTCTTTATTGTTCCTGGCAGCCAGCAGCGCGGCTTCATTGCAAAGATTAGCCAGATCTGCTCCCGAGAAGCCCGGCGTCTGACGGGCAATAGATTTTAAATCTATATTTGGCGCTAATTTTATTTTTCTAGTATGCACCTTTAATATCGCTTCCCTTCCAACTATATCAGGAAAGTTAACAATAATCTGCCGGTCAAACCTGCCCGGCCGAAGCAACGCCGGGTCTAAGGTATCCGGCCTGTTGGTAGCGGCAATAAGAATCAGGCCTTGGGTGGTATCAAAACCATCCATTTCAACTAGCAGCTGATTCAAAGTCTGTTCGCGTTCATCATGCCCGCCGCCTATACCGGAGAAACGCAGGCGCCCTACTGCATCAATTTCATCGATAAAAACAATAGCTCCTTTACCTGAAACAATAGCTGCTTTTCTTCCTTGATCAAACAAATCACGTACACGAGATGCACCCACGCCCACAAACATTTCCACAAAATTCGAACCAGAAATGCTAAAAAAAGGCACTCCAGCCTCGCCGGCCACTGCCTTGGCAATAAGCGTCTTTCCGCAGCCCGGAGGACCGATGAGAAGAACACCTTTGGGAATCTTTCCGCCCAGCCTCTGGAATCTTTTAGGATCTTTTAAAAATTCAATTACTTCTTTTAATTCTTCTTTTGCCTCGTCTACGCCGGCAACATCATTAAAGGTGATCTTTTCTCCCTCTCCTTCAACGTGCATCTTAGGCCTTATCTTGCCAAAAGAAAACAAGCGGCTTCCCATCTGCTCACCGCGAGACATAAAGAACCACCAAATCCCTATTAAAAATAAAAATGGCAATATGCTGCCTATTATTGAACCCCAGATACTCGGGGGCTTTACACTAAAATCTGCAACATTCTGGCGGATAAGGTCTAATAATGCCTGATCATTATCCGGTATATAAACCCTGTAATTTTCGTATTTTGGCGTAATAACCTGCAGCTGGCTGTCTATTTTGACAACAGATTTGATTTCGCCGGGATTATCCTTAAGGATTCTGTAAAACTCTCCATAAGGCTTTGCCGGTATCATCAAGCTCGGGGCGATAAAATAAATAAAAATTACAACAAGAACAAGCAGCAAAAATACATTCTGAGTCTCTAGGAACTTTGGCTTGGGGGCCTTGCCCCTTTTATTCTTATTATTCATATTTTGCATTCTTTTCATCAACATTTCCTTTCTCTCTAAAGTGTTTTATACATTCGCAGCAAAAACTATGAAAACTGCTCAGTATCAACCATGACCTGCATTAAAGGTAGGTCGATTATATCTCTAAGTTAATATAAAATCAAGGAGTTATTGAAATTATCGGGTATAAAAAATCAGGGCTTTTTTCTTCTTTTGGACTGAGATATTTTCAGGCAGGTCTACAATGGAATTTATTGGCCGGTTAAAGATGAGGTCCTCTATTTCTTTTAAATGCTGAAAATTCAATTTACGCAAATTTCCTTTTATGCTGGCATAGGTTAAACGGACAACCAGCCGAAGCATTGCCGGATGAATTGTTTTTAATCTTTCTAAATCCAGTTTAAGCTGATGGCTGATAGCTGACAGCTGACAGCTCAAAAATATTCTATTTGCCTTCTGCAATAAAAAATCGTAATCAACAGCAACGGTTGAGGCCAGATTTGCCAAAACTCCCTTAATATTGGGATTAAAATCTTTTTCTAATAACGCAAGTAACTTATTACGGACTTTATTGCGAAAATAAATATCTTCTAAATTGGATTTATCTACGCGCGCCTTTATTTTCTTTTTCTTAAGATAACCTTCTATTTCTTTGCGGGAGACTTCTATTAATGGCCTAATAAGCGTAAAGCCATCAATGCGCCTTTTGGGTAAAATTGCATTAAGCCCGTATAAGCCTGAGCCTCTGATTATGCGCATCAATACTGTCTCTGCCTGATCGTCGCGGTTATGGCCTATGGCAATCTTATTTGCCCGGCACCTTTTAGCCACTCTAAATAAAAATTCCTGCCTTTTATTTCTGGCTATCTCCTCAACTGAACCCTCTTCAGACAATTTACCAATATCCACTCTGCCGATAACTGCCGGTAATTTTAACTTTTTGGCCAAACTTAAGACAAACTCTCTATCTTTGATAGAATCCTTTCTTAGCATGTGGTCAAGATGCGCTACACAAAGATCAAACTTCAATACTTTTCTTAACGCGTATAAACTATAAAGCAAAGCCACGGAATCCGGACCCCCGGATACAGCAACTAACAAAGAATCATTTTTACGAATTAAGTCGTTATTTTTGATTGTGTTTTTTATCTTTTGGATAAGCATTCTATTTATTTGGTGAGTTTATTTTGAATGGAAATTATGGTGGTGGCGACTGGATTTGAACCAGTGACCTAGCGGGTATGAGCCGCCTGCTCTACCGGGCTGAGCTACGCCACCGTCGTTCGCTATTACAATAGACTACACATATCGTACTTCGGACTATAATAGCGTAAAACTATTTCAAAATAAAGATTATTTTGTTAAAGAACAAAAAGTATCCGACTATAAGCGCGTTTAAACAGGCGATCAAAACTACGCCTGCGGATATGTCTTTGATTATTTTAATCAAAGTATGGTATTTATCCGTGAACATATCAATAATCAGCTCAATAGCGGTATTAAACATTTCGGCAATAAATACTACGCTGATAGTTAGTATCAGCATAATGAATTCGATGCGCGCAAGCTCTAAACTAATTCCCAAAAGCACAGCCGCAATTCCCGAAAGAAAAATAATGCGCATATTGCGGTGATAAAGAAACAAATACGCTATACCTTTAAAG
>Ga0315275_10006045_pt1 | contig 11529 bp, 6 predicted proteins | sample YL17G03_0_MG_FD_205557 | JGI IMG/M metagenome (GOLD analysis project Ga0315275, IMG submission 205557) | Sediment microbial communities from Yellowstone Lake, YNP, Wyoming, USA - YL17G03_0 | ecosystem: Environmental > Aquatic > Freshwater > Lake > Sediment | place: USA: Wyoming | collected... | reverse complement strand
CTTGGGTGCACGCTGAATTTTCAAGTCTCTGGAGCAAGTCCGGTGGCTCCGGGTTCCCCGCCGCCAGTTGAACGTGTTGCCACTATTCGGCTGAGCCTTCAGCATTTAAAAGCCATGGCGTTCATTTTGCACAAACAAATAGCGGGTTATGAAGCACAGGCTCAGCTGTCGACCAGTCTTCCGGTAGATGTGTTTCGAGCACTGCAAATTCGGCAAGAGGATTGGGAGGCTTTCTGGCGTCCCTAGCCGCATGATTCAAACTTTACCTGTACCAGCTGGCAGGATGCTGAAACAGTCCGCCGGCTTTCTGGAGGGTTAAGGCTCAGGTCAAGGCTAAGTTCGAAAGAGTCTGATCTTCGCTCAACCTCAACCTTTACCTCGACCTCAGTGGAACCGGTGAGTAGCCGGCCCGCCGGCCAACACAGTTTATCCACGGCCTCCTATTGGGTAACGATCGGTAGGATGGCCCGAAAGGTCTCGCGGCTGAATGCCGGCATCTGACCCGACTGAATCCGCGGGTCGGTAAACGGCAGGAAGCGGACGATCTTCAAGAAGGACCGTTCGGCCAACACGGCGGCGATCTGTGCCTTGCGATCGTGGGTGATCGGCAACGTGTACCCCTCGCCACGTTTCCATTCCCACAACGTCGGCGCCAACGAAAGTTCCAGCCCTTGCCCGGCGAGCTGATGAAACCGGTCCACGATCCGTGCCTTGTGCTGCTTGAGCCCTTCCCCCTCCAACATCAGGGCGCACACGACGTGGTGTCCCCACCAAAAGAGCGTCCGAAAGGCAAAGGCGTTCGAGTCGTGAAAGTGTTTCGGAAAGTCCAGATATTGGTAGGGAAAGAATTCAAGAGACTCTCCCTTCACAAAGTGATAGTTGGCGGGATCGAAATCCGGCGGAGTCACAAGCGAAGCCGACCCGACTTCCTCTTTCAACGATGTATGCGCGGCCGCGAGCAAGCGACGCACCTTGGCCATGATCTGCGCCTTGGCGAGAAAGAAGTGCTGATCGGCCATTAAGGCCGCTTCTTCGTGAGTAAACTGTGATGGCATGGTTATCGATGGGCTGGACGATCGGCGCGATGGGCACCGGCTATTTCTGATGTGTTTCGAACTGGGAGACGGTCAGGTCGTACTGCGCCCGACATTCCGCACAGCGGACCCACACCGCATCTTGAAACACATCCATTTCCCGAACCGACAGGGCAGGAGCATGGGTTCCCATGCAGGTCTTGAGCGCCACGAGCCCATCCGGCTGCGCAGGATCCGGTTCAGGCAAGGAGGAATTCCCTGTCGATACTTGTCTGGTGATCGCGCCGGTGGTCACCCGATGCACCATGCGGCAGGAGCTGCACGTCAGCACCACAATGCGTTCCGGCTCCACGCGCTTGACCGTCAGACAGAGCGGATGCACCGACCAACATTGTTGGAGAAAGGCTCCGCTGCGGATAATCTCTGCCATCGACCGTCCTCACACCGAAGCAGCCCGTTAGCCTGGTTTATCTGGTTGATTTGGTTCATCTGGTTAGTTTCGTTCAACCCAAAAAACCAAACAAACTAGATAGACCAAATGAACAAGATTGGCTACAGCACCCAAAGAGCCAGCATGACCAACCAGCCGACCACATACGGGAGCGCACAAGAATAGAGCAGTGCCGACCACGCACGGCCCGGCGCCGCGTTGCGCGACAGTTGCTCCTTGTAGACGAATTCACGGGAGAGAATCAACACCGTGAGCGTCAGCGCCAACGTCCGACTTGTCCGCGGCCAGGTGTAGGCGTCGCTGATGATGAAGTTCGCGGTGAAAAATCCACTGAAGAGGAGAACCAGCGGCGCCAGGACGAACCGGACTCCGTCTGAAAAAAAAGCATGCCAGCCCGGACGGGCTTCCACTGGGCTAGATTGTGAATTGGGATTCACGACCCGACGACCACTGGAGTCGCTGCATTCGGCGAAGGTAAAGAAGTGCCCCCTTGGGTGGCACGGCAGGTCTTGCACAGGCGGGGGCGGGCTTTCAGGAACGAGACTTTGCCGGTGGCCAGGCAGCTGTAATGGACGAACTCCTCGCACAAGGCGCAGCGAGACCACCCGCCGCTAAAAAACGTCTTGTTGCGGTAGAGCCCTTCCTTGCAGACCTTGCAGTTCCGGGGCTCAATCCCCAACAGCATCGGTTCCCAGTCCCCGCCAGCGTATCTAATACTCATGCCGCGGAGTATAGCGAAGGCGCAAGGCGAGAGGCAAGGGGCGACCCAAGAGGTAAGGGGTGAGGCGTAAGGGGTAAGGGGTTGTGGGAAGGTGGGAGACGTGAAGGGTGAGGGGTATGGGGAACTGGAGTAGGTGATCAGTTGCTACCGTTGGTGCAGACACAATGGACTGGTCTAGTAAATGTGCCAGTCGGACCCACCGGCTTTGGGTTCACGCTTGGTTCGACAGCCAGCATCAACATCACCAGCGTGAAAGGACTACCGGCACGCCAGCGAAAACGAACGGGGGCGCAGGATTCCGTCAGATTGGCTCGACAACCAACGCCTTTTTGTGAACGGGAAGTTCCTTGACGAACTGACGTTCCGGTCGGAGCAGATAGCAGACGGCATCAGAGCCATCGCAGACCAAGGTTCGATCGATCGCGATGCGGCATTTGCCACCAACGGCCATACCGTTGAGTCTGAGCTGGATTCTTCCTTGTCTCGTGAAGTTCAGCATAAAGCGGTTGTGGAGATCGTCGGGAATCAAGTTGTGGAATCCGACATAGATGACAAGGAAGCCTTTATAAACAGGCCTTCTTCTTCCCGAGCGAGTAATTTCGGCCTGATTTCATATCAGGTTGAGCATGCAGGTGAGGACTTTGAGGCACAGGCACCCCTCGTCGCGTAGGCCGTAACTGAACCGCTGGATGACCCGGATCTTAAGGAGAAGAGCCTCCTCTCGATACAGTCAAAAATTTGACAGTCCTCAGATGCCTGCTACGGTTACTTGATAATACCAATTGTTACTCAATTGTACACATTATTCACTCATTGGAGCCGGTTGATGTCTGAATACATCATATAGGAGCGTGACATGAAAATATGTCATGCGAGTCGACGGCCGGAGAAGTACATTTTTTCGGTCACAGATCAATCACGGAGGAGAGACGCGATGAAACGATATTCAGAATTGTTATTGATCATGTTGTTGATCTGTGCGGCGCTGGCCCTACCGGTAATGGCCACCGCGGAAGTGGTCGCCAACCTCACGGCACGGAAAGTTGTGAGCGCCCCTGGCGGAGGTCCGGCCTACCAGTCTGCAGATAAGGCAAGTCCCGGCGATGTGATTGAGTATCAGGCTGTCTATACAAATCAAGGCAAAAGTCCTGTGCAGAATCTAGTCCCAACGATGCCGATTCCCTCCGGAATGGAATACATCCCCGGCAGCGCAAAGCCTGCTCAGGTAATGGCCAGTCTGGATGGGAAGAAGTTCGAGGCCATGCCGTTGAAGCGCATGGTGACGCTTCCGAACGGGAAGCAGGAACTGCGCGAGGTCCCCTACGAAGAATATCGGTTCGTGCGCTGGGCCGGCGGCGACATGACGGCGGGCGGCAGCACGATAGTAAGCGCCAGAACGAAGATGAGCGATGTCGGTTCGGCTAAATCTTCGGTGAACGAGAGTGCCTCCACCGGTATGACGGCGAAGAAGGGAGGCAAGTCATGAATCGCGATCTACACAACCTTGAACAGTCTGGGTTCATGACAGCCCGCACAACATCCGACTCCAGTCCCTGTGGGGCCGAGCCTCGTCAGTGGAGGTCCGCGATGAAGCAGATGGATCTTTCACGTAAGACGGGTCGCACCGTCACGCAGGCGCTCAGCCTCCTTTGTGTAGCACTGGTCCTGGCGATCAGCACAGTGAACCCGTTCGTAACTAGTGAAGCCGAAGCCGCTCCGGCCGCCGGAACGGTGATCGGTAACCAGGCGTCGGCGACCTATACCGATGGCACGAACGTGGTGCGCACCGCGACATCGAACGTGGTCCAGACCACCGTTGCACAGCGAGCGTCTTTGACATTAACCCCCGCCAACTCTCTGCCCGGTGTGTCCGGTTCTCCTGTTGTGTTCGCTCATACCCTGACCAACACGGGGAACGGGTCGGATACATTTGCGTTGACTGGAGCCGATCAACTTGTTGGCGATATCTTCAACTTCGGCACCATCACCTTCTTTGCCGATGCAAACGGCGACGGTGTAGCCGACAACGCCACCTCGATTCTGAGCACGGGCCCCTTAGCAGTGGGCGGAATTTTCCGTTTCGTCGCCTCGGTGACGGTTCCGGCTGCGCAAGCGAACGGTGCGACCGGCATCATCCGGGTCACGGGTACGAGCGGATTCACACCGGCCGTAACGGATTTCAAAGACGACACGGTGACGGTCAACTCCAACACATCGTTGAGCGTGATCAAGTCGATGAGCTCAATATTCGGCGTTGCGGGATCGTTGGGACATACGGTCACCTTGACCTACACGAATAGCGGCGTGGCCACGGCCACGGCCGTGACGTTGGCCGACGTTATCCCGGCGGGTATGACGTACGTGGCTGGGAGCGGTCGATGGAGCGTGACTGGTTCCGGGATCCCGCTCACCGACGCCGCCGGGGGCGTTCAGGGCACGCTCCCGAACACAATCACCTATGACTTCAACGTCGTGTCGAACCGGGTGACGGCTTTGATCGCTCAGGTGCCGGCGGGTGTCTCGGGCACTTTGACGTTCCAGGTGAACATCGGTGCAGCGGCGACTGGCACCCTGAATAACACAGCGTTGTATCAATACGTGGTCGGTGCCGCGACAATTCCCGCTGTCGGCAGCTTCTTGAACACGAACACCGTGGGATTTGCCGTAACGCCACCCGCGATCACGGCTGCTGTAGCCGCGGATGATAATCCGCTGCAAGCGGGCGATGCCGTGCTGGACGATGCGGTAACAGTCCCCTCCGCACTGCAGGGCGCCACCGTGACATTCAACAACCGGATTCACAATAATGGCACGGCGACCGACACGTTCGACATTACGGTCGGAGGAAGCACGTTCCCCGCAGGGACCTCGTTCCTGCTCTTCCAAAGCGACGGTGTGACGCCGTTGACCCATAGTGCGGGGACTGGGGCTCCCGATACAGGCCCGGTTGCCGCCGGAGGGACCTACACGGTCGTTGTCAAGGCACTATTGCCTCCGGGCGCGGTAACAGCAGTCGCCTCCAACGTGACGGTTACGGCGACATCCGTCAACAATCCAGCGGTGACCGATACCGTGACGGATCGTTTAACGGCCATCACCGCTACGGCGGCCGATATCACCAACAACAGCGCTCGGGCGGACAGTACGCCGGCCGGTACGGCGAACCTCGGTAACGCAGCGACGACCGGCTTTGGAGCTCATCCGCCGGGCGGACCAGCGATCGTTACGAACAATGCCATACCCAATACAACGACGACCTTTACGCTGTTCGTCAATAACATCAGTCCGGGAACCCCCGATACCTACGATCTGACAGCCTGGGCAGATGAGGCGACCTCGTCGCCGTTACCGGCAGGATGGACCGTCGTGTTCAGAAACACTGGCGGAACCGCGATCACCAACACAGGAGTGATCGCCGCCGGGGCCAACACGCAGGTGGATGCAGTGGTCACCATTCCGCCCGGTGCCAGCGGTACGAGGGATATCTACTTCAGAGTCCTATCCCCGACTACCGGTGCCACGGACAAGAAGCATGACGCCGTAACTATCCCTGCAACCGGCCGATCGATCACGATCGTGCCCAATAATACGGGCCAGGTATTTCCCAACGGCACGGTGGTCTATAGCCACACGATCATCAACAACGGTACCGTGACAGAAGGAGCCGGCGGAGCTGGTTCCAGCACCGCCCTGGCTTTGACCAACAGTCAATCCGGGTGGACCACGACGCTCTATTGGGACAACAACACCAACGGGATCTTCGACGGAACCGAGCCGGTTGTCACCGACCTCACCTTCCTGAGCGGCGGAGCCGCCGGGCTTACGGCCGGTGAGAGCGCGACTTTGTTCGTGAAAGTGGTGGCTCCGGCGGGAGCCGCTGCGGGAACGGTGAATACCACCACAGTGATCGCCACCACATCGGGTGGTGTCGGCCCGGTTCCGCCCATTGCGAATGCGACGGATACAACAACGGTGAATAGCAGCCAACTGCAGTTGATCAAGGAACAGGCGATCGATGCGACCTGCGACGGCTTGCCCGATGGCGCCTATAGCTCAGCGAGCATCGCCAGTGCCTTGCCGGGGGTCTGTATTCGCTATCGGATTACGGCGACGAACGTAGGGACGACTGATGTCACCACCGTCAATGTGAACGATGCGACACCGCCGAACACCGTCTATGACGACGGCAGCCGGAACGCAGCCGGCGGAACCTGCAATCCGGGAGCGGTCGATGCCGCAGCTGCGGCCTTGGTCACGGGCGGCGTCCCGCCCCCGCCCCCGTCGGTGACAGCACCGGCCTGCAACAGTGCCGGTAGCATTAGCATCAGCCCGCCGTTGGGCACCTTGACGCCCATGCAGGCGCTGGTCCTGACGTTCGGCGTCATGATCAACCCGTAACAACACTATACAAGGGGGCGAGAGAGGACTCTCTCGCCCCTACGTTACTCTGGGGAGTGCGGGAGGCCATCAACCTTGGAGTATGAAGACCACTTTGCCATCTGGTGAAGAGCGCGCGATGAGGCAGGGGTAAGCAGAGTGATTGTGCTAAGGGAACTCGGTAGGTATCACGGGTATGAATGGAGCCAAACTCTTAGAGGGGAGGTGCGTCCGCTCGAAGTGTGTCTCCATATATAATGGTAAGAAACGTCATATCGTAGCGTTTTTCGTCGCCCTTCTCTCCGCCTTCCTCCCGAGCATTTCACACGCTGCGCCGTCACCAGGAACCAACATTCCCAACCAAGCCCAAGCGGCGTTCACGATGGGATCCGTTTCGGGCTCCGTGTTGTCCAACACCGTCGTCACGGTTGTGGCGGGAGGCCCGACGATCGGCTACTACACCAACAACACCTACGGGGCTCCTACAGCAACAGCCTACATCGGCACACCGCTCTTCGTCCAAGCCAGCGCGGGCGCCTGCAATCTCAAGCCGGCTGTGACCGACACGGTACCGATTACCGTCACCGCTTCGATCACCGGCGATACCGAAGCCCTGATAGCGACGGAGACCTCGACGAATTCAGGCCTCTTCAGAATCCAACCGAACATCCAGACGCGGAACAGTTCCGCGACGCTCAATAACGGAATACTTGAAGTCGTGCAGGGCAGCACGGTCAGAGCTCAGTTTGCCGGTTGCGGCGCGGCATTGACCTCGGCCTCACTTAACATCGTGCTGATCGATCCCAGCGGCATAGTGTTCGACAGCGTGAGCAATCAACCGATTGGCGGGGCCGTCGTCGAATTGATCAATGCCGCAACGAACGGTCCAGCGACGGTATTTTTGTCCGACGGTGTGACGCCCGCGCCGAGTATCGTCACAACTGGGTCTGACGGGTACTTCTCGTTTCCTCTCATCCCTGAAGGCACATACTTTTTCAAAGTCACGTCGCCCGGGAGCGCGTTCGCGCCGTTCCCATCCACCAAGACGGTCAGCCAGCTGCCATCTGGCCGGACGATTGATCCCTCCGGTTCGTTCGGTGGGTGGTTCTATGTGAATACCTCGACCGGTCCGGTGAAAATGGATATCCCGCTCGATCCGAGAAATTCCGCCTTATTCGTTGAGAAAACCGCTTCCCGTAGCATTGTCGAGATCGCAGAGTTTCTCGATTATACGGTCCGGATCACCAACCAATCAGGCGCAGCACTTCCTGCCGTCACGGCAATCGATAACCTTCCTGCTGGGTTTGCCTACGAACCAGGCTCCTTGCGCCTGAACGGGACCCCATTTGCAGATCCCAGTGGCGGTCGTGGACCGCAACTGAGCTTTGCAATCGGTGTGCTGGCTAATGCAACGACGACGACGCTGACCTATCGCGTCCGAATCGGACCAGGCTCGTTGCAGGGCGATGGGACCAACCGCGTTCAAGCGTTCGGAGGAGGTCTCAGTTCGAACCTCGCCTCGGCGAAAGTGACGGTGCAGGCCGGCGTATTCAGCGTGAAAGGCATCATCATTGGGAAAATCTACATGGACTGTAATCGGAACCGGATTCAGGATCACGAAGAGCTTGGAATCCCCGGAGTCCGCATCTACCTGGAGGACGGCACCTATGCGGTCTCGGACAGCGAGGGGAAGTACACCTTCTACGGAATTAGCCCTCGGACTCATGCGCTGAAGATCGACAAAACGACATTGCCGCCGGACGCCGAATTGATCACGCAAACGAATCGGAATGCGGGCGATGCCGGCAGCCGGTTCGTGGATCTCAAACGGGGCGAGCTGCACCAGGCAGATTTTGCCATCGGAAATTGCGACGAGAAGATCTACACCAATGTGAAGGCCCGTCGCGCGAAGGGCGAAGCGAGCCTTGCGCAAATGGAACAGGCGGCAATCCCCTTGAAACCGGGCCAGCCTGGTCAAGCGCCGGTACTAGCAACGCCTCCGATGTTGAGCGGTATATTTCCCGAAAGACTACGTGACGCCCAGTTTGATCCTCTGGCTCCGGAAAAGAGCGTGACGACATTGAACCAACCGGTGGCCCGCACTGACCGCACGCTCAACCAGCAGAATTCCCCACTTCCCAACGCGCCCAATGCAATCAATCCGATCGTCGACATCGAAAAGGCGCTCCCACAGACCGATGCCACCCTGGGATTTCTCGATTTGAAGGACGGCGATACATTGCCGATGGCGCAGACCTCGATCCGGGTCAAAGGCGTGACAGGTAGTCCCTTTTCGTTAACGGTGAACGGAAAGGAGATTCTAGAAAACCGGGTCGGAACCAAGGCGGTCCTGACCGAGAAGCAGCTGGAGGCCTGGGAATATATCGGCGTCAATCTCACGCCCGGTCCCAATACGCTGGAAGTGCGGCAGAACGATAATTTCGGCATTGCCAGGAAGAAGGCGATTACCGTTATCGCTCCAGGCGAACTGGGCGTCATCAAAGTCGGGCTCCCGCTGAAGCCGGTTCCAGCCGATGGGCAGACGCCGGCCATCATCGGAGTCAGGCTGGAGGACAAGCAAGGCGTGCTGGTCACGACGCGCACGTTCCTCACGCTCGAAGCCACGGTTGGAATATGGCAGGTGGAGGATCTCAACAAGAAAGAACCTGGCATTCAAGTGGCAATCGAAGGTGGCGAAGGCGAATTTCTTCTCATGCCGCCTCAAGAACCAGCTGACACAATGGTACGTGTCACATCCGGTCTCCTCGTGGGAGAAGAAAAGTTGACGTTCGTGCCGAATTTGCGACCATTGATCATGATCGGCGTCTTGGAGGGCGTGCTCGATTTCCACAAGCTTAATCCGAAAAGCCTGATTCCGACGAGGAGCAACGACGGTTTCGAAGATGAACTCCGGAACTCCGAAACCTCCGGGACGACGACCGCTGCCGGACGTGCCGCCCTATTCCTGAAGGGCAAGATCCCCGGCGATGCGCTGTTGACGATGGGATTCGACTCGGACAAGAACACCCAGGGCCGGTTGTTTCGCGATATTCAGCCGGAGGAATTCTATCCGGTCTATGGCGATGCTTCGGTAAAAGGGTTCGACGCGCAATCGACCGAGCGCTTGTATGTTCGGGTCGACAAGAACAAATCGTTCCTATTGTACGGCGATTATACGACCTTGTCGTCGAACGAGGCCCGGCAACTCGGACAATACAGCCGGAGTCTCAACGGCCTCAAGGGTCATTACGAGAACAGCCGCGTCATCGTCAACGCCTTCGCCTCGCACGATACTGCGCGTCAACTGATCGAGGAGTTGCCTGCGCAGGGCATCTCCGGGCCCTATCAGATCACTCGCGTGAAGGGACTCGTCGAGAACAGCGAGAAAGTCGAAATCCTCGTGCGAGACCGTAGTCAGACTTCGGTCATCTTAAAGATGACGCCCCAACAGCGGTTTTCCGACTACGCGCTGGAGCCCCTGACGGGGCGATTGCTCTTTAAGGCGCCGGTTCCGAGCCGAGATCAGAACTTGAATCCGATCTCGATTCGCGTGACCTACGAATTGCAAGAGGGTGGGGAGAATTTCTGGGTGGCCGGTGGGGATGCCCAGGTGAAGCTCACGGACAATTTCGAGGTCGGCGGGTCCTATGTGAAGGATATGAACCCCCAGGATAGTTATGAACTGAAAGGCGGAAATTTCACAGCCAAGTTGACCGACAAGACGTTCCTCTTTGGTGAATTTGCCGAATCGGAGAAACAAAGCATCGGGACGGGGACGGGGAAACGCATAGAACTGCGCCACAACAGTCAGGATTTGCAATTGCGGGCTTACTACGGAGAGACGGACACGACGTTCGTCAATCAGACGTCGACCCTGGGGAGAGGCCGGCGTGAAGCAGCATTCAAAGGAAGTTATCGGATCGACCAGCAAATCCGCCTCCTCGGCGAGGCGATCTATTCTGAGGATCTCGTGAACAACGGAAAGCGAGAAGGTGTAATGGCCGGAGCAGAATATGCCTTCGAAAATAACTTAAAGCTTGAGGCGGCCGTACGCCACTTCAATGAATCCACGGCTCCATCCGTGACATCGAGCATTGGCGGAACCCCGACTGACGCGACAACGATTCGCGGGAAGGTCACCGCTCCCATGCCCTACATTCCCAACCTTTCCGTAACGGGCGACTACGAGCAGGCGGTAACAAGCAGCGATCGTCGTGTCATCAGCGTTGGCGCAGAGTATCAAATAGCCTCGCAAGGGCGTCTCTACGTACGCCACGAGTTTATCAACAGCTTAGGCGGGCAATATGCGTTGAACGGGAATCAACATCAGGATGCGACGGTGTTCGGGATGGACACGTCCTACATGAAGGACGGGAAGGTGTTCAGCGAATACCGAGTTCGGGATGCGCTTTCCGGTCGCGAAGCGCAAGCGGCGTTCGGGTTACGCAACAAGTGGTCGCTCACGGAAGGAGTAACGGCTAATACGACGTTGGAGCGCATTGAGGATTTCGGCGGTACCAGCCATACGACGGGCACGGGGGTCACAGGAGCGCTGGAATACTCAAGAGACCCTTCGTGGAAAGGGACGGCCAGGCTGGAAAAACGCTTTAACTCTCAAAGTGATAGCCTTCTCGGACAGGTCGGGTTAGGGTATAAACTGAGTCGTGATTGGACCCTCCTTGGCAAGAACACCTACTCCATGATTGAAACGGGAGGCGGGAACAAAACCGTCGAACATTTGCGATTGGGCGTGGCCTATCGTGAAACCGATACGAACGTCTGGAATGGGTTGGGCCGATACGAATTCAAGCACCAGAACGATCCGGGCGGCCCGCTTAACGTTGGTCTGGGCGGCAGCGGCTCGGCGTTCGCTACGGTGATGGACGTGCATATTCTCGCGACCGACTGGACCTATCATCCGGGCCGTCCCTGGACCTTCATGGGCG
>Ga0315275_10006044_pt1 | contig 11532 bp, 8 predicted proteins | sample YL17G03_0_MG_FD_205557 | JGI IMG/M metagenome (GOLD analysis project Ga0315275, IMG submission 205557) | Sediment microbial communities from Yellowstone Lake, YNP, Wyoming, USA - YL17G03_0 | ecosystem: Environmental > Aquatic > Freshwater > Lake > Sediment | place: USA: Wyoming | collected... | reverse complement strand
TTCTCAGCATGTCTGAAACCGTTTTTTGCCGGATGCCCTCCAGAAACCCCTGCCAGATGACAATGGCAATAATGAAAAGGCTGAGCAAGGTGGTGAGGATCTCGCATAAGGTTCGAACTCGTGGCGATAGCCTCGACGTCACAAAATCGACCCCCACATGCCCCTTCACCTGCTGGGTATAGGCCGCCCCCAGCAGGATGAAGACAGCGAGGATATACTCGGAAATCTCAAAGGTTCCTGGAATGGTCTTGCTAAGAAACTTTCGACCCAGGATATCCCCCGTGGTGAGGAGCATCAGCGGAATGAGGAGAGTCATCCCGACCATACTCACATATAGATTGAGCCGTTGAACCCCGTTTTTGAATTTATGCCACGCCATTGTTTCTCTCCTCGTGCCTTGAGTCGGTGATTCAATTACAGATGGCCGGGTGTGTCATTCCCACGAAAGTGGGAATCCAGGAGGGAGAGACCTGGGTTCCTGCTTCCGCAGGAATGACATTTCATGAGAACGAATTTCCGAGCAAGCAATGATCTTGTTCGGAATCAAGGGTCATCGATGCGAAAATTCATTTCCATTCCGGCGGGAACGCGACCACTTTTACCCCTCGCTTTTCGCATTCCTGATTATACATCTTTACGGCATCCTTTGCCGGAAGCCCTTTTCCCTCTAAATCGGCTACCCACTTTCTCGTCACTTCTCTAAAACTTTCATACCAGCGCTCCGCTTCATTGGAAGGAAGATTATAAAGGTTCACACCCTTATCACTGATTTCTTTCACCATCACCTTATAAACCTCTCTTGTTAACCCTCCAGTTGTCTTAAAAGGATTACGTCCCACGGCTTCAATGATCTTTTTCTGGTCTTCCGATGCCTTTCTCCAGGTCTCAAGATTCATGACCATACCTTCGGTGACACACCCAAAGGTTGCCACGACGCCGTGTTTTGCCACCTCATGGAGCTTGAATGCAAGGATCATGGGGGGACAGGTCACCAATCCGTCTATCGTCCCTGTCTCGACGGCCAGATAGACATCCCCAAGGGGCATGAAGATCGGCTCTGCTCCAAGGGCCTTGATGTAATTGGTTTGATGGCCACCGGGTGATCGGATCTTCAATCCCTTGGCATCGGCCAAAGAACGGACCGGTTTTTTAGTCCACAGAAAGGATTGGCTGCAGCCGTTTAATTCAATCATTTTGACATCTTTGAACTCCTGGTTCAGGATCCGCTCATACATCGCATTTCCGATCTCCGCAGCAATGTCCTTCCCCTCCACCCATGAGGCTAAAGAAAGGACATCGGAAAGAGGAAAACGGCCTGGTGTGAAGGTCGCTGTAAAATAGCCCATATCCGAAAGGCCTTTTGCCACGATATCATAATGTTCGGGCGCTTTCCCCAAGGCTCCACCCGCGTACATGGCAGAAGTGATTTTGTTATCACTCTTCTTCTTCAGCTCTTCAAGCATCGGCTCCCAAACCGTCTTCACCTCCCTGCTTACAGGAACATGCCATGTGCTAAATCTGATGTTGGTCGCCTGCCCATAAGCCACCTCATAGATTCCCAGGCCGGTTCCCAAAGCCACACCCCCCACGATCGAACCTTTTAGAAAATTTCTTCTTGAGATTCCATCACACATCTTTAGACCTCCTTTCGGTCTCCTAAGGAAGACCTTACGATTTGGAGAAAATGAGAATTGAAACGGATTTTAAACTTTTTTCACCTCCCTTCCTCATGAACCAGGGCTTAAATCTTCATTTCGCCTGCGTTTGATTCGAACAACGTCTCCAATGAAAATGGAGTCACGAAGCCCTATCTTCTTTCCTCGTCGTATAGTTCAACCTTCATTGGAGTGGATTTACCTGCGTTGCAGTGGCCGATTTCCAAAGGACAAACAGAAAGTCCGACGACGCATTCCATCTCTGCCAGGAACTCAATATAATCCCCCGGCCGGCTCACAGGTTCACCGATGACCCAACAGTGTCTGTTGCAGTCATGAGTATAACTCATATTGATGTCGAAGGTGTCAGGGATATCCTCGGGAAGAAGGCCGTAAGGAGCGACCGCCTTGCTGATAATCTCATGGCAGCCGTCTTGTGGGCCCACTCCTAATTGCACCTCATAAAGAAATTGATTACACATCCGGTTATGGCAATCGTGGACTCCCTTAACCTCGTTCGTTTCCTTGACAATCTTCATCATGGGACGGCAGAGAGTGGACATCAGAGTATCCCCTTCCATAAGCTTATCACGAGGGATATAGTCCCCCACGACTTTGGGTTCATATCTTGTTCTTGAATAAGACGTTGAGAGTTTTTCGCGTAAGTTGTTCTTATTGAAGATCGCCATGTCACACACCTGTTTGCCTTCCAAATCAATGATCCGGAGATGTTGGCCTTTTTTCACTTCTACGGCAAGACCGCTCTTTCCGGGCATGATCCGTTCGAATATCTTTTTCATCTTCCTGCCCCCTTTCATAAGTAATAAGAACCCAATAAAAAAAAGTTTAACCCATTGTGGTGCATCCAGCATTCTTTTGCATCTTCGATTTCCAACACCAACAAGAAAACCTTCCTACAAGCCTTCGCTTGAGGAAGAATCAAGGGATGTCTCAGGAGAGGCCTCCTCCCCCCGCATCATTTTACCCGCCTCTTGGATAGCAGTGATGATACTACGATAACCCGTGCATCGACAGAGGTTGCCTTTTAGATATTTTTTGATATCCGCTTCATCCGGATGGAGATTTTTTCTGAGGAGCCCCTTTGCCGCCATGATCATGCCGGGTGTACAAAAACCGCACTGAATCGCCCCCTGACGGATAAAGGCCACCTGGATGGGATGCAGCGACCCAGGCCTGCTCAATCCTTCGATCGTTGTAACCGATCGACCGTTCGCCTTCAGGGCCGGGAGTATGCAGGAGCGAACTGGAACCTCATCCAACAAGACCGTGCAGGCCCCACACTCGCCTTCTCCGCATCCATTTTTTGCCCCGGTGAGAAGCAGGCGCCGACGCAAAACATGGAGCAGCGTTTCAAAGGGTTCAACCTCAAGTTCGACGGTTCTTCCGTTAACCGAAAAGACCAGTTGTTCCAATGTAATGGACCTCCCTCTCAGAGGATAAGCACCAGGACCAATCACCAAATCTCATAGAGATTCCAATCCTGATCATCCCAAAAAGACCCTTTCTATGATTTGGAATCGTGACTTGGTAGTCAGTTGAGAATTAGCATTCTTAAACCATCTGGACCTATGGCTGATAACGTTTATCGGGGGCTCCGGGCTCTTTCGATCGCTTTTTCAATCAATCCCTTCAGCAGTACCTTTATGAGTTGCCGCCGGTATGCGGCTGAGCCTCGCAGCAGGCTGTCCCGCGGATTTGCTTCCTCGCTGGCCAAATGGGCGGCTTTCTCCCGTGCATCCGAATCATCCCAGCGAACTCCCCTCAGGACGGTCTCTGCCTCCCTGGCCCGGAACGGGTGATCTGAAACAGGACCCAAGGCGATCCTTATGTCCGCAATTCTGTTTTCCCGCAATGAAATCCAGACCGCCCCGTTGAGGACAGGAAGGCCCATGCCATTGGGAGGGGTCACACGGAGAAAGGACGTTCCTTCACCCGCCTTGTTCAATGGAAATCGCAGATTGGTTAAGAGTTCCCTTGTGCTGTCAACCCGGGACTGTCCCACGCCATAATATAATTGGTCAACCTGTTCTTCTCGTTCGCCCTTGGTCGAAACGATCCTTGCCCTCGCACCAAGTGCGATGAGGGCAATTGCCCCATCTGCAGCGGGTTGAGCATTGACGACGTTCCCAGCGACCGTTGCGACCTGCTGGATTTGTGGTGACCCGACCGTCAAGCAGGCCTCTGCCAAGCAGGTGCCCGATTTCTGGATGAGAGGCGAAGAGGCGCAGGCAGCATGGGTCACCCGAGCGCCCAGCCGCACCCCGCCCTCCTCTTCCATGATTCCTTCCAATTCCTTTATCCGTGTAATGTCCAGAATCACAATGGGGCTGCAATCCCCTCTCTGGACGGCAAGAACGAGATCCGTTCCTCCAGCAATAATTCGTGCCCTCCCGGAATGTTTTTCTAGTTCCTCTATGCAGTCTTTGATGGTTTCAGGAAAAACGTATCGTTGAATCATCATCGAGGACCTCTCGATAAAACATCCCTCAGGGTATCCTTGCCTTCAGGGGTTGACCGAAGTTAAATTTTTAAGTCCATCCAGTATCTTTTCCGGCTTTGCCGGGAGTGATGTAATTCGTACCCCTGTGGCATCACAAATGGCATTGATAATGGCAGGTACCGTGGGAACCAGTGCTATTTCCGACACTCCCTTCGCATGAAAGGGACCGATGGATTCTGGCTTTTCAATAAAATGGATCTCAATCTCGGGGATGACACCAATAGTAGGAATACCGCATTGTCCTAACGTTTTTGTATAAGGGACCCCGTGCTTCAGGCCAAATTCCTCGGATAAGGCATAACCAATCCCCATGACAATGCTTCCTTCAATCTGCCCCCTTATTTTTTGGGGATTTAACGCCTTCCCCACGTCATGCACGGCAATGACCTTCTTCACTTCTACACTCCCCGTCCAGGTGTCCACTTCGACGATGGCAATCTGAGTTGCATAATTGTAGGCAAAGTAGTGCCGATAATCGGTCATGTCATATTCCGTAACCCTCTTCCCATCTTTCATGATGGGATAGGTCGGGTCTGGGTCGTCCAGCAATGGATAGGTCTGAGGGGCATTCCATTGATGTCTGGCTACGATTTCCTTTCCTTGAGAATCGGCAATTCTTGCCAGTTGCCTCAATGGAATCAAGGGTTCTTTGTTTTGATTTACGATACCTTTCCCTTGAATATCCAACGCTGCCACAGGCAAGCCTGTTTCCTCAGAGGCCATTTCGAGCAACATTTTTTTAAATTCCCTTGCGGCCCCAATCGTTGCATTACCCGCAAGCATGGTTTGACGCTGCCCAATGGCGGCCGTGCCTGGTGGCATCAGGTCCGTATCTCCGGCAATAACCGTAAACTGCTGGTAAGGGATCCCGGTGACTGCAGAAGCGATTTGGGCCAGTATGGCACACGCCCCCTGGCCCATGTCACAAATGGAGGCCCTCAGTTCGATATGGCCGGATTTCTGCAGACGCAGTGCTGCCCCCCCTATATTTGTATAACCACGCCCCCCTCCAATATTTTTATACGCGCTGGCAATTCCGATTCCGAACTGCTTATGCCCGCTCGTCGCTTTATTGCCCCCTCCCATTCCCTTGAGCGATTTCTGAGCCTCAAGCAACGTTTCCCGTACGGCAACACAGGACTTCAGTGTTTCCCCCGCAACCGTTTCCTTCCCCTCTTCCAGGGCATTCAGCAACCGAATCTTGATCGGGTCCATTCCCAGTTTTTTTGCCAGTATATCAATCTGGGACTCAATCGCAAAGTGAACCTGGTTCATGCCGAATCCTCGAAACGCTCCGCCAATGACATTATTCGTATAAACGCAAATCCCTTCAATAGAAACGTTCGGCCAGACATAGGGGCCCCCGCCGAATAGGACAGCCTGCTCAAGGACATCCGTACTCCAGGAGGCATAAGCGCCCCCATCCGAGATGAGCTTTGCCTCCAAAGCCACAAATTGCCCCCCAAGAGCCGCCCCGGTCTTATAGGACATTCTGAAAGGATGGCGCTTGGTGCTCATTCGAAAGGATTCAAATCTCGTTAACGTTATTTTGACGGGTCTCCCGGTCCTCAGGGCACCCAGGGCGAGTAGGGCCTGGATCGTGACATCGAGCTTTCCTCCGAACGCGCCTCCGACGGGCATCCCCCGGATTCGAATCTTTTCGGAAGGGAGACCAAGGATCTGAGCGATTTCTTCCCTCTTATAAAATGGATTCTGCGTAGAACACCAGACCTCGATTCGAGCATCTTCCGTTAACAGTGCAACTCCAGCTTCAGGCTCCAGGTAGGCATGTTCAATAAAGGGGGTATCATAGGATTGCTCAACAATGACATCCGCACGGTCAAAACCAGCTCGAACGTCTCCGTGCTGATGAACCATTCTTTTCAGAACATGACCCTCCTTGTGAATGGGGGGCAAATCGGACTCCAACGCCTTCCGAGGGGAGTCCACGACTGGCAGGTCTACGAGATCCACCCGGATGTGACCCATTGCCCTCCGCGCGTCTTCCTCCGTATCCGCGATGATCAGGGCTACCACATCGCCGACAAATCGCACCTTTTCGTCCGCCAGCACCGGTTGATCGGGGATGACTATGCCAAATCGATTCGATCCAGGAATGTCCTTGGCGGTCAGGATTTCCTTGATTCCCGGCAATGCTTCTGCCTCTTTTGTGTCAATGGATCGAATCTCGGCATGGGGAACATCGCTCAAAACCAAGGCTCCGTATAAAAGATCCTCGAAATACAAATCGTCGGCAAATTTAAGCCTCCCCGTTGCCTTTTCAATATCCATTGGGTCGACAACGGACGAGCCAATGATGTCAGAACGTCCAACGGCAGGAGAGCTTAAATTGGCACCGTTTTTATTTTTAACCATCTCCGTGGCTCCTTCGACCGGTAGCCTTCATACAAAACCTTCTTCACTCTGATTAGGCTACTCTTTAGGAACTCACCCATCCGAAACGTAACTCGAATGGGTAAGAGGCAATCAATCGTGAAGCAAGAAAGAGATCAATGGAATTGTCAACCAGACCCGTAACCTCAACGCTTCCTGTCACGTTCTTCCATCCTATCTCTCGAAAGCTGGCCGACATGATAAGCTGTCAGACCATAGATCTTTGCAGCCAGGACCAAATCCTCAATCAGGATGCTGTTCTGCCCTGACCCTGCCCCGCCGCCAGGCCCGTAGTTGATTGAAGGAATTCCAAATTCAGCATAGACGTTTGTATCCCGCCACATGCTTGTGGTAGGAGGATCAGGAGGAGAACCCATCTTGTTCTGAAAAACCGTTTCGTGGGCCTTTCCAAGTTGAGCCATCAAACCTTCCACGCCAACCCCTTCATATCCCGGTCGGTGGAGGTAAAGCTCCACATCCCCTTCAAGACCACTCTGCGAGAGGAGGCTGATCAGTTCTTCCTTGATATCCAACGGATTCATGCCAGGGACTAACCGAACATCGACATACAGGCTGCAGACTTCGGGTGGACGAATAATCTGATACGGAAGTCCGGCACGAATGGCCCCAATGCTCGCCTTGGGAACCACGGTTCCTCCGGTGAACTGGGTTGTGTGTCGTTCCTCATACGCTTTGGCCCATCTTTCAAGGTAAGGGATAAAGTGAGCAGCCCGGACAATGGCATTCTTACTCTCCTGGGGAGAAACGTGTTGAACGAAAGGAGTGTATCTTGACGGCCCTGCATGCATTGTCACCTTAAAGAAGGCCTTCCCGGCCTCCACCCATCCTGCCTTGAAACCGGTTGCTTCCGCCACAATGGCAAGATCAGCCGTACCCCCATGGGTGAGAAGGTAACGGGTTCCGAGGTCCTTGCCGACGTAGGCCATTCCGGTAAACTCATCGACAGGCTCATACCCAATCTCTCCGATGACGGCTGACATCAACACGTCGCCCTTCAGACGGACGCCTGACTCACGAAGAGCCTTCACGGCAATCATCCAGGCAGCCATAGGCCCCTTGTCATTCACTACTCCGTTTCCAAAGATCGCATTTCCTTCAACCCACGCCTCGTAATAGATCTTCTGATCCGGCACCTTCAGACGCCAGATCTCGTTTTTTCCGAGGGTCACATCCATATGGCTGTTAAACGTAAGGGCAAGGCCTCCGCCTGTTCCCCGGTATCTTCCAAGAACGTTCGCCCTCTCTTTTGTCTGACCGATCAACCGAGGTTCAAAACCATTTCGGTCCATCCAATCATAGACAAAGGCTGCCATCTCCCCTTCCTGGCCTGTGGGGCTGTAGATGTTGCCCATCGTCACAGCCAACCGGACGATCTCATCGGGATCAATCTGCGCAAGAATCTTTTCTTCCAGAGTATCCATCGCAATCCAATCCAGGGATTGGGGATTAGGTTTTAGGGATTGAGCATTCTCTAACCCCAAAACCCCAAGCCCTAATCCCTGAGAAAGTTTCTATTTCACCCAACCTTTCTCTCTATAGTATTTCAGGGCACCCGGATGGTAGGGGAAACCCACATCCTTACCCATATCATTGACCTTTCCCATTGCCATTGCCTTTGTCACCGTGATGTAACGATTAAAATTATCTGCAATTGTCTTGGTAATGCCATACGCAATGTCCTCAGGCATGTCTTCTCGAACAATCAGGATAACATTTGAAATGATCCCCTTCACCGGATAATCCACTCCTTTATAGGAGCCCGCCGCAAGCGTAAAGGGTTCAATCCCCTTATAATTTTTCACCATCTTCTCAACCACCTCGTCCGACAGGGGGAGCAGCCTGATCTGACGCTGTGAACTCACATTGACAAGCGGTGGCGCGGGATAAACCATTGCCCCGTAAAGAATGGCATCGATATGTCGGTCAAGCATCTGCTCGGCAGCATCTGCGAAACCGAGAGGTTGCCACTGTACATCCTTGGTGGTCATCCCATAGGCCTCCAGTATCCTCCGGGTAACGATTTCAATGGCCGAGCCCCTAGGTCCAGGCGTTACTTTTTTGCCCTTCAACTGGGGGACGGAGGTAATGCCCGAATCGGCATAAACGGCGAACTGGGTGGGCTCAGGAAAGAGAGAGGCCAGGATACGGACTTTTTGTATTTTCCCCACTTCCTTAAAGTCTTCCTTTCCTTCCCAGGCATCCCCCATCGTATCAGAGAAGGAGTAAGCAATATTCAGTTTACCTTGGTGTACGCCCATCACATTGGCCGCCCCCCCCATGGGAACAGTAGAACCGGCCAGGTTAGGGTTTGCCTTCAGGACATCTTCGAGCATGGCATTGCCAAGGACTCCCCAGGTTCCACCCACAGGGGATGTCCCCCAGCGGACATCGTACTTCTGGGCCTCTGCTGTATTGTTTATTGCCGTAAAGAAAGCCAAACATCCAATGATCGACAAAATAACCAACCTCCTACTTTTCTGAGACATTATTTCTCCTCCTTTCTAAGTTTTGATTTTAGACTACATCCACTTTCCTCGCCATCCGGCGCCGGTCACGGAGCTGGGTGATGATCAAAAAGGCGATGCCGATTCCGCCGACCACGTCAAGAGCTCCAAGGGGAAAGATCAGACAGATGGCTGAGACTGCTGCGATCACCCTCTCGTAAACCTTCAGCGGACGCAACATATACCCCTCGCCGGCAACGGCAATCAACCAGACCCCCATGCAAGCCGTCATTCCGTTTCCGAGAATCTTCCAGATGTTCCCTACCCATAAAAGCGAATCATCATAGGCAAACATAAAGGGGACGATAAAGGCCACCAGCGACATCTTCGTGGCTAACCAGCCGGTTTTCCATCCGTCGCCACCCGCAATGCCGGCAGCAGTATAGGCCGCAGAGGCATCGGGCGGCGTAATCAGGGCAAGGCAGGCATAGTAGAAGGCAAACAGGTGCGCTACATAGATGGGAAGACCCAGTTTTATCAGAGCCGGGATGACGGTCGTCGCCTGAATAATATAGGTCGGCGTGGTCGGCAGTCCCAGGCCCAGGACAAAGGCAATCACCATCCCCAGGAACAAACCGGCCAGCATATTCCCCCCTGTAATGCTCATGAAGGCGCTGCCAAACCTCTGGCTCAGGCCTGTGAGATCCAGCGTACCGCAAAGAATGCCTGCCACAGCCGTGGAAACACAAACAATGAGCATCCCTTTTGCACCGTCCTCCAGGGCAGCAAGAATGGAAGGAACGTTCAACCGCGTCGTCCTGCGAAACTGGCTCATAATGATGGCCGTGATCGTGCCCATGGCGCCGGAAAGCCTCGGTGTATATCCGGTCAGGAGGAAATAGAGGAGGATAAAGATGGGGATAAGCATGTGGCCATAGTCACGTAGGATGACGCTAAAAGTATATTCGGGCACCAAACCCTTGAGATTCAAACGCCGGGCCTCCAGGTCCACGTAGCAGAAAAGGCTAAAGTAGTAGAGGATTGCAGGGAAGGCGGCATAAAAACAGATCTTGGCATAAGGAATGCCGGTGAAGGCGGCCATGACAAAGGCCGCAGCGCCCATGACAGGAGGCATGACCTGTCCTCCGCAGGAAGCTACGGCCTCTACAGCCCCTGCAAAATTCGGATGGTAACCCGCCTTTTTCATCATGGGGATGGTGATGCTGCCAATGGTGGCCACGTTTGCCGTAGCGCTGCCCGAAATCATTCCCATCAGAGAGCTTGCCACCACTGCCACCTTCGCTGGTCCGCCCACGTAGCGACCCGCGATATTCGTGGCAATATTACTAATCAGGTGAGAACCGCCACTCCGCATCAGGACAGACCCGAAGATGATGAACAGCGCAATTTCAGTGGCAGAAACGCCCAGGGCAATCCCAAAAATGCCACCAAGGGAGAGATAGTTGAATTCGACCACCGCCGTCCAGCCAACAAAAGACGAATGAAAGATTCCAGGCAGGTAAGGTCCAACAAGAGGGTAGATCAAAAAACCGATCCCCACATAGATCAGCGCAGGGTTGACCACCCGCCGGGCCCCTTCCAAGACTAAAAGGATGGCAATGATTCCAAGGACAATGTCATACCAGCTCAAAGGGCTTATCAGGGGAAACCGAACCACGGTGATCCAATCGTAGCGGGCTAAAATATAGCCAGTTATTATCACAACAGCGACAATCAAAATCGAATCGAGCTTTCCAAGTCTCCGTTTCTTCTCGTCCCCTCCCGTCGCATGAACCAGGAAAACAAGGATTAGACCTAATCCGAGATGAATCGACCGCTGCATGAGGGCATCGAGAGTCCCAAAGAGAGCCGTATAGATATGAAAGACAGCCAGTGCAATCCCTACGATCGCCCCCACTCTTTGGTAAATGGGCCTACTGTACCAAAACCTTTCCCAGGTCATCTCTCAAATCCCCTTTAGACGTTTCCACAACTTCTCTGGGGTCACGGGAATCTCTTTCATGCGGACCCCCGTGGCCACGGCGATGGCGTTTAAAATCGCAGGCGCTGTCGGAAGGAGGGCTGGCTCCCCAACGCCCTTCGCTCCGAATGGACCGGTCGGTTCCTCACTTTCGACCAGCAACGACGTTACTTCAGGCATATCAAGCGCTGTTGGGATGAGGTATTCACTGAACCGGGGATTCCGAATGATTCCGTCTTTCACCACAACCTCTTCCATCAGCCCGTAGCCCAATCCCATGGAAACCCCGCCTTCGATCTGGGCCACCACGTTCATTGGATTGACGGCCTTCCCCACGTCATGAGAGGCTACGATATCGAGCACCTCCACCTCTCCCGTTTCCATGTCTACCGAGACCAGGGCACCCTGGGTTGCAAAGGCATAGGTCCCATAGGGACTGCCCTGACCCGTTTTCAGATCAAGGGGTGTCGTCTCCGGATTGAAAGTCCCCTCTGCCACAGGTAAAATCCCCTCTTT
>Ga0315275_10006040_pt1 | contig 11536 bp, 12 predicted proteins | sample YL17G03_0_MG_FD_205557 | JGI IMG/M metagenome (GOLD analysis project Ga0315275, IMG submission 205557) | Sediment microbial communities from Yellowstone Lake, YNP, Wyoming, USA - YL17G03_0 | ecosystem: Environmental > Aquatic > Freshwater > Lake > Sediment | place: USA: Wyoming | collected... | reverse complement strand
CGGCCAGAAGGATCCGCTGATCGAGTACAAGCGGGAAGGTTTCGAGATGTTCGAGGCGATGGAGCTCAGGATCGCCCGGGACACCGTGAGCTTTCTGATGAAGGTCCAGGTGGCCGTGGAGGCGGAGCGGACGGCCGACTCCCGCGACCTGTCGGAGAAGCTGCTGGCGCTGCCGGGGGGCGGCCGCCGCCGGCGCGAGCAGTCCGCCACGGCCACGCGAAGCCTGCAGGCCGTGGCGGCTCCCGCCCTGGCGGCCTCCAGGGCCAAGGCCGGCCGGAACGATCCCTGCCCGTGCGGCAGCGGGAAGAAATACAAGAAGTGCTGCGGAGCCTGAGGCGGTCGGCGACTGAAGGAGGCGAGACGTGAGCGAGCGCGCGCCAGGTGGGATGCTGACGATCGCGGGCATTCAGTTGACCTGCGGGCCGGACGTGAAGGTGAACTTCGCGAAGGCGCTGGATCTGGTCCGGGTTGCCGTCGAGCGCGGGGCCAAGATCATCTGCTTCGCCGAGTGCTTCGCCTGGCCGTGGTTTCCCCGCAAGGGGTCCGAGGCCCAGCGCGCGTTAGCCGAGCCGATTCCGGGCCCCATGACCCAGGCGCTCCAGCTCGTGGCGGAGCAGGCTCAGGCGGTCCTGATCGTGCCCATGTTCGAGACGGCGGACGATTCCGCTTACTACAACACCACCGTGGTCGTGGACGCCAACGGCCACATCCTCGGCATCTACCGCAAGAATCACATCCCGGATCTTCCCAACTACCAAGAGCGATTCTACTTCCAGCCGGGAAACCTCGGCTTCCCGGTCTTCAAGACGCGCTACGCCACCATCGGCGTGCAGACCTGCTGGGACAACTTCTTTCCCGAAGGGGCGCGGGCGCTCGCCTTGAAGGGGGCGCAGATCCTCTTCTGTCCCACGGCCTGCTCCAGTCCGGGCAGCGTCACCAAGTGGGAGCGGGCCATCATGGGCCACTCCGTCTACAACTGTCTCTACGCGTTTCGCGTGAACCGGATCGGGACCGAAGGGACGATGACGTTCTACGGGAAGAGCTTCTGCGTGGATCCGAACGGGGACTTTGTCACCGAGCCCGCCGGCGCCATCGAGGGGGTGGTCCTGGCCGATCTGGACCTGGACCGGATCAAGCTCGTTCGCGGCGACTGGACCTTCTTCCTGGACCGGCGGCCGGAGATCTATTCAGAGCTGGTATGACGTGAGGGGGCAGGCGTACGGGGTCGGGGAGGCAGAACAGGAAGAATGACGCGGCCAGCTCCGGATGGGGCTGGCCGCGTTTGCTTGTGCGTATAGCCAACGCGGCTAGTGGGCCAGGATCTTGCTGAGAAAGGTCCGGGTCCGCTCCTCCTTCTTGCGGGCGAAGCCCATCTCGTGGGTGACCACGATCATCGTCATGCCCTCCTTGGCCAGGGCCACCATCACGTCCAGGACCTCGCCGGCCGCCACGTCGAGATCCACGTCTTTCAAAACCTGGAGGGGGCCAAACCACTTGCTCACGCCGCGGAAGCGAATCACACCGGGAACAAGCGCTACGTCTGAATGGCATACCGCGTGTTCAACCAGCGTCCCACCAAGGACAAGGCGTAGCAGACGACGAAATACGACACCGCGAGCGTGAGGATGATCTCGAGCGGCTGAAACTCGCGCGCGTTCACGGCCAGGGCCGCCCCGGTCAGCTCGGTGACCCCGATGACCGAGGCGACGGAGGTGAACTTCAGCAGCCGGACGAACTGGTTGAAGAGGGTGGGAATCATCCGCCGGATCGCCTGCGGCAGGGTGATGCAACACAGGACCTGTCCCACCGTGAGTCCGCTCGCCAGCCCCGCCTCGATCTGCCCGCGCGGCACCGAGGCGAGCCCCGACCGGTAATCCTCCGCGATGTAGGCCCCGATGAAGAGAATGAACCCGATCACGGACGCCTGATAGGCCGTGAACTTGTAGCCGATGATCGGGGGCAGCCCGAAATAGACCACGAACAGCACCACCAGCAGCGGGGTCCCACGAATGGCCTCGATGTAGGCAAACGCCACCTGCCGGAGCAGCGGAATCCGGCTGGTGCGCACCACGCCCAAGGCCACCCCGAAGACCGTCCCACCCAGGATGACGAGGGCCGCCGTCTGCAGGGTGACGCCCAGTCCCTGGAGCAGGTAGGGCAGGTTCCGCCAGACCACCGCGAAATTCATACCGTTCTCGCCTCAGAACCGGTCGCCCACGTCAGCGGCACGACGGTGGGACATGAAGAGCGTCGTCTGCGAAATCGTCGTCACGATCAGCAGGTATGCCATCGAGATCCCGATGTACGCCTCGAAGGTGCGGAACGTGGTTCCCTCGATCGCGCCCGCCTGAAAGGTGAGCTCGGCGACCGAGATGACCGAGGCCAGCGAGGAGTCCTTGATGAGCTGTGAGAAGATCCCGGCCATGGACGGCGCGACCATGCGCAGGGCCTGAGGATAGACGATGTAGAGCAGCGTCTGCCGGCGCGTCAGTCCCGAGGCTAATCCGGCCGCCTCCTGCCCCCGCGGCACGCTCTGGATCCCCGCGCGGACCACCTCGGCCACGTAGGCTCCCGAGTAGATGGACAGGGCCAGGATGGCACACCAGAAGCTTGGGAGCTTGAGCGCCGACAGACCCAGGTACCAGAAGTACATGTGGACCAGCAGCGGGATGTTGCGGCAAACCTCCACGTACCCGCCGCAGGCCGCTCGCAGCCACCGTCGCGCGCTGGTCCCCCCGGCGCCCACGATCACGCCGACGGCGATGGCGCCGCACAGCCCGATCAGCGAGAGCCCGAGGGTGTAAAAAAACCCTTGCAGGAGCGTCCCGCGATACTGCCACAGGACGCTCCAGTCAAATTGGTAGGCCATGAATTCGGTCTGGGAATCTCGGTGGACTGCCTACTTCATCGGGATCGGGACGTCGGGCTCCACCTCGAACCACTTGTGGTACAGCTCGTGATACTTCTTGGAGGTCCAGAGGTCCCGCAGGGAGTTGTTCACGGCATCGCGCAGGGTCGTCTCCCCCTTGCGGATCCCGATGCCGAAGGGCTCGACGCTGAACCTCTCCCCCACGGTCTTGAAGCCCGGGGTGTTCTTGATGAAGCCCCGCATGATGTCGTAGCTGCCGGTGAAGGCATCCGCGCGCCCTTGGCGCAGGGCCAGCCAGGCGCTGGTGTAGTCGCGGAACGGCAAGATCTTGGCCCCCGGGGCCAGCGTGGCGAGATTCTTTTCCAGCGTCGTCCCCTGCTGCACCGCCACGGTCTTGCCGTCGAGATCCTTCACTCCCGTGATGGGACTGTTGGTCGGGACAGCCAGCGTCTGGGCCCCGGTGTAATAGACGATGCTGAAGTCGATCGTCTTCTCCCGGTCCGGCGTGATGGTCATGGATGCCGCCACCAGATCCACGTTGCCGCTCACCAGCATTGGGATCCGGGTCGGCGACGTGACCTTCACGAACTCCACCTTGACTCCGAGGGCCTTGGCGATCTCGCGCACGAGGTCCACGTCAAACCCCGCGACCTGGTTGTTGCTGTCGATGAAGCCGAACGGGGGTGTGTCGTTCTTGACCCCGCCCAGGAGCGTACCCCGACTCTTGATGGTCTCCAGCGTGTTCTGCGCCATCGCCGGGAGAGCCACGCAGACCACGGCCAGGAGCAGGGTCACTATTATGGTGGAGCACACTACGCGCCGACTCCTCATGGGTTTCCTCCGGCCATTGCGATGGCCTGCACCGTCACCAACGGGTTGCCAAAGATCCGTACACCAGCCGTGACCGTCACTCCTGCCGCCCGTAATGGGCAGTCAAGCGCGCCAGGGCCTCTTCCAGGACTTCGTCCGAGCACGCCAGGGACAGCCGCAGGTGGCCGGCGCCCGCCGGACCGAAGGCGCTGCCGGGCAGTGCCGCGATCGACAAGACGTCCAGCCACTCGGAGGCCACCGCCCTGTCGTCCCCCTGGATGTCGGGGAACAGATAGAAGGTGGCCGGGGGGCACGCACACCGGATACCGCGCACCCGGTTCAGACCCGTGACCCCGCGATCCCGCCGTCGCCGGAAAAGCTCCGCATAGCCGTCCACCACGCTCTGGGGGAGCTTGAGGGCGGCCTCCGCGGCCGCCTGGATGAAGGGCGGGACGCAGTAGATGGAGTGCTGCACGGCCTTCAGGGCGGCCTTCACGGCCCCCTCCGGCGCCGCCAGATACCCCACCCGCCACCCCGTCATGCCGTAGGTCTTGGACAGGCTGTCCGCCACCAGTGTCCGCCCCTTGGCTCCCTCCAGGGATTGCAGGGCGCAGTAGGTGGCGGGGGCGAAGACCATGTCGGCGTACACCTGGTCGAAGAGCAGCCACAGGTCGTGCCGCTCGGCGATGGCGAGCAGCGCCGCCAGCTCGTCCCGGCCGAGGACCCGGCCCGTCGGGTTGACGGGCGAGTTGACCACGATCATGCGGGTGCGCGGCGTGACCGCCGCCGCCATCCGGTCCACATCCATGCCGTCCAGCGTCGGGACCGGCACGGGCACGCCCCCGAACAGCCGCACGCACGGCCCGTAGCTCACCCAGCAGGGATCCAGCAGGACCACCTCGTCCCCCGCCTCCAGCACGGACAGCATGGCGGCGAAGACGGCGAACTTTCCCCCGGGCGTGACCAGGACCTCCGGCGGCCCGTACGCCACCCCGGAGCGCTCCGTGAGTCGCGCGGCGATGGCCTGGCGGAGCGCCGGCAGTCCCGCCGCCGGCCCGTAGTGGGTCAGGCCGTCCACCATGGCCCGATGGGCCGCCGCGATGATGTCCGGATGGGTCGGCAGGCCGGGATCGCCGCTGGCCAGCGGGAGGATCTTCCGTCCCGCCGCCTGCAGCTGGCGGACCCGCTCGGACATCTCCACGGTGGCCGATCCCGCCAACCCGGTCACCCGCTTGGCGAGGGCGGGCATGCCTGGCTTGGTCATAACAGTGTATCCTTCACATCCCAACCGCTTCGGTTGAGGCTACGAGAACTCTTCGGTCACCTGCGGAAAGACCCGTTGATAGGCCTCCGCGTACTTGATCTGCTTCTTGTTGGAGTTTCGTGCCGCCTGCACGCCGCGGTTCAGCGCCACCCGGGTGTAGTAATCCCAGAGGTATTCCTGCGCCGCCATCAGCTCGAACGCTTTCCGCTTCTTCTCCCACACCGGCGTGATGTCGAGCAACACCTGGGGTTTCCAGTTACACTGTTCGGTCTGATGCGGTTCGAACAGAAAAACCGGCGGTGCGCCGAGGACATTTCCGCCCGGCTTATGTCCGTGAGCCTGCGCCACGATCCGAGCCTCCTGTGCGACTCTTGCCGCCAGCGGGTGGTCGAAGTTGTACGGATCTTCCAGCGAGTGGGTCAGGACGAACCCGGGCTGAGCCGACCGGTAGATGTCGGCGAGACGATCCAAATCCGCGGCCGTGAAACTCATCGGGTAGTCGCCGCAGTCGAAGAACTCGATCTCGCCGCCCAGCACCTCTGCCGCGGCGAGCGCCTCGGTTCGCCGCAATTCCTTGACCCGGTCCAGGGTCATGCCGCCCTCTCTCCAAAGCTTCGCCGACTCACCCCGTTCCCCGAAGGAAAGGCAGACGATCTTCACATTCCACCCTCGGCTTGCATAGAGGGCGATCGCCCCGCCCGCCCGCCAGACGAAATCTGCCGAGTGCGCGCTGACCACCAACGCCGTCTTTCGAGCCGTCTCTGCCATGATCGTCCTCTCGCTCTCAGCCCGCGCCACTGCGGGGCACCGCCCCCTCGAAAACGCGCTCCCTCTCCCTCTATCCCGTCAGGCCGCCGCGCCCGGTCTGCCCGTCCCACACCGTTCCGGGGACGAGTACCCGCCCCTCGAAGAGGCGGCGCGCGGTCCGGAGCAGCGCGGCCCGCCGCACCGTGAGCCCGCCATCCGGGGAGGGGACCGTCTCCAGCTCGACCGAGAACTCCCCGCTCGGATGCTCGACGGAGATCAGCTTCCGCGCGCCTGCGGGGAGGCTGACCACTCGGGCGGCCGGCGAGCCGGGGAGGCCGCAGGCCGTGGCCACCGTCACGGCCCCGAGCACTCCCACCGCCTCGTGACAGACCTTCGGGATGAACGTCCGCGTGCAGAGGCTGCCCCCGGCCCGCGGTGGCGCCACCAGGGACATCTTGGGGATGTTCTTGGCCGCCACGTCGCCCAGACCCATCAGGCGTCCGGCCTGCAGGCGGATGGCCTCGACCCGGCGCTTCAATTCCTCATCCGCGTTCAACTGCGCCGGGGACTCGTAGCCGGTGCGCCCGACGGCCGACGCCTCGAACACCACCACCGGCATCCCGTTGTCGATGCAGGTGACCGGGACGCCGTCGATCTCGTCCACGACGTGTCCGGTCGGCAGCAAGGCACCGCAGACCGAGCCGGCCACGTCGCGGAAATTGAGCGAGATCGGGGCCGATGTCCCGGGCACGCCGTCGATGCGGGCGGTCCCCTCGTAGGTCACGCGCCCGCCCGGCGTCTGGATGGTCGCCTCGGCCACCATGCCGGTGTTGACCGTCCGGATGCTCACCACGGTTTCGCCGCCGCGCGGCAGGATCAGGCCTGCCTCGATGGCGAAGGGGGCGACCCCGGCCAGCATGTTGCCACAGTTCTGCGACGTGTCCACGCGCGCCTCATCCACGACGACCTGACAGAAGAGGAAATCCAGGTCCACCCCCGGTGCGCCCGACCGGCTCACGATGGCGACCTTGCTCGTCAGGGGGTTCGCCCCGCCCAGGCCGTCGATCTGCCGTACGTCCGGCGACCCCAGGGCTGCAAGCAGCACCCGGTCGCGGACGACCACATCCGCCGGCAGATCGGAGGCAAGAAAGAAGGGCCCCTTCGAAGTCCCGCCTCGCATCAGGACGCACGGAATGGCTGTCTGCATCGAGTATCCTCTCATCCGCTCCGCCGGACCTCGTCCGTCCCTTTCCCGGCAGCGGATGCGGCCGGAGGCGCGCTCCTCGGTGATGGGAATGTGCTTTTCGGGGGCACGGGACGATCCGACCGCCGGCCGCGCCGCGACCCCGGCGGGACCCGGGGTGACCGCCCCAGGCCAGCCCCCCAGCGCTCTCATGCCGTACCCCCGAGTCGGGGAAGAGTATCCGGCGTACCGGACGCGGCTGTCAAGGGAGAAGGTGGGGTGGCCCCGATCGGACCCGGATCGGCGCCGGGCGGACCCCGAAGCCAACGGCGGCGCCAGTCCCGGCGGCCGACCTCGCTTGCGGTGTGGCGAACGGATCACGCGGTGCTGGACCTCACCCGCGATTTCTGCTTGACACGCAGGCCACGCCCGCGGTTCACTCAGCAGCAGTAAGCCGGCGATGGAAACGCACCCACGATGGGGGAGCCAGATCCGGTTCGGCGCCACTTCTTCGGATGTCAAGGCGAGGGTGTTTCATGGGCCGGTCCATACTTGTGAAGCCAGACGCCCTGAGGCGAGGAGACCGGGTCCGGCTGATTGCACCGGCCAGCCCCTTCGACCCCGGCCTGTTCAGGGCCGGGCAACAGGTGCTCGAAGGCTTCGGTCTCGTCCCGGTGGTGAGCCGGGGCGAGTTTGCTCGCGAAGGCTTCCTGGCCGGGAGCGATCAGCGTCGCGCCGAGAAGCTGAAGTCGGCGATGCAGGAGGAGGACACCAAGGCGGTGTGGTGCATCCGCGGCGGCTACGGTACGGCCCGGCTGCTCCCCTTGCTGGACTTGCCGCGCCTGCGGCGGCACCCGAAGCTGCTGGTGGGTTTCTCGGACGTCACCGCCCTGCTGGTGCAGCTCGCACGCCCCGGCGGCTTCGTGACCATCCACGGCCCGGTCATCACCCAGTTGCCCCGGCTGCCGGCCACCGACCTGCGCTGGCTCAAGGCGCTGCTCTTCGGGACAATAGCGCCGCAGCCTCTGCCGCTCGGCCGGACCCGCACCCTGATGCCAGGAATAGCCGAGGGGACGCTGGTGGCCGGCAGCCTCTCCATCCTGGCCAGCCTGGCGGGGACGCGCTTTGCTCCGGATCTCCGCGGCGCCTTGCTCTGCCTCGAGGACGCCAATGAGGAGGCTTACCGACTGGACCGGCTGTTCTGGCAAATTGTGTCGGCCGGACTGCTGAAGCGAATTCGCGGGATCGTGGTCGGGGAGCTGACTGGCTGCAAGCCGGAGGGGGCCGGCCGGCACTCCGCCCGGCGCGTGCTGGAGCGGGCCATCTCCGCGCTCGGGCTCCCCGCCATCTCCGGCGCGGCTTTCGGCCACGGACGGCGCAATCTGGCCCTTCCGGTCGGGGTTCGGGCGCGTCTGGATGCCGGGGCGCGGACCTTGACCCTGCTCGAATCCGCTGTGCGCTAGCGGTATGACCCAGCCCGAGTCCCATCCGGATCTGCTGCGGTTGATGGAAGTGGGGATCGCGAGTGGGGTGTTTCCCGGCGGGGCCCTGCTGGTGCGGGTGCGCGGGAAAACGGTGCACCTGTCGTTCCACGGGCGCCGTTCGCTTGAACCGCCCGGCGATCCGGTGGATGCACCCACCTGCTTCGACCTGGCCTCGCTGACCAAGGTGCTGGCCACCACCCCCCTCGTGCTGCTCTCCATCCAGCGGGGTCGCCTCGAGCTCGAAACGCCGGTGCATCGCGTCCTGGAAGAGTACGCCGGACAGGGCCGAGAAACCATCACGGTGCGGATGCTGCTGGATCACGGCAGCGGGCTGGCGGCCTGGCGGCCGTACTACGAAAAGGTGCGCTCGGCCGATGGCGAAATCTGGCCGGCCACCGTCAAGGGGCAGGAGGCCGTGCGCCGGATGGTGGCGGCCGAAGCACCGGAGGCTCCGCCCGGCAGCCGGGCGCTCTACAGCGATCTGAATTTCATCCTCCTGGACTGGATCCTGGAGCGTGTCAACGGCCACCCCACGGATGTGCTGTTTGCGGAGTGGCTGGCCGAGCCGCTCAAGCTTGAGAGCCTGTTCTTCGTGGACCTCAAGTCGCTCGTCAAGGCCGCCCGCGCCCGGCGGGGGCGCGCCTTTGCGGCCACCGAGCGCTGCCCCTGGCGAGGACGCATCCTGATCGGCGAGGTGCACGATGAAAACAGCTACGCCATGGGCGGCGTGAGCGGGCACGCCGGTCTGTTCGGAACGATCCGGGACGTGGCCGCCATGGCCGACGCCTGGCTGGACTCCTTTCTGCACAGCGGTGGTTTCTTCGAGCAAGGTCTGGCCACGCAGTTCTGGCAGAAGTCGGAGGTGCCGGGCTCGACCCGCACCCTGGGCTTCGACACCCCGTCGCCGCGAGTGTCGCAGGCAGGCGGGCTTTTTGGGCCCAGGACGGTCGGGCAACTGGGCTTCACCGGCACCTCCCTCTGGATCGATCCGGACCGGGAGCTGATCGTGGTCCTGCTGACCAACCGGGTCCACCCCACCCGAGAGAACGGAGCCATCAAGCAGTTCCGGCCGGCGCTCCACGAGCGAGTGGTGGAACTGTGTGTCAAACGTTGAACGTTGAACGTTCAACGTTGAACGTGGAACTCTAGCGCAGAGGAGAGCGAGTGAAGGTGCATCTGGTGGCCATCTGCGGGACGGGCATGGGGGCGCTGGCCGGTCTGCTCAAAGAGGCCGGGCACGAGGTGCAGGGCTCCGACCGGGCCTTTTACCCGCCCATGGCCGAGCGGCTGCAGGCCTGGGGGATCCCAACCCTGCGGGGCTTCGACCCCGCCCATCTGGATCCCGACATCGATCTGGTGATCGTCGGCAACGTGTGCCGCAAGGACAATCCCGAGGCGCAGGCCGCGCTGCAGCGGGGCCTCCCGGTGATGAGCTTCCCGCAGGCGCTGTCGGAGTTCTTCATCGCCGGCAAGTCCTCGGTGGTGGTGGCGGGAACCCACGGCAAGACCACCACCGCGGCGCTGCTGTCCTACGTGCTGATGGAGGCCGGGCTCGATCCGTCCTTCCTGGTGGGTGGCATCCCGCAGAACTTCGGCAAGAGCTTCCACCTCGGCCAGGGCGGGGTGTTCGTGGTCGAGGGCGACGAGTACGACACCGCCTTCTTCGACAAGCGACCCAAGTTCGTGCACTACCGCCCCCGGATCGTGGTGTTGACGGCGGTGGAATTCGATCATGCCGACATCTACCGCGACATGGAGGCCTACCGCGCCGCCTTCGTCGGGTTGATGTCGCTGCTGCCGGCCGACGGGCTGCTGGTGGCCTGCGCCGACGATCCGGAAGTGAACGCCGTGGCGAGTGCGGCCCCCTGTCGGGTCGTGACCTACGGACTGGGCCCCGGCGTCACCTGGAGCGCTGCCGAGATTCAGCCCGGCGAGGACGCGACGCGCTTCTCGCTGATCCGCCAGGGGAGCCACGTCGGGACGGTGACCCTGCCGCTGGCCGGGCGGCACAACGTGGTCAACACCCTGGGGGTCCTGGCGGCTGCCGAGGCTGTGGGCGTGGACGCAAAGAGGGCGGCCGGCTACCTGACCGGCTTTGCCGGTGTCGCGCGCCGGATGCAGGTGCGCGGGGTGGTCGACGGCGTGACGGTGATCGACGACTTCGCCCATCACCCCACCAAGGTGCGGGAGACCGTGCGGGCGGTTCGGGCCCGCTACCCCCGGTCCCACCTGGTGGCCGTGTTCGAGCCGCGCACCGCCACCAGCCGCCGGAAGGTGTTCCAGGAGGCCTACCCGGCTTCGTTCGCCGCGGCCGACGAGGTGGTAGTCGTTCCGCCGTTCGACGCTGAAAAGATCCCGGAGGCGGAGCGATTCGACTCGGCCGCGCTGGTGGCAGCCCTGCAGATGAATGGCCAGAAGGCGGTACTACACGGGAACGCCGACGAGGTGGTGGCGGCCCTGTCCGGCCGGCTTGGCCAGGACACGGTGGTCCTGATCATGTCCAACGGGGCCTTTGACAACATCCACGAGAAGCTGCTCTCGGCGCTGCGGACCCGCCCAGGGGTGAAGCGGTGAGGGAGTTGCGGCGTCTTCTGTGGACAGGCCGCCACAAGCATGCACAATTGCACGACGGGCCATTACCTGGTATAGGTGCAGCAACCGGAAACGGACCGGGAAAGGGAGGGCCTAAATGGCGGCGGCAGACATCTTATCATTAGACTCTGGTTACTCAATGGACTTCATCCCGATCGAGAAGGAAGACGTCATCCTCATCTTCGTGAAGTACCTGCCAAATGCGAACCGCGAGGTAATGAACATAGTCATCAACAGCGCCAGGGAAGTGATTTCCATCAAGGCCAAATCCTACGACTGGTCGTCATGGCTCAAGGTCAAGGAGCAGGTCCAGATGGCAAAAGCAAAATAGTCCCGAACCAAGCGTCGGAGGCTATCGGCGCGGAAGCCGCGCCTCAGCCTCAACGCGAGCGTTGGGCTGGAAAGATGAAAATGCTACGGGACTACACGGAACAGATAAGGGATTGCTGGCCGACGATCATGCAGGCATGGGAGGCCCATGCGGATAAGCGTCCGGTGATTGAATGCGACCTGGCCAACAAGAAGGTGCGGGCCTATGCGTCGGGCGAGTACATTGACAGTCTATCGGAACGGACACGGGAGACTGC
>Ga0315275_10006037_pt1 | contig 11537 bp, 8 predicted proteins | sample YL17G03_0_MG_FD_205557 | JGI IMG/M metagenome (GOLD analysis project Ga0315275, IMG submission 205557) | Sediment microbial communities from Yellowstone Lake, YNP, Wyoming, USA - YL17G03_0 | ecosystem: Environmental > Aquatic > Freshwater > Lake > Sediment | place: USA: Wyoming | collected... | reverse complement strand
AATATAGATATAGAATTCAAAATGACTCCGGTTAAGAAGTATATTTGCCTATAGTTTATGAGCACTTTTTTGAATTTTTTATGTTGCTTTTTTTTGACACGTGTTATACATTAGCCGTCTAAATGCGTAAGCCAATGAGAATATTACTGATAACCCAGCATTTCCCGCCGGAGCGTGGTGCCGTCCGCAGGCTTTACGAGTTTGCCAAATTTTTCCAAAACGGGGGACATGAGGTCACTGTCCTGACCGCAATGCCGAATTACCCCGATGGGGTTGTTCCCGAAAAATACCGCGGTAAATTCCTCGTCAAGGAAAAATTGAATGATCTCAATATCTACCGCTCCTATGTCATGCCGGCATCGAATGCCGAGCCGAAAAAAAGGATGATCGGATTTATCACTTTCCTTTTCTCCTCGCTGATCAACAGCTTCAGGATAAAGGGAAAATTTGATTTGATTCTGGCCTCCTCGCCGCCGGTGACTTCGCCCCTCATTGGCTATATCCTGAGTCGTCTGCGCCGCACCAAACTGGTGCTGGAAATTCGCGATCTGCAGCCGGAATCGGGAGAGCAATTCGGCAACCTCAACAAGTCGCTTTTTACCGAATCAATTCGGAAGGTGATGCGTTTTCTTTATCATAAGGCTGATCATATTGTCTGTGTTACCGAAGGTATTGCCGAATGGATGAAAGCCTACGGCATTCCGGAAAACCGTCTGACCACCATCAAGTCCGGGGTCGGTTACGATTTCATAAACAGCCACTCCAACGGTATCCGGAAAAAATATGGCTGGGAGGATAAATTCCTTATCCTCTTCTCGGGAACTCTGGGGTGGGTTCGCCCGCTCGAGACCATAGTCGAATCGGCTCGTCTTCTGGCCGATGACCGGCAATATCACTTTGTCTTTGTCGGCGATGGGCAGAAACGAGAATCGTTGGAGGCTCTGACGAAGCAGTACAATTTGAAAAATATCTCATTTGTCGGTCTGCAGCCTCTGGAACAGATACCTTATTATCTCAAGGCCGGGGATGTGTTAGTCGAGTGCCTCAAAGAAGTGCCGGTGGCAAAAGTGGCGCTGCCGACCAAAATATTCGAATATATGGCCGCCGGCCGGCCGATTATTTTCGGATCAACCGACGGAGAAACCAGCCGCCTGCTGGAAAAAGCCGGCGGGGCTCTGACTTATTCCTCGGGACACCCCGAGCAGTTGGCCGAGATCGTCCGCGCCCTTTATCATAAGAAGATCGACGGTGATGAACTGGGCAAGCGTTATCATAACTATGTTTGCAGCCATCATACGCGCGAAAAATGGGCCCAGAGATATCTCAATCTTTTGGAATCTGTCAACAGACCCTGAACCATCCGCCCCATTGATTTTTAGATAATCACCGATAGAGGGATAATACTGTCCCGCCAAAAAGATCGCTTATTTTCTCTTTTTCTTCTTCACGCCAGACGATTACCATGAGCTTGTCGTTCGGGATTTTTTTAAGGTCAAAGTCTCCGATATGGCGATATTCCTTTTCCGGCATCCAGAAACCCCTGGTACCGATGTTCTGGAAATAAGGTCTGTACTCATCTTCGAGATATCGGTACATATCCGGATGGCCGTAAAATACTTTTCTGATTCCAGCTTCTGCCGCCGATTTTCTTTCAACGGCGATACCATACGGCTCAAAGGTCATTTCCTGAAAACGGGCCCGCCATTGCATCAGACCGGCCGCCTCCGATGGTTTCAGGGCCGAGAAGGCTACGGCCGGAAATCCCTTGCGGTGGTGACGAATCGATGCTCGGATTTTTCTTTCTTCCAGAATGCGGCATAAAGTATCCAATCCCGAACGGGGATAAGTCTCTATTGATTTAACGACCGCCTCATAGTAATCATACCATCGCTCGCCGGGCCAGGGGGTATGACTGCTCTTAGTCCAGTGAATAAGATAATTATCAAGCAGGGCATCCGTCTCCCGATTGACTTTTTGCGGCTCTATTTCCAGCTTGATATGCCGCGGCGCTGCCTGATACGGCACGCGGAAGCTATCCTCAACGATTTTCTGTCCGGAAATATCAAACAAGAGCCGTTCCATATTGCCGCCCGGACGGATGGAAACAGGATAGACAATATCGGCTTCATTCAGAATCAATCGGTCCCGCCGTAATGGGAGATCGCGGGGATCATTGGCCGATTCGCCGATTTCGATTACACGCCATTCTACTGTCTCTTCCACGAGACAAAACTGCTCGGAGCAGAATTTCTGCATGGCGGGAATTGTCTCGCCGCGTCCCAAGGGAATAAAAATCTTCTGAGATAATTTATCTCTGGCAGCGAGAAAAAGCGGCAGCTCAAAGCCGGATATGCCGACCGAGGTCAGAATAGTACAGCCGCGCAAGGAAGCCGCCTGCACGGCGCGGGCGGTGCTGACTATCCAGGGGTCGATCCCTACCGGTCGTCTCCCCTGCCGTGAATTAAGAATGACTGCCTTTGGACGATTTTCCATATCCTTCCGGAAATATAGGGAAACACCGACCAGGAGACATTAAAATATTTCGAATGTTATATGGGATTTCCGGAATCCTGCCCGGCATCAATACAGCTTGACCAGCCGGGTATTATTATAGTAGAAGGGCAGGATCTGGTCGAATTTTATTCCTTTGCGGGCCATTCCGAGCGCCCCGCACTGACACATTCCGACACCATGGCCGTACCCCCCCCCGATCAGTTCGGCCCGGGTCAGTCTCCCGGCCGTGTCATGTTCGGTGATAACATCAAAGCGGGCCGACTGCAGAATCATTTCCGGATTGGAGGAACGCTTGAAAACCCAGCGGACACGGTCTTTGCCGAAAGTGTAGTTGCGTTCGGCAGTTTTCACGACCAGTCCGGCCACCCGCCCGCCGGTGGTTCGGGAGGTCACTTTGATATCCAGAATATCGCCCATTTGTATTTCGCGCCCCCGCTCGGCCGAGAGAAACTGCTCGAGGCGCATCTTCAGTTGTTGCGCCGTGAATGATTCTTTCCAGTGGAAATAGCCCGACCAATTGCAGATGCCGCTGTCGTCAACCGCCTTGAGGTACGGCGCGGCCGGTTTGTCCCAGACCTCCTCGATATCATCGGTATACCCGCCGCAGGTGGAATGGTAATAGGCGTTGATAAGATTATCCTCATACTTGATAACGATACCGCGGGTGTCATCGACCGCCCGCGAGATAAGCTCATTTTCCACATTGACGCCGTGATAAAGCTGGTCGGAAACATCCGAGCGCATATCGTATGGCTCTCCGGCATATTGCCCCAGATATCTCATGGAATAGGTGCGGGCGGCCACCGCCTGCGCTTTAATCGCCTCCAGCTCGGCCTCGGTCACTTTTCCAATTTCCGGCGGCACGACCCCTTTCAGGTAATCATCCATATGGAGGACATTGATCAGCCGCAGATTGACACCATGCGGAAGAATCCGAAACATCCCCCGATAATTCTGGCTCTGGTAACTGAGCAATCCGTTACCGTTGCGCGGCGTAATTATGACCTCATCGAAACGACCCTCAAGTCTGTCGCGGCGCATGGTGACGGTCAGGAGTCCTCTTTCAAGCATGATGGTCACCGGCTGCGAGGAATAATAGACAAAGCTCTTGTCCCGCTGGAGGCATTCCAGTGAGAATGTCCCGTTACCCGAGACAGTAATTTCCGGAATGTCATTTTGCAGAAGCACCCGCACGAAGGGAAGCCGGACAAAATTGGCCTCCGACCCCTCGATAAGTTGCGGCACCGCCGTGCATCCCCAGATGATAATGGTTACAATCAGGGCCACGGTCGTGCGAATCACCGGCCGGATAATACGCATCAATTTCTCATTCCTTGATTCTTCCATTTTATCCCATCATCCATGAAGGTTGTACTATTCGTCCGGCGATCGTTCCGGTCCGGGCGCCGGTTACCTGCTTTAGACCCGAGACCAGCGACCGGATGGCCATTCCGCCCATCAGGGCATAGCCGACCGCCTCCAAATAGTCGGGATTATATCCCAATTTGTCAACCGGTAGTATGACTATTCCGGGAAGATTTTCCGCTATCCTCGCAACCAGATACCGATTTCTTAACCCTCCCCCGAACAGGTACAGCTCGGAAAGATCGTATTGATTTATGAGACCCCGGACACTCGAGGCAATCGCAACTGCGGTCAGCTCCGCGGCGGTGGCCAGAATATCATCAGGTTTCAGTCTTAATCGTGATGCATAATCGATAATTTTCGCGACAAATGTTTCGCCGAATCTTTCTTTCCCGGTGGAGTGACCGTACTTTCCCTGAAGATACTTATCGGCCAGAAGCAGAGTCAGGAGTCGCTGCGAAATTTTCCCGCCGGCGGCGGCGCGACCATCCATATCGAATTTTCGCCGCAGATATTTCTGCGCCAGAAGGTCGAGCAGACTGTTGCCGGGGCCGCAGTCGCTCGCTTTCAGTTTTTCCGGGCCGGTTCCGGCCGGGAATAGAAAATAGTTGGCCATGCCGCCGACATTTATCAACAGGCGTGACCGACGCCGATTCGAAAACAACTGCCACATGGCATGACACGTAATAGGGGCGCCTTCTCCCCCGGCCGCTATATCGGCCTGACGAAAATCAGCCACCGTTACCAGTCCGGTCCGCTCGGCGATCGATTCGGGATGACCGAGTTGGAGAGTACCGCTTTCTTTCTTTTTCCCGACTACTATTCGTCCGGGAAGATGCCGTACGGTCTGGCCGTGCGAACCGATTAAATCAGGTCTGATTCTTTTCCTTTTCAGTCGTCTGCAGAATTCAGCCGCCTGCTCACCATAGAAAATCCCCAGCTCGCGGTCGAGGTGCACCAATTCGTCAATGGAGCCGATGCGGTCATTGATGGCCGTATCGATCAAGCGCCGGAGCTTTTCCGGATACGGAACAGTATATCCGGCTATAAAAGTTACTTTCGAACGCATCGAGGAATAATTGATTCGGATCGCGGCCAGATCGAGACCATCGGCGGAGGTTCCGGAATTCAAGCCGATCGCTATCAGATTTTTCTTTTTTAGGAGACTGGGTAATGTCATGCAATCAAATAACCGGTATGGTCAGTTTCGACTTGATACCGGAGATCCTATCTAATGAGGCTTCCAGGCGTTCATCCATGATAATCCCTTTGCGATAAGCCTCTTTGAAGTATGCGACCGCGGCACGCGCGGCCCGGAAATCTCTTCCGAACAGAAGCAGATCATGTCCGGCCAGAAAGGCATTGAGCGCCCGTTCGGCCGGGCTGCCGAATCCTTCGGCTCCAAGCATCAGAAGGTCGTCGGTGACCACAATCCCGTCAAACTCCAATATCCCGCGCAGAAGTTCATCAATTATTTTTTTCGAAACCGTGGCAGGCTGCTGATCGATGGCAGGAAGAAGCAGATGGGTGGTCATGACCATATCGGCGCCGGCTCCTATCCCGGCTTTGAAAGTCAGCGCTTCGCGATTGACAAAAGTCTGGAAATCATAATCGGCCGAGGCGAGCGCCGTGTGCGGGTCGGTCTCGGCGGCCCCGAACCCGGGGAAATGCTTGAGACATGAGAGAAGGCCGACCTTGTTGGAAATTCTGATCGCTTTCTCAATGAATGGTATAACCCACGCCGGATTGCTTCCAAAAGTACGTCCCTCAAGGCATTTGTTTCCCTTATTGAGCCAGAGGTCGGCCACCGGGCCGAGAATCAGGTTGATACCAAGGGCGTGAAGATAGTACGCCGCCCGTGCAAAATGCTCCTCGAAAATATCGATATTTTTCTTTTTGCCGTACTCCGCCGGGGCGTTGAATTCCGCCGGCTTCCCCCGAAAGCGCGAAACCCTTCCCCCCTCCTGATCGACCCCGATAAAAGGAACAATCGCCGACCGTGAGAGAATTTTCTTGATGCTCTCCTCGGCCAGGCTGTGCGGATTGCAGTTCTCTTCAAAGAGAATTACTCCCCCGATATTATCGGAAGCATAGAAATCGAGGAACTCCTCCGAGGGAGTCGCCGTGTCAAAACCGGTGAAAAAAAGTTGTCCAATTCGCTTCATCATATCAAATCACGCAGACAAGGTTCTTGCCTGCTCCCTTGGCGCGGTAGAGCGCCTGGTCGGCCACCGATAGCAGCTCTTCATGCGGCTTACCATTTTCAGGATAAGAGGTGATGCCGGCCGAAACCGTCACTTTCAATTCCGGAATATTGTCGCCGCCGCCGAATGAGGCGGCCTCGATCTGCTGGCGGATACGTTCCCCGATCCGGGCCACTTCAATGCGCGGTGTCTGTGGCAAAATGACAACAAATTCTTCGCCGCCATAGCGGCAGAAAATATCAACGTCACGAATGCATTTTTTCACCACCGAGGTAATACCTCGCAGGACAATGTTTCCGACTTCGTGGCCATAGCTGTCATTGAACTTCTTAAACCAGTCTATATCGAGCATAATCAGAGACAGCGGCATATTATAACGGGAGGCGCGCCGCTGTTCCTCTTTCAATTTCTCCGCAAAGTAACGATAATTATATATCCCTGTCAATTCATCGGTGATGGTCAATTCCTCGGTCTTGCGGTGGAGCAGGGCGTTGTCGATGGCCAGGGCGGCGGCGCGGGCTACCACCGCCAGCATCTTCTCATCCTTCTCCGTAAAAATTCCCGACAGCGGTGATTCCGCGGTAAGCAGGCCGACCGTTTTGCCGTGCGCAATCATCGGCACGAGCATGACCGAGCGAGTATTGGTGCGCAGGGGAAGGTAGTCCTTGCGTCCGGCGATATCGATCACGGTCACCGATTCCCCCTGCTGTACCACGCGGTGAATCAGTTCGAGTCGCTGGCTGTCGACCGCTTTGAGATGGAAATTACTCTGCCCGCCGATATTTCTTCCCCGATAGATAAAATTTCCCCCGGGGCCGGTCAGGAGCAAGCCGCTGGCCGGATAGGCCAGAAGCGAGCCCATTATTTTCATGACTTCTTCGATAACGCCGTCGACATCCAGAATCCCGGCCAGCACTCGTGAGTTTTCATAAATCATCTCCAGGTGCGCCTGCGATTTTTCCAGCTCCGTGGTTCTTTGGTTGAGTGTATCAAAAAGGCTTAAAAGCCTTTTTTCGGATCGTCGGATATAGACTGAAACAAAGGATATTGCCAGAAGTATGAACCAGACAAACCCCATCCTCATCACCAGCGGAACTATAATGGTCGCCTGGAACTCCCGGGTGACAAGGAGAAAATAGGTTATGGTCACAATCCCGGCCAGGGTCGCGGAAATCGGCAGAGTCAGAATGTAGGCTGAAAAGGAAATGGTCAGATAGTACAAAATATAAAAATCAGAATTGAAACCGCCCGATAGATGAATCAATACCGAGGTAAAAATCAAATCAAAAATAATTATCGAAAGATACGGCTTTTTCAGGTCATATTTCCCCTTCTTGAGAAGGTACCAGAATATGGCCATTTGAATTAGAAAGGTCACCGAGAGAATCGAAAGGAATAGGAAATCGGAAAAAGAGGGTCTATCAAAAATAAGGAGCCAGACTATCCCGATGACCGTCAGCATCCGGGAAAGAAGAAATATCGAATCGACCCGAGGCAGTAAAGTCTTGCCTTTATCCTGAAATACTTTCATATTTTTCTCAAAAGGCGGGATTTCCCCCCGCCGAATTCCCACAGCGCCTTTTCGATAAATTATCGGCAAAAACGGGGCTTTATTTATTGAAACCTAACAGATTAGGAAGAAACAATGGGGCTGGGGCCGGCTTTGGGCTTGAGGATTGTTTTTCGCAAGGCCTGGCTTACCACTCCGGCCGCAAGGACCAATAGAACAATATCAGTAACTGCAAGAATGACATTTGTTTTTGGAATATACTCGGTCACGAGTGAATATCCCAGAGAGGCAATGGTTGTAACAACCATGATAACGGCCGGCACCAGCGTGAACCAGCTTTTCCGGCCCGATAGGTTCAACCAGGCGGTCACCGCAATCAAAGTCAGGGCGGCCAGAAGCTGGTTACTGGCGCCAAAAACCGGCCAGATTAGCCGATACCCGTTGGTCACGGCCAGGAAAAACATCGCCACCACCGCCAGTCCCGAATTAAACCAGTAATTTTTCATTATGGCCGGTTGCGTTTTGAATATTTTTCGCCAAAGCTCCTCAAAGATATAGCGGTTAAGCCGCACAGCGGCATCGAGCGTGGTCACCACAAACCCTTCTACCATCAGAATCCCGATAATTGACCCAAAGGCAACCGGGAGACCGAAGGCGCTCTTCATGAGATTCCCGACCGCGAGAGCAAAGGCCAGAATCGGATTTCCCTGCCCCTTGAGCGGCCAGACAATGCTCATATAGTCACTGCTTTTGAGTGAGGATGACACTACCAGAACGACGAGCACCGCCAGGATTGACTCGAGCAGCATGCCGCCGTAGCCAATCACTTGCGCCTGCGGCTCCCGGGCCAACTGTTTACCGGTGGTGCCTCCCGCGACCAGCGCATGAAAGCCGGATATGGCTCCGCAGGCGATGATGATAAAGAGCATCGGCCAGACCGGCCCCTGAAATTGACTTCCCTCGGAGAGGTTGAATATCGGCATGTTGGTCGTCACGCCGTTTATGCCCCCGATAATAATACCGGCCGCGATCGCGGCCAATCCGGCATAGAGGATTTGGACATTGATAAAATCGCGCGGCTGCAGAATCATCCAGACCGGAAGGCCGGAGGCGAAGAGAACATAAATGGAAAGGATAATCATCCAGACCAGCCCCGGCATATTTACCGGTAATTTAAAACCGATATATATCGAAATAAAGCAGACAAATGCGGCCAGGAGAAAGGAAAGGAAAGTCTTCAGCCCTTTTTTGAAAATCAGAAATCCCAGAAGCGGGGCCGCCAGCGTGATAATGATGACCGAGGTCGAGGCGATACCGCCTATTATGCCCATCTCTCGGCCATCGACAATTCTGGTCTTAAGCAGTGTCTGCCCCGGCTCCAGATCCAATCGTTCAACCGGCCAGATCGAAGTCAGGGAGATGGCGGTCAATGACAGAAAAGCCGAGGTGACCAGTATCAGCATGATAGCCGTAAAGATGATAAACATCAGGAATCCCGAATCTCCCAGGGCCTTGCGGGCTATCTCGGCCATGGAGCTTCCTTTCTCGCGGATTGAGGCAAAGAGAGCGGTAAAATCATGCACCGCCCCGAAGAAAATTCCCCCCAGCACAATCCAGAGCCAGGCCGGCCCGACCCCATAGAGAATCCCCAGGGTTGGCCCGATTATCGGCCCGGCGCCGGCAATGGCCGAATAATGATGCGCAAAGAGCACCGGCAGGCGGGTCGGGACAAAATCAACACCATCATTGAACTCCACCGCCGGGGTTGGACGCTCGGGGCTGATACCCAGCCTGGAGGAGAGATAGCCGCCGTAAAAACGATACGCCAGGAAGAATAGAACCAGAGCAAGCAGAAGCAGATAAAGTACATTCATAGCAAATTTCTGTTGCTAAACTATTACAGTTTTTACATTATACATTCGATATTTCGGCAAGGCAATATATTTCCGGAAGGGAACACCAGAAACTTCAGGGATGAACAGCCGTAGTATATTATAGAATGGATTATTGATGAATTATATGTTATCCAGACGAAAACTCCTCCCGCTTGCATTATCCTTGATACTGATAATAACTTCTCTTCCCATTTCGCTTTTCGGCTCTCAGTTTCTTGCGAAACGAACTGTCACTATTCCTCAATCGGATACTCTTGATGATGATATTTACATTTTTTCCAACTACGGCAAAGCCAACGGCCGCGTCAACGGTGACCTCTCCGCTTTCTGCTACGATATCAATCTGGTCGGTGAGGTGGGTGGAAACGCCAATCTGGGCGGCTATCGGGTCGACCTGCGCGGCAAGGTCGAAAAATCTGCGCGCCTCGTCGGCAGTGTGCTGAATGTCAACGGCGATATCGGCGGCAGCCTGATTATGCTGGGAAATGAGATGAGTGTGGGCGAAAGGGCGCTCATCAAACGGGATCTATCCTGCGCCGGTCAAAGTGTCACTATCGACGGCAATGTTGGGGGAAATCTGAATGTCTCCGCCGCCCGCGTCGTCATCTCCGGAACGGTCGAGGGGAATGTCGATATCACCGCGGATAAATTGCTGCTCCGGCTGTGATCAAGGGGACGCTCCATTATGTTTCCAGAAATGAGGCGACGATTGAAAACGGCGCCACAATTCAGGGGGAAAAGACCTGGAACCTCCCCGAAGAGAAGAAAGAAGAAGCCGAGGGATTCCCCGTATTCACGGTAATATTGAAAATCTTCCTTTTCCTTATGGCCCTGGTTACCGGTCTGATACTGATGCTCCTCTTCAAAGAACATACGCGGGAAGCTTCGGTGCAGCTGGAAACCAACTTCTGGGTCACTCTGGCGATCGGCTGTTTGACTTTTCTGATTTGTACCGCCGGCGCGATTGTTTGTTTCCTGGTTCTGATCGGGATCCCGATGGGGATGTTCCTGATCAGTGTGGGGATGATTCTATTTTATGTCGGCAAGGTTTATGTTTCGATCACGCTTGGTCGGTTGATATTGAGACTGTTCAGCCAAACCGGAACCTTTGCCTTATTCTGGGAATTTTTGCTCGGATTAGCCGTTCTGACTACACTTTTCCAGGTGCCTTACCTGGGATGGATGATTTATATCGTGACTATCCTGCTGGGCATGGGGGCGGCCGTGGCCGGCTATTTTGCGATCACCCGCCGATACAAAGCCGCCGCGCAGGCGGCGACACCGACCGCCTCGGCGCAAATCTAATTCGCATAAAATCTTCGTGTTGTGGGCGGCAGATGTCCACATCTGCCCCGGCGTATTTTGATGCGCCGTCAGCACTTTTGTCGGGTTTCTCACTCAACCACTTCGTTCACCATTTCGGAACCCGACCTATTGAACTAATCAATTACAATTCACTTCAACAACACGCGCAATACCCTGAATAAGATCATTCTCCAGTGTGCTCTCCTTGTCAACTAAAGCATACACATTTGCCGAACATATTTGATATTGGCTCAGAATATTCATCAAGGAGCCATGCATCGAAATCAATTCCTGCATGTCATCGTCCTTACCAATCTTAACCAGCTTCAATCGATCTTGAGGTGTGACCTTTTCGAGTTTATCAATTTCAATCATATAGCCTATCTTTTCAAAATCAATCGAATTTTCGACAATTCCAATGTAATTTAGATCAATATTATAATCTCGCAGGAGATTAAGAAAGTCTTTATTTTTTATAAGATGCTTTGTGACGAAATTATATATTTCGCTTTGAGATCCACGAATCGTCTTTGAAGTACGCACGCTATATATTGGACGTAATGGAATTCGTGTAAGTAGATTTTTCCGTAATTTGCTCAATATCTTGTTCCCGTTCTCAAACACCTCAGGGTCATATAGCTCCAAATAATACCAAAAGTATTCATCATTAAAATTAGCAAGAAAGAACTTATCCTCCCTGATCTTTGCTTTTATTTCGTCTAGCGAATGAACAATATCATAGAC
>Ga0315275_10006035_pt1 | contig 11537 bp, 11 predicted proteins | sample YL17G03_0_MG_FD_205557 | JGI IMG/M metagenome (GOLD analysis project Ga0315275, IMG submission 205557) | Sediment microbial communities from Yellowstone Lake, YNP, Wyoming, USA - YL17G03_0 | ecosystem: Environmental > Aquatic > Freshwater > Lake > Sediment | place: USA: Wyoming | collected... | reverse complement strand
TCCCGCAGGATGTGGAGTATTACGTCCACCGGATCGGGCGGACGGCCCGTGCAGGCAGGGCGGGACGGGCGGTGACGTTTGCCGGACCGGAGGACATCTACCGGCTCCGGGAGATCCAGAAGTTTGCACCGGTCAAAGCTGCATCGCTGGCTGCATCCCCGCCGGTGCCGGCAACCCGGCCGGAGGAGACGACGCCTTCGTTCGGCCTTGCAGACCGGATCAAGCAGGCGGTTGACACCGGAGGCCTTGAACTGGAAAAAGCCATTGTCGAACGGATCATGGCAGACGATTACACCTCACCGGAGATCGCAGCTGCCCTCATCCGGCTCATCCAGACAAGGGTACCGGCCGGAGTGCCGGAGCACCGTGATGAGATACCGCCGCCTGCACGGGGGGCAGGGGCAGTCCGGCATCGCCGGCGCAGGACTCAGTGAGTGGGATCACATCACCGTTGCCGGGTACCTGTGCCTCCCTCCCTCCCTCCGGGCATGACAGGGTCCAGACCCTTCGTACCATCCTCTTTTTTTGTCAGGTAAGGTAAGCCGGTGAATGGCCGGACCTCATGGCTTATCTTCCCGCTCGCCAGACATGATCAGCATCCGATGGTCGGGTACTCCACACTCCCCCATGCCCCGGGCTGCTACCTCTTTGCCGATGAGCACGGGACGATCCTGTACATAGGCAAGGCAAAGGACATCAGGAAGCGTGTGGCAAGCTACTTCCAGAAAACAGATCACGATACCAAAACCCGTGCTCTGATCTCCCGCATCGTGTCCGTCGATTTTGTTGTGACGACGAACGAAGTGGAGGCGTTCCTCCTTGAAAATAACTTGATCAAGAAGCACCAGCCGAAGTACAACATCGATCTGAAGGATGCGAAACGGTTTGCATACATCGAGATATCCGGCGGGGAGTTCCCCAGGATCGGAATTGCACGCAGGACGAAAGGGGACGGGACGTATTTCGGCCCGTTTGTGTCTGCCGCTGAACGTGACGCGTTGCTCAGGGCGGTAAAGCGCGCTTTCTGCCTCAGGTCGTGCAGGAAACTGCCGAAACGGGCGTGCCTCCGCTGCCATATGCGGTCATGCAGCGCCCCGTGCATCGGGGCGATCAGCGCCGCGGAGTACCGCCTGCAGGTCGAACGTGCAACCGCCCTGCTAAAAGGGAAAGGAAGCGATCTCATCCGGTCGCTGAAAGCCGAGATGGCGGCGAGCTCGCAGCGACAGGAGTTTGAAAAAGCGCTTGCCCTGCGCAACCAGATCGCTGCGATCGAGCGCCTTTCACTGCGCCAGCATGTCGAACGCCCGCGGGGGACTGACCAGGACGTGATCTCATACACGGTCGAAAGCGGCATGGTCTTTCTGATGGTGTTTTCCGTTGAGAAGGGGCTGCTGTCCGGAAAAAAGGAGTACACGTTCGATGCACACGGGGACTTTTTCGAGGAGTTCCTTGTCCAGTATTATGCCGACCACACCCCGCCTGCCGAACTGGTACTCCCGCACGAGGTCGATGCCGCGCTGATCGAATACTTTTCACAACGGAAGGGATCGGCAGTGCAGGTGACCGCCCCGAAGATCGGCGATAAAAAAAGACTGATCGAGCTGGTGAATAAAAATATCGAACATGCATTCCTCCGCGATGAGCTGAAGGTGCAGGAGCTCCGGGCTGCCCTCGGTCTCACCAGCCCCCCGGTGGTTATCGAGTGCTTTGATATCTCACATCTCTCCGGCACCTCGATGGTCGGGTCGATGGTGCAGTTCCGCAGCGGGAAACCGGACAAGAACAACTACCGGCGGTTCCGTATCAGGACTGTTGCGGGGATTGATGACTTCGCATCCATCACCGAGATCGTGAAGCGCCGGTACCAGCGGCTGGCCGCTGAAGGCGCAGCCATGCCAGACCTGATCATCATCGACGGCGGCAGGGGGCAGCTCTCTGCAGCGCTCGATGCGATCAGGAGCCTTGGCCAAAAAATCCCTGTCATTGCCATCGCCAAGCAGGATGAGGATGTCTACCTGCCCGGCGAGGTGCTCCCGCGCCGGCTTGAGAAAAAGGGCATCGCACTGCACTACCTGCAGGAGATCCGGAACGAAGCGCACCGGTTTGCAGTCGCGTATCACCGCGTGCTGCGGGAAAAGAAGGTACTTGGTGAGCGTGCCCGTCCAAAGAGAAAAGGACGATCGTAACTTCCGAATTTAAAAAACGGGGATAATCCGGGTAATACCCATTCCCGGCATCCCGCCGGTGATCGCACCGTCATGACCTGCATTTCCCTATTCACTTCTCAGCGCTTCAATCGGATCGAGGTTGGATGCACTCCATGCCGGGTACAGCCCCGATGCGATACAAACGGCCATCCCGATGACCATCCCTGCCGGGACGTAGATGAGGCTTTCGGGAAGGAAGAAATAGGCGGTGCTGCCGATCATCGCACTGACAACCGAATACCCGATCACAAGGCTTGCCATCCCGCCCAGTACTGCACCGATGATCCCAAGGATGAATGCCTCATACAGGAACATGCGGCGCACCTCGCCCTTCTCCGTGCCGATGGAGAGCAGGATGCCGATCTCCTGCACCCGCTCACTGACCGACATCATCATCACGTTGAAGATGCTCGTGGCAGCAACAATGAGCGATATGCTCCCGATCGCAAGGATGAACGTCGTGAGGGAACTCAGGGTCGAAGAAACGCTGGTGATCCGGGAGCTGGCATCGGAGATGCGGACGACATCCTTATTCCGGTTGACTTTCTTGCCAATGGCATTCTCAATGTCGGACAATGTGCTGACGTCTTTTAAATTTACATTCGCCTGGTCGTACACGTTTCCGCCGCCATACTGTGCGGTATACCAGGTATCGGAGACGATGATCGCGTTATCCGTATTGATGCCAGTGCTGGACGACATTCCGATTGTCGGGAGAATGCCCACAACACGCACGACCGGCCGGGTTACGCTTACATTCGGTTCACCGATCTTGATCCGGGTCCCGATCTTCAGGTTGAACCTGCTGGCAATCTGGGCACCAACAATGGCATCGCCCTCGCCGCGTATCGTTGATCCCTCGGACACATTCATGATCATCTTGACATCGCCCGGATCAAGGCCGTAGATCGAACCTCTCCCGTCACTTGACCCGATTGAGAACCGGGTACTCGTCCTGTCAATTGGTATGACGTCATTTGCTCCAGCGGCGTCCCGGATCTCCTTCAGCTGGCTCTCGGTTATCCCGGATGTGGAGGGTGAGGATGATCCCGGCTCTGCCCTCACCACGTCCGGCGTGATGACGATCGTATTGATCCCTGCCGTCAGCTGGTCTTTTACCATCAGCTGCATGTTGGTCCCAAGCATCCCCATGGATGAGATCGCCACGACCCCGATCACGATACCGATGGATGCCAGAAGCGATCGCAAAAAATTCAGCTTTACGCTGCGCACCGAGAGGTCAAAGAAGATATCTTTCATGACGCGACAATCCTTCCGTCTTCGAGTTGAATGGTCCGTTGCGCGTACTCCGCGATCTTCGGATCATGGGTCACGAGGATGACGGTTTTACCTTCCCTGTGCAGGCCCACAAGGATATCCATGATCTGGAACCCCGTCTTCCGGTCGAGGTTGCCGGTGGGTTCATCGCACAGGAGGATCTTCGGATCGTTGACGAGCGCCCGTGCAATCGCAACTCTCTGCTGTTCCCCGCCAGAGAGCTGGGAGGGGCGGTGGGCACCAAGCGCCCTGTCAAACCCCACGGATTTGAGAACATCCGCAGCTTTCCCTGACGTATCCCGTTGTTTGTACTTGAGGATGAGGGGATATTCCACGTTCTCGTATGCCGAGAGGAGGGGGATTAAGTAAAATTTCTGGAAGATATACCCGATAACGTCACGGCGCATGTGCGTGCGCTCCAGAATTGTCATGGAAGCGACATTCCTCCCGTTGATGAACAGGTCGCCGGAAGTGGGAACATCGAGGATGCCAAGCTGGTTCATCAGCGTGGATTTTCCTGAACCTGACGGCCCCATAATTGCGACAAATTCGTTCTCCGCGATATCGACCGAGACATGATCGAGCGCGGTGACGTCCCCGCTCTCCAGATGGTACACTTTCGTGACATCAGAGAGACGGATGAGGGGAATTTCGCTCATTCCTGTGCCCTCTCACCGCTTCTTTACCTTTGCCGCGATCCATTTCCGCTTCTTGTACAGCACGATGCCGGCGATCAGGAGAATTCCTGCGGCAATGACTGGATAAAAGGAACTTATTCCCCCGCCCCGGCTGCCGCCGAAGTTAAAGATGCTGCCGCCGCCCGGGGGGACACCGGACCGTGCCGCAGAACTTCCCGAAGTTGTGGTTGCCGTGCCGGAACTCCCTGAGCTGCCGGTGTTTGCAGACGTGCTGCCTGAGGTGCCTGTCGAACCGGAGCTTGCCCTGATATCGAGATTCTTTGTCACAGAAAACGAGTTCCCGTCGTTGTCTTTCCAGCTGATGACGAGGGGCACCGAGGAAAGGTCGTTTGCGGTAAAAGTAACCTCAAAACTCGAAAAGTCATCGGATGCAAGGGAACCGATCGCATAGTCAGAGTACGGCTCCACGGCGTGTGCAGGTGCCCCGACCGTCACCACCATGGATTTTGCATCCGTGAGCCCGGCATTGTTGACATCGCCGCTCAGGGAGTAGTACGCCCCTGATCGGGTGAGGGCGACGTTGTTGACGATCGGTTTTGCCGCAAATTTATCCTCGCCGAGTGTTATGGGAAGGACAACATCTGCAGTGTGCTCGTTATCCCCGTTCCAGTAGCTGACATGGAACGTGAGGTCTGATTCCTGGTGCGGCGTGACGGAAAACGGGATCTCAATGGAACTGCCGGCACCCAGTGAACTGATATATTTCACTGACGGGCTTACGTCAATTCCGGGCCCCGTTGGTGTGATCAGGATTTTTTTAATTGCTGCATCACGGGGATTTATGAGGCTCAGGTTGACCTTGTCCTTTGTTGAGAGGGAGAAATTATCCGGTTTTTCCGCAATACCGGTTTTAAGTCCTGTTGAATCCACCTTGATGATGAACGGGAAGTGAATACTTCCGGAACTCTCTGTCCCGACACTAAAAAGCGGGAAATACGTCCCGTCCGGCGGGTCGGCACTGACCTGGAATGTATAGGCCATCGTAGATCCCGGCCCGATGTAACTGATGGTGTTCCAGGCATTCTTGTTGACAATATGGATATTGTTATCAAGGATGTCCGGGTTTGAGAGCCCGACAGACTGGGTGCCTGAATTCATCAGCGTGATGGTAACGGTTCCCACTTCATAGGGGTAGAAGACCTCAGGATTGATTTCAACAGACGTTACATGGACAAGCGATGCAGCGTCCTGTGCAGCGGTCGCTGCACCTGCAGTAGCAACGAGCAGGATAAGCACAGCGAAAATGGGTATAGCTGAAATTGGTTTCATAATTCCTCTTTTTTTATTTTGAACCCAGGGTATTCTGTGTGGGGCGGCCTTCATCGTACATAAAAACCTCCTCAATATTGACCCTGAAATGTCGTGCGATTTTGAATGCGAGATCCAATGACGGGACATATTTTCCTTTTTCAATGGCAAGAATCGTCTGCCGCGTGACGCCGATCGCCGATGCAAGATTCTCCTGCGTGAGATCATGCATTGCCCGGTAGACTTTGATCTTATTCATCATCATGTTCCCATTCCCCGTATTTCCGGGCATAGTATATCCTGAACCCGACATACAGGAAGATGATGAGGCAGAGCAGGCCAAGCTGGATGTATCCCATCATTCTCGGTGGCAGGATGGCCGGTGGATGCACGGGCGGATATGGCCGGGGAAACGCTGGGACGTAGAGCCTTTCTGTGACGGCACCGATCGAGAACGCACAGAAAACCACCCAGAAAACCTGAAGTGTCCGCAACGCAGCCTTCTCGGTAATTTTTGCGCTCCGTTCGTCTTCGATCAGATCCGTTACCTTCAGCCGGGCACTATAGATCGCCGCGATCCCGGCGATGAACGCAACCACACTGACAAGGGAGTTGTGGATCTCCACTGAATACCAGAAAATGGCAAGCAGGGTTATGGCAATACAGCCAGTGAAAAGGTAAAAGGTGTTCTTCTTCATAGATCTTCCTTTGTAAAGTATATTTGACATTTAGTATTATAATTTTAACTATTTGTATGGCATTGTTTTCATCAAGGACATCAGGTATGGAAAAGATCCAGATCATACACATCGGAACTATTCATTAAAATCAGCTGTTTTTAAAAAAATCTGAATGTTTCAAACATTCCAAATATTTTACCTGTTTCACGCTCATCCCACCATCCCTGCCCTTGAAAAGCCGGCACGAGAAAACTGCCGTTCACGCAATGATAAATTTTTTAAAAAAAACAAATTCGGAGGAAGAACCACTCTTTTTGAATTATTTCATCCAGCCCATCTGGACCCACCAGTCGTACTCGTGCGGCCAGCGGTCCTTGTTGTATTTCACGAGCTGGCAGAAATAATCCCGTTTCTGCCGGTGGATCTCGTCCTGTTCGGGATAGGTGTGTTCTCCCCTGATAGACCGGACAAGTCGTTCCCCCATCGCGTGCGCGTCGCGGATGGCCGGCCCGAGTGCACCGGGATCCCTCCCGATGGCAACCCCGATGCCGCCGATCACGGTTGCCCCGAGCGTCGTGAGTACACGGTTCATGTAGCCGATCACCCAGTCCTGGTTGCTCCCCCCGGCCGTGCACACCGAGCAGCCGTACTTGCCGGTGAGCATCTGGCAGTGGATCGCGTCTGCCATGCGGTCGAACATGGCTTTCATCGGTGCCGGCACGGAATCGATGTAGTTGGGGGCGCCCAGCACAATCCCGTCCGCGTTCATGATCCGCTCAAAGAGATCCGGGAAATCGTCGACCAGCGTGCACTCCCCTGACTGGTAACAGGTGCCGCAGGCAGTGCAGTACCCGATGTGTAGCTTATAGAGGTCGACCAGCTCTGTCTCTGCGCCCCCCTCGGCCTTTGCACCTTCAAGCACGGCGCTGACCAGCTTGAGGGTGTTGCTCTCCTTGCCCCTCGGGCTTGCATTGATTCCAATGACTTTCATACAAGAACCGTTCCTGTGTAAATCCTGAATCGGCAGGGCAAGGAGATAAGCATGTTGATCCGGGAATCCCTCCGTTCCCTGCGTCGTTCACCGTACAATTGGCCGATGGAGGCGCCCGGCCCCTGCTTCCCCTGCTGACCGGGATATTTTCAACAGAACAAAAAATCCATGGACTGGTGCGGGCGGAGGATAAAATTAACGTTTCATCAGATATATTCTATTCAGTCAAAAGGTTCTGGTTTGATGACGAACGCACAAAAAAATGAGCCGTGCGGCTGGTATGGGACCATTCAGGAATTTCTCCTGTGCCCAGGGTCAGAATGGCTGGATACACTCGCAGGGTATCATCAGATGAGGATGAAATCCCCCGCGGATGAAGGTCAAAAAGCGTCGTGGGAACACTCGTTTGAAATCCTGCAGAAAGAACTGAAGCAACTGGTTCAGTTGAAACCAGACCTGAGGGATTATTCCATTCTTTTTGACTATGAAATGCCCCGCAGCAAAGGGAAGCGCGCTGACATTATCATTTTGGGCGCTTCCGTGTTTATTCTCGCATTCAAGGAGTATGCCCAGATTATCCGGGCTGATATTGACACGGCTGGTGCATTCGAATGGGATTTGAAACGACATCATCCAAAGTCTCATACGCCCGATGTTGTGCCAATCCTCGTCCTTGTAAAAGCAAAGAATTTGATCAGGCGTGACGGGGATGTGATCATCCTCTCTCCTGACCACATCGCGGATTATTTCAATGTCCAGGCAGAGCTGGAAGACGGGCACCTTATCGATGCATATGCGTGGACGAGTGCAAAATAACCCCCTCTTCTATTTCATCGTATCATGTTTCAACCGGCGCTGAGCGGCTCTTTTGGCACTACCGTGCAGGACAGGTGATCGGTACCGCGGATCACTTCGATGGTGAGCGGGATGCCGATTGTCCACGCGTCAAGAAAACTGTGCAGGTCATCAATCGCGCCTACCTTGCGGCTGCCGATTGCAGTGATCAGGTCCCCGGACTGGATCCCGCCCCTGCCTGCCGGCCCATCCGGGTCCAGCGAGACCACCTCCACAGCGGAATCATACGTGAGCCGGTGGAACCGGACAAAGCGCCGGGGGAGCGGGCGCAGCCGTCCCGCCATCCCGAGGATCCCCCGGATGACACGGCCCCGCGTCATCAGCTGGGAGAGGATATAGCGGGCAGTGTCTGATGGGATCGCAAACCCGATACCCTGTGCCGGCATGATGATCGCTGTATTGATCCCGACCACCCGTCCCGCTGAATCCACAAGGGGTCCCCCTGAGTTGCCGGGGTTGAGTGGTGCGGTGTGCTGGATGATGTTGCCGATCAGCCTTCCCTCACGGCTGCGCATCGCCCGCCCGGTGGCGCTGACCACACCTGTTGAGACGGTGGACTGGAACCCGAACGGGCTGCCGATCGCGATCACCAGCTGGCCGGCATGAAGACAGCCTGATTCCCCGAGATCGGCATGCGGGAGCGCCGTGCCATCCGCCACGATGACCGCGAGATCGGTAGACGGGTCTGTCCCGATCACCCGCGCCTCCATCATCGTGCCGTCCATCATGCCGACCCGCAGCTGCATAGCCCCGCTTACGACATGGTCATTGGTGAGGATGTACCCGTCCGGTGCGATAATGACCCCGGACCCGCCGCCAATACCTCCCGGTGCCCAAGGCTCCGGCTGTTTCAGGACTGAGATGCCGACAACCGCCGGTGCGATCCGATCCACAACCCCGACCATCGCCCGCGAGTAGGCATCGAGCAGCTGCCCGTCGCTCACCCGTTCCCGGACTGCAGGAGGTTCATCCTGACCCCGTCCTGCTGCAGCCGGCAGGCCCGCGGTGGTCATGTCATCATCCGGTCTTTCTGTCACACTGCATTCTGGTGAGGATTCCATAAAGATAAGGAGCGGGATTGCGGCATACCGGACCCAGGGCTCCGAACCGGTGCCCGGAACCGAACCTATTTTACCTTACATCAACGATTGCACCATGTGGACGAAGATGGATCCGGATAGTGAGGTGCAGTATGTCTGCCAGGTCTGCGGCTACAATATGGTCGGGTACCTTCCCGGCCAATGCCCGTTCTGCGGTGCACCGCAGGAGAAATTCCTGACCGGTGAAGAGAACTCCGCCCGCCGTCGTGTCTTGGGCACGCGGGTAAACGACCGGGTGACCCGGCTGAACTCGGTACCCGGCATCGGGTACGAGCATGCGGCATACCGTATCGACTCGGACACCACGTCACTCATGATCGACTGCCCATCCACCTTTGACCGGTCTGTTTCGCGGATCGAAAGCATCCTGTTCACCCACCACCATTTCCTCGGGGCATGCAACCAGTACCGGGCCCTGTATCCGGCCAAGGTTGCCATCCACGAAGCGGATTCAAAAAATGACCTCTGCCGGGGTTTTGTCTTCGATACGCTCTTTGGCGGCAGTTTTACAAACGAGATGCTCTCTGCCGTTCACCTCGGCGGGCATACCCCGGGGTTCACCTGCTATATATACCGGGACGTGCTCTTCATCTGCGATTATGTCATCAGAGAGCACGGTGCGATGATCCTCAATCCGTACGGGCCGGAAGACGACACGAGGTCCGGTCTTGCCACGCTGCTTGACCATCTCGGCAACTGCCCGAACTGCCCGGTATCAACAGTCTGCGGTGTCGATTATGTCATGAGCTATCCTTCTTGGTATACAAAGGTCCGTCCGCTCGCCGGAAAATGAGGATCGGACCTGCCGGTAGCTGGTGTACCGGCACGTATCCCGTTCGGTTCAATGCTTCCTGATCCTCTGGAATGTTCTGTTGCTGCGTGATCTTCTTTTCGTTCGTGCAGGGAGCGATCCGGAAATAATGACGTGGCGGACGCGCCCGGCATCCCGGCAGGAGGTTTTCTGGTACTGTGGGGCGTCTCTGGGCATCGGGTAGCGATCAGTACCGGTGAGGTGGCCGATGGGCCCTTGTTGGAAACACACGTCATCCCCGCGTTACCGGGATCGCCGTACAGAAAAAAGCCCCGCCCCGGCTGCTGCAACGATCATGGGCAGGTCAACAGGGGTCTGCTGCATGGTCGTCGGGACTGCGGTTGTCCCTTGCGGGGCGGCAGGCTCCGGCAATGTTGTGGCAGGCGGCTCTGCCAGCGGGGGGACTGTTACTAGGGGGAGAGGGGCAGTTGTTCTTTTCGGGGCTGCTGCCGTCACTGTCGCTGTTTTTTTCTCCGGAAGCCCGAGGCTTACCGGGACTTCTTCCCCCTGCGATGCGGGGTTTTCGGCACGGACGGAGAACGTGCGGGGTGCGGTAGCCGATGATGTCGTAAACTGGACGATTCCATAGCCATTCTCATCGGTCGTGACCTTCGCGTAGTACCGCGTATTCGAAACCGTTGCAGATGACGGGGCGACGTCATCGAGGATCGTCCGGCCGTTGCCGTTCCTGAACTGGTACGACCCGATCACGTAAGGTCCCCCGGCCGGGTCAAACTCCACCCGCTCCGTGTAGCCGACAATGACAGGCGGCTGGTCACCGGGCTCCCCGCTCATCGCAAACGTCCGGGTGAACCAGACGTAGTACCCGGTATTGGGTTTTGCCGCGATCGAGACCGTGAACATACTGCCCCGGGTCAGCGAATCCGCGGCGGTGACGCAGGGCATGACCGATACGATCATGCAGCAGAGTACGAGGAGGAGCAAAACCCAATACCTGCCGCTCTTTTTCCACACCGTATCACAGGACGCGGCCATACGTTCCTGTTGTTCCCGGAGCATCTTTGTTATTGTGGTCATACTGTTGTTTTTCCCGCACCTTTTTTAGGAATCCTGCCCTGTAGTGGTACAGGGATCTGTATGGCCATCGACTGGTACCATGAATTCGTTGACCTGAACTACACGCCGGCACACGACGACCTCGTCTGCCTCTTCTCTTATGAACCGGCTGCCGGCATCAGCGCGGAGGAGGCAGCCGGCAGGATCGCGTCCGAGAGCTCCACCGGGACATGGACAACGCTCTTTGCCATGCCGCAAAGGATGAAGACACTGCAGGCGACCGCGTTTGCCATAGACGGCAGGTTCGTGAAGATCGCGTACCCCCTTGCGCTCTGGGAGGAGGGAAACGCCGTCCAGCTCTTAAGCGGGATCGCGGGGAACATCTTTGGGATGAAGGCGCTAAAAAACCTCCGGCTCATCGACGTTTCACTCCCGCAGGCGTACCTGAAACACTTCAAAGGCCCGCACTTTGGCAACGACGGGATCAGGGCGATGATGAAGGTCCACGGGCGCCCGCTCACCGGCGCTGTTCCCAAGCCCAAGATCGGGTTTACGGCAAAGGAGCACGCGGAGATCGGGTACGAGACATGGATGGGCGGGTTTGATTTTGTGAAGGATGACGAGAACCTGACCTCGACCTCGTTCAACCGGT
>Ga0315275_10006034_pt1 | contig 11538 bp, 14 predicted proteins | sample YL17G03_0_MG_FD_205557 | JGI IMG/M metagenome (GOLD analysis project Ga0315275, IMG submission 205557) | Sediment microbial communities from Yellowstone Lake, YNP, Wyoming, USA - YL17G03_0 | ecosystem: Environmental > Aquatic > Freshwater > Lake > Sediment | place: USA: Wyoming | collected... | reverse complement strand
AGAGCATGATGATGGCGATGATCACCAGGATGAGGATGTGGACGGTGCTGTTGTGGATGATCGAGACCATGTCCGTCTCCTTGAGGCCGAACATCCTGATGATGAAGAGGACGAAGAAGAGGAAGAGCACCAGGAAGAGGAACCAGGGCGTCATGAACTCGATGATGTACCGGACCGTGCCGCTGATCACCGTGAAGAAGGCGGCGACGAGGGCGATGATCGCGTACGGCCCCGCGGGCATCTCCTTCCCGAACGGCTTGATCCAGACGAGGAGCCCCCAGACGATCACGTAGACGAGGAGGAAGGTGAAGATGACCTTCGCCCCGCCGAGCAGCGTGATGTCGAGGAACGTCGCCATGGCCTCACTTCTCCCTGTCCTTGTCGAGGATGGAGCCGAAGAACTTGCCGAAGGCGTCCTCCTTCTTCGACTCCCTGTCGTCCTCCTTCGTGATGAACCAGATGATGATGGCGAAGACGAGGATGGTGACGATGAGCGCCATCGTGTCCGGGTCCTCGAGGATGTAGAGCCAGCTCGGCAGGATCCACCAGCCGGCGGAGCTCCCGAAGATGAAGATGACGCTGAGGAAGGCGAAGAGGGCGATGATGCCGCTCAGCGAGTTGCTGCCGAGCTTCACCTTGGAGCCCCAGACGCCGAAGATGAGGAGCACCATCAGGATTGCGACCAGGACGACGGAGACGTTGGGGAGCGCGGTGTTGATCACCTTGACGATGTCGATGAAGCCGTTGATGAGGTACGGCTCAGGCCCGGCAGTGCCGTAGAGGACGTGGGGCACCACCACGGACATCCCGAGGACGAGGGCGATCACCACGTTGAAGTTCTTCGACTTCTCGCCGAGGATCTTGGTCTTCTGGAGGACCGCGTAGACGATGGTGAAGACGAGGATGAATGGCAGGATGATGTCGAAGACCCCCAGCTGCTGCAGCTGGGCGAACACCCCTGTCTGTGCCGACGGACCGTACCCATAATATGCCATGGTTCCCAGCCTCCCGCGATTATGCCTTCTTCTCCTCCTTCGCCTCCTTGGGCGTGTGCATGACGAACGCCATGAGCCCGATGATGGAGCCGAGCAGGACGATGATGCCGACGAACTGCGAGTCCCAGTTGAGGACAAGGTAGTCCCACGCGAGCTGGAGCCAGCCGAGGGCGTTGAGGAAGATGAGGATGATGCCGACGAACATGATGACGTAGAAGGCGTGCTTGTAGAACCCCTTCAGCTCGAACCCCTTCTCCTCCTCCTTGTGCATGGTGCCGACGAGGAGCATGAAGCAGACGAGGAGGATGAGCAGGAGGACCATGTTCGCCGTCACCTCGCTGATGATGGCGACGAGCTGCGTCGAGGCGATGACGAAGAAGGCGATGACGAAGGCGGCCATGGAGTCGATGTTCCGCTTCGTGAACTCCTTCTCCCCGACCTTCTCGACGCCCAGAATCTTGGTCTTCTCGAGGAGGGCGTAGACGATGGTGAAGACCAGGAGGAACGGCAGGACGACGTCGTAGAGGCCGAGGTCGTGGAAGAAGAGGAGGACGCCGCCGAAGATGCTCATGGGAGGAGCCTGAGAACGGGACTTTATAAATATTTCTATGAAGCACCGACGATACTCCCCCTAGCTTTTGACCGGCCGTATCAGGATACCCTCCTTCCGCACCTCGAAGAGGCCGAGGTCGCCCTCCTTCACGCCGAACGGCTTGAGGACCTCCTCGGGGAAGCGGATGATGGTGCTGCTGCCGAGCCTGCCGAACTTCCTGTACTTCCTGCTCCTCCCGGTCAGCGCTTCGAACCGGAGGAGCTCGCCGCTCGGGTAGAACTCCTCGCCGCACTTCTCGCACCGCTCGCCTTTCAGCGTGACGCCTTCCTTGACAGCGGTGTGCGCGACCGCCTTGCCGCCGCAGGCATAACATTTTTTGATCATCGTCTCCTCCTCGGCTTGATGTGGATGAGGATGTACTCCTCCTGCTCGACGTAGGCGAGGCAGAGCTCGGCGCCGCGCCACGGGTAGCGGCACAGGTATTTCCGCTGCCGCTTGCTCACGAGCTCGTGCTCGCCGTCTTCGAGGATGTCGAGGACGAAGCTGAGCGGCTTCCCCAGCCTGTCCCACTCCTCGTAGAAGTGCCAGGTGAAGCCGAGCCGCTTCCCCTTCCACAGCATATCCTGGAATATCTTAACCACCTTATAGATATCTTTCTCTATTTAAATTTTGTGTTCTGGCGGGTGACCGAGACCAAAAATAAGTGTTCGTGAAGGAAATTCGCATCTATTGCGTTCTTATGGACTGTTTTCCGTTCCATTTTTAAACCCCTGCTCGTTCCTCCCCCGCATGCTCGACGAGCACGAGTTCGAGGAGATCAAGCGCCAGCTCGAGGCCTTCGACGAGAAGCGCGAGACGATCATCAAGGAGTCCAGGGACATCCTGAAGCTCTCCAAGCAGGCGATCTACAGCGTCCACCGCGACGACCTTGAGAAGGCGGAGGCCCAGCTGAAGGAGGCGGAGGCGATCAAGGCGCGCCTGGAGAAGGAGATCGGGAAGGAGCCGGAGCTCCGGACAGGGGGCTTCTCCGGCGCCCTGGAGGAGTACGTCGAGGCGAGATGCCTGCTCGGCTTCGTCCGGAAAGGGAAGATACTGACGATGAAGGAGCTCGGCGTGCTGCCGGAGGAGTACCTCCTCGGCCTCTCCGACCTCACCGGCGAGCTGATGCGGCGCGCGGTCATCGCGGCGACGAAGCACCGGCTAGACGAGGTGAAGCGGATCCACGAGGCTGTCGAGGGGCTCTACGGCCAGTTCGTCAGGTTCGACTTCCGGAACGGTGACCTCCGCAGGAAGTACGACTCTATCAAGTACAACCTCCAGAAGGTGGAGCAGATGCTCTACGACCTGAGCCTCAGCAAGCGTCCCACCCAAGAGGATTAATAGAGCACCCGAGAGAAGAATTTTTATAGTAGTAAGTACGTTTTTCTCAAGCATGGGCGGGTCGGGCACATTCTTGGACTCCTTCTCGGAGCTCGCGGATGTCGGTTGCAAGACCTACTTCGTCACTGTCAGGGACATCGAACAGCTGCGGAGACTCGCGCGCGACGGCCATCCCGAATACGTCATCCTCGCGGGTGACCGCGGCGCCGAGGCGTTGGGCTCTATACCAGTCTGCTTCACCCCCACCCAGACGCTCATCGGCGTCCGCGGCGTCTACTCGCCGGACGGTATGCTTCTCTATGAGACTCTCGGCGCAGCGCCTGTCCGCCTTCCCGATATCGATCTCGTCGGCGTCCTGAGGAAAGCAGCTGAGTCCCTCTCGAAACCACCTTCTGATGATTTCCCGTTGGGGTCCCGCTATTTCCAATAAGATTATCTCCTGTCCGGGCTGGCCTACCCGAGCCCAATTTTTTTAAACCCGGCCCGTTTCCCCTCCCGCAGAGGTGATGCCCATGTTCACGTACGACAACGTCACGTTCCACTGGCTCGGCCATGACGGCTTCCGGATCGAGGCAGGGCCGCTCGTCATCTACATCGACCCGTTCAAGCTCAGCCCGGCAGCGGTCAAGCCTGCGTCGCTCGTCCTGCTGACGCACGAGCACTTCGACCACTGCAGCGTCGAGGATCTGCGCAAGGTCGTCACGCCGACCACGACCGTCATCTGCCCGCAGGAGTGCCTCTCCGCGCTCTCCAAGGTCCGGCCGGGCGATGTCATCCCGGTGCGGCCCGGCGAGAAGAGGAGCGTCGCAGGCATCACCGTCTCCGCGGTCTCCGCGTACAACGTCAACAAGTACCGCGACCCGGCGACGAAGCAGGTCTTTCACCCGAAGGTGGACGAGAAGGTGGGATATGTGCTGGACGTGGGCAGCGTCCGCGTCTACCACGCCGGCGACACGGACAACATCCCCGAGATGGCGAGGATTTCGTGCGACATCGCCTTGCTGCCTGTCAGCGGCACCTATGTCATGACTGCGGAGGAGGCGGCGGACGCGGCAAGGGCGATCAAGCCGAAGGTCGCCATCCCGATGCACTACGGCAGCATCGTGGGGGATGACAGCAACGCGAAGACGTTCGAGAGGCTCCTCGCCGGCAGCGGCATCAGGGTCGAGATACTCAAGAAAGAGTAACCCCCTGTTATATTTTTATTATCTTTTTCTCATTACAGTTTTATTACTTATTTTATTTTTTATTATCTATCACCTATTTTCTTGAACGTCCTCTTTTCTTCGTTTTTCTTTTCCTGGGCGCGTTCGTGCTTTTCTTTCGCAGCACCGCTCTCGTGATGACGATGCCGATGACTGCGCCGAGGAGGAGGCCGCTCGCGAAGAGGATGGCGATGTAGATGTCCTCCGTCGGGAGCCTGGCCTTCTGCTCAGGCGGGAAGTAGAGGTCGAGGTTGGAGAACTCGAGGCTGTACTCCGCGAAGGTGAGCGCAGAGTAGGGGTCGTGCTCCCTGAGGCCCTGGCTGTAGCGGTAGTAGCTGTAGCCGAGGATGGGGAAGAGGCCGCGCGCCTCCTGCTTCCCGATCACCTGCTCGACTGCGGCGAGCTTCTGCTCCACGAGGCTGTCCACCTTCTCCTTCGGGACCGAGAGCGCCCCGGCGAGGAGGTCGGCGTCAGCCTGCGCCTTCGCCGCGCGGAAGAGGCAGACCGCGTACTTCCCTCCGCTATCGTAGCCCTGGGCTGCGGCCAGCTCCTGCTGCGCGTCCCGGAGGTAGCGCTCGGGGAGGTAGAGCTCCACGTAGTTGATCCGCTCCTCAGCCTCGACGCGCTTCGCCGCGCACGCGGCTGCGAGCCTGCTCTCGGGGAGCGCCAGCTCCGGGCTCCGCATACGGAAGAACGCGCTCCAGACGTCGGCGGAGTGGAGCCGCTCCGCGGCGAAGCCGAGCCCTTCCGCGGTGAGGTTGGAGAGGTTCTCCTCCTGGAGCGTCTCCTTCGCCTCGTCGAGCCGCTCGTTCACGATCATGTAGGTCTCGAGCTCTGCGAGGGTGGTCAGGTTCCGCGCGTCGAGATTCAGCTCCATGGAGCCGAGCTGCCGCGCCAGCTGCGCGTATACCGTCTTCCGCTGGGGCTGGCCGAGAGCCCTATACTGCTCGCTGCGGAGCTGGACGAGGTCGCCGAAGCAGTAGCTCGCCAGGGTGTACCAGTCCTTCCGCTGCCGCGCCTCATCCTGCCTCCTCGTCGCGTTCGCGTCAGCGGTGACGTTTGAGGCGGGAAGCTGGTCGGCGAGGGTGTCGCGTCGCTGGCAGAGCTGCTGGCTGACGTCCTCCATGATAGCGGTGTAGACGGGATACTCGACGAGCGGCGTCGGGAGCTCTGGACCCGGCCGCGTGCCGGTGAAGGCTCCGAGCGCCTCCGCGAGCGTCGAGACCTCGCGCACCTCGATGCCGAGGCCGGAGAGGTTGGAGGGGACGTAGATACGGGTGAAGTTGAGCGCGTCGGTCTCGTTCAGGAGCCCTTGGCCGGTGATGTTGAGCGACGCCAGGTATGACTCGTTCAGCTCTGTCGGGTAGGAGAAGCTGCTGATGAGCACCAGGGAGAGGCCCCGCTCCTTCGCCGCGAGCGCCTTCGCCTTCACCTCCGCCACCGGGCCGACGATGCCGCCGGAGTTGATCGTGCCGGTGATGGCGATGGACTCGTTGATGCGCTCGCCCTCGAGGAGAGCAGCGGTGAGGACAGCGATGGCTGCGCCTGCGCTCGGCCCGCCCACGATGACCGAGTCCGCCCGGATGGTGTAGAAGAAATCGTGCTGCGAGCAGTCCTCCCCGGTGTAGCTGCACGCGACCTGGTTGGCGAACCGGATGCTGCTCTGCGTGTCGAGCTTCGTCCACGGATAGGTGTCGACGAAGATTCTCCCGCTGCCGGGACGGAGCTCGAGGTAGAGGTCTGCGGTGCCGCCGCGCTCCGGCACAAGCGGCTGGTTCTCCTCAGCCACAGTGAGGAGGACGACGTGACCGCTCCGCGTGCCGTCGAACGCCGCAGCGAGGGGAATGAGGAGAAGAAAGGCGAGGAGACAGGAGACGAGTGCGCTGCGCGTCCGCTTCAGCTTCATCACCATTTCGCCTTGTTCCTGCCGCGCCGCTCCACCAGCTTCAGCCGGTCGAGCACCCGGGGGGCGTGGCGCGACGAGCCGTAGCCCCTGAGGAACTCCTCGTAGGCGCGCTCCTGGACGCGGAAGTGCTTCGACTCGAGCGCCTGCCGGAAGAGGTGGATGTCCACGGCCTTGTCCTCGACCTCCTTGGAGGTGAAGCTGAGGCCGAAGTCGATGAAGAGGAGCTCCCTCTCCCGCATAATCATGTTGCTCGTGGTGAGGTCGCCGTGGATGATGTCGGCGTCGTGGAGCCTCGCGAGCCGCTCGCCGATCAAGCGGGCGATCGAGGCGTCCTTGTCGAGGAGCTTTTTGACCTGCATCCCCTCGACGAACTCCATCGCGATGCGCGAGCGGTCGTCCGTCTCGAAGAGCCTCGGCCCGGGAATCGGCAGCTTGCGGAGGATGTTCGCCTCGCGCCTGGTCCTTGTTCTTCTCAGCTCCTCGTCCAGCTGCGGCAGCCGGTACGCCTTGGGCACCCTCTCCTTGATGACGCGCTTGACGCCCTTCTCCTCATCGAGGAAGATGGTCGCCTCCGCGCCTGAGCCCAGCACCTTCATCGCCATGCTGCGGGAGAAGTCTGGAGACCGTTTTAAAGGTTCTCCTTGAGGAGCAAACCATTAAAAACCGCGTTCCGCTCCACGCAGCGTGCCCCGAACAACAGCCCCTCTGACTGCCCACGAGGGTTGGATGAATTGGGACGGTGAGCGGGGCACGCATGCTCCTCGGTGACCGCATGGCGCAGGGAATCAGCCTCTCTCTAGCGGGCGGAGGCGCCCGCGGCTTCGTCCACGTCGGTGTCCTCAAGGTCTTCTTGGAAGAGAAGCTGCCGGTCGTTGAGATTGCGGGCAGCTCTATGGGCGCGATCGTCGCCGCGTACTATGCGGTCCACGGCACAGTAGAGCCGCTCGAGGAGTTCGCCCGCTCGCTCGACCGGAGGACGATGTTCCACTACATGGACCCCTGCCTGCCGCGCCACAGCCTCATGAAGGGCGATCGGCTCCGCCGCGTCCTCACCAAATGGTTCGGCGACGGGCGTATTGAGGAATGCGCCATCCCGCTCAGCATCATCGCGACAGAGCTCCGCACAGGGAAGCCTGTCGTCTTCCGCGAGGGCAGGATCGTGGAGGCGCTGATGGCGAGCGCGGCGATTCCCGGCCTCCTGCCGGCGGTCAGGATCGGCACCGAGTACTACGTCGACGGCGGCGTGGCTGAGCCGCTCCCCCTCTCCGCCCTCCAGAAGCAGAACACCCTCCGCGTCGGCGTGGCGTTGCCTGCGATGCGTGACGTCCCGCCACCCATCACGGCGCAGCCGCGCCTCACCGAGGTGCTGGGCCTCGTCTACGCCACCGCGCGCCATCGCCTCTTCGAGGAGTGGCGGGACGCGGTCATCCTCTACCCTAACGGCGGCACCATGGGCGACACCCTCTCCTTCCAGCGGAGCGCGGAGTTCGTCCGGAACGGCGAGACGACAGCCCGGGAGGCGCTCGCGAACATCAAGCTGCTGCTGCAGGAGGAGTAGATATTTTTTTCCCCCTTTTTTTTTTATCATAAAAGTGATTTTTCGCACGTGTCTTAAGACCTATTCAGTGCCTTTACTCTCGAGAACTTTTCGTCGCACCGCTCCGCACTCGAGGCAGCGCCGGATGCGCACGCCATTCTTGAACCTGACTGTGGCGTTGACGCCCTGGACGAGGTAGGAGTCGCACCCCCGGCAGTAGCGCTCTGCGTGCTCGGGGATGCGGAGCTGGGCCTTCATGGCTCTTCGCCTCGCCTCGCGGACCCTGCGGCGCGCCAGCCCTCCCTTCCCCTGCCGGAAGAGGAGCTCAGCTCCGTCGAAGAGGCGGCTGACCTCCTCCCTCACAGAGGCGAGGAGCGCTTCTGGGCGGCGCTTGTAGCTGCGCGTAACTATCGCCATGGAAGGGAAGAAGGCGTGACCTTTTAAATGCTTGACGGAGCGTTTGATGCGCGAGGAAGGGGTGGAGGGCGAGGAAGGTGTGGAGAGGGGAAGGGGCGAGGAGGGGGCGGGGAGCGAGGAGGGGGTAGGGAGCGAGGAGGCGGGGTGAGGAGAGGGCAGCGGGGTGAGAAGGGGCGGAGCCGAACCAAATATTTTTAAATCCCTCCAGAAGTGTTAGAGAGAGGTGAGCGATGACGGAGTGGTCTTCTTGGCAGTGAACAAGATCAACCTCAGGCTGGGCGGCCCTGCCGGCACCGGCATCATGAACACCGGGATGATGTTCTCCAAGGCGTGCAGCCGCATCGGTCTCCACGTCTTCGACTACCCGGAGTACCCGAGCCTCATCAGGGGTGGCCACAACACCTACCTTGTCCGGGCTGAGGACGAGCCTCTCCACAGCCATATCAGGATGGTGGACGTCCTGATCGCCTTCGACGAGCCGACCCTCTCGCTCCACGCCGATGAGCTGAAGGAGGACAGCCTCGTCGTCTACGACGACGCGACAGTCAAGCCGGCGCGGACGCGGCTCAGGCAGGGCATCAGGTGCCCGCTGCCGCTCCAGCGCCTCGTCACTGAGGCGGGCGGCACCGAGGTGATGGCCAACACCGTCGCCCTCGCAGCGGTCCTCGGCATCCTCGACTACGACTTCGCGGTCTTCGAAACCATCATCCGTGACCAGTTCAAGGGGAAGCCCGAAGTGGCGGAGCTGAACGTCAAGGTCGCTAGGCACGGCTACGACTATGCGCAGCAGCATTACGAGCATCTCAGCCACTACCGACTCTCCAAGACGGCTGCGCCCAAGCGGATGGTCCTGAGCGGGAACGAGGCGATCGCCCTCGGCGCCGTCAAGGCGGGGATGAAGTTCTACGCAGCCTACCCGATGACCCCCTCTTCCTCCATCCTCCACAACCTTGCAGCCTGGCAGGAGCGGCACGGCATCGTCGTGAAGCACGCGGAGGACGAAATCAGCGTCATCAACATGGCTGTGGGAGCGGGCTACGCCGGGGTCCGCGCGATGTGCGGCACCAGCGGCGGCGGCTTCGCCCTGATGAACGAGGCGATCGCCCTCGCAGGCATCACCGAGACCCCTCTGGTCATCGTCGAGGTCCAGCGGCCCGGGCCTGCTACCGGGATGCCGACCTGGACAGAGCAGGGCGACCTCCAATATGTTCTCCACGCAGGCCACGGCGAGTTCCCGCGGTTCGTCCTCGCCCCGGGCGACGTCGAGGAGTGCTTCTGGCTCACGGTCGAAGCCTTCAACATCGCGGAGAGGTACCAGACCCCGGTCATCATCCTTTCGGACAAGTACCTGGGGGAGAGCCACAGGACCATGGAGTTCCCAGACCTCTCCCAAGTGAGGATCGACCGGGGGAAGCTCCTCACGCAGACGCCTGCCGGCTACCTCCGCTACCAGGTGACGGACGACGGTATCTCCCCCCGGGCGCTCCCCGGGACGCCGGACGGCTTCTCCCTCTCCAACAGCTACGAGCACGACGAGTTCGGCTGGGTCACGGAGGAGCCGGAGTCCCGGAAGCGGATGGTCGAGAAGCGGACCCGGAAAGGGGAGACCTACAAGCGGGAGATGCCGCAGCCGGGGCTCATCGGCGCCCCGGACGCCTCCCTCACCATCGTCTCGTGGGGCAGCAACAAGGGGCCTATCCTAGGCGCGATGAAGTTCCTCCAGGGGGAGGGAATCGTGGTCAACTACCTCCACCTCACCCACCTCTCGCCCTTCCCGGCAGAACGGGTGGCTGAGCTCCTCACGCAGGCGAAGCGGACGCTCCTCATCGAGAACAACGGGACAGGCCAGCTCGGCCAGCTGATCCGCGCGGAGACGGGAATCGAGCTGAAGGAGCGGTTCCTCCGCTACGACGGACGGCCCCACTCGCCAGAGGAGATCCACGACAAGATAAGAGCCATGCTGAGGGGTGCCTGATGGTCACGAAAGAGGAGCTGGCGAGCCCTGTGAAGCCGACCTGGTGCCCGGGCTGCGGCGACTTCGGCATCTGGCTCTCCCTGAAGAGCGCGCTGGTCCAGCTCGGCCTGAAGCACGAGGAGTTCGTCATCGTCTACGGCATCGGCTGCTCAGGGAACATGTGCAACTTCATCAGGGGATACGGCTTCGAGGCGCTCCACGGCAGGCCAATCCCGGTCGCGGAGGCGATCAAGATGGTCAACCCGCGGCTCAAGGTGATCGTGGTCGCGGGCGACGGCGACACCTACGGCGAGGGGCTCAACCACTTCGTCACCGCGTGCCGCGGCAACCACGACGTCACCCTCATCGTCCACGACAACAGGGTCTACGGCCTCACCACAGGCCAGGCCTCGCCCACCTCCGGCAAGGGATACAAGTCCAAATCGACCCCCGCCGGCACCATCGAGACGCCGGTGAAGCCCCTGGCGCTGGCGCTCGCAGTCGATGCGGGCTGGGTGGCGCGCGGCTTCTCCGCAGACCCGCAGCAGCTCACCTCCCTCATGGTGGCCGCCATGCAGCACCCCGGCTTCTCGGTCCTCGACGTCCTCCAGAACTGCGCCACCTTCAACAAGGTGAACGACGTCACTTGGTTCAAGGAGCACGCCTACAAGGCGAACCACGACATCCACGACAGGATGGCCGCCCTCAAGGTCGCCCTGGACGAGGAGCACCTCGCCACCGGCGTCATCTACGCCGACAAGCGCGAGCCCTACGACGGCGAGCTGGGCACGCGCAGCGTCGTCGACGAGGAGCTCTCCTCCATTGATATCACTGAGACGATGGATGAATTCGTCTGATTCGCAGAAAAGAATAAAAACCTCCTCCCGTACCTTCTCCTGATGGGCATCTTCAACAGGCTCGGCGGGAAGATCGGCGACCGGATCGGCACCATCGGGGACCGCATCGGCGCCGTCGGCAAGGAGCGGGCCATCATCCTCGACGTCGCGACGCTGGAGAAGTGGCCTGAGCAGCTGCTCCGCCACATGAGGGTCAACGAGGCGATGGACTCCTTCCTCAAGGATGTCGAGAAGCGCTCCTCGAGGGTCCACGAGGCGAAGGCGAGGCTCACCGACCCGCGGCTGAAGCAGAAGCGGTTCCCGGAGCGGGCCTACCCCCTCTACGACGAGCACCTCCCCATCGTCATCAAGGAGCTTGAAGGGGTGCTCCACGAGGCGGAGTTCATCGACGACGTCTTCCTCATCGAGGAGCAGCAGGAGCGGTTCAGGGAGGCGATGGCGGGCTACCACGAGCAGACGCGGAAGAGCGTCACCGCGCTGAAGGAGTTCCTCGCCCTGGAGCTGAGCCAGCTCAACCAGTCTGTCCGGGAGCTGGAGGACGCCGCGCTCCGGATCACGCCGACGCTCGAGCAGGCGAGGTTCCCCAGCATCAGGGAGCTGAAGCGGCTCATCGAGGAGTACAAGGCGACGAGGGAGAAGGAGCGGAAGCTGATCGCCTACCGCGAGGACCTCCTCAAGGAGATCGACGCCCTCGACGCGAAGAAGCTGAAGATCAAGGAGCGGATCAAGTCCTA
>Ga0315275_10006032_pt1 | contig 11540 bp, 14 predicted proteins | sample YL17G03_0_MG_FD_205557 | JGI IMG/M metagenome (GOLD analysis project Ga0315275, IMG submission 205557) | Sediment microbial communities from Yellowstone Lake, YNP, Wyoming, USA - YL17G03_0 | ecosystem: Environmental > Aquatic > Freshwater > Lake > Sediment | place: USA: Wyoming | collected... | reverse complement strand
CGCCCTTCACCTTGATCCTGAAGGTCCGGGTGGCCAGCCAATCGCCCTGCAACTGGCTCCAGGCGGAGGTGCCATTGAGGTCCTTGGCCATGACCAGCTTCTCCTCCGTCTCGGACAGCACATGGGGGGCGCGCAAGAGCACGCGCTCCAGGAAGTGCCGGTACTCCGCCAACAGCTCGTGCTCGGGGAGCTTCCGATGTTCTTTCAAGAGCGCTCCCAGCTCCAGCTCGAAGAAGGCCAAGGCCTGCCCGGTCTTCACCGAGGCATTGCGGGCCGCGTCGTGCAGCCGCTTGGACACTTGGTCGGTGGAGTCCGCCGAGTAGCGCAGCATGGCATAGCTCATCGGTCCCTCGAACTTGAGGAAGAACTCGTCCATGGCCTCGAGCAGCGCGTGCAGACCGCTGGCTCCCAGGTGGGTCATTTTTCCCGCATATTTGTCATGGAGCACTTCGGCGGCGGAGGTCATCTCCCCCAAGTTCTTGATTATCGACGCCTCGTCATCCCTCTGGACCAGCTGACCCAGGTCCCAGCGCATCATGTCCGACATTTGGATAGCCCCTTGCTAACGGAACGGCCGCGAGAGGTGGTTCGGGTCACTTAAGACTTCTCCTGAGTTTATTTGAAGTCCCTGCCTCAGGTTGCCAGTCTTGTCGTGAAGCGCCTGCCCTCCTTCCTACCGACATCCTTGATCAGGTTCCAGCCGCACAGCGCCGCGGTCATCAGGCCAACCATGCCCATGGAGTACTGGCCGCCCATAGAGAAATCGTTCAGGCCAGGGAGCGTCTTCGTCAGACCGTTCTTCATGCCCTGGAGCATGTCTTGGTTGTGAGGCCATGCCTGCAACCCATGGTAGGCTTTCCTCCCATTGTTGGAATTCCACTTCTTAATGACCATCTATGTCTTCTAAAGAAGGATCATAAGAGGAATGCCAGCTCCTAGATTTGAATTAGTCGTGCACTGCCTTGCTAATTATCGAATTCGATGTATTCGACCACAATTCGTTAGTAGTCAGACCTTCCAATGAATGCATGAGGCAAATAAATGGCCAAGAATAAGGGCAAGTCCGGATTTGGAAGCGGAGAGAAGACCAAGGACCAGAAACCTAAGAAGGATCCGAGAGTCAAGAAGAAGAGCAAGGGGAAATAGATCAGGGCGATTTTGGTCTGAAGATCCTATAGGAGCCGAGCTTGGCAGCAGCGGTTTCTAGACATATCGGCTGGGGGCATTAATTCGGCCCTTTTATCCAACCGCACACATTAATATTAATTATTTTATATAATTAGGCTGTCTTCCGTCAGATATTATCCGAGATGAGCTGGAGATTAACCAAAACCCGTCATATCACTATTTTTCTTCTGTAGCAACGGGGGCGAGTACATGCCAAATCTCATCAAAAATACCCAACGGGTATTGGAGTCATCGTAACGCGACCCATTTCGGGTCATTTTGGTATGGTATTAATAAGGGTGGCTCTTATCGGGCAGTGATAGGTGAGCTCAGCATGTCATTCAAGAGAGTTCTTTTGGTCAAACCTTCTGGCAGACACGGCCTCTCTTATGCATTCGACCTGATCCCTACTGGGCTTGAATATATTGCTGCCATGGTGGAGGATATCGTAGAGCATGTGACCATCTTGGACCTTGAGATGGAGCATAGGCCTTTTGAAGAGGCTGTCAAGGAGTCCTTGATAGCCCTGGACCCTGACCTTGTGGGGATAACGATGTCAGCCACGGAGCATAGCGAAGGCCTGGAAATCGCGCGGTTGGCCAAGGGTCGAGGGGCCGTGACCTTATTGGGTGGATATCATCCCACAGCCATCCCAGATGAGCTTTTATCGCAGCCCCAGGTGGACCTGGTAGTCCGTGGAGAGGGCGAAATCACCATGCGGGAGCTGGTCGATAAAGGAGGACCGCAAGGCGTGCCGGGGGTCTCGTACAGCAAGAACGGGCAAATAATCCATAACCCCGATCGAGAGTTCATTAAGAACCTGGACAGCCTACCTTTCCCCGCACGGCACCTTAGGAAGCATACCTATTTTACAAGGTTGTTGCGAGACCGAGAGTTCGACGTCCTGACGACATCTCGAGGGTGTTTTGGCAGATGCACTTTCTGCTGCGAACCAACCATGAGCAAAGGCCATCAGCGCTTCCGCTCTCCCGAGAATGTGATGGAGGAGATCTTGGAAATTGTCTCCTTCCACCATCACCACCCCCTTAGCATAGATGTCACCGACCCTAATTTCCTGGGGAGACCAGAGCGGGTGGAGCGGCTGTGTGACCTCTTGGCGCAGCACGAGCTCGACATACGCTTCGGCGTCAAGGTGCGGGCCGACTCGATGGCGAAGCACCCTGACATCGTGCGGAAAATGATTGCGGTGGGGATAGAGGGTTTCGAGATGGGCATAGAGAGTCCGAACATGAAGGACATCGAGTCCATCTCCAAAGGCCTGAGTACCGACGTGCACATCCAAGCGATCAACAACATAAAAAGATGGGGCGGGAATGCCGGCGGGACATTTGTCATCGGCCTCCCCGATCAGACCGAAGACCAGATATTGGAATTTCCCACTTATGCCAAGAAGATAGGGCTTACGAGCGCAGCCTACGGCGTCGCAACGCCATTTCCCGGCACTCGGTTCTATGAGGATTTGAATGCCCAAGGACTGATCTTTGAAACCGACTGGAATCGTTATGATGAGATGCACTCGATATTCAGGTCCAAACACATCTCCAGTGAACGGATCGAAGAGCTGGCCTCCATCTGCATGGCCAGATTCTGGACCGTGGACACGTTCCTTGAAAAGGAACGGATGCATCTGGTAAGGCATTCGTCCAAAAGGTCGCTCGCCAAATTCATCGATGACAAGATGCAGGAGCTGAATTTCTCGCTGGAAATTGGCGAACAGCTTCAGAACAAGAACCTGGGAAAACATGTGCTGTCGGTCATAGAGGCATCAGCGGACCCTGGTGTGGAAAGATACACGAGGGAGGTGGGGGTGCACAATATCATCGACATGGCCTTGTTCCTAAGAATCCTTGGCAATCAAACGTTGCAGCTCACCGCATGGAGCAATGGAGTGGCCATCACTAGCTGGATCCTAAAGACCACAGAAGAAGAGGTAGAGTATATCCAAGTCATCCCCGGAAAATCTGACCTGAGCACTATCAATCTGGATATGGATCTTGATCATTTCCAGTTCGACGGGGGGTACAATATGAACATTATTGATAGCATCAGTATCCTGGGGAAAATGCTCGCCTCGAACCGGGGGATCAAAAAGCAGCCGAGAATGATGCGATTGTTGATGGCTGGTGGCCTTGAGATAGTGGTGAAGTATCTAAGGGCGATCGACCGGACGGCTGGGAAGAATTAGTTCTGCGTATTATTTTGTGGGGTAGTCCTTGAGGTAATTGGCTAGTTGTTGGTTAGACGCAGGTTAGTTGATGGTCGTAGTCTCAGAACGGCGTCGGTAAGAAAGCAGCCCATAACCGACGGTCCATCCGAGGGTTGTTCCCCACACAAGGTGCGGGAGAATCGAAAACGCGATTACGTCGAGTATCGGCTGGCCTAGCCATATCGCGAGCGGGATGCAGCCAAGGGGTATGGTCACCGCTCCCGCGGCAATGCCGAGCACTAGTCCTTTCCGCCTGCTATCGATGCGAAGTAGCTTGATATTCAGTACCAGCAAGGAAAAGACGATTCCTCCAGTGAGCCCGACGAGATTGTGAACCAGAATCCCAACCAAGGGTCCATATCCAAGTTTTTCCCCGACCATGGCGAAGAAAGTGTCTGCTGGTTTACCTGCAATTAAGAATGTCAGCATCATTACAATATCCATTAGAAAAGTGCCCAAAAGGCCTCCGATAATGCCGAATCCAATGCCCCTGAGGAATGATTTATCGAGCACGATCCTCCCATCGGCCATGATTGGCATCGTTCTGGATAAAGGTTTAGACTTCGCACCATCCCCATAGCTAGAATAATGATCTGACCTCTTTGCGCTAAATTGAGAAAATGGGGCTAAGACCTTACACCTTACTTGTTTTTCTTCTTTACTCCTTCTCTAAAGGGTAATTATGGTGACTGTGGCAACCCTCATTAGATACTGGGTGCTCTTGAAAATTGAGTTATCGAATAATTACCAGGGTTACCATCAATCAAAGGGATGCGGTGAGGTTCGGGCATTAATGATAAGGGGCGAGTTGTGATATATTTGAACCTCAGTCGAGCCAGGAAGGGATAATCGAAGCGCGAAGGGGGAACAGCTCCCCGAGCTGAACCAGATTTCTCGTACGATGCTTCAATCAGCGGGTTATAACACTTGGGCACTCCAAACCCTTTCCCCATTTATTCCTTAGGAGACTCGTTTTCAGAGCCAAAGATGAAAAATCTGTTGATTCCATCATAAGCCTTGAAGGTCTTCTTTGAACTCGGTTTCATCACAAAGAATTATTACGAAATGGGCGCTTATTCTGTATCGATAGAAGTTGAAAACAGTCGATTTGTTATTGATCAACCCTCAAATTTCGTTTAAGAAAAGGTATAATCCTGAGGAGTTGGAGGCCGCCCAAATAAGGGTGAATCTGTGCAAGAAGCTATTTGAAAAATATAGTGGCGAGTACTCAATACCAGTATTGAGGGATTGTGCTAGTAACGAAATGATTGATCCTCCAACTGGTATGTTAATTCTCTCGAGCATAGCTAAAAGTGATGGGTTTGAGGTAGCGCTGGTTGATCTCAACGCGATTCAGGCCTCGAAAAAAAAGGCGCTCTCTAACAAGGAAATAGAACATGAAATTCGTGGCTTTGATCCATGTGCAATAGGCATCACCTCATTCACTCACAACCACCACATATCAATGAGGATCCTAAAGATAGCCAAAGATTGCCTTCCAAATTCGACAACCATATACGGTGGGATTCATGCCACCTTCACAGATCTAAACGTTCTTCGAACCCACTGGTTTGTTGATTGCGTCGTTAGAGGCGAGGCAGAAACAATTATTTCCCCACTATTAAAATTGATTAAAAAGTCAAAACTTGCGAAAACATACTTAAGAGAACTTGATGGAGTCACCTTTAAAATACAACAAAAGGACGACAGGCCGCCTTTAATCATTCGCAACCCTGATAGTCATGCGAAGCCTGACCTGAACGATATTCCTCTCCCTGATTATAGACTGCTAAACAGAGAGCAGTATCGAAATGCTCCTTTTTTCCATCTTTTTGGTCAACGAGGATGCCCCTATGATTGCGTCTTCTGTGCGAACGTGAATTTCTTTGGTCACGCATATGTTCGCCGCAAGAAGCCGGAACGAGTTATTGAGGAAATTAAACTCGTTCAGTCTTTGTTCGGAAACAAGATCTTTCTCATCAACGATGACACTTTTACATCGTATAAGAAGCATGCGATAGAACTCTGCCAGGCGCTAGAAAGGGAACGATTCGGGACTTGTTTTCAAGTACAGTCTCGGGTCGATAGGCTTGATGATGAACTGCTGAAAGCAATGGGTAAAGCCCAAATAGTTTACATTTGGTTAGGATGCGAAAGCGCCGATCCTACCGTCCTGAAGATATTGAATAAGGGGATCAGCCCCGGACAGATCGAAGATGCATGTGTTAAAATCAAGAAATATCGCATGGATATTGGTGGGTATTGGCTTGTTGGGTGCCCTGGGGAGACTCTTGACTCCATACAACGAACGCGTGCCATGATCACATCTTTGATCGACAGGGATCTGATGGACGTGTACGAGCAATCAATTTTCGTTCCCTACCCTGGCACCGCTGTATATGAAGACCCAAAGAAATTTAATGTTAGAATATTAACTCATGATTTCAGAAGGTATCGGGAGGATAGCCTACCTGTAGTGCGTTTAGAAGGTCTAACTCCCGAAGATATATTTTTTGAATGGCTGAAGACAACTAGAAAAACCAATGAGATTTTTTATAAAAAATCAAAGACCCATGAATAAAAAGTTCCGGAGTCATTAGTGTCCTAGACCCAGAGACCTTAAATTGGAAGAAACTCTAACGAGGTCATCGTCGTTGGGATGCCGTGAGGTTCGGGCTATCTGCGGTTATTCTTCTTCTTTGCCACCAATTTTAGGCTCTCCACAGGCAGACCTTTGTATTGTCTCCTGCTGATGTCCTTGTCGTCGATTACTTTCTTCAGCTGAAACCCTGCTTCAGTGATCTTCTTGAGATATTCATCCCGGAGTATTGCGCCTCCGACACATCCAGCAATCAGGTCCTCATCGTTCTTCTGTTCATCCGTCAGTTCCTCGAGGAGGACCATGTCCGAGATATACATGATTCCACCGGGCCTGAGCACCCTGTATGCTTCTTGGAACGCCTTTGATTTATCCGGCACAAGGTTGATTACACAGTTGCTTAAAACCACATCGACAGAGTTGCTATCCACTGGCAGTTCCTCGATGTCCCCGTGCCTGAACACAACATTGGTGAAACCGTTCTTCTTTGCGGTTTTGGTCGCCTTGATGATCATTTCCTTCGTGAAGTCGACGCCGATCACCTTGCCTTGGTCCCCAACCCTTCTGGCTGCCAAGAATGCATCTATCCCTGCGCCACTTCCCAGATCTAGGACGACGTTGCCTTCTTTGATCGCACCGAGCGCACCCGGATTTCCACAACCAAGACCTAGGTTGGACTCAGGGACCTCCGTTAATTCCTTTGGAGAGTAACCTAGAGACTCCGAAATCTGAATCGGGCTCTGCACCTCATTTCCGCAGCATGATGGCCCACAGTTACAAGAACCCCCCTTTGAAGCTATCTTGCCATATCTTTCCTTGACAACTTCTTTGACCCGTTCTCCTTTTAAGCTCTTGCTAGAGGCCCTGTTGCTTTCACAACAGCTGTCCTTCTGTTTAATTCCCATATTCAACAAACGCTTTCTGACAGTGGCGTCTTTGATGCTGCATATCACGTTTCGACCTTTCTTCTCCTGTTTAATGACGCCTGCCTCAGTCAGTATTTTTAGGTGACGCGAGATAGTCGTCTGATCTTTAGTCAGTCCATCGAAATCGCAAGCACAATGTTCATTTCCAAGCAGGAACCCTACAATGCTTAGTCTTGTATCGTCCCCAAGTGCCTTGAAGAATTTTGCATCATAGCTGGGCATATTATGCATATATGTACAATTATGCATATATACCTTATCCCGCCATTAATAAATTCAAGACAAGGTCAGATTGAACACAATTCTCCTTTCTTGGATTGTAAGTTTTGTTGACACTAGGGGGGCTCTGATCATGTCAAGGATTATACGTTCAGTCTATTATAAACTGACATTTTATGGATTGAAAAAAACCTGGCGTAAAAGTGTGACTTGTTAGTATGACATTTTAGATAAAGTTCAAATAATGGGTCAAATGTTTCAACTAATATTGAAATGAGGTGATTAGTACGAGTGAGACTAAAAGAATCGATATCCCTGAATGGACTTGGGAGTTCCACGGGCACATCTGCCCGTTCATGCCCATTGGTTATAGGATGGGTGTGGTGGCAATGCAGGAGCTTGGCATCGGGAAAACTAAAGACCATGGCGCATTTGCCTTCTCCGAGATGGGCGTTGGGCATCCGCAGACTTGCATGATGGATGGAATCATGGCCGCCACCGGCTGCACCTATGGCAAGCTAATGATGGAACGGCTCGGATACGGGAAAGTGGCCGCCATACTCTATGCGCCAGGCAAAGGAGCGGTGAGGATCTACCTCCGCTCTGAGTTCCAGGACGAGTTGGGCAAACAGGAGTTCTTCACCTTCAGAAAGAAAGGCATTGAGCCATCGGATATTCCCGCAGATGTGGTTGACAAGGCAGTCAAAGTGGTGATGGAAGCATCAGATGCGGAAATGTTCAAGGTGGAGAGGCTTCCTGACTTCTCCTTCAGTCGGCCAAAGGGATCATTTGCCAAGGTCAAATGCAGCAAATGTGGCGAGTACGTATTCGAGAGGTACGCCCGAATGGTGGATGGCAAGCCAATATGCATCCCTTGCTCTGATTATACCCAGACCTGGGCCAATGTGATCAAGGGCCTGCAGTAGGAATGGCCATGGACGGGGTGCTCTGGGCAGCCGTAATCTCCGTGTTCATTGTATCAATCATATTCGCCATGTTCGGCCAGGGAGGAGGCTCCCTGTACACCCCCATTCTTTTCCTTCTCGGTTTCACGGCCCTGATCTCAGTTTCGACGTCTCTGGTTCTGAATCTGATTACCGCTGCTTCCGCGGCCATCGTCTACTATCGTCAGAAATTGATCGACCTGAAGATTTCCGCGGCCTTCGTGCCGGGCATTTGTATAGGTTCGCTTCTAGGGGGGGCGCTAGGCAATTTCGTTGATCCAACCGCCCTGATGTGGCTCTTCGTCCTCTTCCTCATCGGCGCGGGCGCGAGGATGATTTACACTATACGAGAGAAGAAGGCCGAGAGCGAGACCTGCCCTACGGGGTTCTCCAGGAATATGTATGTGACCATCGTCATTTTCAGCTTCGGAGTGGGTCTGCTCGCAGGCCTCTTGGGCGTGGGCGGAGGCATCGTCATCGTCCCCTTCCTGATCTTCATCTTAAAGTACCCCACCAAGAACTCGGCAGGCACGGTGGCGTTCATTGTCATCTTCTCCTCGATCTTTGGTATCATCGGTCATTCGGCGTTCGGAAGTCTCGACTTCGCACTCATCGTGGCGACTGGCATAGCGGTGTTGATCGGCGCTTCGATAGGGGCAAGGCTGACAGTGAAGATGAAGTCCAGCTGGATCAAGGTAGGTTTCGGGTTGATAATGTGGGTCTTCGCCATTCAATTGATACTGAAGCTCACAGGACTATTGTGAATCGTATGGAAAAGCTAAGATTAAATCAGTGAAAGGAGGAAGGAATTGGCCAAACGAGCGTACATAGTCAGGAAGCTTTGCTCAAGCATAGAAGAGTATGAGGCAGCGCCGCGAGAGCGCATGGTCCTCGACTTGGGTCTTCTGGCCGAAAAGCTCAAGGAAGCGGGCTTTGAAGAGGTCGTTGTGCAAGGCCCCCATCTCACTATCCTAGTCGATGATATCGGTGTAGTGGCGCAGGTTTATCAGAGCGGGACCATCCTCTTGCAGGCAGCCCTGAGGGATGATGTTGAGAGAGCCTGCGACCTCATCTATGCCGTGGCTTTGACAGAGAATGCCAAGCAAGCAAAGAAGACAGTTGAGTGTCATTTTGAATAATATTGAAATATCTGATGCTTGTTAGCAATCATATCCGTTAAAGTAATTCTAACATTTCCAAGGTGTGAAAATTGGCACAGAAGCCCTGTTGCGCGACGGCGGCCGCCCGCGAAATAAAGCAGCTAATGGTAAACGGAACGTCAATCGGACTCGCTCACCTCGATGAGGTCATGGACGAGGTCAAGAAGTTGGACCTCCAGAGTGATGCCGAGATCGGAGAGGCCTTGTTGAAGAAGGTCAAGATCTTCAACTATGTGCCCTCGAGTGCAGGTCCAGACTATCTCAGGGCGCTTTTAGAAGACTATCATCGGAGGGGTTAAGACTTGATAATCGAGATTTTCGGATTGGGTTGCGAGAACTGCGAACGGCTCAAGGACAATGTTCAGAAGGCGGTAGACGAATTGAAAGTTGAGGTCCAGATTATCAAGGAGGAGGATTTCGAGATGATCATCCGCAAAGGCATCACGAAGACGCCTGGGTTGGTCATCGACGGCGAGATTCGATCGATGGGCCGAGTGCCCAGCGTGGAAGAGATTAAGGAAATGCTCCAGACGGTCGGCAGGGAAAAGGGTGCACAACCAGTCTCCGACATCAAAGTGATCAATCCCACCTGCGGATGCTCCAGTACGGGGGTCGTGTTCTATCCATGCTCAGGAGGTTCCAATGTCGGGCAGATTACGAATGAGGTGGCCAAGTCCTTGGTTGGCCGAGGATCGGGAAAGTTTTCATGTCTGGCTGGCGTCGGTTCACACGGAGAGGGATTCATCGCCGCAGCGAAAAGGGCCAATCATATTGTAACCCTGGACGGCTGTGCCGCCAAGTGCGCCTACAAGACCCTGAAGCATGCCGGCATCGAGCCCACTCTACAATTGGTCATGACCGATCTAGGAATAAAGAAGGAGTACGACCAGCTCAATCCAAGCCATGAGGAAGTCAATAGAGTTTTAAGCCTGGTGCAGAGCCGGTTATAGCCTCGATATGACTACTATCATCATGAGATGAATGTGCCGATTTCCCTATTGTAGGGACCCCTTTTCCCACGGGGAACCGCCGGGTCAATACCCTCCCTTCCCATTGCTCAGACCTATCCGACTCATAGGAGGGGGCGTGCACAATCATCAATTCAAATATTTTTGAATTGACAAAGTTTATTAACATGCATGTTATTTCAAAAACTATTGAAATGATAATTGGTGATCAGGATACCAGAAGAAAAGAGAATTGTGATAGTGTCGTGTAGTGGAGCGTCGAACACGGGGACAACAGCAGATCGAGTGGCTAGGAAGCTGTGCACAGACGATCCAGAAGGATACGACCTGCTCTGCCTACCTGCCTTCGCAATCAGGAAGGGCCCATCCCTAAAGAAATTGCAGGAGGCGGAGAAGATCGTGGTCATCGAGGGGTGCCCGTCCCGCTGCGCCTCAGAGATATTGAAGCAAGGTGGATTCTCCGCTGACTTGGTCGTGGAGATGGCCTCCGATTATGGTATCAAGAAAGTAATGGTTCCCATCTGTGAGGAGAGAGACGTTGAACGCGTCGGCAAGGATGTGCGGGAGAAGGTCAAGAGGTTGTGATGACCATGGAGAAGATTGCGATAGACATTGAAGACTGCTCCAAGTGCGGCAAGTGCGTCAGTATCTGCCCGAACAATGCTCTGGAGTTCGATGGAGAATACCCAAGGCTCGTCCATCCTGAGCTGTGCACGGAATGCGGCATCTGTGAGGAACAGTGCCCTTCAGGAGCTATAAAGCTTGCAAATAGAGCGGTAGAAGAAGCGCCGAAGCAAAGGGTTCAAGGGAACGAGCAATTCGTCAAAGCAGCGGATGACATGACATCCCTGTTGGGGCTGGAAAATCCACCGATCGGAGTGGCATTGGTCAAACCCGGACAAAGCGTTCCGGCTGGTTTCACTCTCTTTGGCTCCCCGACACGTCATTGCGTGTCCATCCACATGGCCTCTCTAGGAGCCTCCCTCTATGTACCAGCTGAGCAGCATGCATGCGCTGCAGCCAAGGCAGCCTTGGGCATCTCCGAACTTCCAGAGAAGGTGCGGTCCGGAAAGATCCCATACATGCATGGGCTGGCTTCGAGCGAGCAGGCTGCAGCGAGGACCATGGCCGAAGTACCTAGGCTTCCCCTGGGCTCGACCATAGGCACCTTGGTCGCTCCATTATCATCCTTTTCAATAGCACCAGACGTCGTGATACTGGTCGTGAAACCGAAGCAGGCCATGTGGGTCGCCAATGCTTTGCTGTACGAAAAAGGCGGCCCGCGCATCACAGCAAATTTTGCTGGTATGCAGGCATCGTGCGCGGACGT
>Ga0315275_10006030_pt1 | contig 11541 bp, 10 predicted proteins | sample YL17G03_0_MG_FD_205557 | JGI IMG/M metagenome (GOLD analysis project Ga0315275, IMG submission 205557) | Sediment microbial communities from Yellowstone Lake, YNP, Wyoming, USA - YL17G03_0 | ecosystem: Environmental > Aquatic > Freshwater > Lake > Sediment | place: USA: Wyoming | collected... | reverse complement strand
CGATGACGATGTCCGCTCCCAGACGGCGGACGTCCTCCGCGGGGAGAATGCGCGCCAATCCGCCGTCGACGAGCAGATGGTTGTTGATTCGCATCGGGCTGAACACCGTGGGGATCGATATGCTCGCCCGCATCGCCTCGGCGACGAATCCCTCGTCCAGCACCACAGCCTCCCCTGTCAGGAGGTCCGTTGCCACGCACGCAAACGGGATGGGAAAATCCTTGAAGTCCGCCGAGCGCTGGAGGGGAAGCGACAAATGGGAGAAAAGACGAATGACGTTCTTGCCTTCGATCAGCCCGGACGGCATCCGGACCCTGACGCCGTCCACTGGAAACGACGCGATATACCGCGAATCCCATAGTTTCTGCTCCATGGGGAGCGCGCGTCGTCCCTCACGGTCGGAGAAGAGTTCGGTCCAGTCGATCCGGAGGACGAGCGATTCGATCTCGGCGCTCGTGTACCCCAAGGCGTACAGCCCACCCACGATACTCCCCATACTCACGCCGGTGATGCAGTCGACGGGCATCCCGACCTCTTCCAGCACCTTGAGCACCCCGATGTGAGCCAGCCCTTTCGCCGCTCCGCCACCGAGAGCCACGCCGACTTTCGGGCGTTCGCCGGCGTATCCCATCCGCAAGGCGAAAGGCCCGAGAGCACAGGCAAGAGCTATGGTTCGGAAAAACGTCCGCATGGTTATGTGCCTCCGCGGGGGTTCGAGCGGCGCTTCTTTGGAGAGTGCCCGCGCCAGGCGGACCGAATAGGATACAGGCGTCGCAGCTCTCTCCACCCGCGCCGCGAAGACCCTACTTATCGAGTTCGTCGAGAAACGCCGCCGCGCGGCGAAGGTGCGGAATGACGATCGATCCGCCGACAACGAGAGCCACGCTGAAGATCTCGAAGAACTCGTCCTTCTTTACGCCTTTTTCTTTGCACGATTGAATATGGTAACGAACGCAATCGTCGCACCGGAGCACGAGCGATGCGACGAGACCGAGCATGTCTTTGACCTTCGCGCTCAACGCGCCGTCTTTGTACACGTTCGTGTCGAGATTGAAGAACCGTTTGATGACGAGATTGTCTTCCGAGAGGATTCTCGCGTTCATCTCCGAGCGGAATTCGTTGAATTCGCGTACGACGTCGCCCATCGTGTGAAACCTCCAGCTTCTCGCGGGTCGGATCCGATAGCACGTTTTTTGGGATTGGACGGCACGATCGATCTATGATAAACCGATCGTGACCCGTTTTACAACACGATCGGTGACGTCCGTGAAACTCCGCCCGTGCCACAGATGGGACCTCGAGTACCACGAGGCCGTCGCTCTGCAGAAGGAGCTTGCGGGCGAAATCCGTCTCCAGCGGGTGTCACTGCGCTCGATCCGTCGTGTCGCAGGCGCCGATATCGCCGTGAGCAAAAGGGCAGGAGAGGCCGTTGGGGCCGTCGTGGTCTTCGATTTTCCCTCGCTCGAACTCATCGAAGAACGAGTCGCGCGTGTCGAACTCTCTTTTCCGTATATCCCGGGTCTTCTCTCGTTCCGCGAGATCCCCGTCCTGCTCGAGTGCTTCGGCAAGGTGAGAACTCCGTTCGACATCCTGCTCTGCGACGGTCAAGGGATCGCGCACCCGCGGCGGTTTGGGCTTGCAAGCCACCTGGGGTATTTGCTTCGAAAGCCGACGATCGGTTGCGCGAAGAGTCTTCTTGTCGGCGAGTTCGACGACGTGGGTCCGCTTCGCGGAGACTTTGCGTGGTTGCGGCACGAGGGGAAAAGGGTGGGCAGCGTCCTGAGAACCCAGGACGGGGTGAAACCGCTGTTTGTGTCCCCGGGACACCTCGTCGATCACGCGTCGTCCCGACGCATCGTGCTCGCCTGTGCCAAGCGATTCCGTATCCCGGAGCCGACGCGCCAGGCCGACCGGCTCGCCGGTCAAGAAAAACGCCGGCTCGAGGCCGGCGGCTAGGTGGTCACGACCTTTTCCAGACGGCGGGTCTGAAGAAGCTCGTATTCGCACGCGACATCCTCGAGTATTCGAAGCCCCTCCTCCTCACTGGACCCAAGATCATAGCCCCAAGCGGACGAGAAATATTCGTAGAGAAATCCCGCGTCATACGGTGACGTACGAGCGATTGTTTTCGAGAGCGCTGTGAGGTTTCCGACACCCTGGTCCCTCGAAGATACGAGGACCGATTCGATGTCCTCCGCCAGCCTTTCGTCGTTGTACGCCCAGACCGAGATCACCAGGGGGCTGGAAAAGAGCGAACGCCACATCTCGCCGATGTCGTGACAGGTCTCCGTGGGACGCTTCTCGCGGCATGCGTAACGGAGCCCGTCGTCGTCCGTCAGAAGCACAGCGTCGAACTCGTCGCGCCAGTTGCTCGCGCTCAGCGGTCTTCGCTTGAGCACGCACAAATCAGGGAGGATCCCATACAGCTTGTCGAGAACGACACGAAGCGCCACGAGCGGTGTGCCGCTGAACTCGTCAACGGCAACCCGTTTGATCTCCGGAAACGGCTTCTCCGAGACGAGCACGATGCCCATCGTCCGCCCGTTGGCCACGAGAGCCGGCCCGCGCACCGCAAACTCTCCCACACCCCTCAGGAATTCGATGCTGGGGATCAACGCGGCGTCGAGGCCTCCCCGCTCCAACGAGAGAGCGAGCGGACCCGGTTCGTCGTACACGAGTTCGACCCCTTTGGGGGCGTTTTCGGCGAGCCCCAGGAGAAGCGGCCGTATAGCGAGATGGTCCGCAGCGCCGATGCGAATCCTTTTCACCGTGACAACACCTTTCTCAAGCTGGCGACCCAGACGATGTGTATTCGTCCTTGCGTGAGGAAGCGACGATCTTACCGCCACATACAGCCCCCCGCACGTGCCGGGCGCCTGCCGCGCCCCTTATACCACCCATTCTAAAAAACGTGCAAGAATTATCAGAAATGTGTGCAATAATTGTGCCTCCGACGGTGGGGCCTGGCGGACGAGGCGGTTCCGCTGGAACCGGCTGCCGCCCTTAGGACCGCAGAGGCCCGCTGTTTTTTCTGGACACGCCGGGGACGATTTCTCTATCAGTTGTTTGGCCGCGCTGTTCGGGGGTTGGTATGGTTACCCGGAGAATCGATCGCAGATTCCACTCCGTTCGAAACAACGTTTTTCTCTTTGGGCTGCTGCTCGTCACAAGTCTCATTTTCTTTTCGCTCGTCCGAGACAACACGTTCTGGCATTCAGCGGATTTTCTCTACCTCAACCAGTCGCTCGACATGCAGCAGTCGTGGAAAAACGTCTTTGTGTCGGCGCCCTACCAGCCGTTCCAGCCTCTGGTCAAACTGGTGTTCTTTATCGAATATCTTCTGTCCGGGCTCGACGCGCACAGGTTCTATTTGTTCAACATTCTCATCCACTCGCTGAACTCTTTTCTTGTTTATTTTCTTGTAGTTACACTTCTAAGAGACCGTACTATCGCCCTCCTTTCCTCGTTCCTCTTCGCGTGCGCGGTGGGCAACTACGGAAAGGCCGTCATGGTCGTCTCGGGGATCAGCGACCTTCTCATCACCCTGCTCACCCTGCTCACCCTGCTTCTCTATTTCAAGAACGAGCTCGAGAAAGGCGGGCGGATGCTGTCGATATGGTTTGTGGGCTCTCTCGCCTTTTTCGTTCTGAGCCTGCTGACCAAGGCGACCTCCTTCAGCATCCTCGGGTGCATGCTCGCGTTCCATTTCTTCTTCCGCTCCGAAACAAAAAAACCGGTTTTCAACCGGACGCTCGTCACCGTCGCGGTTGTCGCCCTCGCGGCGCTCGTTGCCAAGCTGACTTTCTTGCCCGACGTCTCGGGGCGTCAGGATTTTTTCATCTTCAACCCGCAGGTGATCCGGAACTTTGGAAGCTATCTCGTTCGTATGGTGTTCCCCATCCATAGCTCGAGCCTCGTCAGGGACTCCGGAGCCGTCGTGCGTTTCGTATACAAGCTCGCCACCGAGATCCGCGTGATCACGTTCTTGTGCATTCTCTCGTACAGTGTCTTTGGCTTTCTTTTCGCCAACCGCACGATACGCTTTTTCATCGCGTGGACGTATATCACTGTGGCTCCGTTCTGTTTCTTCGATTTTCCCAAGGACTGGCTCAACATCCAGTATCTCTACCTCGTGTCCGTCGGGTTCATCATGATTTTGTCGTCGGGAACGGTGCTCGCGGCGAGGCTGCTTTACCAGCGGCGCTGGCGACGGTTCATCCCGTACGTGCTGCCGCTGTTTTTCGTTTTCCTTTCGCAGTTCATCATCTTCCATCTCGACAAGAACTACGAAAGGCTCGCGGCGTCGCCACAGACGCAACAGATGAAAGAAGCTGTTACGGTGAAGTACGAAGCGGCGCGGAAGGGCGCGCCGGGCAGCGGTTCGGAGAATCAGAGGAGATAGCGGACGCGAACGCCCGAGATCCGCTCGAGCTGCTCGGCAAGCCCGCTCTGGATCATTCCCTCCAGCACGCACAAACCGTCCTCGAGAGAACTCTTCAGCTCTTTGAGCAGGCTCTTTGCCTGGGCGATACTCCTGCCGTCGTCGAGAGGGATTCGCACTTCCACTCTCAAGGTTCTACCGAGAAGCATCTCGTGTATCCGTTTTTCGAGCTCATCGATACCGATGAGGCGCCGGGCCGAGATGAACACGGCCTCGGGATAGCGTTTCTTCAACCCGTCGAGCGTGTCGGGATCGACGGCATCGATCTTGTTGAACGCGTAGAGGGTCTTCACGTACGACCCATTGATCGATTGAAGCGTTTGATTGGCGATTTCCATTTGCTCCGCGAACCCGGCGTGCGACGCGTCGATCACGTGAAGCCAGAGATCCGCCTCGGCGATATCGGCAAGCGTCGCTTTGAAACTCTCGATCAGATGGTGCGGGAGCTTGCGGATGAACCCCACGGTGTCCACGACGAGAACGGGGGTGTGGTTTTTGCTCTCGAGCTTTCGCGTGAGCGTGTCCAGTGTGGCGAAGAGTTGATTCTCAGCGAGCGTCGCCGCCGAGGTCAACGCGTTCATGAGGGTCGACTTGCCCGTGTTCGTGTATCCCACGACGGCCACCACGGGAAGCCCGTTTCGCGATTTGCGGAGGACCTCCCTCCTCTGACTGAGTTTTTCGAGCTGCCTCTTGAGGTGGGTGATCCTCTCGCGCACGCGCCTGCGGTCGATCTCGAGCTGTGTTTCACCGGGGCCGCGTGTGCCGATCCCGCCTTGTTGACGCGAGAGGTGCTCCCACAGCCAGCGAAGCCTCGGGAGAGTGTAGACGAGCTGAGCGAGCTCCACCTGGATCTTGGCCTGCTGGCTCTTTGCGTGACGGGCAAAAATGTCGAGGATGAGCTCGGTGCGATCGATGACGTTGAGATTGAGGATCTTCTCGAGATTTCTCGTTTGAGCGGGGGAAAGATCGCTGTCAAAAATGATGAGGTTTGCGTTGAGACGCTCGCATTCTTCCTTGACTCGCGAGACTTTTCCGAGACCGATGAACGTCGCCCCGTCGATCCGCGTCCGCCCCTGGACTGTGCTTCCCACCACGACCGCCCCGGCGGTCGTCGCCAGAGCGGCAAGCTCGTCGAGGTGTTCTCTTTCCTTTGCGATCGAGCTATCCGGGAGGCTCACGCCCACCAGATACGCCCTTTCCACCAGTCTTTCCTGAGGGGCAATTTGAAACCCCTTCTTCACTTAGAAGAATCCTCCTTCGTTGCAGCTCGCGCGACTATCGAGGGCCCGGCTTCCGAGTGTTACCCACGCCGTGTCCACCTGACTTGCCGGTCTCCCCTATAATTCTAACAGATTTTCCCGCCGATCGGTCGTGAAAATTCCAGGGGGGCGTGAGCGACGCTCCCTTCTGGCGTCATGTGAAACCGATCACGACCATTCTTGTAACGTGTTTTCACAATTGACTTTACAACTTCAGGCGAACATGTTTCGGGCAAGAGTGCAATGACTGTTTATCAACGTCACACATGAGGAGGCGTGCCATGAGAAAAGAACAAGCGATTGCCAAGCTCTTCGAGGGGACCGAACTGAAGAGTTTTGCGAAACCCGATGAGGTTCGGGAATTCCCAAAGGGACGACTCGAGCTGCTCCGGATCGGCGGCGTGGTCGTCGGCCGCATGGTCCTTCAGCCGGGCTGGAAATGGTCGACCTCGGTGAAACCGGTGGTCGGAACGAAAAGCTGCGAAGCGCCGCACTTTCAGTATCATGTGTCGGGTGTGCTGAAGGTCCGTATGGACGACGGCACCGAGTTCGAGTGCCGCAAGGGCGACGTAGCGCTGGTCGGGTCCGGTCACGACGCCTGGGTGGTGGGAACAGAACCTGTGGTGATCGTGGATTTCCAGGGGATGGCCGACTACGCGAAATCGAAGTAGCCCGGGTCTGTCCGTTTCAACCTGCATTGCGTAAGGAGGACTGAAAATGTTTTTCGTGCTCATTCGACACAGGGTGGCGGATTTTTCCGCGTGGAAAAAAGTATACGATGCGCATCTTCCTTTCCGGCAAAAAGCCGGTTTGAAGGAGAATCACGTCTTGCACGGCGCCGATGACGCCAACGAGGTTGTCACCTTGTTCTCTGCGTCCGATCTCGACAAGGTGAGAGAGTTTGCGGAATCGGCGGATCTTCGCCAGGCGATGCAAAAGGCCGGTGTCATCGGCCGTCCGGAGGTGTCGATCTTAGAAGGGGGTTAGCAGTCCGAGTGAACTCGCGAGGATCGACGACCACCCGCCGGCACGCGGTTCAACGTCTTGATCCCTTCCATCACGGACCTCGCTCGCGCAAGGCCCGTGGTGGAAATGCCCGGGTCCGCCCGCCGCGTCCGCAACATCGGCAATAACGACTCGCAAACAATCCGCCCCGATCTTTTCGTAATCCCGCCGATGCGCCGACTCCAGGCGCGTGACGAACGCCTCGCCGGAGTCCCCCATTTCTTGACACTCCGCCCTTCGACCACTACGATTCACCTTGTGTCTTGAGCGCCCGGCGAATTTTGTCGGGCGGACGCGACTACACGGGCGCGTTGTCGTAGACACGAGAGAAGCCGTCATGGACGACCCAAACAACTCGAAGAACGATTCAGGCGATCGCGCGGTGCAACCCGCCCTGTTTCGCCGCATCTGGCGCTCGGTCCTTCGGGGACCCATACGCCCGCGCGACGACACCGACCGGAAACGGGTCGTCTTGACCCATCTGGTCCTCCATTTTCGTCCTGTTCGCGTTCCGAGAAAGAATGTGCGTTACACCCATACGTGGGGGTTGGGGGGAATGTCGCTTGTTCTTTTCTCGCTCCTCGCTGCCACCGGAGTGCTTCTGATGTTCGTGTACCAGCCGTCGCCGGGGTACGCGTACAACTCGATCCTCAGACTGCGAGACGAGGTCTTTTTCGCGAAGCTCGTCCGGAACATCCACTACTGGAGCGCCAACTTGCTCATCGTGGTCGTCGTGCTCCATCTGGTGCGGGTGTACCTCACCGGCGCGTACTATGCGGCACGCCAGTTCAATTGGGTTCTCGGTCTGGCGCTTCTCCTGTGCGTTTTGGCGTCGAACTTCACGGGATATCTACTGCCGTGGAACCAGCGTTCCTACTGGGCCGTCACCATCGTCACGGGGATGATCGGTTACGTACCGCTTATCGGCGGTTGGCTCCAGGGGGTGATCCGCGGAGGGGGTGAGATCAGTTCGGCAACGCTCGTTAACTTCGATGCGGCGCACACGACTCTCTTGCCGGCGACCATCATCGTGCTCATGGGGTTTCACTTCTGGCGCGTGCGAAAGGCTCCTGGCGTGGTCATCCCACGAAGCCCGGAAGATCCGCCGGATGAGAAACCCGAGACTGTCCTCACGCTCCCGAATCTCCTGCTCCGCGAATTTTCGGCTGCTCTCGCGCTTATCGCGTTCGTCGTCGTGCTCTCAATCGTCTTCGACGCGCCGCTCGGCGATGCGGCCAACCCGGGGATGAGCCCCAACCCCGCAAAGGCGCCCTGGTACTTCTTGGGATTCCAGGAGCTCCTGCTCCATTTCGATCCGGTGTTTTCGGTGGTTGTCATACCGGTCCTCGCGCTGATGGGTCTTTTTCTCCTGCCGTATCTCCGATACGACAAAGACACCTCGGGGATCTTCATGATGTCGCACGAGGGGCGGCGGGTGGGACTCGTCGCCGCGATCACCGGCGTCGTGGCAACGCCACTTTTGATCGTCGCCGATGAGTATCTCTTGGACTTCGGCGGTTGGCTCGCCCGCGTGCCGCTGGTCGTCACGAACGGTTTGGTGCCGTTCGGCATTCTATGTCTTGCGTGGGCGGGTTTTCGTGCGCAACTGAGAAAACGCTACTCCGTCTCGAACAACGAAATGATTCAAGCGTCGTTCTTACTCCTGGCCGTGGCGTTTGTGATTCTCACCATAACCGGAATATGGTTCCGAGGTCCGGGGATGGCGTTGGTGTGGCCGTGGAACAGATGAAACCGAAAAAAGGAACACCGACGTCGCGGCGAGAAGCAACTGCGTCGAGACAAGACGCCGCCGCCTCGCGGCAGGAAACGGTGCCCCCAGGGGTACAAACGACCACCTCGCGGCGTTCGTTCCTCTGGAAGTTGTCACTCGCACTGGGCGGTGTGGCGCTCATCGAGTACATTCTCGTCGCGCTGGACTTTGTCCAGCCTCGAAGATCCAGGTTTCGCGGGACAAACGGTGCGATCGTCGTCGCCGGCCCGCTCGACCGGTTCGAGAGGAACTCGGTGACGGCGTTTCCATCGGGAAAGTTCTATCTCGCCCGTTTGAAAGACGGCGGTTTTCTCGCCCTTTCGCGCACGTGCACGCACCTTGGCTGCACCGTCCCCTGGAACGCGAAGGAGGGACGTTTCGTGTGCCCTTGTCACGCGTCGGCGTTCGACATCGCGGGTCAAGTACTGAGCCCGCCCGCACCCCGCCCTCTCGATTTCTACGCAGTGCGGATCGAGAACGGGATCGTCAAGGTCGACGTCAGCAAACCGTTGAAGCGGAGATCCTTCGAACCGACGCAAGCGGTCTATTCGTGAGGTGACGCGAAGATCACACGAACCGACGCAGGCGATTCACACGTGAGATGAATAGCGACCCTCTGCATAAATGGAGAACTATCGGGCTGGCCGCCGCGGTCGTGATCGTGCTCGCCTTGCCCGCGTACGTGCTCAAAGAAGTGATCCCTCGTGCCGCGCGCACACCCGCTTCTTCCGGCGCCGCAACCTTTGTCGGCAAGGAGAAGTGCATCGGTTGTCACCGTGACGCTTACGAGGCGTGGCGCGGTTCCGACCACGACCGCGCGATGGCGGTGGCAAGCGACACCACGGTGTGCGGCGATTTCAACAACGCGACCTTCCGGCAGGGCGACATCACCGCTCGTTTCTACAAGAAGGATGAGAAATTCTTCGTTCACACACAAGGGCCGGGCGGCGAGCCGGGGGATTTCGAGATCGCGTACACGTTCGGGTTCGAACCGCTCCAGCAGTATCTTGTTCCCTTTCCCGGCGGCCGGCTCCAGTGTCTCACCACAGCCTGGAACACAGTGCGTAAGGAGTGGTTCTACCTCTACCCCGGCCAGAATATACCCCCGGACGACTGGCTCTACTGGACGCGGAACGCACAGAACTGGAACGGGATGTGCGCCGAGTGCCACTCGACGAATCTCCTCAAGAACTACGACCCCGAAACGAAAACCTTCGCGACAACGTGGTCGGAAATCAACGTGAGCTGCGAGGCATGCCACGGCCCCGGCTCGCGTCATGTCGACTGGGCGGAGCTTCCGCCGATGGCGCGCCCGGCCTCCGAAAATTACGAACTGGTCATACGAACGAGCGACATCACGTCGCGTGAACAGGTCGAACTCTGCGCCCCCTGTCATGCGCGGCGAGCCGAGATGGGTGACTACAATCATACGAAGACCGAGCTGCTTGATAACGTCGTCCCCACTGTTTTGGAGGAACATTTGTACTACGCGGACGGCCAGACGCTCGATGAGGTGTACGAGTACGGCTCGTTCGTGCAGAGCAAGATGTTCAAGAACGATGTCCGGTGCAGCAACTGCCACGATGCACACCGGTTGAAGCTCGTCAAGGAAGGCAACGCGCTTTGCCTCCAGTGCCATGAGGCCGAGGTCTACGACAGCTACGACCATCACTTTCACAAAAAGGAATACGAGGGGAAACCGAGTGACGGGCATCTCTGTGTGAAATGCCATATGCGGGAACGCCCGTACATGGTCATCGACTGGCGAGCCGACCACAGCATCCGTGTGCCGCGTCCCGATCTCACTCTCACGATCGGCGTGCCGAACGCGTGCAGCCAGCCCGGCTGCCACGGCGACAAACCCGACAGCTGGTCCGCGAATTACTACGAGAAATGGTACGGCCGGGCTCGAAAACCACACTACGGGACGACGCTCGCCGCGGGGCGGGCAAGGAGCCCCGAGGCACGCGAGTCCCTCATACGGCTGGCCGGCGATCCGCTCTACCCGGCGATCGTCCGCGCCACGGCGCTCACCCTTCTCGAGGGATACCCCGGCGAGGAAAGCACGGATGCGTTCAACCGGGCGCTCTCCGACGAGGACGCGCTCATCCGTTACGTGGCGGTCGATCGTGTGAATCCGATTGATTTGGAGGGGTTGAAAGAGCTGGTTTCGCCGCTTCTCTTCGACCCCGTCGATGCCGTGCGGATGCAGGCGGCATCACGGCTTGCGGGTCTCCCCGAAGAGCTTTTCAAACCGTACCAGAAAGAGGCGCTCGACCAAACGATCGCCGAGTACAAGAGAGCGATGGAACGCTCGCTCGACTTCGCGTTCGCCGGCCATAACTTGGGAAATCTCTACGTCCGTCTGAACGAACCCGAACAAGCAGAGACGTACTACAAGACCGCGATCGAAATCGACGACCTCTTCTATCCGGCCAAGGCGAACCTCGCCGTGCTGTACAACTCCCAGGGCCGGAATGAAGAAGCCGAAAAACTATTGCGGCAGATTCTGGACGCATACCCCGACCAATACGAGGCCGCGTATTCGATGGGGCTCTTGCTCGCGGAAATGAACCGGTACGACGACGCAGCCGTCTACCTGGAGCAAGCGGCGAAAGGGATGCCGGATCGCCCTCGCGTGTCTTACAACCTCGGTCTCGCCCTTCAACACCTGGGACGGCTCACGGAGGCGGAGACAGCGCTCCAACGCGCTGTTGACCTGGACCCCTCGAGCTTCGATTTCATGTACGCGCTCGCGGACCACTACGTCAAACGCGGTGAGCTGCGGAAGGCGCTGCCGCTGGCGGAACGCATCGTGTCCGCCAATCCCGAGAATACGCTCGGCCGCGATCTCAAGAAACACATCGAAGAGGCGCTCCGTTCGGGGATCCGCAACTAGCCCTTGATCGGTGCGGTGGAGCGTCGTTGCAGGCGCTCGCTCCGCTTCGACCCTCATTTAGAAATTCACCGGCGGTACACCGGCGGGTCGTATTTCAATGGTTCGAAGCGGGAGAGAAGGGCATCGAAGAGTTCGCTTTCGATTTTGCCGGTCGAGCTGCACGGCC
>Ga0315275_10006029_pt1 | contig 11542 bp, 8 predicted proteins | sample YL17G03_0_MG_FD_205557 | JGI IMG/M metagenome (GOLD analysis project Ga0315275, IMG submission 205557) | Sediment microbial communities from Yellowstone Lake, YNP, Wyoming, USA - YL17G03_0 | ecosystem: Environmental > Aquatic > Freshwater > Lake > Sediment | place: USA: Wyoming | collected... | reverse complement strand
TTTCAGCCCCAGGCGCTCCTGCATGAAGTCGCGGGGCCCGCGGCAGTCGCCCCCGTGGCTCGCCAGGATGAGTCCCGGCTCCCGTAGCGGGATTCTCAGGCGACGTCGCTGCTGTCCAGCCCGAATCACGCCGACAACTCCAGCTTGAGGTAGCGCAAGGCGTTCATCCCCCGGAGCCAGCCGAGCACCCGGTTCGAATTCGCGATGGTTGGGGACGCCATCTGCGGGATGCTCCGGCGCCCCCCCGCTAGCGCGCCTCGGGAACGCGCTGCGGCGGCGCGGGCCCATGGTGGGGTACCGCGCTTTGGTCCAGAGGCGGTCTTCAGGGCTCCTCGACGCTACAGAAGCAGTCGATGCAGTCACAGACGTGCCGTGTCGATGAGCTGCGGATACACCTCCTGAAGTAGGCCGGCTTGGTGCAGCCGTAATCATCCACGGCCCGGATGCGGTAGATGTGCCACCCGCCCGCTGGCAGGGTCGTATCGGTGAACTCCTGCCAGTCTTCTGCCGAGCGATCCACGGTGGCGACCGCCTCGAATGGGCCGCCGCCGACTTCCTTCCGCTCGATCCGATATCCGATCCCCCCACCGGCGTTGTTCCAGCGCAGCAGCGCTGATGCCTCCGGGAGCTTCACGTCGAGCTGCATGAAGTTGGGATCGGGCGCCTGGCAGTGGGCCGGAGGGCAGTTTGCCGGATCCGCGAGCTTCGCGGCCCACACGGGCTGGGCCGCGGTTCGTGCCGCCGGCCTCGCCGTGGGGCTGCGCGGGGCGACCCTGCGAAGATTCGAGGACGCCGGCGCACCGGACGCGGATGGCGGAACGGGCCACATCAGCACGGACAAGGTCAGGACTCCCAGCGCGCGACTCCAGAGAAGCGACCGTCTCATCGAGCACCCCCTTGACGATGCGGCGAGACACACGGACACCCGCGCATGTGAATCAAAGCCTCCTGCGGAAGCGACCTGCATGCGCCTGGCGCGTGTCCGCCGGTGACGAACCAGGGCCCGGGGCATTCACGTCACGTTCAGGTGCGGATGCAGGTGGACAAGCGGACTCGCGGCCGCTCCCTGAAGAACCGGTCAGTCCCGGAGGAAGTAGTCCTCATCCTAGGTCCCCGGCGGGGCTTCCGCCAACCTGTGGAGTTGCTGCCGCCCGAGCCCGCATGGCCCCTTCGCTGGATCTCCCCCCTCCACAGTGAGTGCCACAAGAGCCGGCAAATGTCCCATCTTGCCAGGAGGCGGACATCTCGGGCTTGGAGCACACCTCGAGCCGACCGGATAGTCCATGAGTTCCGTCCAGGCGGGGGCGAACGATTCCGCGGCGGGTCACGGCGCCGCTCGCCGATCTGCGGATCGCGGACGCGGCGCAAGGAGAAGACGAATCGTCGGGGTCGTGGATCTCCCGGCGAAGGCCCGCGACCCGCAGTGCGCCCGCGAGCAGTTCTCGGGCAGGCGACTCGGCTCTGGAGTGGGACGTCCGGACTGGGTTATGCTCGCCCATCGGCGGCATCGATCGAGCCTGTTCCTGCCACGCCGGTCCGGAGTGCGGTCCTCGTCCCCACGGGACAATGCAGCAGGTCCTGTCGAGCTCACGCATGAAGCACGCGATCCACAGTCCCCCCCGAAGTTGAGCCCGGTGTCGAGCGGCCAGTGGAGAGCCAGATGAAGCGCTCACGATGGTTCACCCGCCTGACCCTGCTCGTTGCGCTCGCATGCCAACTCGGCCCCGTGCCGGTCCTGGCGCAGGACGCGCCTGCGGCCGATGACCCGGCGAGCCGTGCGATTCGAGTGTACCAGCAGCACCTGTCCGCCATGCGGCACATGCATTGTCGCTTCACCCCGAGCTGCTCGCAGTACGCGATCGATGCCATCGCAACCTACGGCATCGTGGAAGGCAGCGCGCGCGCGGCCGATCGGTTGATGCGCTGCAATGCCTCGGCGGAGGGCCGATACCCGCGCAACTCCGAAGGGCTGCTCGTGGACCCGGCCGGGGAATCCCCGGGGACCGCGTCCTCGGTGCGTGTCCCACGCTGGCTGCTGCTGGAACCCGAGGGCGCGGAGCCGCCCACAGCCGCCGCACTCACGCCGGAGCGGCGCTCACGTCTCGAAGAGACGGTGACGTTCGCCCTGCAGCTGGAGCAGCGCGGGGACTGCGAACGCGCCTCGGGCGAGTTCCAGCGCGCCGGCATGCTCGCGGATACGATCGCGGCGCACGCGTGGGCCTACGCGCGCATCGCCCACTGTTACTTCGGCGCGTCGCAGTGGTACTTCGCGGATCGCGCATACCTCACCTCGGCCATGCTCACCAGGGACGACGCGCGGCGTGCGAGCGTGGGCTATGGCGCCGCCGTGAGCCGCTTCGACGCGGGTGCGTTCGTGGCGTGCACGCGCTTGCTCTCGGATTCAGCGCTGACAGTGTCCGTGGCGAATGGCGAAGCCTTCGTACCGGGCTCCGGGGGGCACGCGAACTCGGGCGAAGACGTGGCGCTGGCCCCCGGCGGGCGAGTCACCGCGCTCACGGGACTGTGCGCGTTCGCACTGGGCGATTGGGCCGTGGCCGAGCGCACGCTCGCGCGGACGGCTGCTGCAACTCCGAGCGCCGCGACGAGAGAGCGGGTCGTGCGGCTCGCCGAGGCGGCCAGCCGTGGCCCCGGGCTTCCTCACCGTTCCCCGGGCGCGGCCGGCGTGCTGTCCGCGCTGGTTCCCGGTGCCGGCCAGATCTACGCCGGCCACGCACAGGATGGGCTGCGCCACCTCGTCTTCAATGCCGCACTGATCTACACCGTCGCCTCGCTGGCGCAACATGGCCAGGTGCCGGCATCGGTGATCGTGGGTAGCGTTGCCCTGCCGTTCTACCTGGGGAACGTGCTCGGCGCGCAGGACGCCGCGCGCCGGTTCAACCACCAGCAGCGCATGCGGCTGCTCGAGCGCTCGATCAACGAGAGCTCGCGCTGACGGGTCGATGCCCGACGCGCGCAAGGCTGAACGCGCGCGACTGCCCTCGGACCGCCTGGTGACCTCAAGGGCGACGGGTCTCGCCGGGCGCCCAGTCCACCACTCCGTGCGTCACGTCGCTGGCCCCGAACCTGCCGTCGATGGGGCGCGAGTCGATGGCTTGGGTATTGTTGTTACAGAAGGACCATAACTCGCTGAAGTCCTTGGTGCAGTTGGAGGTGGACTCGCTCGTCGACTTGGCCGCCGCAGCGCAGATCAAGGCAGCGGCCACGACGCCCACCAAGGCGACGTACACCGCCACGGGGACGCCGTTCGATTGGCTCGGGCCTCCAGACCCGCGGGCGGAGAAGATCGACTCGCGGGAGATCACCAAGGACGTCGATCCCGTCTTGAGCGCGACGCCGATGAAGACAGGTGCGTCCAGCAGCCGGCCACGGAGGCCGCTCCACGGGACGATCGCCGCACCACTATCCGCCAGCGTTGCGGTGATGGCCTCGAACTCGATCGGAGTTCCGACACGCGAGTTCCCGGTCCCGAGCGCCAGGAACGTGGGGCCCACGCCCATGAAGCCACCGCTGATCGTATCGCCCGAAGCCAGTACCGCGATCATGCGATCACCCAGGCGGGGCACCCAAGCCGGCCGAGTCGTCCGCCAGGCCTCATATCGGGCCGCGTCGGCGACGGTGTCCCGCCAGTCGCCGACGAAGCCCCTAAACACCCCCGAGATCGTCTGCCCGTTCACGAGTTCGAGCACGATAAGGGGTGATCTCGCCGCGCGCTCGATCTGGGTCCGAAGGTCAGGGCGGGAGGCTGCCGCGCTCTGCCCCGGGCACAATCCCGACAGGACGGAGGCGAGCGCTGCAGGCAGGCAGAGCCCCGCACACGCGCGCCGGGCGGTCATCGTGATGCGGAGTGGCCTCGCGTGCACAAACCGCGCGAGGAGGGTTCCGAGAACCACTTGGAGCGCCCGGGCCCGCCTGACAATCGTCGTCATCACGACCCTCCCACGCTGCATGGCATCACGCTCTGAGCTCGCGGCCCGGACATGCCCAGTAAACCCCGGCTCGAGGTCGGCAAGTCCCGCCCCGTCCATCTGCAAGGCGCCACTGACGACCTGCGCGACAGGGACAATGCCTAGGGCGCGTAAGCCGAGTACCTGCTCCGCCGCTGTGCTGGAACCTCGAGGGTGTCGCAGTGGCCCATCGCGGGGGGCGGCAGCCTGGTCGAGACCCTGGAGGAACCGGTGCCTCGAAACAACTCAAACGTCACCCTACGCCCGACCACCGCCCCATATCAACACGAATGCGCCTGCCCGGGCACTGACCGCCCGGCAGCTCCGGCCCTCCCGCGCGGGCGGAGGCAGAAGGCCCCCACGGCCACGGTCGGACGCTGCGTTGGTCGTGGGCACTCTGTCCCTCGACTGTCCCCGAACTGTCGTCGACAACCGTCTACTCCGGTCCACTCCCGTCGCCTGGATCCTCGCGAAAGTCCTTGTCTTTGCGCGTTTTGCCGACGGGTTGCGACGTTGGTCTCACCCGGCGCGTGTCTTCGAATCCCGCTGGGGTGCTGGCTTCTTCGGCATTGTGGCCACCTCCGACCCCAATCGTCAGGTCTCCACGAAGCGGGGGCAACTCCACCCCGCCCCCGTCCGCCGCAGCCCGTCCATCCCCCGCAGCCAGCCGATCAGCCGGTTCGAATTCGCGATGCTTGGGGACGTCAACTCCCTCCGTTGCGTCGCAACGCGTTCCAGGCGCGAGCGGACCGTCGACCACGAAACTTGTGCGGGAACTGTGCGGGTTCTGCCTGCGGGGCTATCGCCGGGCGCCACCACTCGATGCGACTCGCCCTCAGGTGCCCGAGCCAGTGGCGCTGGGCTTGGCGCGGACGAAATCGGACTCCTTCAGTCCGTCGCAGCCCGAAACGACCTTCGCGATCGACATGCGCTCCTCGACCGTCACCACCTCGATCACGCCGATCTCCCGCGTCTCGAAGCCCAAGGACACGCCGGTGTCGGGATCGTTGATCTCCTTGCCGCGCGACAGCACGGTGAGCTTGGTGCCCACGGTCATGCCGATATTGGACCCCGCGTTGACGTAGATCCGCTCGTCGCTGATCCCGCTGACCACGCCCTGCCAGGGCCGCCCCGCCAGCTCGTCCACGACGTGGTAAACGGCCTTGTTGACCGCGATCAGCAGCGCCTGGGTGATGGGCGCGTTCCGATCGAGGCTTCCGCCCACGCCAGCCAGGGAACGACTCGAGAGTCCGAGGGCGCCGAGCCCGAGCTTGGTCTTGGCCCGAGTGCCGGTCGGACTGATCGAAGCGACGATCTGACCCGTGCTGGCGTCGACGATGCGGACGGTCATGCGTACCAGCGAGCTGGCTTGCTCCACGCCGAGCCCGCCCAGGAACTTGGTACTGATGCCGCCGCCGGCGAAACCCTTCTTGGCGACCTGCGGAACCCACTCGTTGACCGTCGCGATCACGAGGTACTGCGCCCCCAGGGCGCGGCCCAGGCGCGCGGCGTTCGGGCCCGCGTCACCGCCAGCGGCCGTCTGCGCCGCGACGGCCTCGTCCACCGCCTTGCGGTCCACGAGGTAGAAGCGATCGGTGCCGAGTATGGCGGACGTCAGTAGCTCCTCGATGCCGGCGACAGGAATCTCGGCGACGACCGACGGCTTCTCGCCCTTCTTGGCCGAGTGGCTCCCCGGGAGCCGCGTCTTCACTTCCGGCGTCTTCACGGCCTGCTCGGCCTCCGCGGTCCGGTTCTCGACCGGCAGGATGGCGACGCGGTGCCGGATGACGTGCCGTGGCTCGAATTCCAGATTGAGCCAGGTCGGATCGTTGATGTCGTCGATCGACCCGGCGAGCTCGGTGCGCTCGGAGGTCTTCGGATCGGCGAAGAAGGCTCCGGCTCGGTTGGTGGCCGGCGGGTCGGCCCTCGCGGGCCGATTGACGTTCTCGCCCGACGTCAGGATCAACGCGGCGACGAGAACGAGCGCCTGAAGGATTCGTGCGGGCTTCATGACCTGTCCTCCTCTGCGATGAACGTCGGTGTCGGAGCAGCCATCCGACATCGACGGACCGGCTCGGCCGTGCGGCCGCATCCCGACGTGGCACGCTCTTCGCAGCGCGACCCGCATGCTCAAGCCCGCCGGGATGGTCGCGAGGTGGGCGCGGAGGCGAGGACCTTCCCGGCACGGCGCACATTCTAGTCCCGTGCATCCGCGGCATCAATAGCGGAGCCGGGCCGCGACGGCGCGCGCATCACGCGCGAACGTGCCGCCTCGGTGGCATTGGCGAGTGGCGACGCCGGCGGGATCGAGGGGCCCCCTCAGACCCGCCCATCGTCCCACCGTCCCACCCACGATTCCGGCGGACTGCACGGATCACCACGCACGAGACGGCGAGCCGGTCATCGTTTCCCGCCACCAATACAGCGACCACCCCCGCGAACGAGGGTGGTCGCTGTTGACGGACGGTCACTCCATACTAGCGATAGAGGGCCTTGATCCGCCCCCAGGTCCCGTTCAAGACCGGGGTCGGGCACTCGCACGCATACGCGCATACGTCGATCGTGCCCTTCGAGCCACCGCAGAAGAAGTCCACGCTGAAGCAGCACACGGCGTTGACCGGTATGTTGGGCCCCGCCGTGACGCAGATGTGACCGCTCCAGAGGGGAGGCAACAGGGCCGGGGCCGGGCTGTAGTCCTCGTTCACCAGGGTCACGTTCCACCCCGGGCAGACGTTCTGGATGGCCCACGTGAGGTTCTGGGCACAGCCCGTCATCACGTGGAGACAGCTCTGCGGCCCCCCGGGGCACACACCGACGTCCCCATAGTGCTTGTTCACCTGGGCGGGACCGCCGGGCTCCATCCAGGTCACGTCCACATTGCCCACCCACATCGGCGGCGGGCAGATCAGGTCCAGGGCCCCGCTGACCGCGAGCGACGGCTGCGGACCGGGGCTGGGCGGCAGGCTGCTCAGGGGCACGTCGAAGAACACGTCGAAGAAGCTGTCGGGCAGGAGGGGTGGGAGGTTGAACGTGCCAATCACCCCGTAGTGCGGCAGGAACACGCCGAATGCTTCCTGTGAATACACCGTGCCCGAGACCGCTGCCGATTCGTGCTCGGGGTCGTAATTGTGGAAGCGCAGGTGGAAGCGAACCGTGCTGCTGCCGAGCATCTCCCAGTTGATGTCGGCCGGGGCAAGCTGGACCGCGCTCGCCACGCGAGCGGAGCCTGCCAGCCCCAGTCCCACCAGCGCCAGAACGGACAGAAGGAATAGCGTCTTTCTCATGAGATGTCCTCCCGCGGCCTGATTGGCCTGTCGAGGAAACGGACGCGCCGTCGGGGTCGAGCGACCGCGACGAATGGCACATGCGATGGGAGGAGCGCGTGGCATGGAGGGGCCTCTCCAGGCTGCTCGCGGTCGGGATCGCGTGGCCACGGCGTTCCTCGGCCTGCCCCGAGGGGACGGGGGCGACCGCGCGGAGCGACCGCTCAAGCAGGCGAAGTCTCCGCCCGCCCCGGGACACCGTCAAGAGACAATGCGCGGGCAGAGGACGCGCTGCCTCGGACCGCCTCCGGGGTGACCGGGGCCGAAACCGACTCGCAGCGTGGACCTTCGCAGACCACCGCAACCCGTGCAGGATCCACCCGGGAGAGGCGCGAGAGCGCTCGAATCGGTGGGTCTCGGGAGCCCCTGGCCGCAACCCCGCGCTCAGTCGGTCTCGACGACCGGAACACCGCCAGATGTTTCGACTTGCGACCGACGATGGCAGATCGCGATGGACTGGGAGTTCGATTTCACCGACCATCCGGGCATGGATCGTCCGCACGCGACACGGTCGGGCCTCATCCGCCTCGGCCTCACGCTGGCCGTTGCGGCAGGCTGCCTGCTGCCGCCCGGAACGGCTCGCGCCGCCTCCGCGGTCCCCGCCCCCACCCTCCCCTGGTCGGCGCACACCTGGGAGGACCCGCTCCTCCCGATGATCCGCAGGATCGACCACTACCTCCAGGAGTTCCAGGTGGACGGCGTCACCATGGACTGGCGCTACTCCGTGATCCCCTCCGAGGAGATCCGCCAGACGGTGGTGTGCCAACTGCTCGCCTACGTCGAGCTGTCGCGCCTGGACCCGCGGACGCGGCTGCGCGTCGAGATCGTCCGGCACGCGGACTTCCTGCTCGGCCGCCTCGACGAGATCCGCTCGTTCACCCCATTCGACGGCATGCTGGCCTACAGCCTGCTCGGCGCGTACGAGATCACGCACGAGCAGCGCTTCCTCGACGCCGGTTCCCTGATGATGAATGACCTGCTCGCCATCCCGACCTCGCAGTGCGTACTGAACGGCGGGCTCATGGTGGCCATGGCCACGGCGGAGTACTGGCGGCTCACGGGCGATGTGCAGGCGGAACAGAAGACCCACGACATCGTGGCGCAGTTGGTGCCGTACCAGAACGCGGACGGGAGCTTCCCGCACTGGTGCTGGGGCTCGCGCGACATCCACTACACGGGCTGGATGGCGACGGAGCTGATTCACATCGGCCGCCTGGTGGACGACTCGCACATCGAGCCGTTCCTCTCCGCCATGACGACGTTCCTCGAGGGACGGATCGCCCCCGGCGGCCGGGCGATCTACGAGGAGCCGTGTCCGGGCGTGCCGGACTGCATGCTCTACTACTACAGCCGCGCGACCGGCTGCGACTACGACCTCGACAGCCGCGGCTGGACGACGGAACCGGCCTATTGCGCCCTGCTCTTCGACCGCCAGGGCTCGCCGAAGTACCAGCCGGTGATGGCGTTCCTGGACTCGCTCGAGGACGGCGGCACCATCGCGGACCTCTACGGCTACTGGCCACCGCCCAGCGACCCCGAGTACCCGTGGACCATCGCGGACACCTCGGTGGTGTGCATGAGCATCGACCTGTGGGTGCTCAGCACGGCGGTCGCGGATCGCGTCGAGCGGGGGGTGCCCGTGGACCTGGCGCTCGACGATCTCATCGACACCACCACCACGCCGCAGGATCCACCGGTGCTGTTCGAAACGCGACCGCTCGCGGTGGAGCCCAACCCCGCGCCCGGCGGGTGCGTCCTGCGCTTCTCGCTGGCCGCCCCGCGGCAGGGCTCGCTGACCATGTTCGATGCGAGTGGGCGCCGGGTGCGAACGCTGGAGTCCGGGGACTTCGCGCGTGGCACACATGCGCCGCGCTGGGACGGACGCGATGACGCGGGCCGCACCATGCCCGAGGGCATCTACTTCGCGCACCTGCGCCTGGACCACGACGGCCAGACGCGGCGGATCACGCTCCTGCGCTGACCTCCTGCCGACGCTCCCTCACGCGCATCGCAGGGCGTGGGGATCCGCCGGCGCCCCGGCTCTCCGTCCGCGAACAGGCCTCCGCTCACACGCGGACGCCACCCACGCAACGCGCACCCCGTGCCGGCCACCAGCACCGAAGGCGCCCCGCACCAGCAGGGCGCCTTCGATCATCCGCGTTCGCCGGGACCACGCGCCAACGCGCGCCGGAGCCCCGGGGCTCACCGGTAGATGGCCTTCACCGCGCCCCACGTCCTGGGCCGCGCCTCCGTGGGCGCGCACGGGCCGGTCGTGCAGGTCGTGCCGGGCCCCGCCGGCGTGCCGCCGAGCAGCGTGCATTCGCCCGGGAACTGCAGCGAGCACTGGCCGTCGGGCGTGCAGCAGGCCTCCTCGGTGGGCAGCGCCAGCTCCACGCTCACGTCGTCGATGTAGTAGTACGTGCCGCCCGGCCACTGGCCCGGGCCCGGAACGGTGGACGTGCTCGCGTCGTCGCGGAAGCTGCCGATCACGATGTGGTCCTCGCCACCGCTCGCCACGACCACGCCGCTCACCAGCGTCCAACCCGTGGAATTCGTCAGGTACACGTTGGCGGGGCTCTCCACCTGCGGGGTCACCGCGAGCGGCGCGTAGTTGGGCACGGGGCCCACCGGGCCCACCGACAGGTACGCGCCCAGTCGGTCGATCGCAAGGATCGAGCTGTCAGCCAGCGAGACGTGGAACTTCACCAGGTACGGCGCGTTGGCCACCAGCGGCGAGGTCAGCGGCGCCTGCACGTACTCGCGGTAGTCCGCCGCGGCCGACAGCGGGATGACCCCGGCGTACCCCGCGCCGGTGAGGGCGGCCTGGTAGCCCTGCTCGTTCTGCGGCACGTTCACCGAGGGGAACACGACCGGCGCGCAGGCATTCAGGTAGTCCGACGTGCCCGTGGTCGGCGCATCCCACGGCGCGGCCTGGTAGGTCTGGCCGAAACTGGTGGGGCAGGCCACGTAGTTCTCGAAGCTGTCGTTGGGCACCAGGTTCACGGCGTGCGAGACGCGTGGGGCCATCAGCAGGCCGCACACCAGGCCAAGAACTGCGATTCTGTCGAGGCGGAGATCCATCGGGCTGCTCCTGTCGGGGGGGGGGACCAAGGTCGGCTGGCGCTTTGACCTTGGATGTTCGCCGCAACCCCTCGATTCCAACATCCGTGCGGCAGCCTACCGAAGGTCCGGGGCCCTGCGCACCGTCCCGGGCGCGATCAGCGCTCGGCGACTGGCAGATACGGAGCCAGTTCGTGGCGCAGCAACGGCACCAGGCGGTCCTCGTTGACCTGCTCCCACAGCACCGTCAGCGCCCGCTCCTTCTCCCGCAGGTCCGTGCCGAGGAACTCCCTGTGGGCGAGCGATACCCGGCCGATGGACCGGTGCCCATCGCACGCGAGCAGTTCACCCGACATCGTGAGGCGGCACATGGGCCCGAACGGTCCGGCGTCCCACGTGACCTGGGGAGTCAGCCGCAACAGGTAGCCACCCTCGGGACAATCGCGAGGCAGCGCGCCGAGCCCCAGGCGCGCCAGTGCACCGCTGACGCTTGCGGCCAGCTGCGGGTTGGCGTCCGCACCATTTCCGACCTCGAGCCCCAGCCGCGCGGCCGAGAGCCGTGCCGCCCGCTCCTTCTCCGCCTGCTCGTACCGCGCCAGGTCCGCCACGTAGGGTTCGTGCTCGCGGCGCGTGACGGCGCGCAGTCCGAAGGCCGCCTGCGAGAGCCGGGCGAAGCCCGCCTCGGCGCGCCGCAGCGTGGCCGACCACGCCGGCAGGTCCGCGCCAGGCCGAGCGAGATCGGTCGCCGCAGCCCGGAAATCGAGCGCGGCCAACTCGTAGTCCTGCGCCAGAGCAGCCGCGGCCTCGGCGCGCGACAGTCGCGCGACCGCGCGATAGACACCCCGCTCCAAGCGTCTCGCCGCGGGGTCCACGCGGATCATCTCGGCGTGGGCGAAGGAGGTCCGGGTGGAGGTCTCCGAGACCAGGCGCTGGAAGTCGTCGGTCTCCCCGTCACGCGAGGTGGAGCTCATGACCGTCGTGAGCACGGAGCTCATCTCGGAGCGCACCTGCGCGGCCACCTGGGCGCGCGCCTGCGCCTCCGCCTGCTCGAAGCCGACGTCGCTCACGCCCTCCGCCACGATGTACTGCGACGCGGGATGGCCCTGCGACGGCGGCGGCGCGACGGGGCGTGCCGCGGGCGCCTGCGGTGACGTGCCGGCGCACGAACCCAGGCCCGCGAGCAGCACCATCAGG
>Ga0315275_10006028_pt1 | contig 11542 bp, 12 predicted proteins | sample YL17G03_0_MG_FD_205557 | JGI IMG/M metagenome (GOLD analysis project Ga0315275, IMG submission 205557) | Sediment microbial communities from Yellowstone Lake, YNP, Wyoming, USA - YL17G03_0 | ecosystem: Environmental > Aquatic > Freshwater > Lake > Sediment | place: USA: Wyoming | collected... | reverse complement strand
GGCTTTGTGTTGCCGTATATTGTCATCCATAAGTTTAAACTTTTCACCGCAGAGTACGCAAAGCTCGCAGAGATGTGAAGCAACAAGCAACTACTATAGTGAACGACATAAATAAACAGCAATGTGTAGAGTCATTGCGAACGCAGCGCAGTAATCCTCTTTAATGATATTTAGATTGCCACGCCGCTTTCGCTCCTGGCTACTTGCTTTTGCCCTTCACTGTAATTCTTAATTATATTTATCTCTTTATTCTCTGCGCCCTCAGCGGTCTCAGCGGTAAGTAGTAATTACAAACAGGTAAGCCACTTTTTGTACTTTTCAATTTTCCCATGTGCTGCGGCAAAAAAGCTGGTTTGCAGCTGCTTGGTTATCGGACCGGGCTTGCCTTCTCCTATGGTCCGGTCATCCACCTCTCTGACCGGCGTCACTTCAGCAGCAGTACCGGTAAAAAAACACTCATCGGCGATGTACAGTTCATCCCTGGTAAAACGCTCCTCTGCCACGGGTATTCCTGCCTCCCGGGCGATTTCAATAATAGCATCCCGGGTGATTCCTTTGAGGATAGACGTTGGCGGAGTTGTTTTTAAAAGCCCGTCCTTCACGATAAAGATATTTTCACCGCTTGCTTCTGAAACGTAGCCTTCAGCATCAAGCAGGATTGCTTCATCATAGCCTGCTGCGATAACTTCGCGTTTTGCAAGGATCGAATTCACATAGTTGCCGCAGATTTTTGCCTTGGTCATGGCGACATTGACATGGTGTCTGGTATAGGAAGATATTTTTGCCCTGATTCCCAGCGCAAGCCCTTCATCCCCAAGATAGGCGCCCCACGGCCAGCAGGCAATTACCACCCGCACTGGATACTCCCTGATATAGAGCCCCATTTCTCCATCACCGATAAAAGCGATCGGCCTGATGTAGCCATCTTTCATCTTATTCGCGCGCAGGGTTTCCACGACTGCTTTGCACAGCTCTTCGCGGCTAAAAGGTATCTCCATCATTCCGATTTTTGCTGAGTAAAAGAGCCGGTCTATGTGCTCGGTGAGCCTGAATACTGCTGAGCTGCCGTCGTGACAGAGATAACACCTGATACCCTCAAACACACCAAGGCCGTAGTGAAGCGTATGAGTGAGGACATGCACTTTAGCATCATCCCAGTTCACCAATTTTCCATCCATCCAGATTTTTTCCACTTTTTTCATTCTTAATTCTCTCCTTTTACAATGGAATATAGAACATATATGAAACAGATTGCAGAATACATATGTCAGACTCAGCTTAACATATCTTATGTTGTCTCTTATCTGTTAATCTATCTTCTTTCAAATACTTTTTGTATGCTGTCCCTGTAAGGTGGTCTGAGTATACCTTTCTCAGTTATGATTCCTGCAATGAACGAATTCGGCACAACATCGAATGCCGGATTCCATACTGCAGTGCCGTCCGGTGCAACCCTCTGACTACCGATACAGGTTATCTCCTCAGGCTTGCGCTCTTCAATTGGTATGTCATCCCCCTTCTGGGTGTCAGGATCAATGGTAGCAATGGGCGCAGCTACATAAAAAGGGACCTGGTGGTGATGGGCAAGTATTGCAAGGCTGTAGCTGCCGATTTTATTGGCTGCATCACCATTTGCTGCAATACGGTCTGCGCCGATAATAACCAGCTCCGCTCCCTTTTTTTTCATATAATATCCTGCCATGCTATCGGTTATCAGCACAAACGGAATGTTGTTTTTTTGCAGCTCCCACGCAGTCAGGCGGCAGCCCTGAAGCAGCGGCCGTGTTTCGCAGCTGACCACCATTATCTTTTTTCCTGCTTCTGCTGCTGCCCGCATAACACCAAAGGCTGTTCCATATCCTGCGGTTGCAAGTGATCCGGTATTGCATATAGTAATAACAGTCCCGCCGTCTGGTATAAGCGCCTGACCATGAGACCCGATCCGGCGATTAGCTTCAATATCTTCTTGAAATATAGCCAGAGCTTCCTGTTCAAGCAGTTTCTTCAGGGCGTTGATATCAGCGTCCTGCGCGCTTTTCAGGGTCTCTTTCACTCTGTTTAAGGCCCATGCCATGTTAACAGCAGTGGGGCGTGTTGACAGAATCCTGTCGCAGAGCTTTTGCAGCTCCTGAAAAAATTCTTTCGTGCTGCTGCTTTGTATATTCCGGGCTTCAAGCGCAACTGCCATGGCCGCTACCACACCGAGGGCCGGGGCACCGCGCACCGCGAGTCTCTTTATGGCATCAGCAACTGAATCAAGGTTTCTGCATTCTATATATACTTCCTGGCCGGGTAGTCTGGTCTGGTCGAGAAGCAGTATATGGTCGTTTTTCCACTGAATCGGCTGGTACATATTACCCCGCAAGTTTTTTCTTGAGCAAGTCGTTAACCATCTGCGGGTTTGCTTTTCCTTTCGTGGCCTTCATGATCTGGCCCATAAGAAAACCAAAAATCTTTTCATTTCCGCTACGATAGTCCGCTACCTTGTCAGCCTGAGCATTGAGCACTTCCTGTATCGCCTGTTCGAGGGCTGCGCTATCTGATACCTGAACCAGCCCTTTTTCTTCCACTATTGCCTGCGGCATTTTGCCTGAAGCAGCCATATCCTCAAAAACTGCTTTTGCAATTTTATTGCTGATAGTCCCCCGGTCTATCATGAGCAGCATCTCTGCGAGATGAGCAGGTGTTATGGCAAAGCGTTCAATGTCCCGCGTGTCAGCAACACAGCGCAGGATTTCGCCCATTATCCAGTTACTCACCGCTTTTGGCTTTGGGCCAAGTCTGACACATGCTTCAAAATAGTCAGCCAGCGGACGGGTGGTGGTGAGTATTTGTGCATCGTATGCCGGTATCTGATACGCTTTCACAAAGCGGTCTTTTTTCTCTGCCGGCAGTTCGGGCAGTGTCGCTCTGATTGCATTGACCCATGAGTCTTCTATTACCAGCGGCACCAGGTCAGGATCGGGAAAGTACCGGTAATCATGGGCCTCCTCCTTGCCCCGCATTGACTCGCTAATCCCCCGGTCTACATTCCACAGGCGTGTCTCCTGGATTATCTTGTCACCGCTGTCAAGCACTGATGCCTGGCGCTGCACCTCATATTCGAGCGCCCGCATGACGTTGCGGAAAGAGTTCATATTCTTAAGCTCAACTTTTATGCCCAGTCCCTGAAAGCCCTTCGGACGGAGAGAAATGTTTGCATCACAGCGAAAGCTGCCCTGCTCCATATTCCCGTCGCACACTTCCAGATACTGAAGGATCGACCTGATCGTCCTCAGATATTCTGCAGCTTCCTCCGGTGTGTTGATATCAGGCTCGCTCACTATTTCCATAAGGGGAACACCGGTGCGGTTAAAATCAACATAGCTGCACGCGGAAGGAACCCCATCCAGCTCATGGAGCAATTTCCCTGCATCCTCCTCCATATGAATTCTGTTGATGCCGATTTTCCTTGAGCACGTTCCACCCTCAAGCTCGATTTCAACATATCCGCTGCGGGCAAGCGGCAGCTCGTATTGTGAAATCTGGTACCCTTTAGGAAGATCCGGATAGAAATAATTTTTCCGTGCAAACTGGCTGTATCGCGCTATCTGACAGTTGACTGCAAGAGCTGTCTTGATGGTCAATTCGACAACCTTACGATTTAAAACCGGGAGAACGCCGGGCATGCCCAGGCAAACCGGGCAGGTGAGATGGTTCGGGCTTTCCCCAAACCGCGTTGAGCACCCGCAGAAAATCTTGCTCTCGGTTAGAAGCTGGGCGTGTACTTCCAGTCCTATTATTGTTTCATATTCCATAATCTATGTTCTACCAGTAAAATTTTAGGGAAACACTTATAACATAAGAGTTTTTAAAAAACATCAGGAAAATAGCTGATTGATTTTTTACTTGTATTCTCTTTCTGAATATGATGTTATAATAATAACAGATAAAAACTCATTAACCCTATAAATAAAGGAGTCCAAATGTTTGGATTAGGCATTCAGGAACTTCTGATAATTCTCGTTATAGTTCTTGTCATATTCGGCGCCGGGCGGTTACCAGAAATAGGTAGAGATCTGGGTAAAGCAATTAAAGGCTTCAAGAAAGCAGTTACGGAAAACGAAGAAATAGATGTTACCCCGAAGCAGAATGAGATTGATGGAAAGAAAAAAGGAAGCTGACCGCAGGTAGCTGCTTAATAATACCCGTATGAGCCCTTGTCACAAATAACCGTGTGGCAGGGGCTTTTTATTTTCTGCAAAATTTTCTACCCTACGTTCAGGTTATTTGATAAGTAAGGAAAGACAGATTGCAGATTCAACAACCATTTTAAGGGGATAAAATAATGTTTCATACCGCAACACCGGAAGAGATTTTACAGGGAAAGATAACCGATGCCTATTTTGTCCGCAGCGACCAGATCATCAGAGCAAAGCATCTGAATAAAAAAGTGAAAGCTGAATTTGTTGCTAAAGCCCTGCCCCATAGCTGGGAATGGGCAGTGCTGGCAGGAATCGAAGAATGCTGCGAAATATTTAGTACCCTCTCGGTTTCAGTAAGAGCGCTGCCTGAAGGCACCGTTTTTCGCCCCTATGAGCCGGTCATGGAAATTGAGGGGATGTATCAGGATTTCGGGGTTTTCGAAACTGCCCTGCTGGGCCTTATCTGCCAGGCATCAGGGATTGCCACTAAAGCTGCCCGCTGCAAAATGGCTGCAGCAGGGCGACAGGTAATCAGTTTCGGCGGGCGTCGCGTTCATCCGGCCATAGCGCCCATGGTTGAACGGAACGCCTATATTGGAGGGTGCGATGGCGTTGCTATCCTTAAAAGCGGTGAGCTTCTCAACGTGCCAGCCTCAGGAACCATGCCGCACGCCTTTATCCTGCTTGTCGGCGATACCGTGGCAGCAGCACAGCTCTTCGATGAGATTATCACACCGGACATCAAACGGGTTGTCCTGATTGATACGTTCAACGATGAGAAATTTGAAGCAGTTCGAGTTGCTGAAGCACTCCGAGAGCGCCTTTACGCTGTTCGCCTTGACACGCCGGCATCTCGTCGCGGCGATTTCTACCGGATACTTGAAGAAGTCCGCTGGGAGCTCAATTTGAGAGGATATGATAAAGTAAAAATCTTTATCAGCGGCGGCCTTGATGAGCACGATATCGCAACGCTCAATTCGGTGGTCGATGCTTACGGGGTGGGCACCTGCATCAGCAATGCGGCAGTTGTTGACTTTTCCATGGATATTGTTGAAATTGATGGAAAGCCGATTGCCAAGCGCGGTAAAATGTCAGGATCAAAGGAAGTCCTGCGCTGCGCCGGGTGTGGAAATGACAGGGTGATTCCCTTTAACCGTTTGACTGGGAAATGTGCGTGCGGGGGAGAGTATATAAAACTTTCAGAGCCACTGTTTGTTACTGGTAAGCTTATGCAGGAGCCCCAGGCCCCAACCGAGTTGAGGGGTTATGTTCTCAAACAGCTGGAACATTTCAGTTTGTGATTTTCACCGCCCCTCTCAAAAGCTTTCGGGACGGGGCTTTATCGGCACATACCGGTAAGCGCAACTCGGGTCAGGGACATCTTTTTTCTGCTCGTATTTATTACGTTTCTTATATACCCACAAATGGAGAGATAAGAGCATACATCAATACAACGAAGGCCACTACGAGGAATACTTCGCCGGTGTACTCATGTTTTAGATATTTTTTTAATTGTTTCATTGACATTTATTAAACCTCCTTTCTGTCTTAATAATTTTCCTGCATATTATGTATACAAGATACATGCCATTCATGCATTTTCATATAAGCACATGATTTTACTTTATTTATTATAAAAAACAAAGTGTTCCATATTAGAAACAATATTTTCACATTTTTTTAATACCTAAAAGTGTTTCTTATTATTTTATAAGTAATTAAATTTACTTTATATATTAATATGTTTTAAATATGGAACACTTTTTATTTGGAACATATTTGTCTGCGCGCTCGATATTATCGCGGATTCAAGTTCGAAGTGCAACAATTAATGGTGGTTTAAGTGGCTTCGATGTTAACGCAGCTTGCCACTTAAATTCTCTTACAAAAGTTGCACTTCAGAGTTGAATCCGCCTATCAATATTTTTTATCCTCATACATTTAATGTTGCGCTGTAACTTTTTTTAGGTTAGATTTAAATAAAATAAAAAACAAAAAATCCGATACTAATTGCTAACATGCGGTACTATTAACAACGGTTTCAGAAAGGAGTCTTAATGAAAAACGTTTCAGTCCTGTTTGCATTTCTTACGGCACTACTATGGACCACATTTTGTGTAGCTGCTGAATTAAAACCATCGGTTATCCCTGAAGAAGAAGAGGGAATCGCCGGGGAAGCAGACCAAATATCCGATCCCCTTGAAAAATTTAATCGTGCCATGTTTACCTTTAATGATAAGGCGTATTACTATGTCTTGAAGCCGACTGCGAAGGGATATAAAACGGTAGTTCCTGAACAAGCACGGATTAGCGTGCGGAAGGCTTTTACCAACATCGCAATGCCCGTCAGGTTCACCAACTGCGTACTGCAGGGGAAAATGAAGGGAGCAGGCGTTGAAGTTTCAAGGTTTGTTATAAACACAACAGTTGGGATTCTGGGGCTTTTTGACCCTGCAAAATCCTATTGCAAGATGAATCCGTATGATGAAGATTTTGATCAGACACTGGGATATTACTGTGTGGCCCCGGGTTTTTTTATTGTATGGCCATTCCTCGGGCCATCCAGCGCACGTGGCACCATTGGTTATATTGGAGACTATCTGGTCGATCCGCTTACCTATCTTTTGCCGGAATGGCCGGATTATCTGGGCGTGAGAAGTTACCAGGTAGTGAATCAGACATCACTGTCACTCGGGGAATATGAAGATTTGACTAAGGCAGCTTTAGATCCTTATGTTGCGGTGAGGAATGCATACTTTCAGTACAGAAAAAATAAAGTTGGCAAGTGATAACTTGAAAAAGAAAAACGCCCTGTCCGTCACCGGACAGGGCGTTTTTCTTAAGTTATGTAATCTGTTACGACGCCGGCACTTCTTTGGGCTGCAGGCTTACGCCTTCCTTGGATTTTAATTTTTTTACCAGTTCCGGGTAAGCTGAGCGGGCGAGGATCTCGTTAAACTGGGTTCGGTAATTTTTAATCAGGCTTACTCCTTCAACAGAGACATCGTATACCCACCAGGTTCCGTTCTTGTTCATGAGCCAGTAATTGACTGCCACTTCCGTATCCTTTTTGGTGAGTATTTTTGATTCCAGCAGGGCATATTTGCCATCGATGGTTTCGCTGTCATAAGCAATTTTCTCCCCGGAATATTTTTCAATTTTGCCCATATAGGTTCGGTCGAGAAGATCGGCGAAGAGTTTAACAAATTCCTTCTTTTCCTCTGGTGTGCGCTCTTTCCAGTGAATGCCCAGCGACCGCTTTGCCATTTCCTCCCAGTCAAAAATTTCATCTGCTATGGCCCTGAGGGTCTGCCGTCGTTTGGTTTCCATGCCCGGCGCGTTGAGCGACTGATCGCCAAGGACTTTGAGCGTCCTGTCAACTTTCTGTTTGATCTGGTCGCTTACCTGGCCGGCCCATGCCGCAGCGGTCAATAAAAGACACCCGGTACATATCGTTACTGCAATTGCTCTGATACTTTTTTTCCTACTCACGGATCAACTCTCCTTTACAAAACAACAGTATTGTCAAAATTTAACCACAGTCCCGATATCTATCGGGAACACAGAGAAAATTATTATATTATATGAATGAGTATAAATTCTTTTGCCGCCCCTCTGTGTCCTCTAAATATTATTCTCTTTTATCCCCTCTTTTAATTTTTACTCCGGTAAAATGTATCAGTAATCTACCTCTTATCCAAGCCGTACAAGAAAGCTCAATAACAGTGCCTCTTCCATTTTATAGAACAGAATACGATTCGGACAGCTATTGTTATTAGCAGATATTCTTTTGAAGATCACAGAGAATTTCTCGTTTCGTCTGAGCTCAACGTCGAAGACCGTGATCCCGAATCCCGAAGGCATTCGGGATTCGGGACTGTGGTTTCATATCTTCTCATGTTTTAAGTAACACTTTACACATTACCACAATAGCCATCAGACTATTTTTCCTCTACCTTGCCAAAGGCAAACTTTGAAATTAAATCTTCTATATCCACTGGCGGGAGCGCGTCACGAATCCTGCCGTTTGGTTTTATATAGTCATCAGATGCTCCGGGCAGAACGGCGACATATTTTTCTCCCAGCAGCCCCTTGGTCTTTATGGAAACAATGGTATCTTCCTGCAGCTTTATATCCGGGTTAATGTTCATAACAACCCGCGCCTGATAATTATAAAGCGAGAGGCTCTTTACCCGCCCTATTTCTACACCGGCAATCTCTACCAAAGCGCCAAGCTTAAGTCCCCCGATATTTGGGAAATCAGCATAAACCTGATAGCCTTTGGTTCCGATAATTTCCATCCTCCCCAGTTTTATTGATATATATCCGAGTGCCACAATTCCTGCAATAATAAATAATCCGACCATAAGCTCTGTATTGGCTTTTCTCATACCTGTTCTCCCTAAATATACTGGATTGGGCCTTTGATGTCCCCTTTAATAAACTGCTCAAAAACAGGGTTATTCAGTTTCTGCAGTTCATCGGGACTACCACACGCAATAATCTCACCCTGGTGTATCATGGCAACCTGCTGCACTATATTAAACACTTTTGGCACTTCATGGGTAACAATCATGCCGGTAAATTTGAGTCGCTGATGGCACTGTTGAATGTAGTCAAGGATGGTCTGCCCGATAATCGGGTCAAGCCCGGTGGTGGGCTCATCAAACAGCATAATGGCGGGGTCCATAACCAGTGCCCGTGCCAGCGCTGCACGTTTGCGCATCCCGCCGCTGAGTTCAGCCGGAAACTTTTTCCAGTCATTTTTAAGCCCCATCTGCTCAAGCTCGTGAAACACCCGGTCCTTGATCTGCGCTTCGCTCAGATTGGTCTTTTCTCTCATCGGGAAGGCAACATTATCATATACCGTCATTGAGTCAAATAAAGCACCTCCCTGAAAAAGAAACCCGAACTGCTTTCTTATCTCGGTGAGCTGTATTCCCCGCAGCCGATTAATATCAGTATTATTTATAAGAATGGTGCCGCTGTCAGGCTGCATGAGGCCTACGACATGCTTGAGCAGCACACTTTTCCCTATGCCGCTTCTGCCGATGAGCGCCAGGAGCTCTCCCTCGCCGATTTTCAGGGATACGCCCTTGAGCACCGGAGTTCCATTAAATGACCGGTAGAGGTTTATGATCTCAATCATTGTTTGTTTAGAAAGAAACTGAAGTTATAAAATAATCCCATATCAGTATCAGCACCGAGCATATCACAACCGCCTGCGTAGTTGCCTTGCTTACCCCTTTTGCGCCATACTCCGCGAAATATCCTTTATAGCAGCAGATCCAGGCAATGATGAGCCCGAAGCTCAGCGATTTGTATAATCCGTGGAATACATCTTTGCTGGTTAAGTAAATGGCCATCTCGCCAAAATAGGTGCCCGCGCTCAAGCCCAGCAATTTAACACCGACAACATATCCCCCCCAGATGCCAAACACATCAAACAGTGCGCCGAGCAAGGGAACGCTTAAAACCGCGGCGACAATGTTGGGTACCACTAAATAGCGGAACGGATTGAGCGCCATTACTTCCAGGGCATCAATCTGCTCGCTAATCCTCATGATGCCGATTTCAGAGGTGAGCGCGGAGCCTGCCCTGCCGGTTACCATAAGCGCTGAGATCACGGGGCCGATCTCCCTGACGAGTGACAGGGCAACGGTTGGCCCAAGCATTGACTCTCCGCCGAATTTGCTCAAAGCATAAAACCCCTGCAAACCGAGCACCATGCCGGTGAAAGCGCCGGTCAGGATGACAATGAGTGTTGATTTTACCCCGATAAAGCTTATCTGCTCTATGACCCGCGTTACTTTAAGCGGTGAAAAGAAGGTCCAGAAAATGGCTGATAACAGGAATTGGCCGTACGTGCCAAGATTCTGCAGCTTCTTTAAAACAAATGCTCCTAAGTTGCTTATCCAGTTCATGCCGATTCCATATGTACAACGCAAAGATGTTTTATGAAAATAAAATGAATAGATATTAAAGTAAATTTTTCATTGTTTCAACAAAAATAATATCCGTTGAAGGTGAAAGTTGATTCAGGAGGCCTTAATCAGTAAATGAAAAATACTTTTTCACCTTGATTTAAATTCATTTGAAATAATTGCTGATAAAATGCAATGCTTTTCTTAACAAAGGGATTTAAAATTATCAGATAAAGTTCAATAGCGATTTTTTAGTGTTGATTTTAACGTTGCGGCAAGCTTGGAAGGTTTAACAAGTCAGAGGGCTCTAAAAATATTTGTCCTTGACTTTTATTTATTGAGAGGCTATCAAACACACCTCATTCTATAAAGTAATAGAGTTTAAGAGTGCAGGAGTTATGCGTCAAGGCTCTTCAACTCTTTAACTTCTCTACTCCCGACTCCTTTCTTTCAATCATTAAAGGATTTTTTAGTGAGTGATCTCTATTACTGGATTGCCCTGCGTTTTGTTTTTGGCATCGGCAACATAAATTATAAAAATTTAATCAATCATTTCGGATCACCGGAAAAAGTCCTGCAGGCAACCGCAGATGAGCTTGAGCAGGTGGAGGGGATAACTTCCCGGGCGATAGAATCAATCAGAAATTTCAAGCCGGGTACGGAAATCGAGCACGAAATTGAGCTGATAGGTAAAAAGTCTGTCACTATTATCACGCTGAACGATCCATCATATCCTGAAAATTTAAGAAACATCTATGATCCTCCCCCGTTTCTTTATGTAAAGGGGGGCATCACAAAAAATGATGACAATGCCATCGCTGTTGTGGGCTCCCGTAATGCAAGCGAGTATGGCATCTCAGCAACCGAGAGCATCAGCCGCGAGCTTGCCCGCAGCGGCTTAACCATCGTGAGCGGCATGGCCAGAGGCATTGATTCAACCGCGCATTATGGCGCACTTTCTGTTAACGGCAGGACCATTGCCGTCCTTGGCTCAGGCATTGATGTGGTCTATCCTCCGGAAAACCGGAAGTTATATGAAACCATCGCGGAACACGGCGCAGTAATCTCAGAGCTTCCCATCGGCACTGAGCCAAATGCCTATAATTTTCCGGCACGAAATCGCATTATAAGCGGCCTGTCGCTGGGCGTTCTGGTTGTTGAGGCAAGCCTTAAAAGCGGCTCACTCATTACTGCCCGTCTTGCGCTGGAGCAGGGACGGGATGTTTTCGCCGTACCGGGAAACGTCCACTCATATAAGAGCAAGGGCACCCACCGGTTGCTCAAAGAGGGTGCAAAGCTGGTAGAAAGTGCTCAAGATATACGGGATGAAATCCGAGTCAACGCTTCAGCAGCAGGGGAAGCCGAAAAACAGCCGGAGGCCGCCATTGATTTGAACCCGGATTCCCGTTCGGTATATCAACTTTTACATGAAGA
>Ga0315275_10006021_pt1 | contig 11549 bp, 20 predicted proteins | sample YL17G03_0_MG_FD_205557 | JGI IMG/M metagenome (GOLD analysis project Ga0315275, IMG submission 205557) | Sediment microbial communities from Yellowstone Lake, YNP, Wyoming, USA - YL17G03_0 | ecosystem: Environmental > Aquatic > Freshwater > Lake > Sediment | place: USA: Wyoming | collected... | reverse complement strand
TGATAAGTGATCTGTTTCTCCTCTCTACGAGTTGAACATTTTACAGACTTATACAAAGGAGCACCTGTATTCCAATGTGTTTTTGTACTAAGTGCTGGTTTTCTAAGTATTCTCAAATACTTAAAATAACTCTGGCAAGAGATTAATACCTCATCTCCTGCCTCTAAATCTTTTAATTCTATTAGTTCCATAATTTTTAATTTTTAAAATGGTGGATCTTGGTCCAACCAATCGATTTCATAATTGTTATTGTTTTTTAGCACTTGTACTACATTCTTAAATGTTCCTTCAGAATCCCAATCAGTGTTCTTGTATGCAGCAGATGCTGGATGACTCACTGGAAAGTTCCAAGAGAATGGAGCTGTGTATCTCTGGAATTTAGCTGCTTCCTTACCAAGATACATAATAGGTACACCTGTAGTATTTAGGATGTTCTCAAACACATATTTAGTGAATGGTTCCCAAATATCAAGATGACTTCCTGCTTTATTAACCTCAGTGGTGAGAGCTGCATTCCATAATAACACTCCTTGCTTAGCTAGATATGTTAAGTCTGGATTCTTTTCAGAATTTAAACATAATCCACCATACACTTCTCTCTCAATTGCATTATAGAATTGATCTAGTGATGGTTGTAAATATCCTGTTACAGAACAACTCATAGCTAATCCATCAGCTACTGGCATATCATTCTTCAATGTATGATAAGGGCACATACCAAGAATAACGAGTTTAAGATCATCTAATGATGTCTCAAGAAAGCATCTATAAACATTAACAGAGAGAGGAGCAATTCTCTTGCCCCTCTGACTCTCTGATTTTAGAAATTTATAGATGTTATCACACTCTTCACTCTCAATAAATGGTCTCATCTTATCATGCCAACTCTCGTGAAATAAGTTTTCAAACTTCTTAAAATCCATATTAATTAATTATTACTGCGTTACACATATTTTCTGGCATTCCACCATCATCCTTCTCTCCTACAAACACTGGCATACCAGGATCTTCAAGATCTTCAAAGTATACCAATGCTGGTGTTACTTCCACCTTATCAAATCCATTACCTTCTATATCCTCTGAATAGTAAACTTCATGATCTAATGCTTCAGGGTGTAGTGCTATAAATTCGTGCAAGTTTTGCACATACTGTTTTAGTTTCATACTGTTGCTTCAAATAAATGTAATTGATTAATTGTTTCATTATAAACAATAGCTGGTGATTTGTCTATAAGAATACCTGCTTCATTAACAAAGAAATCATGAGCTCCTATGTGTTTGTCCATCCAGTTTGCTGGATGTTCTTCCTTCATAGCAAATGTTGTGAACTGATATAGTTCCCATAAGCTGTTCTCACAATCATAATCGTGTGTAGGTTTCTTGATCTCTCTAGAAATGATGTTCATCTGTGTAGGTGTAATCATTTCTTTCTCAATTATCATCTCACCAATCAATTGTGCTCTACGAGTAGAACTAACTTCAATTGTTTTCATAATGTCACGTTCTTTCTGCATTCTTTGAAATGCATCACTTGCTGCTTTGATGTATTCTTTAATAGCATTTGGAGCAAATGTTTGTACTTCTCCAACATGCTTCTTCTTGAATGCACCATAGTCACCAGATACACAACCATTCTGACAAATAAATATTCTAGCACCAATAGCAAACTTTAATGTAACTTGTTTATTGTAGCTATTCTGCCAACCAATCTGTAATTGCATATCTCTATCAGTTACGTTACTAATCGTGAATCGTCCATTAGCAATTTGACCATTAGCTGAAGAGGTGTAAAGCTCTTTATCTAAATCAAATCCTGCCTGGTAAATAGATTCTAACGTTAGATCAATTAGTTGTTCATGACTTACTGGTTTGTAAGTGCGAGTTTGTTTAGGCACAGGAGCGTTAGTTAACAACTCCTTTGTAGTGCTATAGGTTTTCTTCTCCATCTTGTGATAATTTTATTTTCTTGTTTAAAAATCTACTGAGAGCTGCTTCTAAGTTCTCAATACTAATGCATTCTACAGAATCTCCTTCTGTAGTTTCTAGCCATTCGATATTAAATATAATATCTTTAATTAATACTTGGGGATTAGTCATTTACTTGTTCTATTAATTGTTCAATCGAATCTCTGCATAAACTAATTTCATGATCAGTTGAACCATCTTGTTCAATCTCGTCCATGCATAAATAATAAAAATCGAGCATTTCTTCTTTATGCTCTGGATGTTTAGTTATCTGGATATTGATCCATTCTTTTAATTGTACTAATGTCATAACAGTTTCTTTTGTTTTAAATAACGTTTAATTGCCTCTAGTCCATATTCCTTTGCAAAGTCTGCCCAATCTTTAATATCTTCCTTTAGATACATCTTAGGAACATTACAATATCCAAACTCAAATAACTTAGTTATCTGCTGGCTATTAGTAACACCTGTAACATCACTATCAAAAGATAAGATTTGTCTGTCAGAATTTGCCTTCAAGTATTCCACATTGTCTGGTGAAAAACATCCCATACCCTCATTCTGTACAGCACAACTGCAAGGAAATACCTTTTTCATCACCATATAATCTTTCTTGCTCTTATTAATAAAAGCTACATCACAGTTAGCAATTTGTTCTTTGCCATCCATTGCTGTAATAGGAACATTATTTGGTACCCACTTATTCTTTCTATTTGCATAAGGTCTATAGATCTTCCAATGTCCATCATAGAAATAACCAAACGTAAGCTCTGTTTCTTTCAATGGGAAAGACTGCTTGTTAAAGTATAGTTTCTTAATAGCGTAGACATTATTGTCTCTAAGATCTTGTATATCTTGATGATACTGATTCCAATAAGCTAGCTCTTCATTAGTGAACTTTCTTGTTACCACTTGAATAAGAGAATAGCGTTTACCAAGATCCTCAGGCTGTTTGTAATCAGCCACAATCTTTTTGTAATCAGCTGTGGGTTTACTAGAAATACCAAGACCAAAATCTTTATCAATAAGCCTTAACACCTCATCCATTGTGGATAGTCCATGGAGAAGCTTTACAAATGTAAAACAATCACCACGTAGAGATGTATCAGCAAAATCAATGAAAGAAAGTTTGCCATGTTTATTCCCAATTATGAAAGAAGGATTTGTTTCCTGTCTGAAAGGAGATAGCATTGGAGCATTAAGCTTCCAAGACTTATCAGATATATAATACCTGAATATGTCATACTCGCTTATCTTATCAAGGACACCCTCAGGAGTGAGTCTGCCTTTCTTTTTACCTGCGATCATAGTTTAAATATAATAAAAAACCCCCACATAATCAAATGTGAGGGTTCTTTAAGTGTAAAATTAATTAGAAATCTGCACCATCCTCAGAGATAGCTTTGTCAGATGCTACAAGGTTATCGCCTGAATTGTAATCTTCCAAATCTTTCAATTTGAAATAATCACGACAGCCATATTCTCCTGTTACATTAACAACAAAACGCTCATGAGGTTTCAAGTCTTTAGATGCCTTAGCACGTAAGCCTGATAATACACGATCATTTGTATAATCTACTAGTCTGAATTGTTTGATGCTATATGCAGGTAAGAACCCTTTGTTATAGATACCTTGATACTCTTTAGTATCATCATCCTTAATAACAGTTTTGATAGTTGCAAGAGCTACAACATTTGTAGACCATTCACCACCAATCTGAGATTTAACATCACGAACATTACCTTTCATCAATTTATTCCAATCTAACTGTAATGTAGTTTCTGCATCACGATAGTCTAATTCACCTAACCATGTACGCATGAAGCTATAAAATTCTTCCTCACCTACATAAGCTACACGATAGTCTCTACCAGCAAACCATTGAGGTAAGTTGTTAGGATCATCAGCCCAAGAACAAACACCAACAGCGTTGATATATTGTTTCTTAGAACCATCCTTGTTCTCTTTCTCTTTGTCTTCTAAGAAGAATGTAGCTTTGAATTTATCACCACTCTTAATCTCTTTCAACCATACATCCATACGTAGAGTGATGTTACCATCTTGACTAGTTCCTAAATACTCAATAGCTTTGCTATCTTCTTTAAGTTCCATTCCCAATATCTCCTTATACTCTTCAGCATCAGGATTAACTGCGATCACTTTAGCCTCAAATAGGCCCACTTTTTTACTAAACTCTGGTAAAGCATTGCTTTCTCGTTTTTTACCACCAATTGTACTCATCTTTTTCTAATTTTAATTGTTATTTAATTTATTTATAATACTCATTTACTTTGTCTACAACAATTTGTAGATTGTTTGGAATCTTTACCTCATCAAACATTCCATCTGGACTCTTAGCTGGTAGTTTTCTGAATCTGTTAGTTACAAAGTTATAACTAGCACCTCCATCTTTACTCTCTTCAACAAGAGTGTACAAACATACAGTTAATAATCCTTCTAACAAAACTTGATTGTCAATTAACTTACCTGCAGTTTTGATTTTGTATCCTATAATCTCTCCACCATCCTCAATAGTTTCTGGGTGAGTGATATAGAATACAGTGATTTCATCACGTAATGTTCTAGCTGTTCTGAATAGTTCAACCATGTCTTTAGCTAATATACTGAACTTGGTAAAACCAACTTCTGTAGCTTTTGCTACCATAGTAAAGCCCATGATGTAATTACTGTCCTCAATAACAATGTTCTTGATGTGAGGAGCTTTTTCAGAAATAACTTTTAACAAACGAGAGATTTCATTTGCATCATCTACTTCTTTGTAGTTTTTGTTCTCTGTGTTGTAGAGTTTCTCAGATCCTTTAAAGGGTAATTCCTTTTTTGCTACATTGATAATGTAGGTTTCTTTTGGATCTAAGTGTTTGATTGCAGTACTCTTTCCAGTACCTGTGGATCCTACGATCCCAATTAATTTGCTTGCCATGTTTTAATATTTAGTTGTTATTTAATACGTAAATATACGCAATAAAGTTGATTTAAACAAACTTTATCTTGCTTTTATCAAAGAACTCAAGTGCTTTATTGAGCCACTTCAACTCAACTTCCTCATTAGAACTAATGATGTATATGTGTGCTTTTTTATCAGGAGTGTTATACTCCATAGCCATACATCTATTAATCTTCTGAGCAAGATTTTCTGCATTACTATCAAAGTAGTTGATGATCACCTTATTCAATGGTTTGTACGTAACACCAGTGTTACCAATCTTCACAACAGCTAAATGATTTCCTTTACCATCAGCAAAGTCTTGAAATAAATCTTTTTCACTAGACTTGCTATGATAGGATGGGATACCAAGACTATCTGCAATTTTTGTTAAACCACAAAATACAAGTATTCGATCACTTTCATTCTTTTTAAGTAATTCTTTTGTTTTGTTCATCTTAGCTAAACTATTCTGAACAATTCTCATTCTAGCAAGACGAAGGAACATTGTATCTCCTCCACCATATTGCATCTTATTGATAACATATCCATAAGCATCGAATTGTTGTTTCTCAGTTTTTAGTTTACCCTTATAATCAATCTTTGTAAAGGTATCTAAAGGAACTTTAACCACTGTGATTTCATAATCTACAATAACTCCTTCCTCTATAGCCTGTTCTATTGGGTATTCTGCTATCACAGACAGACTGAGCTCTTCTAAGAGAGTCTTTTCTGTCCAGCTAGACAATGTACCAGTTAATCCTAGAACACAGTGGTTATCCTCTGTGAGCTCCTTACAAACTTCTATCTGTGCTTCAGACAATAAGTGTATCTCATCAATGATGATAACATCATATGATTCATTCACATGTTTCTTAATAGATAGATGGGTTGTATAAGTTATATTAGAATTTATGTACTTCCTAGTCTCAAAATCTGACTCCCAAGATTCTCTAATCTTTAAATCAGGATAGGCTATTAGAATATTACTATTTGCTGGTAGTTGTTCTAATACATTGATGGTGGTATAAATCTTTCCAAACCTTGGACATAGATTTAATATACCAAACTTCCCATGATTAAGCCATACATCAGCAAACTCTTTCTGTCGTTGATCTCTTAAACTCATATAAATTTTATTAGTTTACCATCCTTATCAAACAGTTTATTAATACCAAGCTTATGTTCGTAATACTTACATGCTGTTTCAAAAGCTGTAGGCATCATTCCTGACATTTGTATGTACATTATAAACTCATTAGGCTGTAACAATGGACCATGTTTCTTCTCATCAAACTTTTCTCTATACATATTGTATAAGAGCTGTCCTTGATTATGTTGTACATTATGAAAATACTGTTCCTTTGTCATAGCTATTTATCTAAAAAGAATGTTTTGTTTACCACTCTACCATAATCATCATCAGTCATATCCTTTCTTCTTGGTAGCTCCTTGAACATACCAATCTGACCTAGGAAACCAAGACCAATTCTAATATCATCCTCACCATAACTGTTCTTGATTAGTCTAAGACTTCTGAAATACTTAGCACCAAAATCATCTCTTAACTTATCTAAGTTATAACCTGATGGGTCTGCCACTTTGTATCTAAGAGGATCAAATAATGCCATAACAATATCAGCATCATTCTGTGTAGAACTTGATTCTGCAAAATCTTCTAGCTGTGGTTCCACATCACCATTCTTAATTCTCATAGGATTAGAAATAGATCTGTTGAACTGGCTAACTACTACAGGTGTATACCCATAGAAATCTCTTGCATATCTAAGCTCATCACTCATCTTATCAATTGCTTCCTTCTTGGTTGGTTGATCTCTTGTAGTCTTCAATAGACCAATATGATCAATCACTACAATAGTAACTTCGTTCTCATGATTAGGAATATAGATTTTGTTGAACTCATCAAGCCTTTCTATTGTACCATTCTCTAGTGCATGGGCCTTCAGCTCTTTTGCAATACCTACAGGATTCTCAGGACCATCGATGATTGTAACACATTCATTTAGTTCTCCCATATAGTCTCTATATGTAAGGAACAAATCATGCTCATCTTTAGTCATCTTTTCTTTCTGCCAGCCTAACATCTTACTAACAGGGATGATCATTCCATAATCAAGGAATATTCTACGACTAATCCATTTAGCAAACTTATATGTTCTACTTCTCTCCATAGAGCGATAGATGATTTTAAGCTTGATGTCTTTTCTATTCTGTACTGATCTATACCAATCAAAAGGATTAAGAACAAATGCATCATCTATAAAGCTAGTCTTACCAGAACCAGTAAGACCACCTACAAGAAAGTACATACTCTTTCTAATTCCTACATAACGATTCAATCTATCGAATCCCATAGGTATACCATTGTTTCTATCTGATAGACCCAACTCCACTTCTTTTGCTAAATGTTCAAAACTCATAGTTTATGTATTTCTAATTTAACTTCCATATAGTAATCATATACATCATCCTTAGCATAAAATGCAGCTCTTAATACCTCATCTACTGCTAATACTGCACATAGTTTAGCGTTTTCTTTCTCAATGGCTGGACTGAATCTATAATCATCATCATCTCCACTAGCGTATTTTCTAAATTCATTAATAAGTTCTTGTGCTTTTTCTTTTGGTGTCATAATCTTGTTTGTTTTTAATAATTTTGAATATTTCATAACTTTCTTCTTCTGCCCAAGTGATGATTTTCTCTTCTTTATTCACATCATTATAATTATGCATAAAAAAAGATTGATGCATCATTTCATGCATTACTAAACCCATAGTTTCAACATCATTATTACATCTACTAAGATTAATAAAAACAAATCTTTTATCATTTTTATTATATTCTCCAGATTCTTTTGGTACAAAATTGGACCATCCTGCTATATAAGCACTATCAGGAGTATTATTATAAATTTGACATTGTGCAAGAGATAAACCATGCATTTCTTTTACATTATAATAAGTAAATACATCACAAGGGTTGTAACTTAATAAAAGTATATAAACTCCTCTAATTATTGTAATCATTTTTTCTTTTGTTTATGTTTTAAATATCTGTGCTCCCTGAGACTGGTGTATCAATCTCTTGTTTATGTCCTTCTTTAATTAATTCTATAAATGGTTCGAATGTACGTTGATTTAGATATGTTAAACTGTTCTGCATAAAGGTCATCTTGTTCACACCAGTTTTAATTGAGTTGTTCACCTTTTGGTTCACCTCAAACTCTAATGCATCAATCATGTCTTTAACAGTGTATTCTCCTTCTTCTAATATCTTGTACAATTTAATCTTACATTCATCTTTCTTATTTCTTAGACTTCTAGTGCCTGTAAAACTCTTACCATTAATCTTGAATGTATCAGTTCCTGGATAAGCTTTCCACCATAGTTCGAAATCATCATCAGTTTTCTTTTTCTTAACAAACTTAGTGGTGTCTTCTGCTGTTGTTAGAAACTCTAACACAGATTTACCTGTTAATGTAAGTTTGTCCTCCACTGAAATAAGTCCTTTTCTATAAATGCCTTGGTAAAGGGCTTCCAATTTAGGAGACCCATTACAAAAGCTTTCAATACATTCTTCTTCTTCAGCTAGTTTAAGCAAGAAAACCATATCTAATGAATAACCATTTTCTATGATTTGCTTAAAATGGGAGGTATGTAGGTTCAGGTTCATTCTTTTTCTTTCTTTTACGTTTATCTACTATTATTATCTCTGCAGGCTGTCTACCATGTAGTTCTTCTTGCTCTGCTCTCTTTTGTTCTTCTAGCAAATATACGAAATCCTTCTGCCATTCTCTCTCCCAATCTTCAATTAATAAATCTTTTGTACGTCCCATGATGTGTGTGTTTTAAGTTTATAATAGTTTTTGTAATTCTTGTTTAGCTTCATAAGTTTCTTTCTCTGATTCTCCACCTATGTGCCACTCAATAATTTCATCTTTACTGATTCGTCTGTATTCTTTCCAATCATATACAGTTACTTTGTGACCAGCTAGTGTTAAATTATACCAATCAAAGTTTGTTTTATCTTCTCCTGAGTTATTCTCTTCATCAGGTTCCCCTATTGCTTTAATAAGTTTATTGACTGTTGTGTTTATTGTTGTTCCATGAAATGAGCTCATAATAATTAATTTAGTTAGTAAATAAAAAAGGGCTCCTTGTGAGAGCCCTGTTAATAATCAATTTGATTAGAATTATAGTATCTGTAATCCAAACTGCATCATAAACCATTCAAATGTCTCTTTTGCTTTGTTTGTATTGAATTTAAAAACCTTTTTAAGCAATGGAATAGCATATGCTCTGAATTGTGCATATTGATCTGGTGTTAATGACCAACCTACAATCCATGTTTCATCCATAATAGCATCCATTTTGGTCTTACCAATAAGATTGAATTGGTATTCTAACAAATGTTCTCCTACATTTAAACGATTTATCTTCATAATGCTTGCATAGCTTGCTTAATCTCGAACCAATGTCTAAGCTCATCAGGATGTAGATCTGGTGTACTTAATCTTTGATCCATCATATCAATAGCGTATGTTTTAGCTGTTTGATAACGAGCTCCAAATGTTGAATTTAATAAATGATAATAATCATCTACTATCTCTATAGCTTGTTCTGTTGGTTCTAGTTTTTTCATTTTATTTGTTTTGTTTATGTTCTTTCCAATCTAGATAGAATCCTATTGCTACAAGTATATTCATTCCAAAGGATGCTAGTATCTCTATTAAATCATCATATATGTTTAATGATAAATGCACATGACCTAACATCCAGAATGGAACAGTTAAGTTGTTAGCTATCCATCTTATTGCAAAGATAATAAATTTCACACTATAATTCTTCTATAATACCAAACACTTCTGCAAAGATGAGTAATACACCTGCAATAACTATTTGATCGTTAATTAATGTTATACCAGCCATAACTCGTACAGCTGATTTGATTATACTTGCAACAAAGTGCAAATTTGTTTTTGATTCTTTCTTTTGCATAATTAAAATAATGAAATTTGGTTAGGAATAATAACAACCTTACGCTTTTTGCCTTCTAGTTGTATCTTACTCACGATTCTGTTAGCTTTCTCTATGTAATAATCATAATTGATGTTACTCATATCATGATCCTTGGTAAGATGATTACACACTGTACACATCCACTCACCAGCCTCAACTTGACTTACAGCTGCAGCATTTGTTTCACAATCCTCATTCTTTATCTTTAGGAGTTTTTCTCCTGTGTTGGATACGTAGTATCTGATGAGCTTGTTGTATACATTTTTATGACCTGTGGTTTTGTTGTGCCCTTCGTAGTGAAAGTTTTTACTCGCTTTTTGACGAATAGCGAAATCAAATATGTTAGTATGATTCTTAATAGTAGTTTCAACAGGAATATTATTAACATAATAGTGTTCCAAAGCAATAGAAACAATTCTATTAGATTTGTTCTTATGCAATTCAAAATCTGTAAGAAAGTCACCTTTCTTTTTAATTTCTCCATCTGTCTTAATAGCTAAATAGTCATTAACTGTGCTAAATATAATCTTACTATAGTCTGTACGTTCTAGTTCATATTGTGTTAGATCCATCCACCACTTGTTAATCTGGTGCATCTTGTCTACATCATCCTTATGGATCATAATAGTTACACCATCTGTATTAGCTGATATAACATGTAGTCCTTGCATTTCATAAGCCTCTATAAGCATCATTAAACTAAGCTCACCAGTAATTGTGGTAAACATAGTTAGCTGTCTATCATAGATCCAAGATTGCATGTCACTAGATTTACCATAAACAGAGTTTACAGCAAGCTTTAGTGCTCCTACAATACCTGCAATCTTCTTATCCTTCTTAGCTTGTGGCTTAAGTTCTAATCGTTTCTCAAACATATGTTTGTATCCACGAAGGAACTCTTTACCCAAGTGTGCAGGATAACGTCCATTGTTAATGATAATAGCAGGATAATACGAGCTCACATCCCAATCAATTATCAGATGATCTTCATCAGCTTCAAATATCTTAGGTTTGTTCTCTGTATGCAATCCACCTTTCATAAATGAATACACATTATCATAAAAGTGTATCTCTTCCTTGAAATCATCTTGTAATCCAAGCTTAAGCTTTCTCACCCTGATATAGAACTCTTGTAGCTCTGGTGTCTGGAATGTTACATAATGTGCAATACAGTCTTTAACAGGTACTTCCTTACGAAAGGTTCCTTTCTTGATTATATCTGTAGGCAGTATACCTTTCTCCTGACAATAGAACTTCTTAATCATTTCATCACCAATCTTAGAATCAGAATAGTTTAAGCATGGTATGCCAAACTCTTCAAATATATCTTGTCTTAGATCAATTTGATTATTACCCTTGTATAAAGGATGTTCTGTATCACCTGTAGTAATCTTGTAGAACTCAAAGGTAGCCATAACATCATTCCTACAATAATCTTTAGTGAGTTGAATCTCTTCAGAAGTCATGTTGGTTTTGGAATGATGTATAGGCATCTCTTCAATATCTTCAAGATCCATCTCAAACTCTAATCTTTTAAGACTAACCATACGATTCTTATTATCGTAATGATTAATCTTAAAGATATCTATTTGTTTAA
>Ga0315275_10006020_pt1 | contig 11550 bp, 10 predicted proteins | sample YL17G03_0_MG_FD_205557 | JGI IMG/M metagenome (GOLD analysis project Ga0315275, IMG submission 205557) | Sediment microbial communities from Yellowstone Lake, YNP, Wyoming, USA - YL17G03_0 | ecosystem: Environmental > Aquatic > Freshwater > Lake > Sediment | place: USA: Wyoming | collected... | reverse complement strand
GCAAATCCTGCGTACTCATGGCTGTCCGCTCCACGCACCCTCCTCGGGAGGAGGGATGCATGGGGACAGTTCTACTGAACTTTCAAGAGGACATTATCACTGGCGTACAACAGGCCAGGGTGCGGGTGGGGAGACTCGAACTCCCACGGGCTTTCGCCCCGCACAGTGTCAGTGTGCTGCGTCTGCCAGTTCCGCCACACCCGCACCGTCTCCGGCACATTGGCGACCACTGGCAACTCCGACACAGACCGGCAACGTGCGATGCCGCTGGCCGGAGCCAAGTTCGTGACGGTGTGGAGTGTGCGATAACCGAAACCGCCGCAGCGCGGAGCGAATCCGTGCGCAGCGAGATGAACCCCAGGTGGAGGAACGACCAGACGTGCAGCCGAGCGCGCCGCCTCAGCGCCCGGTGGCCGGCCTCCGCATCGCGACCAGTTCGGGGTCGTTCTTCCACGCGGCCGCGCGGCCGGCGCCAATCTCCCGCACCAGCGCCACAGTGATGTCGGCGAGCTGCACGAGCCCCGAGTAGTCGAAGTCCGCACGCACGTCGTCGAACGGCGTGTGGTACGTCTGCGCGCGGTACTCGGCGCGCTTGGCGTCGCCCCACCCCGCCGCCTTGCCCACGTAGTCCATCCCGCCATCTATCCACGCGGCGGGAACACCTGCCTTCAGCCAGGCCAGTTGGTCGGAGCGGAACATGTATCCCTGCTCGGGCACGGGGTCGGCCGTCACCCGCATCCCGAGCGGCCGCAGCACCCGGCCGAGCACCTGGGAGATGCCGGCGAACGGCGCACCGATGACCAGCAGGTCGCGCGTCCGGCCCCACGGGTTCGACATCTCGAAGTTGATGGCGGCCACCGTGCGCTCGAGCGGCACCGCCGGGTGCAGGGTCTGGTAGATGGAGCCGAGCAGCCCGTCCTCCTCCGCGTCCGCGGCCACGAAGACGAGCGTGGGATGCGAGGCCGAGTCGGTGCGGGCGTAGGCCTGCGCCAGGGCGAGGAGTGTCGCCACCGCGGTGCCGTTGTCCACGGCGCCGTTGTAGATGGAATCCCCGTTCACCACGCGGCCGATGCCCAGGTGGTCGAAGTGCGCCATCAGCACCACCGCCACCGAGTCCGCGCCCGGGAGGATGCCGACGACGTTGGCGCCGGTCACCGGCCGCCGCTCGAGGCGCGAGGCGATCTCGACCGTGACGGGGAGCGGCACGGGCTGGAAGGTGGGCTGCTCCGCCTGGAGGCGCAGCGAATCCATGTCGAAGCCCGCCATCCGCAGCAGCTCGCGCGCCGGTCCCTCGCGGAACCAGCCTGCGAGGGCGGGGCGGCCGGGGTCGTCGACGAGGACCACGGCCGGCTTCGTCGCGGCGGTGCGCGCGACGCTCCATGCGTAGCCGGCGTCGGCGTCGGTGTGGATGAGGAGCATCCCCGCGGCGCCGCGGCGGGCGGCGTCCTCGAGCTTGGTGCGCCAGCGGCCGTGCAGCGTCAGCTCGCGCCCCTTGAAGCGTGCCGTGTCCTCGCGCCCCGGCTCGTTCACGAAGGCGACGAGGAGCCTGCCGCGGACGTCCACGCCCTTCCAGTCGTCCCAGCTCTCCTCCGGCGCGTCGATGGCGTAGCCGACGAAGAGCGGCTCGCCGCGCAGCCGGCCGCTCGCCTGCCCCACGTTGACGACGGCGAAGTCCTCGCCCGCGGCCAGGCGGACTCGCGCCGCGCCGCGCCGGAGCGTGATCGTCCCGGCCGGGTCCGGGGTGAAAGCCTCCATCGGCACAGGCTGGAGGAACGCGCCCGAGGCACCAGGCCGCAGCCCCGCGGTGCGGAAGACCGACTCGATGTACGCGGCCGCCAGCAGCCCGCCGCGCGTGCCGACTCCCCGCCCTTCCATGGAATCGCCCGAGAGGGACCGCGTATGGGCCTCGAACGTGGCCGACTCGAACGCCGGCACCGTCCGCCCCTGTGAGCAGGCGGCGGCGAGGGCCGCCCAAGTGAGGGCGGCGACGGGGATGCACGCGGAGACGGCACGGCGATGGCGCATCATGGATTCACGACCTCCGAGTGGATTGCTCACTTGCCGGCAGATACCAGACCCACACCATCCCAGGGCACAATGGCGACCACTGACCGAAGCGACGCAGCCCGGCAGGCCGGGTCGCTGGCCGACTGGCGTCTCAGCGCCCCACCGGCACCACCACGAACCCGGCAGTGGCGAAGTGCCGGTCCTGCGTCAGCGCCTCCCGGATCCCGCGCTCGGCCATCACGGCGAAGCTGACGGCGTCGGTAAGGGAGAAGTCCCGGTCGTCGAACCGCCCGATCCACTCGTCCAGCGCGGCGGCCTCGAGGTCGGGGCTGCTGGTCACCACGAGGTTCGGCGACCCGCGCACCACCCGCGCGAACGCCTCCGCGGCGCCGCGGCCGACGCGGCGCAACAGGAGCGCGTGCGTCTCGGCGACGATGAGGTTCGTCGTGACGATGCGGACGCCGTGGGAGACGCGCTCCCGCAAGGCGCGGGCGAGCCGGCCGTGGGCGGCGTCACCGGGGAGGGCCAGCGCGCACCAGGCGCTGGTGTCCACGAACAGCTCAGCGGGCACGGCCGGACCGGGGCCTCGGGCCCTTCCACGAGGCGATCTCCGACTCGGCGAGGAACCGGTCGTGCTCGCGTGCCACGTCGTAGCCGATCTTCGGCGGCGCCTCCGCCCCGGCGATGCCGATGATGCGCAGCGCCGGATGGGTCGCCGGATCGGTCAGCTGGCTCTCCAGCGCCTCGAGCCCCTGCCGCAGCACGTCCGACTTGGAGGTGGAGAGCTGGCTCGCGAGCCGGCCCAGCCGCTCGGCATCCGGGCGCTCGAGGTACACCTGCACCGGCTCCGCCACGCGCGGCAGGCGGCGCCGGTCATTGTGCTTCTTCATGATTAATTATATGTAATGATGACAGGCTGGGCAAGAGGGACGAGCACCGCACGGACAGGACGCAGGCGGGTTATGGATGCGAGTCCTTCGGGGGAGTGGCAGTCTGCGGCGTAGCCGTTCAGCGGGCTCAGCGGCCCGGGGCAAGGTGCGCCAGGAACACGTCGCCGCGGAAGTCCAGCGTCCGTACAGTCACATGGCGCCCGTCGAGCGACACGGATACGTCATCCGCAGGACGCGGGATGGCGCCAAGGCGCTCGACGCGACCCGGTCCGCGCACACGATAGAGTGTGACCGTCTCCGGCGTCTCCATGACTCGCAGCAGCAGCGAGCCGTCCCCCAGCCACATCGGACTGCCGCCTTCGCAGAAGAAGGCAGCCCAGCGCGTGGCGCGCCTGTCCGACAGGGCGGTCACGTACACGAGCATCGAGTCGTACGCGGCGTTCCATCCGGTCAACGCGACCCGTGAGCCATCGGGCGAACCGTTCAGATTGTTCAGCATCTCCACCCCGTCCGGCCGAGGGAGATCCACTGGCGCCGACTCACCGACGCGCTGGAATCGCATGACCATCCGAGAAGGTATCCACGCCCATCCAGAGTCCCCCAACGGGCCATAGTCGAAGAAGTTCGAATCAGCGGTGGCGAAGACGCCCCGCCGCACGCCGGAGCGGACATCGGCGGTCACGAAGCGGACCTTGCCTTCGGCCTTCTCGGCGTACTGGATGGCAGTGCCGTCCTCCGTCCACCCGAACTCGAGGAGCACGCCGCTCGGGGCGACCGTCACCTCGGCGCCGCCGGCGAAGGGCACGATGCCGAGCACGGTGCGCTCGCCGCCGGCGTCGGCCACCTGGCGGCTCAGCACCACTCGGCCTCCATCGGGCGACACCCTAGCACCGCTGAGCGACGTGGTTGACAGGAGCAGCCGCTCCGAAGCGAACCGCCCTCGCAGAGCTTCCGACAGGTCCAGCGCCCAGAGACCGTATTGGCTGGTGCCCTCGACGTAGGCGACCGTCCGACCGTCTGCGGCCACGTCCACCGGCGTGCGGGAGGTGAACAGCACCGTATCCACACGGCCCGTGAACCGACCGCTCGCCCGGTCCACGGCTAGGCGTGCGAGCGCCGCCCGCGAAGAGCCAGCCTGAGAGAGCTGGACCCACAGCGCATCCGCAGTCAGCTGGGCATGGGACCACATCGTCCCACCCGGCAGGCTAAGGACATCCTGCCGACGGCCCGAGCGGTCCAGGACTCGCTCCTCCAGGCCGCCTTCGGCGGTGAACTCCGCCACGATCCACCGGGCACCCGGCATGACCGCGGCAAACCACACGCGCTCGCCGGCCCGTCCGACGGCGAGGCTGTCGCGGCGATCCCCATCCAACGTGGTCGTCCAGAGCCGCGGTATGCGGTCGGCAGGCGCCGAGGCCAGCAGCAACGAGTCGCCGCCCGGGAAGAAGGTCGCACGACCGGGCCCGATGTAGCGCGGAGCGCCGCCCAGAGTGGAGACCATGTAGCTGCCGTAGCGGCCACCGATCGACCCACTGAGGAGCAGGAAGCGTCGGTCGGGGCTCCATTCGAGGAAGTAGAGCGCCGTCGCGCCATCGAACACCCGCCGGCGCGCGGTTCCGCCGATATCCTGCACCTCGACGCCATACGCACACGTGGCCGCCGCGCAGCGCCTCACAACGTAGGCGAGCTGCGTGCCGTCGTCGGAGATCGCTGGTGAGCTCGCCTCGCCCGTAAAGGTGACCTGCGCCCGGTCCCGCACGACGAGTTCCGGGGCTCGCGGCCGCAGGGCGCGGACGGCGAGCCAGCCCACGGCCAGTGCCGCAAGCGCGCCTACTGCCACTGCAGCGGGCGTCCACCGCCGGCGGTGCGGCCTCGCCGGACCCGTGCCCTCGGTGCGCTGCGCCTCCCCGAGCGCCCGGGCGAAGTCCCCCGCACTCGGGTACCGGTCGGCCGGCACCTTGGCGAGCGCCTTCGCAATCGCATCGTCCACGCCCTTCGGCACGGTGTCGCGCACCGTCCGCACACTCATCGGCCGCTCGGTCAGCAGCTTCGCGATCACCGCTTGCACTGTGGGTCCCGTGACCGGCGGCTCGCCCGCCAGCATCTCGTAGACCACGGCACCGAGCGAGTAGACGTCGCTGCGCGCGTCGAGTGTGCGGTCGCCGGTGGCCTGCTCGGGGCTCATGTACTGCGGCGTGCCGAGGGAGAGGCCGGTCTCGGTGAGCCGGTTGCCCCCGGCCTCCCGCACGGCCAGGGCGATGCCGAAGTCGGTCAGCATCGCCTCGCCCTCGTGCAGCAGGATGTTCTCCGGCTTGATGTCGCGGTGGACCACCCCCTGGCCGTGCGCGTAGTCCAGCGCGCCGGCCACCTGCCTCGCGATGGTGAGGGCCTCCTCGATGCCGAGCTGCCGCTCGCGGGTCAGCTTCTCGCGGAGGGATTCGCCCCGGATGTACGGCAGGACGTACCAGAGTAAGCCGCCGCTCTCACCCGAGTCGATGAGGGTGAGGATGTGCGGGTGATCGAGCCGGGCGGTGACGCGGATCTCGTTGAGGAACCGCTCGGCGCCGAGGACCGCCGCTAGCTCGGGCCGCAGGACCTTGAGGGCGATGTGGCGGTCGTACTTGAGGTCGCGGGCGAGATACACCGTGGCCATCCCGCCCGCGCCGAGCTCGCGCTCGATCAGGTATCGATCGCCGAGGGCGGCGCTGAGGCTGGCGGTGTCGGGCATCGGCGCGTCTAACATGGAGCGCGGCGCACGGGGGGGCCAGAGGCGGGTACGGCGTCGGCACCGGAGGTCTAGGACGCACCGCTTCCGGCACGTCGGCGACTACTGGCAACCCCGGCGCAGACCGGCAACGTGCGATGCCGCTGGCGGGGCTAGAGTAGCGGGATATGAGTGGGACGCTGCAGCGGTGCCACGGCACGACGGAGCGAAAACGCGCGGTTGGCCACGCGGTTCAGTCCGCGAACGGCGACTTCTTGCGCGGCGCGCGCGGGCCCTGCGCGGCGCCGAGGACGTGCTGCAGCTCCTCGATGCTCAGCTCGAAGGGGTCGGTCTCATAGCCCGGAGGCGCGCCGGTGCGGGCGGGGCCGGGGTTGTCCTCCACCGGCTCGAAGATCCACTCCGAGCGGCTGCGGACGACCACGTCCCAGCGCTTGCCCTCGTGGTCGGCGAATCGTCGGTCGCCCATCGGTCACTCCTCGCGCCGCGGCGCGGCGCCGTCGCTCAGTCTCACGAGCGCCCGCGCAACTCGTCCAGGGCGCGCCGCTCCTTCTTCGAGGGCTTCCCTTCCCCGAAGGCGAAGGCCTGCGCCGCCAACCGGTGCTGCTCGCGCAGCTTCTCCCGCTCGGCGCGGCTCGCCGGGTCCTCCTCGTAGAGCTTCGCCGCCTCGGCCGCAGGGCCGCGGCGCCCGGAGAGCGCGAGCACCGTCACCACGTGGACGAACGGCCCGATCCGCACCCGCACGACGTCGCCGAGCTTGACGTCACGGCCGGGCTTCACGCGATGGCCGCCCACCTCGACCTGGCCCCCGGCGACGGCGTCGGCGGCGAGCGCCCGCGTCTTGGAGAAGCGCGCCGCCCAGAGCCACTTGTCGAGCCGGACGGGCTCGGCAGCGCTCACGGCCGGCGCGGCGCCGCCTGTCCCGGCCCCACGATGGCCTGGTACACCAGCGTCCGGAACCGGTCCGCGAGGTCCAGCCCGCCGCTCGGCAGGAGCTGCACCATGAAGACCGCAACGAGGTCCTCGCCCGGGTCCACCCAGTAGTTGGTGGCGTACGCGCCTCCCCAGCCGAACCTGCCACGAGTGCCGTACTGCGCCGCGCGGCCGGGGTCCAGCAGTACCTCGAACCCCAGCCCGAAGCCGCTCGCCCCGGAGCCGTAGAGGGCCCCGATGTGGTCCGCGGTCATCAGGGCCACCGTGGCCGGCGCAAGGATGCGCACCCCGTCGAGAGTGCCGCCGTCGAGGAGCATCTGGAGGAAACGCGCGTAATCGCCCGCGGTGGAGAGCAGCCCGGCGCCGCCCGAGTAGCTCGCCCGCGGGCCGTCCCCGTAGACGCCCTGGCCGCGGGGGCCGTCGTCCGCGCGCACGTAGCCGCCGCGGTCGGTCGCGGCGTACACCGCCGTGAGCCGGTCGCGCTTCTCCGGTGGGAGGAAGAAGTGCGTGTCGGGCATCCGCAGGGGAGAGAGTATCCGCGTCCGGAGGAAGTCGTCGAACGACTGCCCCGAAACGCGCTCCACCACGCACCCCAGGATGTCGGTGTTGTAGCCGTACACGAACCTCGTTCCCGGCTGCGCCACGAACGGGAGGCTGCCCAGCCGGTCCATCGAGGTGCAGATGGGCTCAGTCTTGTCGGCGAAGTACCAGCCGTACCCAGCCGCGGGGCCGAGACCCGCGGCCCGGTAGAGGTCCTGCACGAGCGAGTCGGTGCCGTACGAGATGCCCGCGGTGTGGGTGAGAAGGTCGCGGATCGTGACCGGCCGACGGACCGGCACGCGGCCACTTCCCGTGTCCGCCACCGTGGCGGTGGCGTAGCTCGGCAGCCAGCGCGACACCGGATCGGAGAGCCTGAGCCTGCCCTCCTCGACCAGAGTCATCACCGCGACGCTCGTCACCGCCTTGGTCTGCGAGGCGATGCGGAAGATCGCGTCCGCGCTCATCCGCCGTCCCGCCTCCCGATCCGCCCAGCCGTAGGCGCCGACCTGCGCGACGCGACCGTGCCGCGCGACGAGCGTCACGACGCCGGCGACGCGCCCCGAGTCCACGTACCGCTGCATCACCGAGTCGATGCGCGCCAGCCGCTCCGGCGCGAAACCGAGTTGTGCGGGCTGTCCGCGCGGCAGGCCCTGGGCGAGCGCGCTCGCGGCGGTGGCAAGAGAGAGGAACGCGCCCAGCGGCAGCCGACCGAGCGAAGTCGGACGCCGTTGAGGCAGGGGACTCTCCGAGAGCGACGTGTCCGTTGGGGTCATACCGCCGAATCTACCCGCGGTGGCCGGGCCTTCAAGCAGCGGGCCTGACGGTGACGCTCGACGAGCCGGCGGTCGGGCTTGCCGGGCCCCATCCGCGGGCGGAGATTGGGCGGGCAGTGATTCCGGGTGGCGTGGCGCCGCCGCCCGCCGCGCTCCCGTCGCCTCACTCCGGAGGCCCCGATGGCTTCGCTTCGCCTCCTTCTCCTCAGTAACTCCAAGAACGTCGGCCAGGGCTATCTCGAGCACGCCGAGGGGCACATCAAGGACTTCCTCGGCACCTCCGTGAAGACCGTCCTGTTCGTGCCCTACGCCGCCGTGCGCATCAGCTTCGACGAGTTCACGGCGATGGTGGGCAAGCGGCTCGGCGAGATGGGCTACGCGCTGGATCCGATCCACCGCGCCCGGTCGCCGAAGGCCGCCGTGAAGAAGGCGGAGGCGATCGTGGTCGGCGGCGGGAACACTTTCCAGCTCCTCGCGACGCTGCACGAGAAGGGGTTGATCGAGGCGATCCGCACGCGGGTGCGGGCCGGGGCGCCGTATGTCGGCTGGAGCGCCGGTGCGAACGTGGCCTGCCCGACGATGAAGACGACGAACGACATGCCCATCGTCGAGCCGGCGAGCCTCAAGGCCGCGGGCCTGGTGCGCTTCCAGATCAACCCGCACTACCTCGACGCGCACCCGCAGGGCCACGGCGGCGAGACGCGCGAGGAGCGGCTCCTGGAGTTCATCGCCGCGAACCCCGGCGTCCACGTCGTCGGCCTCAGAGAGGGGAGCATCCTGCGGGTCGAGGACCGCGGTATCCGCCTGCTTGGCGAGAAGAACGCGCGCCTCTTCCTTAGGGGCCGCGCGCCGTGGGAGGTGGGGCCGAAGGACGATCTGTCGTTCGTGCTGAAGCCGGCGCCGAGGGCCTAGCCGCGGCCGCCAGGCGGGGCACTCTTGCGGCCGACGGGGTCGCGGCGCATCTTGGAGATTCGAGTCTAACGCGTTGGTATGGCGACACCTGACGCAACGACCGCCGCGTATCTAGTGGCTTTCACCACGGCGCCCACGGCCGAGGCGGGCCGCGTGCTCGTCCGCAGGCTCGTGGAACTGCGGCTCGTGGCCTGCGGGACCGTGGTTCCGGGCGGGGTGTCGATCTACCGCTGGCGCGGCGCGATCGAGGAGCAGGACGAGGCGCTGGTGGTCCTCAAGACCACGGCGGAGCGATGGCCGGAGCTGGAGGAGATCCTCCCCGGCCTGCACCCCTACGAGGTGCCGGAGTTGATCGCTCTGCCGGTGATGCGGGGCCACGCGCCGTACCTGCGGTGGTTGAGGGAAGAGACGGCAGGCGAGCCGGCAAAGGAGTAGGCTATGGGTCGCTCGAGGAAACGGCAGCGTCGGGAAGTGCACCAGGGCCCAGACGACGCGGTGCCCGCCGGTTCGACACCTATCCTCACGCCGACCTACATCCCGGTGCGGTCCGATGCGGGCCGCCCCGAGCCGTGCGTTGACGCACCGGTCCTCGAGCTCGATGGCCTCGAGCCGTGGGCCGAGATCCCTGGCCCTGCGCTCGCCCTTGAAGACGAGCCGGAAGCCGACGAGTCGCTCGGCGTCACCTTCGCCAGCCCCGACCAACTCGAGCTCGAGCCGTGGAAAGTGGGGCCCTCAGCCAACGGCGATGCCACCGCGGAGCCGCAAGCCGTCGAACCGCCGGCCGCCGAAGAGCCGGGCCCGGAGGCGGAGCCCGCTGCGGGCGAGCCTCTCGCCGCCGCGCCGCCGCCCGATCCCTCGGAGCTGCTCTACGCGAGCGCCCGGGCCGCCGCCCACGAGGGCCATCCCGACGCCGCGAAGGCGTTGTACCGCGAGTTGCTGTCGCGCTACCCCCGGCACCTGCGCGCGCGGAACAATCTCGCGCTGCTGCTCGACGCATCGGGTGACCACGCGGGTGCGCTCGCCGAGCTGGACCGCGCGCTCGAGATGGACGCCGAGCACACGACGCTTCTCACGAACCGCGGTGCCCTGCTCGGGGCGCTCGGCCGCTACGCCGCGGCCGAGCGGGACCTGCGGCGCGTGCTGCGGGTGGAGCCGTCGAACGTCGAGGCGCTTTTCAACCTCGGCGTCGTGATGTCGAAGAAGGGGTTGTGGAGCGAGGCGGTACCGCACCTGCGGCGGGTCACCGAGCTGGACCCCGATCGCGGCCCGGCCTTCTACTACCTGGGCGAGGCGCTGAACCACGTGGACGATCTCCAGGGCGCCCTCGCCGCGTACCAGCGTGCCGCGGAGCTGCAGCCCACGAACGCTCGCGCCCTCTACGGCCTCGGCATCATCTACGACCGGCTCGCCCGTCCCGACGACGCCGCTCTGATGTACCGGAAGTCGCGGGAGGTCGCCCGCCGTTAGCCCGTTGAACCGCACGACCCTCGGAATCGCCGTCCTCCTGCTCTGGGTGGCGGGTCTCGGCCTGCTCGCCAAGCGCGAGTACTTCAAGCCGAGCGCCATCCGCCTCGCCGAGGCTGCGCAGTCGGTCGGCCCCGGTGCGAGCTTCTACGCCATCTCGATGGGCTCCGGCCCGATCGGCTACGCGTCCAGCACGGTGGACACGCTGCCGGACGAGATCCGCGTGCAGGACGGGATGACGATCGACATCGAGGCGCTGGGCACCGTGCAGCGCACCGAGCTCCTCACCGACATCCGGCTCACGCGAGACCTCCGGGTCAGGACCTTCAACGCGAGCCTCACGTCGCCGGCCGGGGCCTTCCGGGCCACCGGCACCGTCGAGGGCGACTCGGTCCTCTTGGTCGAGATCGACGCGGGCGGCACCCGGCCCCAGCGCTCCCGCGTGCGGCTCGACCGGCCGATCGTGCTCCCCGCGCTGCTGCCGCTGGAGCTGGCGGTCCGCGGGCGGCTGCAGGTCGGGCGGAGCTACACGATCCGCCTCTTCGACCCGATGCTGATGCAGGACCAGGACGTCGAGGTGCGGGTGCTCGCGGAGAGCACGCTGGTGGTGCCGGACAGCGCGCGCTTCGACTCGACGGGCGGGCGCTGGGTGGCGGCGCGGCAGGACACGCTGCGGGCCTGGAAGATCGCCCAGCAGTATGGCGGCGTGGGCGTGGAGTCGTGGATCGACCAGCAGGGACGCGTCGTGAGCGCCACGTCGCCCATCGGCTTCCGGATGGAGCGGACGGCGTTCGAGATCGCGGTGGAGAACTGGCGGCGCTCGCGCGGCGCGGCCCGGTCCGCCGCGGGCCGGGGATCCGACGTCGTCGCCGCCACGGCGATCGCCGCCAACGTCCAGCTCAGCCCGGAGGACCTGCCCGAACTCCGGGTCGTGCTCGGGAACGTGACGCTCGAGGGGTTCGACCTCAGCGGCGGCCGCCAGCGCCTGGTCGGCGACACGCTCATCGTGCGGCGCGAGGTGCTCCCGTCCAGGGGGGCGCAGACGTCCCTCCCGGTGCAGGGCCTGCTCGCGCGCCTGCCGGTCACCGACACGGCGCTGCGGGCGGAGCTCGCCGCCGAGCCGCTCGTGCAGGCCGACGACCCGCGGATCCAGGCGCAGGCGCGGCAGATCGCGGGGCGCGAGCGCCGCGCCGGGCGGGTGGCGGAACTGCTGACGCGCTGGGTCTACGAAACCCTCGAGAAACGCATCACGATCAGCGTGCCGAGCGCGGTGCAGGTGCTGGAGGACCGGAGCGGCGACTGCAACGAG
>Ga0315275_10006016_pt1 | contig 11557 bp, 12 predicted proteins | sample YL17G03_0_MG_FD_205557 | JGI IMG/M metagenome (GOLD analysis project Ga0315275, IMG submission 205557) | Sediment microbial communities from Yellowstone Lake, YNP, Wyoming, USA - YL17G03_0 | ecosystem: Environmental > Aquatic > Freshwater > Lake > Sediment | place: USA: Wyoming | collected... | reverse complement strand
GATCGACCTCCGCGGCGATGGCCACGTGCCCCCCGGCCGACTCGATGACGGGCAGGATGGTCCCGGCGATGCGGCTCGAACCGCCGACCGGGTAGGCCGCGCCGTCGAGGTAGTGCTCGGCCACCACGGCGTGGTTCCCGAAGCTCGAGAGGGCGGGCGGCAGCCCGTAGTCCCCGCACTGTCCGGCCAGGACCGCGCGGAGCATGGGATCCTTCACGTGTGAGGCGATGACCTCACCGGTGGTCCTCCGGGCGTGGCGGAGAAACCCGTGGCGCATGACGCCGCCGAGCAGGGAAGCCACCCGGGGAGGCAGGGCCTTGGTCGCGAAGTACGGGCCGGCGGCTCGCGCACAGGCCTTCACCTGGGCGACGTAGCGCCGGATCCCGTTCCGCTCGGCGGGGAAGCTCGCGGCAAGGCCGTCGATGAAGCGCTCCTCGCCGGCGGCGAAGTCGAAGGACCGGTCTCCGATCACGATCCGGTCGTACACCTCGGGCAGCGGTTCCCACCCGAGTTGACCCATGGTGACATAGTCGAAGAGGCCGCGAACGGCCCCCCGACCGCCCGCGACCTTGCCCACGTAGTGGACGCCCACGTCCCACTCGAAGCCGTCCCGCTCGAAGGTGTGGGTGAATCCCCCGGCCGTGTAGTGGCGCTCGAGCACCAGCACCCGGAGCCCGCGGCGCCGCGCCAGCATGGCCGCCGCGCCGAGGCCGCCGATGCCGGAGCCCACCACCACCGCGTCGAACGGACCCTCGACGGGGTGTTGCTTCCAGGATGTGCCGATCCGCCGTGCCAGGATGGTTCCCTCCGGCCCGAAGCGTATTCGAACACGAAGGCGACCGGCGGCGGTTCCTCGGGGCCCCATTGGGGGGGTGGAGGGGGAGACCGCCTTCGCCGCCGAGGCGCTTCGAATGTGAGGGATGCTCAGCCTCGCCGCACCGGCGATTCTCGGCGTCGGGCCAGGCGGGGACGGGGGTCGTGGGAAACGCGGACCGCGTGCTTGGCGAATCCGAAGTCGGTCGCCATCACGTGGTAACGGATGAGTTCCGGGAGCCGTTTCATCGCCCACGACGCGATGTCGGGCGTCAGGGGGTTCACCGCGATGTGCCGCTCGAAGCGACGCACCTGGAACAGCAGATGAGCGTGACACTCCGCGTGATGCACGAGATGCGGCCAGGCTGCCGCCCGCATCATCTCCTCCTCGTCGGCGAAGTGCTCGCCGAGCTTCTCGACGAGGAGGCAGGCCTGGCCGCGGGCAGCCGACAGGTCTCTCGCCCGAAAGGCCTCGGCCAGGTCGCGAATGCAGCGCTCAATCTCCCGATGTGGGCGGTCGAGGCGCGTATATCCCGTGAGCACGAAAGCCATCCATGATCAGTCTAGGGCCTGGCAAGGGCAGGGCAATGGGAGCCTTCGGGCAACTCGGGTTGCCTCCATCGAGGTCATTCCCCCAGGTGGCACTTCTATCCGGCGACCGGTGCGGCCGCCCGTTAGGCCCCAGGCATGTCCTTCCTGGATTGGCTGGGGCTGAAACCGCCTCGCGAACGGGACCCGGAGGCCGAGGTCGTGCACCGGATCTCCCAGCAACTCGACTCGATGGACCCCGCCGAGGCGCGCCACCTGGCGCTCTTCGCCTTCCTGCTGGCGCGCGTGGCCCACGTCGACATGGTCACCGAGTCGGCCGAGGTCGCCGAGATGGAGCGACTGGTGGCGACGCACGGAAAGCTCTCGGCGTCGCAGGCGGCCATGGTCATCGAGGTGGCGCGCGCCACACAGAAACTGCTCGGGCCGACGCACAACTTCCTGGCCACCCGCGAGTTCCGCGACGCCACGACCCCCGAGCAGAAGCTCGGGCTCCTGCACTGCCTCTTCGCCGTGGCGGCCGCGGACGGATCCATCACCGGCGACGAGGAGGAGGAGATCCGGACCATCTCGCGCGGACTGCTCCTCGAGGACCGGGACTACCTCGCCGTGCGCAGCGCCTTCGGCGACAAGCGCTCGGTGATGCAGGGGCGGCCGGCGACGTAGCGCCAGCGCCCGGATCGAGTACCCTTCGGGGCCCGTGCGGGGGTATCCTGCGGCGCGGATGCTCGATGGAGGGTGCCATGGATCTGGCGCAGTGGATGACGGGGTTCCGGGCGCTCCACGAGAAGGCCAAGCGCGGCGCGCTCGACGGCTCGGAGGAGCGGGACTACAAGGCCGGTCGCGAGGAACTGGCGCGGGCGCTGGTGGGGGCGCAGCGGCTCACGGTGCAGCCGGACCAGTCGCCGCGCCAGGCGCTGCGGGTGGCGCGCGCCATCCAGGTGGAGCTGGAGAGCCGGGTGCGCAAGGAACTGCTCACCACCTTCGAGCTGTCGCTGGGTGGCTTCTCGGCGGCGATGGCTCGCCCCCCCGCGCCCGACGAGGAACTGACCGCCACCCTCCGGCTTCCGGGCGTGGATCCGCTTGCGACGCAGGTGAAGGTCGTCGGCGTGAAGGCGCAGCCTGGGAGCGTGCGGGTCTCCTTCACCTTCGTCAAGCTGCAGGGTGCAGCTGCCGAGCGGCTCGAGCTCGCCATCTTCGACATGGTGCTCGGCCAGCTCGGCAAGTAGCCAGCGCGTAGCGCCGTGCCTTGCCAGATCCGGATCGTCAGTTGGCCACGAAGCAGTAGAACAGGCCGGCGCCGCCGGAGCTCTTCAGCCCGTCCTGGCTGCAGCCGCGGGTACCGTGCGAGGAGTTCCAGGACATCATGTGCCAGGTTTCCTTCAAGCCGGTGCGATCATGATGTCCGACGATGGCCGAGCCCTCGCCGCTGCTGCTCCAGTTGACGCACGTGGTGTCCCCCCCGGCCGTCGAGAAGAAACCATTCGGGTCGGAACCGGTCAGGATGTCGTGCATGTTGACCGGATCGCCCCGGCCGCTCACGACCTCACCTTTTTCCGTGAGGGCGGTCTTCTTGTTGAGGTTGACGCTCGCCGAATGCAGATCGTCCACGTTCCGGGCCACCACCTCGCCCTTGGCGTTCCGCCACGGTCCCTTGCCTACGCGTTCCCGCGCGCTCACGCCGGCCGCTCCGGCAGGGGCGGTCGTGCTCAGGTAGGCCCGCCAGCCGGTCTGTTTCGACCCGGCTGCCTTGGCGAGCGCCAGGCAGTGGGCGTCGGCACCCTCCAGGCCGCCGAGATCGGCGCCCTTGCCCTTGCCGGCGCTGGTGACGAAGAACGTCATGTCGTTCGTTCCGGTCTGTGCCGTCGCGGTGAGGCTCGCGCCCGCCAGGAACATGAGAACGACGATGGGTGCGACCGATCGGTTCCAGCGATTCACTTGGTCTTCTCCCCGAGGGAATGACAGGTGTGCCAGGGAGCCACGCGCCCCGCCAGCCGGTGGACGGTGTCGAGAACCTCGTCCACCAGGAACGGCTTCGGATGGACTGCCGCCGCGACGTCCATCCGGCGATCGAACACGTCGAAGGCCGAGAGGACGACGACCGGGATGGAAGCCAGTCTGGGGTGCTCGGCCTGGACGTGGAGGAACTGCCAGCCGCTCATGATCGGCATCATCAGATCGAGCAGGATGATGTCCGGCCATTGCACGAGGAATGTCCTGAGCGCCTGCTGGCCGTCGCAGGCGGACGAGACCTCGTAGTGCTCGCTTTCGAGCAGTTCGACGAGCAGTTCCCGGATGTCCCGGTCATCGTCGACGACGAGCACCCGCGTGGCGCCACGGTGCCTGGTCGTCGGATTCCGATGGTCGAGTTGCGTCTGCATCCCGGACCTTCTTTGCCCTGCCACTCAGGTAGGCGCGGCCAGGTTCGCGGACCCGGGAAATCGGGGGCGTAAGCGGAAGTTCCGGCTACCAGATGTCGCAGCGCTCGGCCCGCACCATGGCGTCGCCGGTCTTGCACTGGAAGGCCTGTGCGAACTCGGGCAGGTTGGAGAGCGGGCCGTTGACGCGCCAGCGTGGGCTGGAGTGTGGATCGGTGGCGGCGCGCAGCCGGGCGTTCTCCGGCCGGATCTGCGTGCACCAGACCTGGGCCGCCGCCAGGAAGAACTGCTGGTCGGCGGTGTAGCGTCCCACCGGCGCCTCGGGGAGCTTGCCGGCGCGCGAGGCCTGGTAGGCCGCGAAGGCCAGCTTTAGGCCGCCCAGATCGGCGATGTTCTCACCCAGCGTGAGTTTGCCGTTCAGCTTCACCTCGTCGATGACCGGGTAGGCGTCGTACTGCTTCACCACGCACTCCGCGCGGCGCACGAACTCCTCACCCACCGGCCTGGACCACCAGTCGGTGAGGTTGCCCTTGGCGTCGAACTGCCGTCCCTCGTCGTCGAAGCCGTGGGTCAGCTCGTGCCCCACCACGAAGCCCACCGCGCCGTAGTTGACGGCGTCGTTGGCCCCTTGCGTGTAGAAGGGGGGCTGCAGGATGCCGGCCGGGAAGACCATCTCGTTGAGCTGGGCGTTGTAGTAGGCGTTCACCGTGGGCGTGCTCATGCCCCACTCGGTGCGGTCCACCGGCTTGCCGATCTTGCCCAGCTGGCGCCTGAACTCGAACGCGCGCGCCGCGCTGGCCGAGTCGTAGAAGGCTCCGCGCCTGATGGCGAGGCCGTCGTAGCTCTGCCACCTGTCCGGGTAGGCGATCTTGTTGTCCACCGCGACGAGCTTCTCGCCGGCCTTCTGCTTGGTTGCCTCGTCCATCCAGGCGAGCGCGGCGATGCGCTTCCCCATGGCGCCCTGGACGCCCGTCACCAGCGCGAGCGATTTCTGCTTGGCGTCGCCGCCGAAATGGCGGCGCACGAAGGCCTGTCCCAGCGCCTGGCCCAGCGTGCCGTCCACCAGCTCGACGCAGGACTTCCAGCGCTCCGGCTGCGCCTTCTCCCCGGTGAAGTTTCGGGCCTGGAACCAGAAGGCCTCGTCGGAGATCGCCCGGGGCAGGGCGCGCACGCCGGCCGCGTCGGCGAGCAGCCGCCAGCGCAGGTAGGCACGCCAGGTGGCCGGCTTGACATCCTTCACCAGGCCGTCGAGCGCCGCGATCAACCTGGGCGTGGTGACGTCGAAGGCCGTCACTCCCTTCAAGCCCACCGCGGCCAGGTAGCCGTCCCAGTCGAAGCGAGGGGCGGCCTTCTTCAGGCCCGCGAGGTCGAGCCGGTTGTAGAGCTTGCTCGGGTCGCGAGACTCGACGCGGGTCCAGTGGCTCCGGGCGAGGGCGGTCTCGAGATCGAGGATGGCCTTGGCGTCGGCGGCGGCCTGCGCGGGGAGCGCGCCTGCGGCGGTGAGCTGCCCCTCCACGTGGGCCACGAAGTCCGCGCGGATGGCGGCGCTCTTCTCGTCCTCCTTCGTGTAGTAGTCGCGGTCCGGCAGCGAGAGGGTGCCGAACTGGTAGACGGCGCCGACGACCTGGGTGGAGTCCTTGGCGTCCTGGGTCGAGCCGAGGCCGAAGACGGCGCCGATGCTCTCGGCGTGGAGCCGGCCCAGCGTGGCGGAGAGCGACTTCGCATCCCGCACCCCGTCGACCTGTTTCCATGCAGCCTGGAGCTGGATGAGCCCGGTCTTCTCGATGGCCGCCTCGTCCATGCAGTCCGCGTAGAGGTCGGCCACCGCCTGGCCGTAGCGGTCGGCGGGGTCGACCTTGCCAGCCGCGGCGGCGTCGAGGATGGCGCGGAGCTTCAGCTTGTTCTCCTCGAGCATCACGTTGAAGGAGCGGACCCAGCGGGACTGGTCGGCCGGGATGGGCGTCCGGTCGATCCATCGGCCGCAGGCGTAGTCGTAGAAGTCGGTGCAGGGGTCGACGGAGGTCTTCACGATGGAGACGTCGATGCCGGGCGCGGTCGGCGCAGGCGCGAACCCGGGCGCCTCGGCGACCGACGGGGGCGGTGGAGCGGGGGGGGGCGGCTGCGGCGGCTTGGGGGGGGCGCAGGCCGCGGCGAACGCGGCGGCGAGGGCGAGCAAGGTGCGGCGGTTCACGTGGGGACCTCCCGGGCGGGGCTGCGAGGCGATGGGGATCTAGCAGCAGGCGGTCGCCGATTCAAACGGTCCTTCGGCCAACCTGGTCCGGGGAGGACTGGACGGTCCTCCCTGCACCGCTGGTGAACTGGTTCATCCACTCGTCGCCGTCGACCTTGCGCGCGGCGAGCTGGTCATGCATGGCGCAGAGCAATCTGCACCCATCGACCGTCGAGGGCCCGCCCCTGCCGCGCGGCACGACGTGGTCGAGCTCGAGGCGCAGCGTCGAGCCGCAGATGCCTCCGGAATCGAGGGGCCACGTGCACTTGCCGTCGTCGCGCGACCAAACCGCGCGTTTCACCGCGGCGGTGACGTGGGCGGGGTTCTTCGCGGGGCGTGGGTTCTGCTGCGGCTTCTTCACTTCGCCCCGCCGCTTGGCCTGCTGCGCCAGCAGGAGGTCGAGCGCGGCCTCGATGCCCCTCTCGGCCGAGGCGCCAGGTTGCGCGTGCCCCTGCATGGACAAAGCATCTCACGTGATTTCACCCCCTCGCCAGACGCACGGAGTCGCCGCCTGGCGCGTCGAGATGGGCCTTCACTGCGCGACGTGTTGTCGGAGCGTGAAACACGAAATTTCATGTCAAGCCCTACACCCATCTGCCCGACGGTCGATCCGCGGACCTTCGCGGCGTGGTGCGGCGACCCCGCCTCAGCGCTTGGCCGCCTTCCCGGCGGGGCGCTCGACGAGCGCCGTCATCTCCTCCACGGCCGCCTCGAGCTCCGCGGCGATGGCGCCAACCTTCAGCTCGTTGAAGGTCTTCACGAGTTCCTGGAAGTACCAGACGGTGTCGCGCTTCCCGTTGAACCGGTCGAGCGTGGACGGCCCGTCCTTGCGCAGATCGGCGACGATGGCCCGCGCGTTGTCGAGCTTGTCGGCCGCCGACACGAGCAGGGAGCGGCGGCTCTTCGCCGGGAGCGATGCGATGTAGGCCCGCTTGCGCCGCTTCCACTCCGGCTTCTCCTTCTCGAAGGTGTCGGTGCAGTCCTCGACCATGGTCGCGACGGCGCGGCCGAAGCGCTTGCGGATCTCCTCGAGCCGTTTCCGGCCGCCGTGGTCCTCGGCCGCGTCGTGCAGGAGCGCCGCGATGGCCTGCGCCTCGTCGCCGCCGAAGTCGAGGACGGTGCCGGCGGTCCCGAGCAGGTGGGCAGCGTAGGGGACGTTCTTCCCCTTTCGCCGTTGCGTCCGGTGGAGCCGCAGCGCGTAGCCGAGCGCGTCGTCGAAGCGCCTTCCCAGGCGGTACTTCCGTTCGAGCTTCGCCACGCACCATTCTAAGGCTTTCGAAGATCGATGCTCCAGGCGCAGGGCCGGATGCGCCGCTCGAGTCGCAAGCTCCCCGGATCTGGACCCAACCGGTCCACCTCCCCCTCTGGTCCACCCCGGAGCTGGCCCCATTGGACCGGAGTCACCGGTTGCCAACGTCGACCAGGAGAGCCACCCTGAGTGAAAGGGTCCCTTGCGGACGCCCGGGGGAGGGCTGTCATGGTCATGTGCCTGGCGCTGGCGCTGCTCCTCGCCGTGCCTCCCGACCAGTACGACACGGTGGTCCTGACAAACGGCGGCATCCTCCGGGGCGCGGTCGTGGAGGATCTCCCCGGTGCGAGCCTGGTCCTCGAGTTGACCAGCGGAGACGTCTGGACGATTCCGCGCTCGGAGATCGCGCGAATCGACTACGCCAGGGGTGCTTCTCCGCCCGAGGACGCCGTCCCGCCACTCGAGGCGGTGCCGTCGCTCGAGATGGTGCCGGCGCTCCAGGCCGGCGTCTCGATCGGCCTCGCGATCCCGCTTGGCCGCCTGGACGCATCGGGTCTCGCCCTCGGCTCGACCGTGAGCCCGCAGCTGACCGTCACGCTCGAGGGGTCCTTTCGCCCGATCGTGGAGCTCGAACTCGGGCTTTACATGCTGCTCGGTGGGGGCAGCTCGTTCGGTCCGCTCAACGGCTACTGCCTCGCGGTCGGCGGATCGTGCGAAGCCTTCGATCTGAGCCTGGGGTTCTTTCCCCGCTGGAGCTTCCTCCCTCGCGGCTCGATCAATCCCTGGGTGATGATCAGCGGTGGGTTCGAGTGGCTTTCGGTCTGGAACGAGTATCACGACAGCTTCGACTACACGGGATGGCAGGTGGGCGCTGCGGTGGGGCTCGACCTACGGTTCGGCCCGAGCTTCAGCTCCTCGTTCCAGCTGGGCACGCGATGGGGCCAGTTCACCTCCCTGTCCGTGAGCGGCATGCTGCCGAACATCGGCTTCGCACCGGCGTCCCACGGGTGGATCGATCTCAGCTTCCGAGGCAACTACGGGTTGTAGGACGAAGCGCGGACCTGAGGTCCACCCGTCCAGACACCCCGCCAAGGTTCACCCTGGAAGGTGGCCCCATCCGCCCTTCCTCGTCTGGGATTGCGAAGGAGCGTCACCGGGGACGAGACTTGTAATCACGAGCAATCACGGAGGGCAGAAAGGCGAGCCCATGAACCGGTATCTGGCTGTCGCGGTGACAGGCCTGCTCTCGTTGTGCGCATGCAGTGGCGAAAACAACGACTGCGCTACGCCAGGCCTCCAGCGATGCAAGAACAACGCGCTGCAGACTTGCACGAGGGACTGGCTCTTCGGTGGCTCTCCCTCCTGGTCCTCCGACCCGGCGTGCCCTTCACCGCAGGTGTGCAGAGTGGATACCGCACCTGGCGCGAGCCTGGGGGCGGCGGAGTCCGGCTGCTTCGCTCCAGATGCATACTGCCCAGCGGAAGGATACGCAGTCTGCGACAGCTGGTGGCCGACGGCACTCTGGTCATGTGTCCTTCGAACCTCGGACCATACGCTCCAATGGTCGATGACGAGGTGCAGCGAGCTGGTCCCAAGAGCGTTTTGCATGGGCAACTCCCCGCCCGACGACCCGCCACTGGCTGCGTGCTACGAGACCGTCGAGAACTGTCCAGCCTTTCCCCTGCCGGACTCGCACTGCGAAGGAAACGTCCTTTTCCATTGCTACGGCCCCACCCTCACCGACAACAAGGCCGTGTTCGACTGGTACACGACCGACTGCACCCTCACCGGCCAGGTGTGTGGGATAGCGCCGCAAATCGGTCCGTATTGCGTGTCCCCGTAGGTGGCACCGCCACACGCCTGCGCCGGACGCGGGGCAGGGGCAGGCGTAAGCCGGGAAAGACGAGCCAGGGGCAATTCGCCCCCCCTATTCACCATCCGTGAAACAAAACAGGCTCCGAACCATGGGAGGTTGGAGCCTTCGATGCAGGGTCACAGACTGGCGCGCGATACAGGATTCGAACCTGTGGCCCTCAGCTCCGGAGGCTGATGCTCTATCCATCTGAGCTAATCGCGCGAACGCCCGCGTATCTATTGCACGTTCGCCGGAAAGGCAAGGAGCTTCCCGCCCCTCCGATGCATCACGGGCAAGGCAGCCCGCGCTGCGAGGCCGGAGCGGTCTTGAGCCAGGCGAGCGCCGCGTCGCGCAGCCTCAGGTCGGGCCTCAGCGTGATCGATCCCGCCGGGAGCCGCGACAGGACCCCCTTCACGCCGTCGCCTCCGGTGGCGAGGAACTCGTTCATGGCCACGGTGTAGTTCCGGGCCGGGTCGACGAGGACGCCGGCGCAGGTGCGGGCAGACGAGCCGTCGAAGACGATGCCGGCCACCTGCGGGACCTCCCGGCGCCACGACGAGAGGGCCCGGAGCACGGCCATCAGATCCGCCCCCGACATCCGCACCACGGCGAGGCCATCGTCGAAGGGCATGGCCTCGTAGATCTGGCCGTATCGCAGGTCGCCGGCCGGGAGCGAGGCCCGCAGGGAGCCGGCATTCACCAGGCCGATCTCCGCCCCCATCGCCGACCGGGCCGCCTGCGCGGCGGTCGCGCCCAGCGGCGAGACGCGGTCGCGCCCGCGCCCAAGCGAGTGGTCGAGCCGGACGCCGACGAGCCGCTTCCGCTCGGCGTCTGCGCTGGCGAGGAAGGGCGCCACCGCGGCGCGGACCGCCGGATCCGCGGCCGCCGCCCCACCGCCCTTGTCGTCGCCCCGCCGGATGGGCAGGTGGAACCGCGCCGGCTCGCCCGGGCAGAGGGTGAGCCACCCCGCCGCCTCGCCCTTGGCGCCCGCCTGCAGCAGCGCCACGCCGTTCACCCGATGTCCGAGGTACCCGTGGGTGTGGCCGCCCACCAGCGCGTCGACGAGCCCAGGTGGCAGCGCCCGCGCCAGGGAGAAGAGCTCGCTTCGCGGGTCGCAGGAGGAGAGGTCGTCGGGTGTCCCGAGCTCCCGGCAGTTGCCGCCGGCGTGGACCAGGCCGATCACGAGCACGGCGCCGCGGGCGCGGAGATCGCGGGCCTGGCCCTCCGCCTCCCGGGCGAGCGTACCGAAGCGCAACCCCTCCACGTTCGCCGCCATGGTCTGCGTCGGCGTCGAGGGGGTGGAGAGGCCGAAGACGCCCACCATCGGACCGCCGGGGAGCCGGAAGAGCCGGCTCGCCTCGAGGTTCTTCCAGTCCGGCATCCGGCCGGTCTTCGCATCGCGCAGGTTGGCGGCCAGGGTGGGGTAGGGCGCCGCTGCGATGTGCTTGCGGGCCGCCTCCTGGCCGAAGTCGAGATCGTGATTCCCCAGCGCCGCTGCATTCACGCCCAGTGCGGCCAGGCCAGCCACGGCGGCATCGCCGCGGGAGAGCGAGGCCTCGACCGTTCCCTGCGCCGAGTCGCCCGCGTCGAGCAGGAGGGACGGACCGCGCGCGCGCACCGGCGCGATCTCCACGGCGATGCGCGGCAACTCGGAGACGCGGCCGTGGAGGTCCGAGAGGGAGAGGATCTCGACGCACTGGGCAGGGGCGGGGGCGGGGACGGCGAGCGCGAGGGCGAGAAGGGCGGAGAGCATCATGGCGTCGCCCGGGACTCTAGCAGCCGCCTCGGACGCCAATCGGTTGATCCAGATCAGCCGCATGTACGAATTGACGCGCGGCGAGATGATCTGGACCGAGCCGGTGTGGTTCCCTGCCGCGAACTGGAGGTGGAACGATGGGGTTGGGCGTCGAGAATCTCATACGGCTCGTCCGGGCTGGCATGACCCCGGAGACCTTGCCGGAGCCTCCGCCCGAACCGGCTCCATCGTCCCGTCGCCCCTCGGTCCTCCGCAGCCTTCTCGCTTCCGAGACGCTCCCGGAGGCCCCGCCGGGGCCTGTCCGGTCGCGGACCTCGATGCGCGCCCTGCTCTTCCGCCGGGAGGAGCTGTCGCTCGAGACGCCCCGGCCGCCCCGAACGGGCCACCGCTGGCTCACCATCCTCTTCGCCCCCGAACGCCTCGACTCGCCCGGCCAAGCCGGGCCGGAGGTTCGCTGATGGAGCACGCACGACACGTCTTTCGCATCGTCCTGGTGGTGGTGGTGATGCTCACCGTGGTGCTGCTCGCCCGGGGCTTCCTGGTGCCCAAGACCTACGGCATGTACGGGCCCTACCGGTTCGCCAACGTGGCGGAGCAGAGGAATGCCCGGACGCCGCTCTATGCCGGCGCGGCCGCCTGCGCCGATTGCCACGCCGACGAGGCCGCCAAGCGCGCCGCTGGCGCCCACAAGACGGTCAACTGCGAGGTCTGCCACGCACCGCTGGGCGCG
>Ga0315275_10006014_pt1 | contig 11560 bp, 10 predicted proteins | sample YL17G03_0_MG_FD_205557 | JGI IMG/M metagenome (GOLD analysis project Ga0315275, IMG submission 205557) | Sediment microbial communities from Yellowstone Lake, YNP, Wyoming, USA - YL17G03_0 | ecosystem: Environmental > Aquatic > Freshwater > Lake > Sediment | place: USA: Wyoming | collected... | reverse complement strand
ACCTAGCCCCACACGGCACGAAACATGCTAACGATAAGCAAATTGACTCGGAGGATACGCATGCGAATCTTCATCGTACCGATCGTGGTCGCAATGTTGGCCGCGAGCATGAGTGCCCCAGCGCGGGGTGCGGACACCACGGGCGACATCGAAGGGTCATTCAAGGAAGCCGCTCAAGCACCAGAGGTGCCCGCGACGCTTTCCAAGGGGAATTGGCAACGCGCGGAAGGCCTACTCCCCGCCGAGCTCGTCGAAAAGGTCAAGAGCGGAGAGCTTGAGATCCGCACGCAACGGACCACCGACTTGCCCCCAAGCCCCGCCTATGTCGCGGCGACGCGACGAAATGCCGGGCAGCCCCGCCTTCGCCCGGATGGAAGCCTCGAAGGCTACGTCGCCGGTCGTCCGTTTCCGCAAATCGATCCGGCGGACCCTCAAGCCGGCCTCAAGCTCGCGTGGAATTATCGGTACCACGAGTCGATCGACTCCGCCCAGGCGTGGGGAGTGTTTCAAATCCTCGACGGAACCGGGCGCATGGTGCGCGATATGGAATTCTACTATGCCCTGGCGTACGGCATGCATCGGCTCGACGCGAAGGCCAACATCTGGCAGGGCGACGGGGTCCTCTTCAAGGAGTTTTATCAAGTCCTCGCACCGGAAGACGTGAAGAACCAGATGAGGCTCACGCTACGCTACGACGACGATCGCACCAGCGATCTGAATTTCGCCTGGATACCGGAGATGCGGAAGGTCCGTCAGGTCAACGTCGACCCGCGAGAGCGGATGATGTCGAGCGAGCTCTTGAACGAGGACTACTACGGCTTCTGGGGGTACCTGCACGAGTCCGACTGGCGCTTCCTCGGGCGCGCCACGCTGCTGGCGCCGGTCGCAGTGAGGGCTGCGAAAGCGACCTTCGAGCCCCGCCGCGGCTATCCGGCCGACCCTTGGGAACTGCGCACGATGCTCTTGCTTGAAGGCACCCCCAAAGATCCAAATCACCCGTACGCGAAGCGTGTGCTCTTCGTCGACGAGCAGACGGGCGTGGCCCTGTACGTCTTCGCGTACGATCGGCAGGGAAAGCACTACAAGACGATCTTCACACTCTACGGAAATCCGGCGTTTAGTCCCGGCAACGAACGCGTCCGCGCGCCGCTGTGGATGGGACAGACGGTCATCAATCACGCGACCGGCGGTGCCGCGGTCACCGTGATGAACCGCATCGTCGTGGACGCTCGGGTCCGGAACGAGTTTTTCACCGTCAACCAGTTCGCCCTGCTTGCGCGTTGAGGAACGCACGGCGCAGGAGGGAACACTGCGTCGATCTCCCATCCTGATGGAGGTTCGTAAGGCACTTGAGGCCACGGGGCCTCCTCCCTACTCCGCGCCGGGCGTGAGCTGAAGGCCGAAGGCGCACGGGGTCGAGGACTCCCCACGGTGCCCTCTTCTCGGAAGTGCGAAACCGGCGCGGAAAATCATCCCAAGACCGGGAAAAGGTGAGCGGGATACAAGGCCGTCAAAGCCACGATCTCGCCTGGCGTTAGTCCAGATCGGGCAAACGTCGCGGCAAGTGAGCACTCTAGAAAACCGCGTGACGCCCGAGCTCCGCGCCGAGATCGCCAGCGTTCAAGGCCGCCTCCTGAAGCGGGAGCGCGAAGAGCAATTCCGCCTCAAGCGGCTGCTGAGTGCGCGCTCGAGGCCGTGTCCCGCCGGGAAACCATCAAAGCCGTGCTCATGCCCGCCGCGTGAGAGGACGCAAGTTGGTCATCTGGGAACGGCTCGCGCTTCGAGCTCGAGGATTTGCGCCCGCAGCGCCCGCTCGCGATTCCAGCTCTCGGTGACGTCGCGCAGGATCGCGGCGATGCCCGCCGGCCTGGCTGCTCGGCTGTTTGCTTGCCGCTCGATCGGCCGCCAAGACGTTCGCCCCAGCACTATTGGTGGTTGTTCTGATGCTCAAGATCCGCCAGGAGAAACACGGCTTCTCATCGAGCACCTTGGCGCTGGCTATCGGCCTTATCGAGAAGACGTGCCGGCGATCGTGGAGACGCGTGTATCGGCGGTCGCCGAGCCCTCCACGGCATCGCCTCTTCGAGCTGGGCGGCGAGTTGCAGGAGGGTTGCCTCGTCACCCCACCGGCTGGGTCCGTAGAGCAGTGACTCCGTGCTCGACGAAAAACCGAACTCGGACGTCGTGGTTGCGCGCTGACGCCTGAAACCTATAGTGTCCGTGTCCAGAAATGCGGATTGTTCGTCCCATCCGCAGCCACTGTGTTGTCGATGATCGGTTAGAAAGTGGAGGAAGATATGAGCGTACCCGCACTCACGCCTGAACAACTGCTCGAAGCTGCCGACGCCGTGGGGCTGTCGCTGACCGACGCAGACGTAACCTCCTATCTGGGCCTGCTGAAGCCCTTTGTCGATGCTTACAATCTCGTCGATCAGATGCCGGACAATCTGCCGGTCGTGAAATATCCGCGCACGCCCGGATATTTTCCTGCGGCCACGGAAAACCCGCGCAACGCCTGGTACGTGAAGACGTCCATCAAAGGCGCCGCGAGTGGCAAGCTGGCGGGCAAGAAGGTTGCCATCAAAGACAATGTCATGGTGGCAGGCGTGCCGATGATGAACGGCAATGCGATCCTGGAAGGTTACGTCCCGAACATCGATGCCACCGTCATTACGCGCATCCTCGATGCGGGCGGCGAAATCACCGGCAAGACCCACTGTGAGAATTACTGCATCTCGGGGGGCAGCCACACGGGCGCCAAGGGTCCGGTACATAATCCCTACAAGATGGGGTATTCCGCGGGCGGCTCATCGTCCGGCAGCGGGGTCGTCGTGGCGCTCGGTGAAGCGGACATGGCGATCGGCGGCGACCAGGGCGGCTCGATCCGTATGCCAGCCTCGTGGTGCGGGATCGTCGGCATGAAGGCAACCCATGGCCTCGTACCATACACGGGGATCATGCCGATCGAGCCTTATATCGACCACACAGGCCCAATGACGGCGAACGTGAAGGCTAACGCGACGCTGCTGGAAGTCATCGCCGGCATCGATGGCTATGATCCTCGACAGTGCCATGTCAAACAACACGGCACCCTCGATTATTCTTCGCAGATCGACGCCGGCGTCAAAGGCATGAAGATCGGCGTGGTAAAAGAAGGCTTCGGACACCCGAACTCCGAAGCGGATGTGGATGCGAAGGTGCGCAGCGCCGCGCTTCAGCTGCAGGCGCTCGGCGCACTCGTCGAGGATGCATCGATCCCGCAGCATCTGCTGGGGGGTGCGATCTGGACACCGATCGGCGCCGAAGGCCTCACGCAGACCATGATGTTCGGTGATGGCTATGGCCTGTCGCGACGAGATCTGTACGTCACGAGCCTCATCGACAAGCTCCACGGCTGGAAATTGCGCGCCGATCAGCTTTCGGAAACTACCAAGCTCTTCACTGTCCTTGGCGTGCACATGAAGAAGCACTATGGCAGTCGCTTTTACGGCAAAGCCGTGAACCTCTCGCGCATGCTGACGGCGGCCTACGATGCGGCTCTCGCGAAGTACGATCTACTGCTGATGCCGACCATGGTATTGAAGCCCACGCCTTTGCCGCCGGCTGACGCGTCACGCGAGCTGTACGTGCAACGCGCGATAGAGATGATCGGCAACACCTGCCCCTTCGATATCACGCACCATCCCGCGATGACGGTGCCGTGCGGGATGTCGGACGGTCTGCCGATCGGAATGATGTTGATCGGAAAACACTTCGACGAGGCAAGCGTATACAAAGCTGGCTACGCGTTCGAGCAATCGGCCGACTGGAAGACGCGATAAGATTGCGCGGCGCCGCCGCGTAGCACGCTCGTTGGGCGTCGTCCCCGTGCGCGACCGGCACCCCGTTGCGCCGGCTGCAGGATCGCGTCGATCGACCCGCTTCCTATTTCGGACTGCCCCCTTCGCCTCTCGAAGTCTCGCCGCCGTCGCCGCTCGACCCACTCGTGCCGCCGCCGTCCCCACCACCGCCTTCGCCGCTGCCACCGCCTTCGGGTCCCGAGCCGCTCGTTCCGCCGTCTCCGGAGCCGTTGCCTCCTCCGTCCCCGGACTCGCGCTCGACGTCCACCGATTCGGCTTCGACGTCGCCGTCACTCCGCACCTCGCCGTCGACCTCGGCGGATTGTCCCGCGAACAGATCGCCGCAGGCGAGCGGGTTCCCGTTCGGGTCGCGCACCACCGCGCCACCGAGCAGCACGGTATAGGTATTGCCGTCGGTGGGCGTCTCGCGGCTCACCATCGTCGCCGCGTCCCGCCGGCAGTCGGCTCCGTTCACCACCCCACCGAAGCGCACGCGCTGGTTGTCGGCCGTCGCCTGGCTCGTGCGCTCATCGAGGTGGACGTCGGTGAGCGTCACCTCGCCGCCGCGCGGAACGACGATGACGAGGCGCGCGCGGCCGCCGTCGGGCAGGTCGAAGATCATCCCCACGGGGCCCGCGAAGTTGCCGCGCAGCGCGAATTGCCCCTGTCCGTCGGTGCGCGTCGAGAGCGTCGTTCCCTCGATGCTGACGCCGATGTCCTCGAGCGCTCCGCGTGCAAGAGCTTCGCGCTCAGGCCTGAGCCAGCCGAGCAGCCGCGCGATCATCGTCGGCCTCGCCGCGGACGACGCCGGCCGTAGCGCGGTGTTGACGCTGGCGACGTTGCCCAGTGCGGCCGTGCTGATGCCCGTCCCGCTCGAGCCTCCGTCGCAGCCGGCGATGGCGATCGCCAGCGACGTGGCGAGCGTGAGCTTGCTGAGAATGTGCTTCATTGCTTCGACTCCTCGTCATCTGCGCGCCGGGCGCCCGGACGACCGGCCGGCCGTCGAGCCCGGCGCTCGTGCGGCGATTCGAAATAGTAGACGCCGAGGCCCGCCACGCGCCGATCGCCGCCCGGTGCCTTGGAATTGCGGTCGCGATCGAACGACGCGAGCAGCCGATCGATGCTCCTCAGGAACGTCTCGGCCGCCGAGCGCACGCGCCGACGCAGGCGCGCCACGCCCTTGGCGCCGACGTTGTCGTACGACACGCGCCGCTGCAGCAGCGGCTCCCCGACCTCCTCGAAGATGTTGGAGAGCATGGTCTCGACGAGATCGGCCGGGTCCTCGGCCAGCATCGCGAGCTTCTCGCGACGGCCGAGCCGCGGCACGTAGGCGTCGCTCTTCAGCACCACCCAGGCGTCCTTGCGCACCTCGGCCGCGCCGGTGCGCACCAGCTCGTCGAGAATCGCTCTCGCCGGCAGGTCCACCGTGACCTGCTCGGCAAGCTTCACGAAGCTCGGCCCGCGGCTCGACTTGTAGGGAATCGGCTTCGGCCGTCCGCTGCCATCGGTGGCGCGCGGGTCGGCGCGCCACCGGCTCACCAACCCCGCGGCCTGGTTTCTGCCGAAGGAGGGAACGCGGTCGCCGGGCTCGGCAGCTCGCGCGCGCATGCGCCGCACTTCCTTGCGATTGATGCCCGTGACCAGCGAGATGCGGCTGTCGGTCTGCCGGCGCCCGGCGATGGCGAAGTCCGCCTCCGCGACCTCGACCACCAGCTCGCGCAAGCGCGCTTCGAGCATGCCGAACGGCACTCCGGAGGCCAGCAGGCGGCGGACGATCGGGCGCAGCGTCTCGACCGCGCCTCGCAACAAGCCCTCTTCGTTCTCGCGGGACACGCGGCGACCCTAGCGCAGCGCCGGGCGCAGCGCTAGAAGGTCTACTGGGAATTTTTCCCATGTTTCTCTTGACAGCGCCGCGTGCCCCAATCTAAGGTCGGTCGTACGGCGCGGAACGAACGGCGAACCAAAAAACACTCGCGTCCGATGGGAGGCCACGATGAAGCCACGAATGGGATGGACGGCAGCGCTCGGCGTAGGCGCAGCGCTCGTATGGACGCTCGGCTGCGGCGGTGGCGGCGGCAGCGGGGCTGGCGGCTCGGGTGGGCAGATCAACGGTGCGCTTTCGCACAGCGGCGCGGTGCGGGTGGCGCGTGCGGGGCGAATGCCCACGTGGCTTGCCCGGGCCGCGGCGTGGATCGGCGCCGGCAACGCGCTCGCCGACGGCGCCACCGCGTGCGGCAATCCGACCGTGCCGGCCGACGGAGTCACGGTCACGCTGCTGGACTCGAGCGGCAACGTCGTGCAAACGACGACCACGGATGCCAACGGTGAATTCACCTTCACCGGTCTCGCGCCGGGCGATTACGTCGTTCAGGTGACGCTGCCGACCGGGTCGCTCTCCACTCCGGCGACCGTCCAGGCAGGACAGACGACGACGCTGACCGGCGAGCTCGACGTGGACTGCAACGACGTCAACAACAACGGCAACACGGCCGAAGTCGAGCTCAAGGTGAAGCAGACCACGCCGGACGGATCGGAGATCGAGTCGGACTCTACCGAAGTTGACGATGAGAACGACAATGGCGATCTAAACGACGACGACGATCAGTCCTCGGGCCAGACCGGGACCCAGGGCGCCGGCGGCGAGGACAATAGCGCTTCTTCGTCCAGCGGTTCCGGTTCCTCGGAGGACAGCGGCTCCTCGGAGAGCGGCAAGTAGAGGCGCCGTCCTCCCGAGCGGATCTGCGCGGCGCCGAGCCGCGCAGATCCGCTCCACCCCACCCCGCCTTACCCGGCCGATCGGGTGCGTGGACCTTTTCCGACGGAGCCCTTTCCAGGGCCCAGGGGCGGCCGTCGCTGTGCAAAGATGTTCGCGCCGCGACTGTCCCTGCTTGACGTCTCGACGGGATCCTTCGAAATCCGGTTGATCACGCGCCCCGGGAGATCGAGGTCGGACGCCACGGCGAGTTGCGCCGCTACCATGCGGTGCCGCTCGCGAACCCCGACGGCCACCAGCTCATCCGCCGGCTGCTCGCCGAGAAGTACGGCTTCGCCGACTGCTGGATCGGCCTGATCGCCGACACCTCGCGTTCGGCCGCCATCCGCCTGGAGCCGCGCTGAACGGCGCCGCTTTGTGCGCCCCGTCAAAGCGGGCAGAGATGGGGAAGCGCCGGCCTCCGAGATCGACCGTCATGTAGCGTTCCGGCCCTTGTTGCCGCTATCCCACCGGATAGAGCCCGCGCGACTGCGCCAGCAGCCGCACCAGACCGTACAGCGCGTCGATGCTGGGCGTCGGCTGCCCCAGGTGCCGGCCGATCTCGCGCACCGCGCCGATGAGCGCGTCGATCTCCAGCGGCCGCCCGGCCTCCAGGTCCTGCAGCATCGAGGTCTTGAACGCGCCGAGCTTCCTCGTCACCTCGTGGCGCTCGTCGGGCGTCTGCCCGATCGCGCAGCCGAACTGCACGCCGATCGTCTGCGCCTCGCGCATCACCGCGCTGCAGAAGCCGCGCACCAGCGCATCGTCGAGGATGCGGTCGCAGGTGGCGCCTGTGAGCGCCGATACCGGGTTCATGGTCATGTTGCCCCACAGCTTGAACCAGATGTCGCGCTGGATGTGCTCCGACACCGTGACCGCGAAGCCGGCCCGGGAGAGCAGGGATTCGAGCGTTGCGATCCGCCCGCTGCGGCCGCACGCGGGCTCGCCGATGACCAGCCCGTTGCCCATCACATGCCGTACCGTGCCCGGCTGCGGCGCGGTGCTGCTCACATGCACCACGCAGCCGATCGCGTGCGCGGTGGGAATCGCCGCGCGCAGGACGCCGCCCCGATCGACCGACGAAAGTCGCAGCCCCGCGCACGGCCCGGTGGAGACGCCGTCGAAGAACCACCAGGGCACGCCGTTCATCGCCACCAGCGCCATCGTCTTCGGCCCGAGCAGCGGCGTCACCTGCGGGGCCACGCCGACGAGCGCCGGGCCCTTCACGGCGATGACGACGAGATCCTGTTCGCCAAGGACGCGGGCGCTGTCTTCCGCGCGCAAAGGCACTCCGCGCACGTCGCCGGGCGCGGTGGCGCTTTCGATACGCAGCCCGTCGCGCCGCAGCGCCGCGAGCGTCGCCCCGCGCGCGAGGGCGCTCAGCTCGACCTCACCCTTCGGGATGCGGCTGCCGATCCAGCCGGCGAACAGTCCGCCGATCGCGCCAGCGCCGACGATGCACACTTTCATTTCCAGGTTCGCTTCCCACCGGCGCTCGCCAGAATGCGCTTGCCCTCATCCAGGTGCACGCTGCACTCGGGCGGCAGCTGAGCGTAGGAGATCCCGGCGAAGAGTACGAGGGCAAGGAGTGCGAATTGAATCCGTTTGGTCCGGCGCGCCCTGGCACAAGGGTGGACGACCGAGCCCGATGCCGCCGAGATACTTGCGCAGCACCGATTCCTCGGGCAGCAGTGTCTTTCTGCATTCGCGGGTCGTCAAATTGACTCGCAACAAGACGCCAGCGAAACCCTTCACGTTGTGCATAGGGGACACCTCGATCCTTGAAGAATATCATTTTGTGACACAGCCAAATGACCCAGGTGAAGCCGGGAGCTTATTGTTTTTCCCCCGCGAGGCGACCCCAGCCGGTCGGGATTCAATCCGCCCAGCGACCCGGCCAGCTTAACGAGGCGGATACGGCTTCGGGGCCGACGTCACTCGCCCACCTTGGCTCTCATCTCGGTGTCCATCCTTCTGGGAAGCTTGACGACGTTTCCCCGGGCACCCGTAGGAGAGGAGCAGGCGCACTCCACCCGAGGAGAGCGCGCTCACCCGCCTTTTCGTCCGCGCCGCGAAGAACTGCCCGAACGCGACGGCGAGGTCGGCGATGTCCTCCTGCCGCTCGACCAGCGCCGGGATCACCAAGGAGAAGACGGCCAGGCGGTGGTAGAGGTCTTCGCGAAACCGGCCTCCCCGCACGAGGTCGGCCACGTCTGGCGACGGCTCCGTCATTTACGGGCTCGGCTCCGAATGAGAGAACTTGGAGAGCGAATCGGTCTCGACGGTACCAGAGCCGGCCCGATGCATGGCGATCTTCGCCTGCGCGTCCTGCAGCAGCGACTTCAGTTTGGGATCCGTTTCGGTCTCGCTGAACTTCTGTAAGTCGTCGCGCACCGTTTCATCTCCGATCTCGCCGATCACACGGATCGCCGTAGCTCGAACCTCGGGATCGGCTTCGCCCTGCGCGAAAGCGAGGACGCGCCGTGCGGACGCCGGATCCCTGATCCTGCCGAGCGCCACGAGAATGTGTTGGCGCAGCGCTGCGTTCGTGCTCGCCAAGAAGAGCTTCTCGGACAAGACGTCGCAAGCCTCTTTCGCGGCGAGCTTGCCAAGGGAGTCGACCGCGGAGGTCGCAACCGCTGCATCCGGATTGTCTACCGCGCGGATAAGGTACTGATTGGCCCTCGGATTTCCGGACCCCGCCAGTAACTTGACCGCCTCGAGCCTCCGATCGGGGTCTGGGTCTTCCAAGTGACGCGCCCACTCCTCGATCGTCTGTCCCATGGTGCCTTTCTGGTACCGCGCGGACACGTCCGTCGGATCTTTGGCCGAGCCCGGAGATTGATTCGGAAGCTGACTAGAGCTCGAAAGCTGCGCGCGCCCCGGGGACTCTGCGAGTAGCCAGAGTGCGAGCGTGGCCAGAACGACGGTCTTCATTTTTCACCTCCTAGCGGCGGGGGCGCGTGGCCGACACCGATCTCGGCAGCCTTGCGGCACCGCTCGATCGCCTGCGCATTGTCTTGAGTGACGCCCTTACGCGTGAGGTACATGAGCCCAGAGCATGCGCCGCGTTTCCGTCCCCCTATTGTGCTGCAGAGAGAAACTCTTGGGAAGCGGCGGCATCGTCGCCGCGCTGATAGTCCTCGACACCCTGCTCATAGCCCGCGTGCCCCGTTTGCGGCCAGAAGGCAATCATCAGGAGTGCGCCCGCAGCCAACCACGCTGTTTTCGCCATGAAACCCTCCGTAACGATCAACCCGGTCCGGCGGCTTCTGTCGCCTTCACACGCAGGCCGCGGTGGCAGAGACAGATGAGCACCGGCAACAGCAGCCGAGCCAGGACCATGATCGACAGCGCGTCTAGACCAGCCCCTGCGCGATCATCGCGCGCGCCACCTTCATGAAGCCGGCGATGTTGGCGCCGTTGACCAGGTTCCCCGGGGCGCCGAACTCATCCGCAGCGGCATGGCAGGTCTCGTGAACCCGCTTCATGATGCCCTGCAGCTTTGCGTCGGTCGTCTCGAAGTCCCACGCGTCGCGGCTCGCATTCTGCTGCATCTCGAGCGCCGACGTCGCCACGCCGCCGCAGTTGGCCGCCTTCCCCGGGCCATAGAGAATACCGGCGGAGAGGAAGACCTGCACGCCTTCCGGGGTCGTCGGCATGTTGGCCCCTTCCCCCACGGCGATGCAGCCATTCTCGACCAGCGTCTTCGCGTCGCGGCCCGTAAGCTCGTTCTCTGTCGCCGACGGAAAGGCGACCTGACAGGGAATGTCCCAGATGTTTCCGTTCGGCGTGTAGCGCGCGCGCTTGTGGAACTCGCAGTAATCGGCAATGCGCCGCCGCTCGACCTCCTTCAGCTGCTTCACGACGTCGAGGTCGATGCCGTTCGCATGATACAGGAGACCATTAGAATCACTCATGGCGACCACCTTGCCGCCCATCTGGGTGACCTTCTCGTGGGTGTAAATCGCGACGTTCCCGGACCCGGAGATCACGACCCGTTTGCCGTCGAAACTCTCATTGCGCGTCTTCAGCATCTCGTCGACGAAATAGACGCACCCGTAGCCCGTGGCTTCTGTGCGCACCTGACTCCCGCCGTAGGCGAGACCCTTGCCCGTGATCACGCCGGCCTCGAACCGGTTCGTCAGCCGCTTGTATTGCCCGAACAGGTAGCCGACCTCGCGCCCACCAACACCAATGTCGCCGGCGGGCACGTCGGTGTGCTCGCCGATGACCCGCCACAGTTCGGTCATGAAGCTCTGGCAAAAGTGCATCACCTCGTTGTCGGACTTCCCCTTGGGATCGAAGTCCGAGCCGCCTTTCGCCCCGCCGATCGGCATGCCGGTGAGCGAGTTCTTGAAGATCTGCTCGAAGCCGAGGAACTTGATGATGCCGAGGTACACCGACGGGTGAAACCGCAGCCCGCCCTTATAGGGGCCGAGTGCGCTGTTGAACTGGACCCGGAAGCCGCGATTGATGTGCACCTCGCCCCTGTCGTCCTGCCACGGGACGCGAAAGATGAGTTGTCGCTCCGGCTCGCAAATGCGCCGGATGATGTTGTGCTGCCCGAACTCCGGGTGCTTCACCAGCACGGGACCCAGCGATTCCAGGACTTCCTTGACGGCCTGGTGAAATTCGATCTCCCCCGGGTTTCGTGCGACTACCTCCTGGTACATTTCTTCCACCGTCTCGCTCAGTGCCATGGTGCTCACTCTCCTCTTTCGAAAATACCGCCTACCAGACCCACACACCCACCTAGCCTCGCTCCGCAATTTCTTCCGTGACCTGAACGCGGCGCGCTCGCGCCTGGCTTGTCCGCCACGAGCTTCTTTCTCGAAGCCTTCCATGCCCCAAAAGACGGCATCGCGCTAGACCTGGCGCTCGTGACGCGGCCTCCGCCAGGCGCGAGCCCGCCGCGTTTCGCCCCGCCGGATGACTTCGCTTCGGCGCTAACCGTCGATCTCGGACG
>Ga0315275_10006013_pt1 | contig 11561 bp, 10 predicted proteins | sample YL17G03_0_MG_FD_205557 | JGI IMG/M metagenome (GOLD analysis project Ga0315275, IMG submission 205557) | Sediment microbial communities from Yellowstone Lake, YNP, Wyoming, USA - YL17G03_0 | ecosystem: Environmental > Aquatic > Freshwater > Lake > Sediment | place: USA: Wyoming | collected... | reverse complement strand
TTTACATGCAATTCAAGTCAGATACTTATTATTTTTATTTCATCATGGCTCTCTTTTATGTCGCCATTTTCTATATGAACTGGTTTCGAAAATCGAAATTGGGTTATCAACTCCGGATGATTAAAGATGATGAAGAGGCGGCTGAAAGCCTTGGTATTGATGCTCGGTGGTGCAAGATCAAGGCTTACTCCATTGCCTCAGCTTTTGTGGCGGTGGGGGGTGGATTCCTGGCTGTTTACAATCTTTATATCGATCCCTATTCGGTGATGGATTTAGACCTTTCCATCAAGATTGCTTTGATGTCGATGTTGGGAGGAGCGGGGTCCATGTGGGGACCCATCATCGGCTCAGCTTTTTTAGTCCCCCTTGACCGCTTTCTCGGAAGTTGGCTGGGTGCTCAGAAAGGTCTGATCGGAGTTGACTTTATGATTTACGCTGCACTAATCATGATTGTCTCTGCCTATCAACCTCGAGGAATCTGGGGCATCATTGAACAGTTTCGAAAAAGGGGTGCATAGCGTGGCATTTCTTGAAGTGACCGATCTTGTCAAAGACTTTGGAGGTGTGGTGGCCAATAACCATATCTCCTTCCAAATCGATCAGGGTGAAATCATCGGTTTGATCGGTCCGAATGGCGCTGGTAAAACAACCCTGTTCAACTGCATCGTTGGTTATCATAAGCCCGATTCCGGGAAGGTGGTCTTCAAAGGGAAGGAGATCACAGGATTCAAACCCTTTATGACCAATCAGGAAGGGATTGGACGAACCTTTCAGATCATGAAGGTCACCACTGGAATGACTGTCCTTGAAAATGTGATGGTCGGCGCCTTTTGCAGGGCCGATGATCGCCACCTTGCAAAAGTGGAGGCTGCTGCCATTCTTGGCTTCCTGGGATTGGATAGTGTGAAATCCTATCATCTTAATGAATTGCCTATCGCAGCACAGAAGAAGATAGGTCTGGCAAGGGCCATAGCCACTCAACCCAAACTCCTGATGCTGGATGAAGTGGCCTCCGGCCTCAACCCTAAAGAAACTGAAGAGATGGTGGATCTGTTGAAAAAGATCCATCAAGAGAAGAAGATTACCCTCTTTCTCATCGAGCATGTCATGGAGGTGGTCATGCCTATCTCCCAACGGGTCATCGTTCTCGATGGCGGCGAGAAAATTGCTGAAGGATTGCCGAAAGAGATTGTGAAGAATGAACGGGTGATCAAGGCTTATCTGGGGGAGAAGTATGCTAAAGGTCTCTGAGATTGAAGTTCGATACAGTGGCGTCCCTGTCATTCATAATGTCTCCCTTGAAGTGAACCAGGGAGAACTGGTCTCTGTGGTCGGTGCAAACGGTGCAGGGAAATCAACTCTTCTCAAGACCATCGCTGGCGCTCTCCATCCTTCTCAGGGATCGATCCAGTTTGAGAGTCAGGAGATCTCTCGCTTTGCCACGGCCAATATTGTTCGGATGGGAATCACCTACGTCCCGGAGGCGCGTTTAATCTTTGGACCCCTCACGGTTGAAGAAAATCTGGAATTAGGAGCCTACATTCTCGATGATGCTGAGGAGGTGAAAAAGAATCTGGAGTATGTTTATCTCCTCTTCCCCCGTCTGGCTGAGCGACGTCTTCAGCAAGGTGGGACCCTCAGCGGTGGAGAACAGCAGATGCTGGCCATTGGAAGGGGATTGATGTCCAATCCTAAGCTTCTCATGCTCGATGAGCCTTCCTTAGGTCTGATGCCAAAACTGGTGGACGAAATGCTGGAAGCAGTGGCCAAATTGAAAGAGTCAGGGAAAACCATCCTCCTCGTCGAACAAAATGTTCGAGAATCCCTCGAATTATCCGACCGCGGCTATGTCCTTCAAACCGGACGGACGATCCACCAGGGAACCGGAAAAGAACTCCTCAACGCCGAAATCATCAAAAAAGCCTTCCTGGGGTTATAATTGCTCAAGGCACCCGCAGCAAAAACCTAATTAAATTTATTTTTGATAGATAGAGATGTAATTCGAGGAGACAGAGGCCAATTCTATTGAATGATTAAAAAATACAGAGTCGAGTAGCCCAGGGGAATTTCACCCCCAGGCCCTCACAGATCCGGACGTGACAGTCTCCCGTCATCCGGCTCTTATCATCCCGTCGCCTTCTTCAGCGAACCTTGCCTTATCGCCCGGTTCCTCCCATCACTGGTTGACCAAGCATTAAGGCCAGATGATCCAACCCCTTCGCTCCATCCCCATTACAGAGACTTCAACACTAATACGAGTTGGTCCGTCCCCGTGCTCCGCATCGGTACTCTCGCTCTCGTGGGTCCTCCACTTGAGCTTCTCCCTTACCATCGGAACGACAGGTTCCCGCGTTCCACACAAGAGCCTGATTCAGGTTCACGCCACCTTTATGCCGGATGCCGCCCAGGCGGTAAACAGGTTTCCCCTGGACTCATCCTGGAGTAGTGTACGCCTCCAGTTTCGACATCGTCTATTTGTTTTCGACACCTCATCGGTGGTTCGCTTGCGCTCGTCTCTCTGAACCTTACCTGATCCCGTCCTGCGGGACCTTTTCCTTCAACGCTCACCACAAGGGCTCTTTACCCATGCAGCTTGAGGCGGTTTGAAGCCTGCTCCTGCAAGCCGGCTCCGAGGGGCCTACCCTCATCTCTTGTGCAGCCTCGTGGCGCACGTACACCTACTAATCATTGCTCAACGATAACATCTTGGGCTGAGGATTACTGGTAGCACGTACCCGAGGTAAATATATAAGAATCAGATTGTGGCTTTTTGAAGTTTCGGAAACAGATGATTAACGTCAGAGGATTTTGGGGATGCTGAAGACAAAATGACGATAGGGAACCTTTTTTAAGACCTCCCCACACACCCATTCGCCAAACTCGACCAATCGCTTTTGGTGACAGGAGAGGCAGAAGTGACGACGCTTGCAAGAAAAGGCCAGAAGATATTCATAACCGCACTCCCCACATCGGACCCGGGCGAAACCGTTACGTAGAACCCCACAGTCCGGATAGCGGTAGATGACGGACCGCAGATAGGGACGATAAAACACATAGGCCCGCTCAAAACGTTCCTCATAGACCCGTTCAAAGGTTTCGAAATGATCCTCGACACAATGGTAACATTAGTTATTGGATAAGTTATTCTTTGGAAAAAACTCTGTAATTCAGACACTGGACTTCAGACTTCAGACCTCAGATTTTTTCATATAGGAAATTAACCCGATTTTTCGATATTGATGTAATCAGAGGTTTCTGAACTTTTATAGAAATTTCCTTTCCGTCGTGGGGGACGGGAGTTAACGCTGCCGAGGTTATGATTTGCCACGAATAGGCCCAAGCGCAATCGATCTGGGATCTGGAGTTTTTGGAAGATAGCGGTCAGGTGAGCTTTTACGGTTCTTTCGGAAATATTGAGCCGGCGTGCAATCTCCTTATTGTGCGCCCCGTCACCCACCAATAGGGCAACCTGATGCTCGCGCCGTGTCAGATAATCAAGACAAACCTTTGACAGGTTAGGAGGATCTTTCTGACGGTTTACGGTATGGGAAGTAAGCTCTGATAAAAGGTGGGATATCGTCTTTCGACCTACCCACACTTCTCCTTTTTGGATCAATTCGACGGCTTTCTTGAGAAAAAATGGATTGATATCTTTATGACAGTATCCTTTGACTCCTGCCTTGAATGCGCTAACGGCTTCTTTTCCATTATACACACTGGTAAGAAAAATGATCTTGATTGAGAGACTTAAGCTACGAAGTTCAAGTATACGATCCATGCCATGAGGCTGGAGAAAAGCAATATCAAGGAGAAGAATTGGAGGAGGAGTGGTGGTTTGTCATGCTCAACTTTAATTTCTCCCAATTGGAAGCTTCCCGAAGGGGAAAAAAGTCCTGAAGGCTACAACTCCACCATTTGCGCACTTTAGCGATACCACTGGCAATGATTACTATTGGTTGGTCCATTTTAATTACAATGGCCTTGATCCCTCGTGTCCTTGTAGCTCGAGACGCGTCGATATGTAAAATGCGAGCGTGGGGATATTTGCTCCTAAATACCTTCCCATAAAGCAATTCAGGGAAACGGATATCATCCGCATAAACAGCTTATCCTGTAACTTTTCCAAGGACATCTACCCTGATGATGCCCTTGACCGACGATCCTTTGTTCCATAGAGCTTCTTTGGATCCTCCTTGCAGAGTATTAACCCCAGCTCTTTTTCATTTTTGCCAGAATCGGAACTATTAAAAGAAGTATTGCACAGACCATGGCCACCAAAGATATTGGACGTTCAAAGAATATCAACAGACTTCCCATCGAAAGGATCAGCGATCTTTTTAATGCGGGCTCTAACATTGGTCCGATCACCATTGCGAGTACCAATGGAGCGGCATCAAACTTAAACTTATTCATAAAATACCCTATGAGCCCGAAAGAAATCATGATCAACACATCCACAACACTATTGGATAGACTGTACGCGCCAATGATGCAGAACAATAGGATTAAAGGAAACAGGATAGAATAAGGAACTTTCAAAAGCCTGACCCACAAGGGAATCAGAGGTAGATTCAGAACGAGAAGCATAACATTGCCTATGTACATACTGGTTACCGTACCCCAGAAAAGATCTGGGTGGTCTACTACCAAAGTAGGACCAATTTTCACCCCATGGATCAATAATGCGCCAATCATCACGGCCATCACTGGATTGGCTGGGATGCCGAGGGAAAGCAAGGGGATGAAAGAACTTTGTGCTGATGCGTTGTTCGCCGACTCTGGGCCCGCCACCCCTTCTATGGCTCCTCGACCAAATTCTTGCGGGTTTTTGGAGAATTTCTTCTCTATCGCATAGGAAGAAAAAGTGGCAAGCACCGCGCCCCCCCCAGGCAAGATACCGCAGAAAAAACCTACAAGGGTCCCTCGTATAATGGACCCAATTGAACGCCCCCAATCCACCAGGGAAGGAAAAAGATTTTTAATCTTTCTCTCATACACGCTCTGCTTCATAGCGCTTTCTGCATTGAGAAGAATCTCAGAGACTCCAAACACCCCCATCACCACAGGAGCAATACCAATCCCATCAAAAAGCTGGGGAATGTCCATGGTGAACCGAGTAATCCCTGTAAAACCGTCCGTTCCAATGCTTCCAAGAAATATCCCCAAAGCAGCTATCAACAAGGCCTTCCAGAGGGGGCCTGAACTGAGAAAGGTTAGAAGGACCAGTCCTAGAATCATTAACGAAAAGTATTCAGGGGGCCCAAACTTCAATGCAAAATTGGCCATGGGAGGAGCGATGAGCATTAACCCAAAAATTGATACCGTGCCAGCTATAAAAGATCCAAAGGCAGCAATACCTAAAGCCGGCCCTGCCCGCCCTTGTTTAGCCATCTGATAACCATCAAGACAGGTGACAGCAGTGGTCGCTTCTCCCGGAACATTGACTAAGATAGAAGTGGTGGACCCTCCGTATTGCGCACCATAGTAAATTCCTGCTAACATGATGATGGCAGAAGTAGGTGAGAGCTTAAAAGTTACTGGAAGAAGAAGAGAAATGGTTGCTGAAGGGCCAATGCCTGGAAGGACTCCTATTAGAGTACCAATTAGACACCCAATGAAGCATAGAAATAGATTATTCCATTGCAAGGCAGTCTGAAATCCAAAGATGACTTGGTCGAACAATCCCATATCAATAAACGAGATATCTCAGGATCCCCATTGGGAGTTGAGTCTTCAGCCATACATGAAAAATCAAGTATGCCACGATCGCTGTGACCAACGATCCTGAGAATACCACCTTCCAATTATGTGCCCCGATGATTTTGAGCAGAACGAACATGAACAAAAAGGTACATATCAGGAATCCCAAAAACTCTATTAGGAAAGCATATGCCACCATCGATAGAAGAATGACCAAGGCCTTATACCAAAAAGGACCTAGGAAGTATTCTCCTTCGCTTTCCTTTTTCTTTTTCCAATTAGCAAAAAATCCTATTGCGGCAAGAAAAGAAATTGCCACTCCCGCCCAGAGACCTATAAATCCTGGCCCAGGTTTTGAAATGGATCCAAATTGGTATCGGAGGGATGCTAAAGTAATTGCAATTCCCAATCCCAAAAAGAAAAGAGAGGCTCCTTGGTCTCTATTGTTTTTCAACAATGACACTATCTCTATTTACGAAGGCAGAGCTTCAAAGGTGAAGCAAATCTATTTTGGCCCTCTCTACCCTCCTTAAATTAGGTCCCTGCGATAAGCAGATCTCGCGATAAGCTTTCCGTTAAAACCTCACATCCCTTCTCTGTAACAATTACCATGTCTTCCGGCCAAAGCACACAGTCGATGACGTCTCTATCAAAGGCTCCCACCTCCACGCACAAAACCATATCTTTTTTCAAAATATAATCACTCCCCGGTTCCAGATAAGGTGGCTCATGATTCTGCAATCCTATCCCATGCCCAACGAATTTGATTACCCCCTTCACTCCTTCTTTATTAAGGGTTTCTTCTGCCACGCGGTGAATCTTGGACGCCTTAATGCCTGGTTTGATAGCACTGAGAGCAGCTTCCTGGCCTTTTACTACTTTGCTATAGTACCCTCTCAACTTGTCAGAGGGAGGACCCAATATAATATTTCTTTGGAAATCCGTGAAATAATGTTTGTGAATGGGGCCTCCGTCAAACCAAATCATATCTCCATTTTTTAATCGGGTATCTGTAAATGACATGATCCATGCGTCCCCCCTTTCCGGTCCGCTGATCAAGCTATGGGAACCAAAGGTGATGCTATGAAGTCCTTCCTCAATATAAGCTTTGCAGAGGTCTGCATGAAAATCCTTCTCCGTCATTCCTTCTTTTAGTTGGCTCACTGCTTTTTTGAAACCCTTGATGGCCTTATTTGTCAATTCCCTCCTTAATTGTTTCTCATATTCCGTCTTAATCATTCTCTGTTCCCAAATGGCCTCTGAGGCATCAACGATCTTCATCTTGGGCAAAGCTGCCTTGATCCTTTGATATTCCCCGAAACTCAAATCCGGCAACATCGTGCTCGATAGCTCCGTCCCCACCCGCTTGTTCTGTAACTTGAGCTCCTTCAACGTGTCCACAAACAAGGTGTGATGGTCCGGGGGATAGCCTAAATGTTCTGGACCGCCGAAAGGCCTAATATCTTCAACCCAAGTGGTAATACGAAAATTGTCATAGAGTATTTGTGGCGAAAGAATAACAGGTTTCCCTCCACAGGGAATGATCACGCTCCTGCGCCAACCTTCGTCGTTTGTATAGTTGACCTTTTCGAACCCTGTAAAATATCGAATATTGTGAAGATTAAACAAGATCCATGCATCGATCCCCCCCTTTTTCATCAACGCCTGCGTTTTCTTAATTCTCAATTGGTATTCTTCTTGTGGAAAATCAGGAAACATAACCTCTTTTTGAACTTCTCTCTTCCCTATCATCTTTCCTCCCCCTTTCTATTTTGTGAACGTTGATCACCTCAAACCGTATTTCGCCCATTTTTCTCTTAAAGTTCTCATCATCTCATCCGTGGGACCTGCTAAAGGTGGCATGTCGGCCCCCTCCTTCTTATATTCATCGATGGGAGCTGTCGCATCGATTCCGAATAGATCTGTCCTTCCTTTCTTAGACGGAACCTGAGAGGGGTCCATGGAGGTTCCTTTTCCATTTTCGAGAATCATGACATCTCGACTGGCTTGAAACCTTGTGGCAATAGCCCATTCGACCTGAAAAGGGTCCCAGGGGTCTATATCTTCATCTACGACGACACAAAACTTACAAAAAGTATTGGGTTGATTCAAAACGAGCGCCATGACTTCTCTTGCCTGGGCGGGATATGATTTCTTCATGGATACAACGGTATGGAATGCCGAGCATCCACCTGGAGTCACACAAACGTCTTTGACACCCGGAATTCCAACCTCTTTCAGAAATTGCAGGGTGTAGATGCTCCTGAGATAACTTCGGACGACTTTACTCTCATTGAAAAACTTTCCCTCATAGGTCCCTTGGAAAAATGGATTTCTTCGGTGAGTGATTTTATTGACACGAATACATTGACTATTTTTCTGAGCAGGACCCATGTAGCCTGCAAACTCTCCAAAAGGTCCTTCTTCTGGATAGAGATGATCCGTTGGAATCTCTCCCTCAATAATGATCTCTGCATGAGCCGGGACCCATAGGTCAGCTGTTTCCGCCTGAACGACTTCATACGGTCTGGCCATGAGTGCCCCTGCCACTTCATATTCACTTAAAGAACGGGGAATGCGAGAGGCAGATAAAATCGTCAAATACGGATCCAATCCTATCGCAATTGCCACAGGCATCGGTTTTCCCTTTTTCCTCCACTCTTCCCAGTGCAGAGCAATATGTCTTTGAGAAGTAGCGAAAAAAATCCCGAGGAGATCCTTATCGAGAATTTGGTTTCGATACATCCCGCAATTCATGCAATGCGTTTCAGGGCCCCTCGTGATCACCGAATGAAAAGTCCCTAACTCTGGCCCAGCATCCAAAGGATGCCATTTAGGAACAGGGAAGGGGTCTTTATAAAGGTTAATCTCGTCTAATTTGACTTCTTTACAGGGTGCGTTATTTACAGTTTTCGGCTGAATGGGATGGGACAAAACAGAAAACCATTTTTCATATATGGCTGGGAGAGAAGGAGGAACACCCAGGGCAAGGGAGAATCTTTGCACGGTCCCTAAAACCCCTACAACCAGGGGCGTATGATAGGGATCTACTTTTTTAAAAACCAGGGCTGGGCCTCTTGCCCTAAAATTTTCAGAACATATGGCCCCAATCTCCCATTCCTTGTCAACAGGAATTTCAATTTCATGGGCTTCTCCCATCCCTTTCAAAGCCGATAAAAATTCCCTCAGATCATTAAATGCCATTAGAATGGCCTCCGTTTGGAGACTGAATGTAAAGGATCGTTTGGATAGATAGATCCCTCATAGATTCGATTTCATAGATCTTCTGTAATCCCTTCCTGGTCCACGGAAGAAGAGCGAAGCCCAGCCTCCTTGCATTATTTTATCACAGCGCCACTTCTCATTTTCGAAGACCAAGTTTTTGGATTGCTTTACCTTCTTCTTCAATCATTCTCCATTTCAAATATTCTTTCAACTCTTGAGGGCCCCGGTATATCGTGGCAACCCCAAATCTTTCTGCCGTCTTGATAAAAGTTGGGTCCTCCATACACTTTTTGAAGGTTTGATTTAATTTCGCTACAATCGGCTCCGGCAATCCCTTTGGACCAGCAATAGCCACTGGCCCTGGTGTTACAATGTTGTATCCAAGTTCAATAAGCGTGGGGACCTCAGGAAAAGAACTCACTCTTTTTTCCATGAAGACTGACAAAAGCCTAAACTTTCCTGACTCGAAAAAGCTTTTCCAACCTCCTGCGCCCCCCGCCGCTGCATCGACATGACCTCCAAGGAGAGCGATGCATGCTGGGGCGTCGCCATCATAAGGGATATGCAGCCATTTGATCCCAGCTTCCATCGCAAGCCTTTCCATGGGTATATGTCCTCCACCTCCTACCCCTGCAGAGGAGTAACGGATCTTATCGGGATTATTCTTAGCATAGTCTAAAAACTGTTTCATGGTCTTCCAAGGAGCGTTGGTAAGGGCTGCAAGACCAAATTCATACTCTCCAAATTGCATGATGTGGGTAAAATCTTCAATCGGATCATACGGAACTTTTTGAAAAAGGGATGCACGGACCCCTCCACTTGCCATCACTCCAAGTGTATATCCATCGGGTTTTTCTCCCTTCAAAATTGACAGAGATACGCTGGTAGCTCCCCCCGGTTTAAAAATGATGCTTATAGGTTGATTGAGCGTTTTACTCGCACAATCCGTCAATGCCCTAAGGGCTAAGTCAGTAGGCCCTCCTGGACTGAACCCCAATATCATCGTAATCGGCCGATTAGGATAAGTCTCTGCGGCATGCGTTGTGTGATTCTGTGAAGCCGAAGAAATGAGTACCAAAGCTACAATAACTTGAAGGCCTCTAAACCAATAAGCGCGTTTCATTTTAACTTCCTCCTTTTCGAAACCCTCCATCCCATTTGCCCTACACCGTAAGAACAGGACAGGAACCTGCCGTTCTCCCATTTAGAGGGATTATCCATGCCCCATTCAGTGAGACCCTTTCGTACGAACGGGGGTCCAGAAAAAAGCAAAATATGGCACTCGAGAAACAGGATGAGGCTTTATGATCATTTTTTGTAGAAGATACTGTTTTCCATTTCATTTGTCAAGAAATGGTACTCTCTCGAAAATCCTGTTGCTGTTATTATTAAAATCTTTACCTAATCCCAGTCTGTATTAAACTTACCAACGGAGATGAATTTAGAGACCTAAATATTTTTATCATATCCGGGGACAGGCACTTTTACAACATCTTCACAAGCAAGTCCACCAAACGCCAGCATGGATTGGGCAAGAATGATACCGGATTTCCTATCAAGATTAGGTACCCTCTTCCTCTTGATGTCTGCGACGGTATTTATGTCTTTGTGACCTTTGGTCGTGACCGGAGCAAGGTATGAAGGCCCTGTCCATGCCATTTGTATCGGTTGTGGACCCCATTCAAAATTTGCAAAATCCTGGATGCCACTTTGTAAATTGTATAGGGCATTACCAGCCGTTATAGCAAAGTGGGCATTTCCACTCCGCAGAAGATTTATCCTACCAATTTCAGAATCAACAGGTATCACCCTTGTTTTTACCCCTGTCTTCGCTCTAAACGTATCCCCCTGTGACGCTCATAGAGAATGGGAGGCTGAACCTATGGCCATGGTAGTTATACCCACCACACTAGTAATTTGGACTTATATACTTGCTTCTGCTGCGCCAGAGTGGGGTTAGTTACTTGAAACAATAATACTGCCATCAGGGATAAATAAAGCAAAATGTTTTTCATTTTCATTGTTAAACCTCCATTCCGTAATGATTTAAAACGTAAGTTTCAGAACATAGTAAAAAAGTCTAATGCATTAAATCACCCTTCTTGCAATTTTTCACCCCCTTCCTTAAATGAAATGCCTTCTCAAAATTAAAAGCATTTGGTTAATCGTCTCTGCCATTATTTACTCCACCTATTTCATTAATCCTGTTTCACCCACGCCGAAAAAAATATAAACACTAGCTACTTCACGGGTATAGATAATATGATTGTGTGTTATTCTTAGTTGAAAATGATAATGATAAGAACTTGCTTTAGCTTTAGGATGAGTCGAATATAGAATAAAGGGAGTAGCATGTCAAGAAAAAGTAGCACCGATGATTACCGATTCAAATCATGCATGTTTTACCAAAATGTCCGGTTGTGGATTTCAGGAAGTACTCCACAGTCCGAATTTCAGCGGTATCGGGATCACTGAAGTTGAACGTATCTTGCCACAACAGGACTTTAATTTTTTGAAGAGTTAATTATAGATTAGATAGTCAAATGATAACATTGAGGAAAATTCAGGTCCTCTTGGGTTAGGAGTTGAGTGGACCTCTTCGTTTACATCCGAAGATAATACGAACAGTGAAAAGA
>Ga0315275_10006012_pt1 | contig 11561 bp, 7 predicted proteins | sample YL17G03_0_MG_FD_205557 | JGI IMG/M metagenome (GOLD analysis project Ga0315275, IMG submission 205557) | Sediment microbial communities from Yellowstone Lake, YNP, Wyoming, USA - YL17G03_0 | ecosystem: Environmental > Aquatic > Freshwater > Lake > Sediment | place: USA: Wyoming | collected... | reverse complement strand
TGTCGAACAGCTCGTCCGCCAAGAAGGACGAGCTGTTCGACACGACCCACGAGGACAAGGCCAAGGAGGCCGAGATATTCAACGAGCGTGAGGTCTACACGGCCAGGCCGTTCATAGCTGGCGTCGAGGGGGGCCTCAAGGGCCTCGGCGAGTACCTGCTCGAGGCCGAGGTGGACAAGGACTACGACATCGAGATACCGCCCGAGAAGGCCTACGGCGAGAGGGACCTGAAGAAGATCCAGGTCTTCGCCAAGGCCAAGATCATGAAGCTGCCCGAGTTCAAGGAGGACAAGGAGTCCGGGGAGGTCCCCGAGCCCTATCCCGGCATGGAGGTCACCATGGACGGCAGGACCGGCGTGATAACCCTGGCCACGGCAGGCCGCATCCGGGTGGACTTCAACCACCGGCTGGCGGGCATGACGCTGAAGTACAAGTACAAGATAACGGGCGTGGCCAAGACCGCGGAGGAGAAGGTCAGGGCCATCATAGCCCTTTACTACATCCAGCAAGACGAGTTCAAGATCGCCGTGGACGGCGATGTGGCCAAGATAACCCTCGCGGACATTTGCAAGTACGACCCGACCTGGTACCAGGTCAAGATAAGGGTCGTGTCGGACCTGAGGGAGCATGCCAAGCTGGAGACCGTCCAGTTCATAGAAGAGTACGTCAGGAAGAAGGAGGCCGAGGCGGAGAAGAAGGAAGAGGCCCCCGAGAAGAAGGACGAATAGAGGGTTTCGACCAAAAATTACATGGCAGCGGTTTTCCTTGCTCTAATGTTGTTTTTAAGTAAAAAACGACCTACAAAAGATATTTATTGTAATAAGACCGTGGCTTTTTTCGCATGACCGACGTTTCCCTTACGCCCAAGGAGAGAAGGACGTTATACGGGCTCGTCCGGTACCCCGACCTCAACGACCGGGCGCTCTCCGAGGTCCTCGACGAGAAGATGTCGACGGTGACCTCCATCCGCCGACGGCTCCACGAGCGCGGCCACTTCATGAAGGTCCGCATCCCGCAGTTCCACAACCTGGGCTGCGAGATCATGACCGTGAGCCATGGGTCCTTCAGGCCGGTGGCCCCCTACGGCAACGACATCCTCATGAAGACCGAGGAGACCGTCCCGGCGACGTACTTCGGCATAAGCAACCCGTACCATTTCGTGATGCTCGGGGCCGCCTGCACCTATACACAGGCGAGGACGACCTATGACGAGTACTACAGGAACCAGCGGTTCGTCAAGGCCGTTGACGAGAACAACCTCACCTTCTCGTACCTGCCGTACCCATTGACCAACTTAATGAATTTCTTCGAGTTCGCACCCCTCCTCAACAGCCTGTTCGAAATGGGGGACAAGAACATCGGCAAGGCCACGGAGGCCAACGGGAGGAGGGCCACCATGGGCGGGGCCCGGGAGAAACTGGACCTGTCGATCACCGAAAGGAAGGTCCTGTACGGGCTCGTGAGGTTCCCGGAGCTCCCGGACAAGGCCCTGTCCGAGAAGATAAAGGTCTCGAGGCAGGTGGTCTCCAAGATGCGCCGGAAACTGGAGGCCGATGGCTACCTCAAGACCGCGGTCATCCCGGACCTGGCCCGCCTCGGCATGGGCATGATAATCTTCACGCACTACATGCTGAACCCCAAGACGGCGGGCTCGTTCAACGAGAAGAGCCTCATAGGCGGGAAGGATGGCCTGCCAAGCTTCTTTTTGTGCTCGCTGCCCTACGAGTTCTACAGCTTGTCGGCCTTCAGGTCCTATCAGGAGTTCGAGCGCATCTCCGAGAAGTACTTCAAGACCTATTCGGAGAGCAAGGCCCTCCTGAGGAGCCCGGTGATCCTGCCGTTCTCCGTCGAGGACCTCACCTACTTCAGGAACCACACCTACGCGAACATACTGAAAAACATGCTCGGGTTCTGAAGGGGCCCTATTACTTCACAGCCGTAATCCCGACTTTTACGTCCTGGCCGTCGATGGAAAAGGCCTCGACCCTGTCCCCCGTGGGCTCGGCCCCGAGCTCGAAGGATGTGGCCCGGGTCTCGCCCTTAAGGTAATCGACCCAGGGCGCCAGCGTGGACGCCATGGCCGGTGGGCACTGGACCTTGACGCGTATATTGTCCTCGACGTTCAGGCCCATATCCTTGCGGGCCTGCTGGACCCGGCGGTTCAGCTCGCGGGCCAGGCCTTCGGCCCTCAGGTCCTCGGTGATCGTTGTGTCCAGCACGATGGCGAAGCGCTCGGTCTCCATGACCTGGTAGGGGCCCGTCGCGCTCCTCTCGACCAGGACCTCGTCGCGGCCCAGCTCGACGGTCCCAAGGCCCTCGATCTCGAGGGAGACCTTGCCAAGCTCCAGCATGGCGGCGGCCTTCTCCGGCGGCAGGGCCTCCAGGGCCTTGGCCACGGCGCCGGCCTTGGCCTTGAAGCGCGGCCCTGTGGCCTTGAGGTTGGCCTTGACGGTAATCGCCTGGAAGGTCGAGAGCCGCTGCTCGAAGTGGACCTCCTTGATGTTCAGCTCCTCCTTCAGGATCTCCTCGAGGCCCTGGATGGTGAAGTCCCCCTTGGGGACCACGATGGCCCTCCGGAGGGGCTGCCGGGTCTTGATGCCCTTGTCGCCGGCCGTGGCCCGGAGCCTGCGGCCCGCCTCGGCCAGCGCGATGCAGTTGGCCATGGCGGCCTCGAGGCCCTCGTCGATGATATAGACATGGGCCTCGGGCCAGTCCGTCAGGTGGACGGAGGGCGGGAGGTCTTCGCCGGCGGTGACCTTCTGGTAGATCTCCTCCGTCAGGAAAGGCATCATGGGGGCGGAGAGCTTGCACACGGTCTCGAGGGCCTCGCGCAATGTGCTGTAGCCGGAGCGCTTGTCCGGTGTCATCTCCTCGCCCCAAAAGCGCTTCCTGCTCCGGCGGATGTACCAGTTCGAGAGGTCGTCGAGGACGAAGGCCTCGATGACGCGCGTAGCCCTGTGGAAGTTGAAGGCCTCGAGCTCCTCCGTCACGCTCTTGATGGCCCGGTTCAGGCGCGACAGCAGCCAGCGGTCGAGCATGCCGCGCTCCAGGGCCGGCAGGTGCTGGGACACGTAGTCGAACTTGTCCAATGAGGCATACTGTGCGTAGAACGCATAGCAATTCCAGAGGGTCCCCAGGAGCTTCTTGACGACCTCCACGACGCCGACCCTGTCGAACTTCTTGGGGGCCCACGGCGGGTTGACCGAGAGCATGTACCACCGGAGGGCGTCGGCCCCCTCCTTGTCGAAGATGCTCCATGGGTCCACGACGTTGCCTTTGGACTTGGACATCTTCTGGCCGTCCTTGTCAAGGACGTGGCCCGTGGACAGGCAGGTCCGGTAGCACAGGCTGTCCTGGGTCAATGTGGCGCAGGCCAATAGGCTATAGAACCAGCCCCGGGTCTGGTCGATGGCCTCGGATATGAAGTCCACGGGGAAGCTTTCGTTGAACACCTCTTTGTTCTCGAAGGGATAATGCCACTGGGCGAAAAAGGAGGCCCCGGAGTCGTACCAAACGTCTATGAGATAGGGCTCACGGACCATTTGGGAGCCGCATTTGTCGCATGGGAACTTTACAGTGTCGATGAAGGGCCGGTGCAAATCTGGGAGCTTGGTCTGGCCCCTTTCCTCGATGTCCTTCACGGAGCCGAGGCAGACCCTGTTGTCGCAGCCTTCCTTCGAGCAGGCCCAGATGGGCAGCGGGGTCCCCCAGTACCGCTCCCGGCTGAGGGCCCAGTCCTTGAGCTCCTCGAGGAAGTTGCCGAAGCGGCCGTTGGGCTTTCCGAGGTGCTCGGGGTACCATTTGACCTCGCTGTTGTGGCCTTTTACCCGGTCCCGGATGGTGGACATGGCGATGTACCAGGAATCGCGGGCGTAGTAGAGCAGGGGCGTCTCGCACCGCCAGCAGAAAGGATAGCTGTGCGAGTAGTCGAAGACGTCGTAGAGCAGGCCGCGCTGGCGCAGGTCCTCGATGATCTCCTTGTCGCAGTCCTTGACGAAGCGCCCGACCCATTTGTTGACGGACGCGTTGAACTTGCCGTCGGGGCCGACGGTGTGGTAGGCCGGCAATCCCAGCTCCATGCCAAGGTTGTAGTCGTCCTCGCCGTACATGACGGCTGTGTGGACCACGCCGGTGCCCGCGAACTTGCCGGCGCGGGACTTTTCGTCCCCCAGGGAGCCTGTTTCCTTGGCCAGTTCTCGTTCGTGGTCCTCCTTGTCCTCGGCCTCGGTGGTCACGAAGTCCGCCGTGGCCACGAAGAAGGCCTTGTGGCCCTGGAGGGCCTCGGGCGGCATGGAATCGAAGAGCGGTTCGTACTCCCAGCCCTCCATCTGCATGCCCATGAGGGAGTCCTCGAGTTCGAACTCGCCTTTGAGGGCCCCGGAGCTGTCGGGCCCCCTCTGCCGGGCGCATTCCTTGGCCAGCCAGTAGTGCTCGACCCGGCCGTCGGGCGTCCTTTGCTTGACCTTGACGTACTCGATGTTGGGCCCCACGGCCAGGGCCACGTTCCCCGGCAGCGTCCAGGGCGTGGTGGTCCAGGCCAGGATGTACTCGTCGTCGTGGCCCTTGCGCTTGAGCTTCACCGTCAGCGATGATTCGGTGACGTCAGCGTAGCCCAATGCCACCTCGTGGCTTGACAGGGGCGTGCCGCAGCGCGGGCAGTAGGGGGTTATACGATAGCCTTTATAGAGCAGGCCCGCATCCCAGGCCTTCTTCAACGACCACCAGACGCTCTCGATGTAATCGTTCTTGAGCGTGATGTATGGGTCGTCGAGGTCGACCCAGTAGGCCATGCGCTCGGTCATGCGCCGCCATTCCTTCTCGTAGGCGAACACGGACTCCTTGCACTTTTGGTTGAAGGGCGCGATGCCGTAGGCCTCGATCTCCTTTTTAGAGCTTATGCCGAGCTGCTTCTCGACGCCGAGCTCGACGGGCAGGCCGTGGGTGTCCCAGCCGCCCTTGCGCTTGACGATGAAGCCACGCATGGTCTTGTAGCGGCAGACCATGTCCTTCATGGTCCTGGCCAGGACGTGGTGGATGCCAGGCATGCCGTTGGCCGTGGGCGGGCCCTCGAGGAAGATGAACGGGTCGCTGTCCTGGCGGTTCTCGATGGATTTTTGGAAGGTCTTGTTGTCCTGCCAGTAGGCCAGCACCCTGGCTTCGATATCCTGTATGTCGTGGCTCTTCGCCGGCGGCGCGACCATTCGGTGACAACTCCTTGGGCATCAAGACTGCCCGGTGGAACGGAACATTCCAAGGAATATTGCGACGTTATATGTGGGTTTCGGTCAACGGGACCTGAATTTGCGGTACACCACATCGGCCACGATGCATATCGTGGCGACGACGGCGGCAATGATGAAGCAGGTGTTGTCGACGGACGTTCGGACCTTCTTCGGCGGTGGAATGGCCGGCTTGACGACCATTGTGATGTTGTCGTAGGCCGTGACATGGCCGTCGGAGGCCGCGAGCGAGACATTGTGCGTGCCGGCGTCCAGCGATGCGTTGAAGGCCAGCTGGGCGCTCATGGTGGCTCCGTCCACGGTCCAGGACACGACGACGGGGTCCCCGTCCTGGTCCGAGGCGCTGCCCCGGAACTGGATGGACCGGCCCGCGTACAGGATTGCGCCAGCGGCCGGTTGGAGTATCTTGGGCTTGGGGGGATGGTTCGTCGGATGAGAGGTCACGTTGAACCTCTGGAAGACCGGCGGGTTGACGCCGTCTGTGAGGTTCAGGACCACGGCGAACTGGCCAAGCTGGGTGGCGTTCGGGGCCCATGTGAGGTTCCAGCCGTTGAGCTTCATGCCCGCTGGCCCCAAATCGAGCTTCAGTGTGAGATAATCACCGTCCGGGTCATGGGCCGTGACGAGGTATCGGAAGGTCCCACCAATATAGACGTTGGTGTCGCCGGGGAGGCTCGTGAACGATGGCGGGGTGTTCATGTAGCTGATGTTGAAGGACACCGAAATGTTGTTCGAGCATTGCATCGAGACGTCGCAGGCGAAGAACCAGATGGTGTAGTTGCCGGGTATCTTTGCCCTGAAGGTGATGACCCCGGAGTTCGGATCCAGGCTCAGGGTCACGCCTGCCGGGACCGCCGTCAGGCTCTTGAATGTGATGGCGTTCGGCGGATCGTCCACGTCAGAGGCTTGCAGCTGGCCCGTTATGGTCTGGTTCACGATGCCCTTGAACGGCCCCAGGGGCTGCAGCACGGGCGGGTCGTTGACGGGCAGGACGGTGACATTGAAGGTGTTGCTCTCGACCCAGAGGCTCTCGTTGTCCGTGGCACGGATGCGGAAGCGCCGCGTGCCGAACCAGTCCTTCGTTGGGGTGAAGACGTCCATCTTCGTCCCGTTGATGACCCCGTGGACCTTGGAGGCCTCCTCCTCGTAGGAGATGGTGTACGTGAGCGGTCCCTCGTCGGTGAAATGTCCCGAGATGTTCACGAGGCCGTAGTTCGTCGAGTCCTCTTGGATGTAATAGTTCTGGAATGGGACTGCCAGGACCGGGGGCTGGTTGAGGTTCAGCTGCAGGATGACGGTGACGTTCCCGCTCATGGTTAGGGGCACAGAAGTGGAGTTCGAACTCGTCCCCTTAGAGACATTGAGGGTATAAGGCGAGGCGGAATGGGTGACAGTAATCCCGCTACTCCACTCGCGGAGGGACTCGTTCAGGGCCAGCCAGTTGACCTCGCCCTTAGCGTCTGTGGTCCTGTTGACCGCGGATCCGAAGAGGAGCGGTGTCAGGTTCACACCGGCGCCTGGAATCGGGTTGCCATGCTGGTCGATGACCTTGACACCGAGATACCACATCTCCAGAAGGCTAGCGGTGGAGCCCCAGGCAACCGTGATGAGGCGCGGGGTCATGGTGTGGTTGAGGGTGACGACATCGGAACCGTCGATGACCAGGTTGTGGGTCAGGGGGTCGCTGGCCGAGCCGTTCTCTATGTAGACGTGGGAACTGTTCGTGGCATAGATGTTCACGGTACCGCTTTTGACCGTAGGATGATAGAGTCCGGCATAGGAGTGGTCGACCCAAACGTTGGCCTGGTTGCCGTTGTTCTCTATGAGGGGCCAGCTGGAGATGAGGCCCGAGCTCTTCTCCACGAAGACGCCGTATTCATCGTTGTGGCTGATGTGGTCGCTGGTCGATGTGACGTTCCCCCCGTTGGTGATAAGGAGGCCAGTGTTGTAGCTACCGTGGATCCAGTTGGCGTGCATGATGGGCCGGGCGGAGTTGACGTGGACCCCCCGGACATCGTTGCTGTTGATGTCGTTGTTGGTCAGGGTCGGTGTCGAGCCGCTGTTGATCTCGATGCCGTCGCAGCTGTCGCACATGGAGTTGCCGTTGTTGTTCACGTCGTTGCGGTCCAGGACGGAGACATCCCCGTTCACGAGGAGGATGCCGTTCCTTGCGTTGTTCATGACCGTGTTGTTCTTGAAGTTCGTGTGAGAGGCGTTCCCCACGAAGCCGTTGTAATTGTTGACCATGGTTACGAGCTCGATGGTCGGGGAGGCCGACCGGACGGTGACGCCGGTGCTGATAGGGGATGTGCCACCCAGTATCTGGCCATACTTCACATGCACGGTGGAGCCGTTCTTGATGAACAGACCGTTGTTGTTCGAAATCATGATATTGTTGACGATATTGCCCCTGGCGTTGTCTAAATAAATAGCGGAATCGGATCTTGTCGTTCCCTGGCCATTGAATGTGAGAGAGCAGTCGGTCACGTTCACTTCGGCGCCGCTGACGTTGATGCCGCTCAGCGCATTATACGATACATTCGAGAGCTCGATATCGAGCTGGGACCCCTGATCGAAAATCCCGTTCGTCCCGTGGGTGATCACCGTGTAATTGAGGTGGGATGGCCGCTGGGCGTTCAAAAGGGAGATGTTGCCCCAGTTCTGACCGGGGGTGAACCAGTCGAAGATTATAGGGTTGCCGGAATTGGCTGCGGCCTTGATGTCGCCTTTGATGATGAGGCTGACCCTGGGGCCGAGGAGGACCCTCACGCCGGGAAGGATGAGGAGCTCCTCGTCGGGATTTATTATAAAGTCGGTCGTGAGGGAGTGATTCGAGTTCCAGATGATCTGGGTAATCGCAGCCTTGGCTTTGGGAGCGTCCATCACCATCAGGGAGCCGAAGAACAGGGACGCGACTATTAATGTCAGGACCTGGCGGCCCCTGTCCTCGCGGTGCATACGATTGAATATGTTGCTTGCCGTTTAAAAGATTACCGTTCGAGGGGGCTCAGCCTTCGGCATTGCCGGCCTCGAAGTCCTCGACATAGTCCTCACGGAAGGCCATGTCCTTGGGCAGTGACGAGAACCAGCGGGCCTCGAGGACCTCGCCCTCGCGGGGCACTGGTGTCCCGGGCCTGGCCAGGACGACGAACTGGAAGAAATATGTGCTTGCCTCGATGTCGCCATTGACGAGGACCTCGTTGTTGACGCGGGATAGCCTCTGTATATCGACAGCCAGCCCCACCTCTTCCTTGATCTCGCGTCGGAGGGCATCCTCGGGAAGCTCGCCCTCCTCGATGACCCCGCCGGGGGTGAACCATTTTTCGGGGTCCCAGTTCGTGCTCGGATGGTGCCGTATCAGGAGCACGCGGCCTTTGGAGTCCCAAATGAGGGCGCCAACGCCGATGCGGGCCTTGATGCCCTTTTCGGCCCTGGGCCTCGGGACCTCCCAGCGCGTCTTGATGAGACGGTCGCAACCGAGGCGGGCCATCTGGGCCTCGACATAGGTCTTGAGGGCCTTGGGGTCCTGCCTGTCGAGATGGGCCGGCGGGTCTTTGGGCATGCCCGGTTCATGGCGCTCTCATGAGAAAAGGATTGTGAAGGTCGTGGATAAACTATTAAGGAGGAAACGCCGATATTATCGGCGGGTGGACCGCTGATAACGCACCATTGTCCATGGGCCGTGCCGGCCGTTGGGGCTATCGTACTATTGTTGATGGCCGGGGCCATGGCCACCATTGCCACGGCGTCCGATATCAAGGTCGACAATAAGGTCCTGACCAGGGAGACCGTCGAGAAGAAGGACTTCGATGGCTACATCTGCAACCTGAGCGAGGGGGACAGGCTGGAATGGACCGTCACCTATGTCTCGGGGGACGACCTGAACGTGCACCTCATGACGGGGGCCGAGTACGACAACCTGAAGCAGGGCAGGTCGTCGTACTATATTTTAAATTATTCCCGGGACAGGACGGAGTTCTATGAGGACGGGCTGAACGCCACGGGCATTTTGCTGGGAAGGATCGTCCTGGTGGTCCTGACCCAGGGCGAGGCGAACTCGACCTCGACCTATGACATCGAGGTCAAGGTCACGGTGGCCAAGGGACCCCAGAACCTGCTGGACATGCTGTGCGGCCTTGGTGTGGGCATATGCGCCTTATTAATTATAGGGGCCATCGTCCTTGTCGTGATGGTATATTACATCTTCAAGAGGTTCTCTTGCGTAATGTCCGATGGAACGACGAAGGAGGACCGTCCCGAGGCTAAGGGAATTGACGGTATGATGAGGCCCGGGTTCAATGTCGCCATCGGGCCCGCGGCCGAGCCCGCAAAGCCAAAGCCCAAAAAAAGGAAGGGCAAGGCCAGGCCGGTCCATGGTAAGGCCGTCGGCCAGCGAATATCTCCGTCGAGGACCGCGTCCGCAAAGCCGAAGGGGGCCATCAAGTGCCCCGGATGCGGCGAGACCGTGGACGCGGGCGAGGGATTTTGCCCATCGTGCGGATCGGACCTGGGATAGGCGGGCCTCGGGGGGATGCGGGATTGCACACATCTGGCCCCTTACGGTGGGCCATTTGCATGCTACGTGCTAACAATTGACATGGTCTTGACCAAAAAATGTAAAAAGATATATCTACTAGTCCTGAGGAAACATACTGAACGGTGAGCCCGAGATGCCGAGCACTGGCCCTGCGCCTGGATGTGCCCACCCGAGCGAGGGGATCGGGGGGTGACACGGGGGCCGAGACCGCCCTGCGGGGAAGGTGGTGGAGCTGCGCACAGTAAAGTCGTCGATGGTTAAGCGGTTCGGTACGCTCATGGTAGTGGTGAACCTGACCGTTGCCTTCTTCTCGCTCACGGACATGTATCTCCTTGCATCCGGGGCCATCAGGGTGGACTACCCCCAAGATGATGGCTTCCAGACGTCCTTCGACCCAGCCAACCTGGAGCTTGTTTTCAAGTCCGAGTACAGAATCACCAACAATGGCTTCTACGACCTGGAAAACATGAACATACACGCCGAACTTTTGACGCATGAGGGAAAGCTCCTCATCAAGTACAAGTCCACAGGCCTCCGGGTGCCCAAGTTCTCGACGAGGACCTTCCCCATCGAGGCCCGGCTGCCGCTGCAGCGGGCCATGGGCATGGACATGCGGGAGATACTGTTCAATGGCTCGAACTTCGTGCTGAACGTACGCATAGAGGCCGCCTACGTCATGGGCCTCGTCCATTTCCACCTGGACCAGGTCAAGGACTACCCGTGGGAGGCCCCTCTGCCGCAGTTCAAGGCCATGTTCGACAACGGCTCCCTCGTGAGCACGGTGCTGGACCTGCTCGGGGGGAACCTCACGGGCATCGCCCGCCAGGTCGAGACCGCCATCGTGCAGGCCTTCCTGGCCAAGGGCACCGAGGCCAAGGTCCAGTTGAACGACTGGTCCGGGTTCTCATTGACTGTCTGCGGGGAGGACCTCCAGGTGCGCATCTATCTAGACTATCCGGTTCCGGCCACGGTGATGGAATACGACATATCGTTGGCTGGCCTGATGCTGGGGGGTGGGTCGCCGTGACCGTGAAGAAGCGGAGGGTCTCGCATGTCGGCAGGTTCAAGGCCTGGAGGGAGAGGTACCACCTCAAACCCGTCATCTCGGTCCTGCTCTACCTGATAATCCCGCTCGTGAGCATATATCTGATAATGCTCCAGTACCCGGACCTAGGCAAGGCCCGGTTCTACAGGATGATCGAGTGGATCGTCCCCTTCGGGCTGGCCCTGTTCGGTGTCACCCTCGTGCAGGAACGGCACGCCAAGGGCACCAGAGGCAGACTTGGCCTTGACGCCCTGTTTGTGGCCTTGGCCATGTGCTGGCTCTTCGGGTTCCTTGGCGGCAGGACCGTGGTGGTGAACACCTATGACAGCTGGAGGTTCGCCGTTGACGTGGGGCCCGTTGTGGGAATCGCGCTTGCCGGGACCGCCATGAACTTCCTCCACGACATCCTCGAATATCTTGCCCATTGCGCGCCCACCAGCCCCGGAGGGCCGGCCCAGCGGTGGCGCGCGCAGGCCTTCTTCAGACGGTTCACGAGGGGCCCGAAAAGGGACGATAGCAAGGTAATAATCAGGACGGAATGACGGCCCCGGTCAATGACCATAACTTTTTATGTCAGCTAGCGTCTCTCTTACAGGCACAGGGGGGATTTCTTGGACAAGAAGGATGTTGACATAGAGCTAACGGCGCCGATAGCGGAGGTAACGATATTCCAAGGAAGGGCCATGGTCACAAGGAAGGGCCAGGTCGAGATTGGGACCGGAGACCTCAGCATAAAGCT
>Ga0315275_10006006_pt1 | contig 11565 bp, 10 predicted proteins | sample YL17G03_0_MG_FD_205557 | JGI IMG/M metagenome (GOLD analysis project Ga0315275, IMG submission 205557) | Sediment microbial communities from Yellowstone Lake, YNP, Wyoming, USA - YL17G03_0 | ecosystem: Environmental > Aquatic > Freshwater > Lake > Sediment | place: USA: Wyoming | collected... | reverse complement strand
CCGTGAAGCCAGTCACATAGACGTTTCCCGCGTCATCCAGCGCAACTCCCCATCCGCTGTCCCCACCGCTTCCGCCAAGAAAAGTCGCAAACACGATAGCGCTCCCCGCCGCGTTCAGTTTCACCACGAAGGAGTCCCACCCGCCGTTATATGATGTATCGAAGGAGCCAGGCGTGACCTGGAAATCGGCGGAATCGGTGTTTCCGGTGACGTATGCGTTGCCGAAAGAGTCCACGGTGACAGATGTCACGAAGTCGCATCCGCTACCTCCGAGAAAGGTGGCGTACGCGAGCTCCCCCGTGGAGTTCAGCTTGGCCACGAACACGTCTTGTTGACCATCGTTGTATGTGACATCGAACGCCCCAGACGTGACAGGGAAGTCGCTGGACATGGTGTAGCCGACGATGTACATGTTGGCAGAGGCGTCCAGGGCGATTGAGTTAGCGTTCTCGCCCTTGGATCCGCCGATGAATGTGGCGTACTCGAGGCCGCTTCCGAGCGGATTCAGCTTCGCGACAAACGCGTCAACATAGCCATTGAATGTCGCGTTCCACGCGTCGGCGGTCACAGGGAAGTCCTCGGAATTCGCAAGGCCAGTCACGAACGCGTGATCATCCTTGTCCACTGCTATTCCCAATCCCCAGTCATCGACAGAGCCTCCGAGAAAAGTGGAGTATTCAAGAGCGTTCCCGATGGCGTTCAGCTTGACTACGAAAGCATCATCGCTGTTCGGAGTCCTATCAAAGGCACCGGGCGTCGTCGGGAAGTCTAGAGACCGTGTGTATCCCGTGACATAGGCGCAACCAGATGAGTCAACAGCGATTGAAGTTGTAGCCTCCGTGTGTGGCGTGCTGTCCGTGCCGCCGAGGTACGTTGCATATAAGAGCATACTTCCAGTCGCGTCCAACTTGGCCACGAACGCATCCCTGTAGCCCTTCAGGCTCCCGGATATTGCACCTGGGGTGACAGGGAAGTCCATTGAGTATGTTATTCCCGTCACATAGGCATCACCGGCTTGGTCCACCGCCACCGGCGAAGCGCCATCAAAGTCGGAGCCGCCAATGAAAGTGGCATAGATCAGAGGATCTACTATCAGCGGTCGCGACCTATCCCAATCCTCGCAGGAGAATCCGTACGAGAATACGCCGCGCTTGATGAATCCGCAACTAATCAGCTGATCCGGATCTTGGTATGCCAAAGGCGTCGAGTCCCGTATCTCTCCCAAAGGAGTGCGTATCGACAGACCTGCGGCGTCAGCTTGCAGCGACTCGATTCCCTCGTATGACATCGTTATCGGTTTTGGGTCGGCTCCTGGGTCGACGACTAGTCCGTACTTCAATCCCGTCTTCCCCATGTGGTAGACCAGGTCTATTCCCTCGTATAGGTCGTGGTACACTACTTCCTCGTAGTTCGGGACATCCGTCCTCCACTTGTTCGAGTCATTCCCGATGAAGAAGTTGCTGTTGAAAGAGACGCGGTTCACCCCGACCGGGGATACGTGGTTGGAGCCATCGAAGCGCAACAGGTACGCATAGGACTCAGCGAAGCGCTTTTCTTCAAGCGCGGAACGGATCGGGAAATCAGGCTGAGCCTTCAATTCCTCGACTCCCTTCCTCTCATCGCCTTCGTCCACTAGCCTCGCAACGAACATGACGCCATCATCCCTGAACGCAACAGAAGGATTGCCGGCCAAGTAGTAGCGGACTGGCTCACTAACCTGACCTTTGTTCTGCGTGAAGAAGCTTCCGACTGAATCGATTGCGTGCGCACCGATCTCATCTGCGACTCGAGCAGCAACTTCAAAGGCTTCTCCTTCCGAAGATGACTTAATCGTCAGGAAAGACGTCGACAGGAAGATTGCAGCGATAACTGTCGCAATCAAACTAACTCGTAATTCCATACGACACACCTAGCGCGGATCTGGGCCATCACAACTTTGTCTCCCATAGTCTTACCCCTTCATGCGTATGAAACTATCGTCGATTTCGTCGCGACTCTGAGATGCACCTGTAACGGCGCCGAGTGGCTGGGAGATCATCACAGTCCTCACCCAGAATCTGCAGGATCGCCAGAGGATATCTGCAACGGAACAAGTTGGATCATCTTCATGAAAAATGTCCATGCCCGTCGGGATGGTCTCGATTCGGTCACTTCGAATTCCCGACGGGGCCAATGGTCTCGGCCCAGTGTCCATTGCCAGGAATCCCCCAGGCGATACTCAAGAGATGAAGTGGAACACGGTCCACGCGCCGTCGGAACACTGAGTATTGCCGTAGTCGTCGTAGACATACGCGTGGTAGTATACGGTCATGTACGTGTTTTGCTGGACACCTGGTACATCCCTATAGAAGCTATCGTCGTCTTCATCTCCAGGACCAGTGAATTTAGGGTAACTCGCCCGGTACTCGGTACTCTGATACCATGCCTGTATTACGAACAGGCTCTCCCAATCTTCCCCAGGAGGCGTTCGCTGGTCGTCCCAAGCCACCCTCATTGGAATCCGCACTGCTTCGCCGTTTGACGGGATGGAAACATCTTGTGGCACGGGGGCTGCCACATCGGCGGTACATGAAGATTCGTCATACTCTGTGCTGCCATCCCCAGAATCAAGTACTGTCAGAGCACTTATCGACGGCGCCAATAAGACACACAACACCAGCATCGCGAAACAGCTCGCGCGAACCGCAATCTTATGTCTGATCTCCCACTTCCACGCAATTCCTTTCATGTTCTTCATCATCCTGTCACCTCCAGACGCAAGAGCCCCAAACCATCCTCCAAGCCCCCGCACTTCTGGTTATCAATACTGATAGCGTCTGCGAGCAAGAAACCATCGTACATACATTCCGTATCCCCGCCCCCGCGACGAATTCCATCAGGAGACAAACCACGAAGTCATGCCGAGATCCTCTCGCCTCAGAATTGATTGACAAGACTGACATCGTCCGTCGAGTCCTTCGAGGAGCACGGCTTCACCCACGCGGACGACGAGATGGACAAAGAGCACCGCGAGGACTACGAGGTCATCGTGAAGAGAGGACCGAATCCAATTGCTCTGAGTGCGACAACGTTTCCCGCCGAGTGGATCGCGAGGTCGATGGCGGTACCGATGCCGACAGATGGCTGTGGCGGTCACGAAGACATTGGGCTAGGGTTTCCTTCTACCCGCCCTTCAGCGCCTTCGCCAGCGCCGGCAACACCTCTAGCACGTTCCCCACGACCCCGTAGTGCGCGTACTCGAATATCGGCGCGCTCGGGTCCGTGTTGATAGCGATGATGAGCCCGGAGTCCTTCATCCCCGCCACGTGCTGCATCGCGCCGCTGATGCCGCACCCGATGTAGAGCTTCGCCTTGATCGTCTTCCCGCTGGGGCCTATCTTGCGGGGGCTTCCTCGGTTCCAGTCTTCTTCTTCATCGCCCTCGCAACAAGAACAACCAGACCAAGAATGAGGATCGTGCAGTCAACAGCCATGCCGACCCCGACCACGGGAGGAACGCTCAGTTCCCCCGTGAGGAACGATATGACCCCGGTTGCCGCCTCTGCAGCGACGAACGGCATCGGGGTGAGGATGAACGCCTTCGCCACCGCCATCCTGTCCTTCCCGCCATTCCACGGCCTCTTCTTCGATGACCACACTCCCGCCACGAGCAGGATGACCGCGAAGATGAGGGCCACGATCGGCTTGTAGTTCACCACCACTTCCGGCGGTGTCGTCGTCCCCTCCACCGTCACCACCAGCCACCTCTCCCTCTCCGTGTTGTTCAGCATGTCGTTGGAGTAGTAGGTGATGTTGTGGATTCCCTCGGGAAGGGTGAAGCCGCCGGCGTAGTCTATCCAGCTCCCGCCATCGATCCTGTACCTGGTGAGGTTCACTCCGCATCCCGGGTCGGTGGCAGCGAGAGCGAACACGGAGTCCGTGGTGAACTCTCCAGTGGCGGGGGATATCGTCGTGGTCGGCGGTGTCTCGTCGAGGATTAGCGTCTCGTTCTGGATGGCTTCCGTATTCCCGAGGTAGTCGAACGAGAGGAACTCGACGTACCATGTACCGTCCCTTCCCGCCAGATTGAACGATGCGGAGTAGTCCCGCCATTGAGACCATGATCCGCCCCAGAGGCGGTAGAACGTGGAGTTGGAACCGACGCCGCCGTCGATCGCCGAGAGGGTCAGAGGAGTGGAGGAGTTGACATAAATCCCGCCGGTCAGGTACTTCGGCTCGCCTATCAAGATGGCGGTGGCGGGAGGAGTGTCATCCACGATCAGGTCCATCGAACTGACGTCCTCCAGGTTCCCCGCCCAGTCAAGCGACCGCCACTCGATATTGTGTTGTCCTTCTCCCACCAAGAAGAACGTTCCCAAGGCGGTATGGTTGACCGGGGTCCGGCCATCGATCGTGTACGTGGTATTCCTTATCCCAAGTCCGCTCTGGTCGAGGACGGAGAGGGAGAGGGGAGTGGTCGACTTGACGTATGTCGTCATGGCGGGGGAGGTGTAGTTGGGAGAACCGATGAGGAGGGAGGTAATCGGACCCGTGACGACATCCACCGTCCATGTGAACACATTGTCCTCCTCGTTCCACTCCGTTGCGTTATTCCAGTAGTCGACGTCCGCGGACACGAGGTAGGTGCCCGGTGTGGCGGGAGATGTCCACGTGGCTATGAACCTGGAGGAGTTGTCGCCCGGGGCGATTGGGTTGACGGTGAAGGTCCTGAACGGCGTGGCGGGAGTTGTCGAGTTGTAGAACGCGAGGACGGTGTCTGTCGCGGCGGTGGCATTGCCCCCGTTGTGAACCGCCATGGAAAGGGAGACGGAAGACGCGAAGCCGACCTTGAATGGCGGGATTGGCTGCTCGTTAATCGGCAAGTAGTCTGGCATCGTGACCGGCGGAGTGCCGTTGTATCCCGCCACCGCCTCCGCGATCGTCTTCGCGCCTTCCACGTTCCCCGCCACGTCAGTTGCTGTCGTGTGGAACCTGTAGTTCCCCTTGCCGTCGGGGAAGGGGAAGGACCAGGACCATGGCGGTGAGTTCCTCGTGCCGAAAGCCGTCCACGCGCTCCACGACGAATTGTCGAGGGAGGCGTGGGAGTAGAGGAGGGTGACGTTCGCCACCCCGCTGAGGTTGTCGGTGGCGGTGGCGCCTACGCTCATTGGCGATGTGGAGTGCCAGTAGGGCGAGATTGGGAGGGCTGTGGAGACTGGCGGGGTGATGTCGTAGCCGGCAGAGGCCTCCGCAGACTCGATCTTGAGCTCCCATTCAAGTCCATCAAATGCGAGGCTGTAGAACTCGTACCTGCCTTCCCCGTCGGGCCAGTCGAACGGGAATATCCACGGAGGAGACCTGCTGAACGCGTACTGGGACCACGGTCCCCATCCCGCTCCGGTGTCAAACCGATAGTAGAGATCGACCCGGTCCACGGAACCGTTCAGGTCGGTGGCGTCCACCCGCAGGTACAGCGGTACACTGTTCCACCAATGCGGGTCCACCTGACGGACGCGGGACACGGGCAGAGGATTGTCGGGGATTCGAAGAGCGTATCTCACGTGATGCCCGTCGACTTCTAGGTAGACGATATGAACGCGCATCATCGCGTCGACGCCTATGGCAGTGTACCCCCAGCAGGGCTCCACACTCTCCTTTGCCCATGAGGTCCCGTTCTTGTACGCGTATATCAGGCTTTCCTCCAGCATGCTATGGTTCCAGTAGCTGATATGAGGCTCGTTTCTCAGGCCAAGGGCGAGAGAGCTATGGTCGACCATGCAACAGTCAACGGTCTCGATGGACCACGACGTTCCATTCCACCCGGCGTACAGTATACGTGCCGTCGGCCCAATGCGCTGCGTGAATGTAGCTTGTGGAAACCCCAGTGCATCCAAAGCCAACCCCCCAGGCGCCATGGTGGAGGAGGGCTCGTAGAAGATCGTGGTTATGTTCCATCCGGTGCCGTCGTAATAAGCATGCTTCATCGCACCGTCCATCCAATAGCTTGCGTGGACCCTGTCGTTTCGATCGACGGCGATCGGACCGGCAACGGCTTCATACCCGCTCTCGATCGGGTCGGCTGCCCATAAGTTTCCGACCAAGGAAGACAGGTAGAGCGTTACATTGCTGGAATCGCCCTCAATATGGGCGATCCTGGGATACCCGGTCAGGTTCAGAGCGATGGTGACGTCCCTTCCGTTTTCTTGCCCGTCGAAGACATCGCTCCTATGCCAATACGTTCCATCGTACTTGGCGAGCCAAATGTGAGTGTAGTTGCGATATGCAACGTACGGGGTGCCAGAGCCGTCCAAGGCCAGGTCATTCTGCGTCGAGGAAAGGGAAGGAATGCTGCTCTCCACTGTGGAGTATTGCCACGAGCCTCCGTCCTTGACCGCGTAGATCAGCGCAGAGCTGCTGTGGTATACTGTGTGAGGTCTGCCCAAAGAATCCAAGACGAACGAATTCTCACTCCGATAGTTCGTGTCTCTCGAATCGATTACTTCCGTGGCCCATGATATGGTTGCTTTTCCCATAGGCATCGCAAGTAAAATGCTTCCGAAGATGATGAGCGCGGTGCACGAAAACGCGTAAAGTTGACGCACCGATTGGTGTATGCCTGATGATGTCAGATTGCGCTTGCCAACCAGATGATTCAAAGACATCCTCATCTTGTCATCAATCCGATGCCTCGATTTAGATGAGCTTTTTCCGTAATGAAACCGTAAACTCTCCGAGTGATAATTAGAACGGGTGCCTGACGAGTTGGCCGCACCGGTGTTGGGCACACTCTTTGGAGGACATTGACTCACTTGGCTCACATCCGTCGATTCCTAAACGTCATGATAGGACATTAGTCTTGCTTCTTCGCGATATTCAGCATGGCCAATTTCCGAGTCGGAATGATTGAAAGATTGCTGGCACTCCACACTATTAGACTTGGTAGCAGCTCCAATATCCGTCGCTGCCGTAGGTTTCGTCACCCCATAGATACAATGTGCTGCTCCCCGTCGGTGTCTCGTTCATTGTGAAATCGAAGGCGATTGCACCATTCCCTCCTTGCCACATGCTGGTAATGTGCCAACTGCCACTATCCAATTTCCAGCGTATCACCGCGTCATACGCATTGTCCGGGGTATAGACTCCGTTTACGTAAACGCCATTGTATAAGCGACATGGGCTGTTATCACTTATCTTGACATGGTTCACCCACACTTCGGTGAAGCTTCCCGCCAACGCCAATCCCGTGGCAAATAGGAGAACAATTGCCACGGCCCCTAGCACACCAACCATCGCACGCACGCCTTTGTGATTTCCCTTCATTCGTTCACCTCCGGATGCGAGAGCCTTCACGCATCCTCCGCGCCCTCGCACTTCTGGCTATCAACCTTGATAGCGTCTGCGGGCAAGAAACCATCGTACATACATTCCGTACCACCGCCCGCCATGAATTCTCCTAGGGGCCAGTCTCCATGATCATGCCATGTCCCTCTCCAATCAGGACCGAATGGCGAGACAGACACCGCTGACCGGGTCGTTCGAGGAGCACGGCACGATCCACGCGGACGACGAGATGGACAAGGAGCACCGCGAGGACTACGAGGTCATCGTGAGGAAAGGGCTGAATCCAAAGTGACCTGACGGCAGCAACGCTCTCATCCCCGAGGAGGGCTGCGTCAAGTGCCACACGTGCGGGTACTCTGAATGCTAGAGGACTTCAGCCACTGATAATCCAAGTCGCATCAGACGGCACATACATCCAGTAGCCCTCTCCCGCCGCCATCATATAGCTGTCCGGGACTCGCTGCAGGTAGTAGGGAGCGGCCGCGGCATCGAACGCCTCGACCATGATTCCCGCCAAACCTAAGTTCGCTTTCAGGTCCGCCACGGTGTAGTTTGTCTTGAAGGACGGGAAGCCGATCATGTTCCATCCCTGGTGCAGGTCGATTCTCGTCGAGACAGGTCTCGCCCCGACTGGCGTGAAGCTGCAGGTGGCGGTGATGTTGATCCAGAAGCCCATTGTGTTGTCGAGGCGCGTCAGATCGTTGTAGGATCGACTTGGCACGTACGACTTCCAATGGTCGAGCGTATCCAGAGGGTCGTACCAGCGGACGTAGTCGTAGCAGCCGGCGATTGAGGATAGCACGAATTCCACGTCATTGTTCGCGACTTCCAGCGGGGACGACATGAGGCGATGCCCCGGGGTGAGCTGGAATGAGGTGAGGACTTCGATTTGCTTGCAGGCGACGTTGTTCGTCTCGTTCGTCTCAGCGACGATGTTGTCGGGGTCGGCGACGACGCATATCTGATGGACGCCCTGCGGGGAGGCCGTCCACGTGACGGAGACGTTCCAGCCGCCACCGGCGGGGATCGGGGGTAGAGGCTGCTCAGCACCGATTCGGGGCGATGGCGGCACGCCGTCCTCGAACCTCGCCGAAGTGCTCTTGGTGTAGTTGCCGCCGATGTTGCGTATCGTCGCGTTCAACTGCACGGTCTCGCCGTCCTCGTACGGGGGGACGGGCGAGAGGACGATGTCGGACGCGAAGACCGCGAGATCCGCCACGCCTGGCGGCAATGGGACCGTGAGCTTGGCCACGAAGCCGTCAGGACCTTTGAGATGTGTGTCGAACGCCCCCGGCGTGACGGGGAAGTTGGGTGAGGACGTTTCCCCGGCGAGGTATATGGCTCCCGCGGCGTCCAGCGCGACCGACCCGCCTTGGTCCGAATCATCGCCCCCAAGATATGTCGAGTAGACCAGGGCGTCTCCAGCGGGCGTAAGCACGCTCAAGAATACGTCGCAGCTCCCATTCAATTCGAAATCGATGGCGCCTGGAGTGAGGGGGAAATTGACAGAGCCTACGAGGCCCGTCACATAGGTGTTCCCGGCGTCATCAAGCGCAACTCCCCATCCAATATCACCACCGCTTCCGCCAAGGAAAGTCGCGAACACGAGAGCGCTCCCCCCCGCATTCAGTTTTGCCACGAAGGAGTCCCACCCGCCATTGTACGATGTGTCGAAGGCTCCGGGCGTGACCGGGAAATCGGCGGAATTGGTGTCTCCGGTGACGTAAGCGTTGCCGAAAGAGTCCACGGTGACGGAGAGCCCATCGTCGAGGCCGCTCCCTCCGAGAAAGGTGGCGTACGCAAGCTCTCCCGTGGAGTTCAGCTTCACCGCGAACGCGTCCTCTTGGCCATCGTTGTACGTGCTGTCGAACGCCCCAGATGTGACAGGGAAGTCGCTCGACATGGTCTCACCGACGATGTACATGTTGGAGGAGGCGTCCAGGGCGATCGAGCGAGCGCCCTCGCCCTCGGCTCCGCCGATGAACGTGGCGTACTCGAGGCCGCTTCCGAGCGGATTCAGCTTCGCGATAAACGCATCATTAGAGCCAGAGCTATTGAGGGTCGCGTCCCATGCGTCGGCAGTCACAGGGAAGTCCTCGGAATCCGTATAGCCAGTCACGAACGCGCGACCATCCTTGTCCACCGCCATTCCCAATCCCCCGTCATCGAGAGAGCCTCCGAGAAAAGTGGAGTATTCAAGAGCATTCCCGGCGGTGCTCAGCTTGACAACGAAAGCGTCCGTGCTATTCGGGCTCCTATCGAAGGCTCCTGGCGTCGTCGGGAAATCTAGAGAACGTGTGTTTCCCGTGACATAGGCGCAGCCAGATGAGTCAACGGCGATTGAATAAGCAATGTCGTAGCCTGTCGTGCCGCCGAGGTATGTCGCATACAAGAGGGCACTTCCTGTCGCGTCCAACTTGGCTACGAATGCATCCTCCGAGCCGCCGAGGCTTCCGAACACCGCGCTAGGGGTGACCGGGAAATCTACTGAGTTCGTTCCTCCCGTTACATAAGCGTCACCGGCTTGGTCCACCACCGCCGGCGAGGCGCTATCAAAGTTGGAGCCGCCAATGAGAGTGGCGTAAATCAGAGGGTCTATTATCAGCGGTCGCGACCTGTCCCAATCCCCGCAGGAGAATCCATACGAGAATGAGCCGCGCCTGACAAATCCGCAATCAACTTGCTGACCCGGACCCTGGTACGCCAAAGGCGCTGAGTCCCGCATCTCTCCCAGAGGAGTGTGTATGGCCAGACCTGCTGCGTCAGCCTGCAGCGACTCGACTCCCTCGTACGACATCGTTATTGCCGCCTCACTCGCTCCAGGACTGACGATGAACTCGTACTTCACTCCAGTCTCCCCGGCGCGGTAGATCAGGTCTATCCCATCGTACAGGCCGTGGTACATCACCTCCCCGTAGTTCGGGACATCCGTCCTCCACATGTCCGAGTCGTTTCCGATGAGGAAGTTGCTGTTGAAAGAGAGGCGGTTCACCCCGACTGGGGATACGTGGTTGGAGCCGTCGAAGCGCAACAGATACGCAAAGGACTCGCCGAGACGCTTTTCCTCAAGTGCGGAACGAATCGAGGAATCAGGCCGAAGCTTCGATTCCTCGACTCCCCTCCACACATCGCCTTCGTCCGCCAGCTTTGCAACGAACATGATGCCATCATCCCTGAATGCGACAGAAGGATTCCCGGTCGAGTAGTAGCGGACTGGCTCACTAACCTGGCCCTTGTTCTGCGTGAAGAAGCTGCCGACTGAGTCGAACGCGTGCGCACCCTTTTCATCCACGACTCGAGCAGGAGTTCCAACGACTTTTCTATCCGAAGACACCTGAATCGTCAGGAAGGATGTCGACATGAAGACTGCAACGATAATTGTCGCAATCAAGCTAACTCGAAATTTCATACCGCACACCTATCGCGGCTTTGAGCCAGCATGAATTTGTCTCCAATAATCTTACGTGTTCATGGCGTATAAGACCATCGTCGATTCCGTCGTGATTCTGAGATGCACTTGATTAAGGGATCCGAGTGGCTGGGAAATCATTAGAGTCCTCACCCGGAATCCCCAAGACGGCCCTCAGGGGACAAAATGGAACACGGTCCATGCGCCGTCGGAACACAGAGTATTGCCATTGTTGTCGTAGACATACGCGTGGTAGTATGCGGTCATATATGTGTATCGCTGGACACCTGGCACATCCTTGTAGAAACTCGCGGAGTTTGAATCCCGGGGTTAGTGAATACAGGGTAATTCGCCCGGTAATCAGTATTATCATACCATGCCTCTATTATAAACAAGCTCTCGTATTGTCCTACCCCAGGAGGCCGTCGATTGTCGTCCCACGCTGCCCTCATTGGAACCCGCACGATTTCGCCGCCCGACGGGATGTGAACGTCTTGTGGCACGGGGGCTGCCACATCGGCGGAACACGATGTTTCGTCATACTCTGTACTGCCATCCCCAGAGTCAAGTACTGTCAGAGCACTCACCGACGGCGCCAATAGGATAGACAGCGCCAGAGCCGCGAAACAGCTCGCGCGAACTATCGATATGTGTCCGGTCTCCCACTTGCTCGCATTTCCTACCAATCTCTTCTTCATTTAATCACCTCCAGGTGCAGCAGCCATCAAACCTCCTCTGGCCCCTCGCACTTCTGGTTATCAATCCTGATAGCGTTCAAGCCCAAGAAACAATCCTAAATACACTTCATACAGCCCCCCCCCATGACAAATATCGTCG
>Ga0315275_10006005_pt1 | contig 11566 bp, 10 predicted proteins | sample YL17G03_0_MG_FD_205557 | JGI IMG/M metagenome (GOLD analysis project Ga0315275, IMG submission 205557) | Sediment microbial communities from Yellowstone Lake, YNP, Wyoming, USA - YL17G03_0 | ecosystem: Environmental > Aquatic > Freshwater > Lake > Sediment | place: USA: Wyoming | collected... | reverse complement strand
GAGATCCTCGTCATTGATGCCGGATTGATGTTCCCAGAAAATGACATGCTGGGGGTCGACTATATCATCCCTGATTTCCAATACCTGCTGGATAAGCGCCAATATGTGCGCGGTATCATCATCACACACGGACATGAAGACCACACCGGAGCCATTCACCATCTGCTGGAACAGATCAAAGCGCCCATTTATGCCACGCCTCTCACGCGCGGCCTGGTGGAGATTAAGCTATCGCGTGGGGGCCTACTCAACCAGGTGAGCCTGAACACAGTTAAGGCTGGCGAGATGGCTCAGATTGGTCCGTTCAAGGTCGAATTCTTCCATGTGTGCCATTCCATCCCGGATGGGGTGGGGCTGGGTATTGACACCCCGGCTGGCCTGGTGATCCACTCCGGTGACTTTAAATTTGACCACACTCCGGTGGATAGCTGGCCAACTGATTTTGCCAAGCTTGGCGAGTTCTCGGGGCGTGGAGTGCTGTTGCTCATGTCAGACTCGACCAATGCAGATAAGCGCGGCTGGACACCCTCCGAACGGGTGATCGAGCCCGCGTTGGACCAGGTTTTCCGGACGGCACCAGGGCGCATCATTGTGGCGACTTTCGCCTCGGTCATCTCACGCATGCAACAGGTGGCAAATATCGCCATCAACCACGGACGCAGAATGGCTTTCGTAGGCACGAGCATGAACGAGAATGCCCGTATGTCGCGCAAGCTTGGTTACCTGGATATTCCAGATAGCCTGCTGGTAAGCGTCGAGCAAGCTATGAAAATGAAGCCAAATGAAATCGTCCTGATGTGCACAGGCTCGCAAGGAGAACCCTCTTCTATTTTGGGACGTCTGTCAACCGGGACGAACCGGCAGTTCGACTTGCAAGCGGGGGATACCGTAGTACTTTCATCCCACCCAATCCCAGGGAATGAGGAAAGCGTCCATCGTGCCATCAACCGGCTTTTCAGGCGTGGAGCTAATGTCATCTATGATGCCATCGCCCCGGTGCATGTATCAGGGCATGCCAGCCAGGAAGAAGAAAAACTGCTGATCAATCTGGTCAAACCCAAGCATTTCATCCCCATTCATGGGGAATTGCGCCACCTGCACCAGCATGCCGACCTGGCTCGTGAGCTGGGAATACCAGTTGACCGCGTTGCCACCATCGAGAATGGTAATTCGATTGAATTTGAGGATGGCAACATGAAACTGGGCGATCGTGTGCCGGGTGGGTACGTCTTTGTGGATGGCGCTGGGGTGGGTGATATTGGACCTAGCGTGGTTCGGGAACGAGAAGTTCTGGCACGCGATGGAATCTTGCTGGTCAACCTGGCGATCGACCGCAACACTAGTCAGCTTCGGGATGAGCCAGAGATCATCACGCGCGGCTTTATCATGATCCGCGATGCTGATGAGCTGATGGCAGGGATGAGCAAGCTGATCCACGAGACCGTGCGGCGGGGAAACGGAGATTTGAAGGAAGACTTGCGGAATACATTAATGAGTTATATTTATAATGAGACCAAGCGCCGACCGATGGTTTTCATCACCACTTCCAGAGAGTAAAAAATAAGCGGGTGTCACTCACCCGCTTATCAAATCTACGTATTAGCATAAATTCAGGGAATAAATGTAACCACGATCAGGATCGCCGCCAGGATGATCAATATGACGGTGGTTGTCCATGCCAGGATATTAATAATCCGCCCATTTTTGAATTTACCCATCAAGCGTTTATCGTTGATCAGCACCAGCATGGTGATCAGGATTACCGGCAGAAGGACCCCATTAAATGTCTGGCTGATCATCATCGCCTGAATCAGCGACTGGATTGGCAGTAGAATTATGCCAGCGCCCAAAATGATCAGGGCGGTGTAAATGCCGAAGAAAATAGGGGCATCTTTTAAATCGCGTCTAACGCTGTTTTCCCAGCCGAAAGCCTCACACACTGTATAGGAAGTGGAGAGAGGCAAAATTGCGGCCGAGAAAAGAGACGCATTCAACAATCCGAAGGCGAAGAGGAGCGAAGCATATTTCCCCGCCAATGGTCCAAGCGCCAAGGCAGCATCTTTAGCAGAATCAATATTTAACCCACTTTTATAAATCGTGCTTGCACAGGCAATCATTATAAATGCAGCCACGAAAACCGCAAAAAGTGAGCCGACTACCACATCCACACGCTCGTAGGCATAATCCTTGAGTTGAATCCCCTTATCCACAATGGAAGATTGCTGGTAGAACTGCATCCAGGGGGCAATGGTTGTACCAATGATGGTCACAAAAATGGTTACATACCCAACATCCAGATGGAAAGTGGGGGTTGCCAGGGAGCGCCCCACTTCCGACCAATTGGGAGCTGCGATCACACCTGAGGCCACATAAGCCAGAAAGATCGCACTGGCAATCAGGAACACCCGCTCGACAACTTTGTAACTTCCCTTAACAATTAAAAACCAGACCGCTATGGCGGCTAGAGGAACTGAGATGTACTTGCTGACCCCAAAGATTTCCATGCTGGCAGCTACGCCAGCAAATTCACTGACTGTATTTGCCAGATTGACGAATACCAGTAATGCCAGAATCAAGGTTGTCACCCTGACCCCCATGCGCTCGCGGATCAGATCTGCCAAACCCTTGCCGGTGACAACCCCCAGTCGGGCGCTCATCTCCTGCACGATGATCAGCGCCACTGCAACGATCGGCATCATCCAAAGCAACGCATATCCATAACGGGCACCTGCCACGGAATAGGTGGTAATCCCACCAGCGTCATTATCAACATTGGCAGTGATAATGCCAGGTCCTACCACTGCCAACAGCAAAGCCAGGCGAGTGCGGATTGGTCTCAAGCGTTGCCACAGGTTCATAATCATCACCCTCTAGTTATAGACTGCTGTCAGACCTATATAAATACTTGACTGGTCCGAAATGGTTATTGATAAAAGCGCGGCAGGCGCTTTTTCCACGCTGTGGGAATAATTTTATCCAAGGCATCATCTGCAGTCACGATGCCGTGGATGCGTTTCTGTTCATCAACCACAGGTACCGCCAGGAGATTGTATTTCGAGACCACCTGGGCACAATCTTCCTGGCTATCCATCAAATCTACCGTCACAACCCGTTCTTCCATAAAATCGATGACCAACGCGTCAGGCTGTGCCAACACCAGCTGGCGCAGGGAAAACACACCCAGCAGGTGCTCATCTTGATCCGCCACATAGATGTAATAAATTGTCTCCGCTTCGGGGGCGGTTTCTCGCAACCGTTCCAGGACCTGTGCAGCACTGAAGTTGGAAGGGATGAGGAAATACTCGGTGTTCATGATACCGCCAGCTGTATCTTCAGGAAAGGTCAGCAGCTTGCGCACATCTTCAGCTTCCTTGTCTTCCATGAGCTCGAGAAGATCATGTTTACGGTCTTGAGGTAGCTCAGCCAACAGGTCAGCCGCTTCATCGGGTGCCATTTCTTCCAACAAATCTGCCACACGATCATCGGTCATGCGCTCAATCAAGCTGACCTGAAAATCAGGCTCGACTTCTTCCAATGTATCCGCCAGAGTTTCAATATCCAATGTTTCAAGGATTTTGCTGCCCTCCTGCCTGGATAGATCGCTCAATATCTCTGCCAGGTCTGCCGGGTGTAAATCAGCCATCTTGGAGGTCGGCACCTTTAGTCTCATGGGCTGATCACCGGATAGAAGCTCAATATTATCCCAGGAGATGATGGAGGGGAGGTCAGAGGATCGGGGATGAGCAGCCAATCGATCTGCCAGGCTCCCCAATCCCAACCTGCGGACTAACCCCACCCCACTGATATCCACATTGGCAACATAAACATCACCGTTAACGCGGGTAAGTTCCAGGTCGTTGACGCGCACAACTCGCATACCGTCAGTGTCAATGATCTGTTTATCCAGCACGTCCCGCACCAGGTGTAGGTCTTCTGGTAAAGGTTCATATGGGGTAATTTCCGATATTTTCTTCTTCAAAGGGATGGCCAGGGAAATTAAAGCTGCGACTTCATGCATCGGAATAAAGACCGAGCCTGAACGCTGCTTTACTTCAATAGCCACAAGCAGAGGGTGAGGGACTTCCCCGCGGTGGGCAGCAAGCAAATCCTTGAGTTTACCGATGCGTTTTCCATCTGCATCAGCCACCGGTCTGCCGATAAATTCACTGGCGTGTAACATGCTTCACCTCCTGAACAATACAGGATCATACAAAATACCGCTGGCAGGTTCAGGAGGTGAGATGGTTAAAAAATTTCCCGGAAGGCCTGGTTGTATTACAACCACTTCCGGGAAGTTAATCTGATCCTAACTTTCCCTTTTATGCCTTCCTGATCCCTGCAGGTATAATCAAGTTGTTAAACGCACACCCAGATGTGCGCCGATTACTCGGAGGGTGGTCATCATCTTCAATAATGTTTTGCAGGTTAATACCCGTCGAGCAATTATTACTAACGGATGTTTCTTGATTACGGTCCATTAAATTTAACATGATCAAATAGATTTTCAATACAATGCAGCAAAGTATAGCACCAGGGTTCAGTGAAGACAAGAGGGTAAATCATAAACGGGTGAAGACCAACCAAAGATTGGCAGGAACTTTCTTTGAAGGTTAATCGTCTAATAAAAACAAATAATGTTACATGGAGGTAACAATGCGTACTAAATTATTCATACCCACAATCTTACTAATTGCAGCCGTAGCCGTAAGCGCCTGCAGTGCAACAGTCCAATTGGGGCAGACCCAGCCCCGAACGATCAATGTCACCGGCAATGCCCAGGTCATCCTGGCTCCTGATATTGCATATATTTCCATCGGGGTCCACAGCGAGGCTAAAAGTGCAGCAGAAGCGGTAGCAAGCAACAACTCTCAGACCCAGGCAGTTATCGATGCGATCAAGGGTCAAGGCGTTGACGCTAAAGATATCCAGACTACGAATTTCAGTGTTTATCAGCAGGAAAAGTTCGCTCCTACTGGCGAATCTCTGGGCACCTTCTTTATGACCGACAACACAGTCTATGTGACCATGCGCGACATCACGAAGATTGGAGATATTCTGGATGCAGCTATCAATGCAGGCGCTAACACCATCTATGGCATCAGCTTTGATGTACAGGATAAGGAAGCTGCGCTGGCAACTGGTCGAGATCAGGCGATGACCGATGCCCAGGCACAGGCTGAAGCGCTCGCCATAGCAGCGGGCGTAACGCTGGGTGATGTGCAGTCCATCAGTTACTACAGCAGCTCCCCAAGCCCTATTTATTATGACAACAAAGCAGCGGGTATGGGCGGTGGTGGAGCCAGTGTACCCATTTCGGCTGGACAACTGACTTTGAGCGTGTCCGTCAGCGTGGTCTACGGCATCAAATAAGACCTGCAAACCGAACGTCAGCGAGCTGAACATTCGCTGATAATAAACTCGACTATAATACCTCTCGTGAGAGAGGTATTTATTTTTCGACCACCTCGTCGGACCGGAATCATACTACATGGAGTTGCTGTACTATTCCTGGCGGTAATGGGTATTTTTGGGCTGTGGAAAGCATCTCTGTCGGTAAGTGGAGCCACATTCCTTTTTTATTTATTGCTCGCATTAGTAGCAATTGCCTTCATTCCGGGTCTTATATACCGGATGTATGCCCTCCAGCAAGCAAGATATATTCTGGCACGTGATGGTATCAGCCTGTCGTGGGGATTGCGGCGTGAGGAAATCCCAATTAATTCAATCAATTGGGTCGGGTCAGCTGACCAGAATCGGATGTCACTCTCCAAACCATTTTTTCGCGTCCCGGGCGCAGTACTCGGGGTACATACTCAGACGGATGGGAAACCAGTGGAATTCTTAGCCGCGCGTGACACGAACTTGGTCATGATTGTCACTCCCGATCGGATATTTGCCATCTCTCCCGCCAATGAAACTGAGTTCCTGCACACTTACCGCAAGCTGGCGGAATTTGGCTCACTGGTTTCCATTCAATCCACGTCTGTTTATCCAGCCTTCTTGCTCGCGCGTTCATGGGCTGACCGCTCAGCACGTATATTGATCATAACGAGCGCGGTCCTGGCGTTAGCGCTGATTGTATGGGTCAGCTTGAGCATACCAAACCACCCGACGACTGCTCTGCGGCTGAACGCGGATGGATCTCCGGTCGAGCTTGTACCCGGAATCCGCCTTCTTCTTCTCCCCGTATTAAACACCTTCTTCTTCATCACTGATTTACTTTTGGGATTATTCTTCTACCGCAAGGCAGATACCCAATCCTTGGGCTATTTGATGTGGGCGAGTTCCGCACTAACCAGCCTGTTGTTTTCAGGCGCAGTATACTTAATCCTTCAGGCCACGTAACCTCTCCGGAAATTAACATTTTCTATGCAGATATTGATTGGTTTCCTTCTGGCAATTCTGATGGCAGTACTTGCATGGCGGGCTGGTTCGCTCTCAAGGAGTGGAGCTTGGGCAGCGGTGATCACCGGTGGTTTGATCTTTGGCTTGGGTGGGTTACCCTGGGCAGTCCTATTGTTAACTTTTTTCATCTCTTCCAGTGCGTTATCGCGTGCATACAACAAGCGAAAAATCGGCCTGGCAGAGAAATTTTCCAAAGGTAATCAGCGTGATTGGGGACAAGTGCTGGCAAATGGAGGTTTGGGGGCATTGTTGGCGCTTGGATATTCCATTCCACCTCACCAAGAGTGGCTGTGGTTGGCATTTGCAGGCGCCATGGCAGCCGTGAATGCAGATACTTGGTCGACGGAACTGGGTGTGCTGAGCCTGATCCCACCCCGCATGATTACCACCGGCCAAAAAGTCGAGCGGGGTACGTCCGGCGGTATTACCTTCATTGGAACATTGGCGGCTTTGGGGGGCGCGGCATTGATTGGAATTGCTGCGGTAATTTTCCCAGCGAGTCAAAGTTGGCTATACCGCCTGGGTATCATCATCCTGGGAGGTCTGGTGGCGTCTCTGTTCGATTCTTTTTTGGGTGCAACTGTGCAAGCAATTTATTGGTGCCCCACGTGCAACAAAGAGACGGAACGGCATCCCATGCACACATGTGGCAGCCCTACGAGTCAGGTACGTGGCTGGTTGTGGGTCAACAACGACATGGTTAATGTTGCGTGTTCTTTGTCGGGGGCGATCGTAACAGCAAGCCTCTGGCTACTGCTCACATGACTATAATGAGCTAACCACCAATTTCGCTCATCTCGCGATTGAGTGGGAAGACGCCCTCTGCTAAACCGTGCCCCCAGGGTTTTTGCCAGAGTCCATCAAGGATGAGCTGACGCATTTCACCAAAGGCTGCGCCGTTGCGCAGGGGTGCAAGTAAATCCACTTCACCTTCCCGCAGCAGGCAAAGCCGTAGTCGCCCGTCCGCAGTCAGACGTGCGCGGGTGCAGGAGTGGCAAAATGGGGCGCTGACTGAGGAGATAAAACCAATGTCTCCAAGAGCCTGGGGCAACCTGAATATACGTGCCTCACCATCCAAATCTCCACCATTGGCAGGTTCCATTGGTCCGAGAATTGACTCGATGAAAGCGCGCATTTCTGCGGCAGCGACTAATTGACCCATCTGGAAATCAATGTTTCCCCCAAACGGCATCATCTCAATAAATCGAATTTGCCAGGGGTGATCCAGGGTGAGGCGCGCCAAGTCTACCATATCAGGCTCGTTATATCCGCGCACCACTACGGCATTGATCTTGATGGGCGTGAGCCCGGCGCTTTCGGCCGCTTGAATGCCCATCCAAACATCTTCCAATGTACCCCAACGCGTCAGGGTTTGAAATTTATCCGGATTCAAGGTGTCTAGGCTGATGTTAACCCGCTGTAAACCAGCTTGTGCCAGTGGACGGGCCATCCGTTGGAGCAGGACCCCATTGGTGGTCATAGTGAGAGTATTCACGCCGGGTGTGCCAGCGATCTGCTGGACCAGGTTGACCACCTCTGCACGGATGGTCGGTTCACCCCCGGTCAGGCGGATTTTATCAAACCCCAGGCTGACAAATAAACGCACCAAGGTGAGGATTTCGTCATCCTGCATCAGCTCAGCAGAAGGGCGAAAGACCATCTCCTCTGGCATACAATACAAACAACGCAAATTGCAGTGATCTGTCAGGCTGATGCGTAGATAGCGAATTTTTCGTCCGTAGCGATCAAGTGCCATAATTTACCCATGGGTACCAATAAGAAAAATATTATAGCACTAAATCTTGGGGCTTTGTTTTTGGGCTGGTGTCCCTGCGACAATTTCTGGGTGGGTGATCCATTTTCCACCATCCAGCACCTGTTGGTCCCATGGGAAAATTATGAACTCATCGCTTACCAGGGCTGAAACCTGGGGAGCAGGGTCAGACCATGAATGGCTGACGAGACTGGCAGTCACCACCTGGGCTGCGCCTAATGCTCTTGCACTTTCTGCAACCATCGCCAAAGTCTCACCTGTATCAGCGATTTCGTCGACTACTGCGACTATCTTCCCTGCCACTTCCTTTGGGACGAGTATTTTCCAGACAGGATGATCGTAAACGACCTCATCATTCAGCCGGCGGGTCAGTTGGATGGGGTACAACTCCCGACGCAGGCTGCAAGCCACTGCAGTAGCCGGGAACAAACCTGCACGAGCAATTCCCAGGATCACTTGCGGTTGAAATGGTTCCAATTGCTCAGCTAAACGTCTGGCCAGGGAAGCAAAATCATCCCAGCTTATTTGCCTCACCCCGAAGCGATGGGCATAATCATAGCTCTTCACAGCAGCTTATGAATATGGGTGACATGGTCGTATTCATGCCAAACGGCACGGCGCAGCAGCTTGCGCGGGCTCCAAAATTCTCCACTGATGCCTATCACCTGCGTGGAACCAGCCAAGCCAGGCAGCACTTCGACTAGATTCGAGCGGACTTTTTCCAGCCGTTGGAATGGATCTTCAGGCACATCCGACCTTGGGAATGCCAGCCCTAGCCGTTCCTGGTACCACCACTCAGCACCGCCAATATGATTGAGAATGCCGGCTATACTCCAGCGTTCCTTGGGGTAGGTGCGGTCCAGAGTCTCATGGCTCACATTATTCACTGTCTTTAATAGATCCTCCCGCCCCCAGCTGAGCAGAAGCAGACCGCGTCGGATATCTTCCGCGCTTAAAGGGATCCAATCATGCCGGAACCAGGCATTTACTTCATAACCCTCCTGAACAAGCTTATAATCTGAGTTGATTGAGTAGCATTCCCAGGTCTCTTCCAAGCGATAGTCCATATCGCGGTCGGTTAACCAGCTTTCGGAGGTCTGGGCTGCGATCCACGCGCAATAATCCCTGATCGCTTTTGGGACGGCATACAATGCTTCCGAGCCATCGGTACCGTAGGCAAAACAACCCGGGTGCCCCAACACCCAGGCTTGTGAACGCCCCTCAGCATTGTTTTCCAATCCAATCTGAAACATGTACGCTCCTCCTACATCCACTTGCGCTTCCGCATCCAAAGGAACATCCCCATTGGAGTGGCTATGACAATTGTGAGCATCACTATGAACGCAGGGTTGCTCGTCCAGCGGCTCAATTCCGCGGAGACGGGCTGGAAGAAATTCATCCCAAAGAAACCGGTTACGAATGTTATGGGCATAAACAGAGTAGTGATCAGGGTCAGGGTTTTCATGATCTCATTCATACGATTATTGATCACGGAGAGATAGGTGTCCAGCACACCCCCAACCAGGTCACGCAGGCTCTCTGAGATATCATGCAAACGCACCAGATGATCGTATACATCGCGGAAATATATCCGGTCTTTGGCATCAATGACTCCATAATCATCCCGCGCAAGTTTATTTAACACCTCACGCATGGGTGAAAGCACCCGCCTTAAGTGGAGGGTGGCACGCTTAAGGGTAAATATGCGTTGTACGATCTCTGCGGATGGTTTACCCAGTACCTCATCTTCTACCATCTCTATCTCTTCATCCAGGGCTTCCACCACCTGCATATAGTCGACAATCAGCTCATCGGTCAATTTGTACAAGACGTGATCAGCACCGCGTTTAAAGTAACGCGTATCCTTGGTGCAGGCATCCCAAACCCGATTGAGGGCCTGGATGGGCAAATCATGGTGAGTGACAATGTAATTTTCACCCAGGAAGATATCCAATTCAATGGCTTCAATATCCTCCTCACCACTGGTGAAGCTGATGGCATGCATGGCGATATATATATACTGCTCCCAATCGTCTACTTTGGGCACGTGAGTTTCATGGAGGGCATCGTCCACAGCCAGAGGGTGGAACTCAAATGTGTGTAATAAGATTTGTTCTGTGGGTTCGGGTTCCTCACCACCAAAGTCAACCCACAGGATGCCGGATTTATTCTGGATGGCATCGGCATACCCTTCTGGGCTTATTTCGGTCAGCAGATCTAAATTCCCGTCATAGTAGAGAGCACGAAGCATTATTCCTCCGGGGTATATCTACAATTATAGGAGCATATATTTAATTACGAATGACATTATACGTTAAAAAAGAAAGGGTGCAGCGATTTTGCCTGCACCCTGATTAATGCGTACGGATATAAATTAAGCAGTAAATTTCTGCTTGAGACGAGCGTTTTTCCCGGTTCGCTCCCGCAAATGATAAAGCTTTGCCCTGCGCACCTGGGAATGCCGCTGGACGATTACCTTCTCCAAGCGCGGCGAGCGGGTTAGAAATGTACGTTCAACACCGATGCCGTTGCTGGCAATTCGGCGGACAGTAAAGCTGGCATCATTACCATGACCCCTCTGGCTGATGATCGTACCTCTGAATTCCTGAATACGCTCGGTGTTGCCTTCCTTGATGCGAAGATGCACATTTACCAGGTCGCCAGGTCGTAACTGGGGGATATTGGGATTTTCAGCTGCCTCAACAGATTTTAAAAGATCGTTCATGGTGATTCACCTCTCAAATAATTACATAAAATAACTATATTTCAACACAAAGCCGCCAGGGGCGGCGAGGTGCAGGATTATAACATGCCATGAATAATTTGAGAAGGAAATAGGTACCGAATCAAGCGGCTAAATTCAAGAAACTTGCTCGAATTACCCCATATCAGACGTCACCCATCAAAGGCTGATGAACGCAAATGTTGTAATATAGCCAGCATCTCGGTTGGATAAGGAGCAGTGAATTTCATCTTCTCCCCTGTAAGGGGGTGATTAATCTCGAGGGACATAGCGTGTAACCGCATGCTTACGGCCAATCCTATCAGTGGATCGTTTTTTTGTTGGGATTGGTGTGCTTTATGCTTATGTTGAAAATCGATCCTCCTGGCATACAATTTATCCCCTACGATGGACAGACCTAAAATGGAAAGATGTGCGCGGATCTGATGGGTACGACCTGTTTCAGGAACAGCCTCCAACAAGGTGTATTTAGCGTAACGTTCCAGAACCTTTAAGTGAGTGACGGCAGGTTTTCCAGTCTGCAGGTCAATAACGGTACGATGGTGGCGATCGCCATTTGGGCGCAATGGCAGGCTGACGGTTTTCTCCTGCCATTCGGGGTTTCCCTCCACCAGGGCGTGGTACACCTTGGATACCTGGTGCTT
>Ga0315275_10006004_pt1 | contig 11566 bp, 7 predicted proteins | sample YL17G03_0_MG_FD_205557 | JGI IMG/M metagenome (GOLD analysis project Ga0315275, IMG submission 205557) | Sediment microbial communities from Yellowstone Lake, YNP, Wyoming, USA - YL17G03_0 | ecosystem: Environmental > Aquatic > Freshwater > Lake > Sediment | place: USA: Wyoming | collected... | reverse complement strand
GGCGTCCCACCAAAAAACGGTTCCGGAATGGCCGCTCCGGCCGCAGGATTCAAGGCGAAGATTCAAAAGTATCGGGATCCGCTGGTCCATGATGTCGGGACCGCGGGTGTGGTCGTCCTGGCCGCCGTGTTCCCCCTCGCTTTTCGGAAAAAAATTCGAAGCCGGGACCGCATTCTCCAGACCGTCGTCGTTCTCCTGATCTTTTTCGAGATGAGACTCTACGGAGCCAGATTTCTCAGGACCTATGACCTGACCCCTTTTATCTCCAAAGGAGCATGGGTCGATTTCCTCAAAAAGGAGAGCCAGCCTTTCCGCGTTCTTCCCATCCTGGATTATCCCGAACAAGACCCCGTCTTGAAACTCAATAAAATATCGAGCGTCAACGGATACGGGTCCCTTGAGATCCTCAAGGACTATGCCGATTTTCTCGCGGCCTTTCAGGATCAGCCTGTCATTCAAGAGTTGACGCTCATGAGGGTCGCCAGATACGACTCAGTTGCGGTCAATCTTCTGAACACCAAGTACATCTTGACGTCCAAAACCATCGATGACGATCGCTTCAGGCTCGTCTATACCGACCGGATTCCCGCGGCAAAAACCTGGGATCCGGAACGGAGGGATACCCTCCCTCTCTATGTGTATGAAAATACGGCCGCTCTTCCCAGAGCGTTCCTGGTCCATTCGGTCAAGGTCATCAAAGACAAGGAGCGGATTCTGGGCTTCCTTAAGAATCCCGGATTCCGGCCGCGGGAAGTCCTTGTTTTAGAGGAATCCCCCGAATACGCGCCGGAGAGCCTTGGGCCCGGAGAGGAAGAGCAGATTTCGTTCGAAAGAGTCAAGGACGGCGAAATCATCATCAAGGCCTCTTCGGCGAAAAAGGGTTTTCTCTTTCTGAGCGAGATTCAATATCCCGGCTGGAAGGCTTTCGTCGACGGGAAGGAAGCCAGGATTTACACATCCAACTATATGTTCCGGTCCGTTTTTCTGGAGAGGGGCGTCCATACGGTCCGCTTCATTTTCAAGCCATCATCATTTCGCCGCGGGGCCGCGATCTCCCTTGTCACCCTGCTGGGGCTTCTCGGATTTTTTGGAATTCAGGCTGGCGGGACACTCCGCCGCTTTGGGCGAGGCGAACGTCGTTCCTCCCGTCCGGAAGAACCGGACTGAGGTCTTACTCGTCGTTGTTTTGCAGGAGTCGAAAATATGAGAAGGGTCGCGATTTTGGGCGCGGGGCTTTCGGGCCTGGCCGCGGGATATGCCTTGGCCAGGAACGGTGTTGCCGTCACGATTTTCGAGGCGGATTCGGAGGTCGGCGGGGCGTCCAAGACGGTCACATATAAGGGCTTCAGGTTCGACCTTGGAGGGCACCGTTTTTATTCGAAGAAGGAGGAGATCAATCGTTTTCTCGGCGAGCTCATGGCCGGCGAACTGATCGAGGTCCCCCGAATGAGCAAAGTCTGCCTGGACGGCAAAATGTTCAATTATCCATTGACTCCGTCGAACGCCTTCTTCCGGATGGGGCCCTGGGAAACGGGCCTTATTCTCGGGGATTACGCCCTCTCGAGACTACGGAATAAGCTCGCCCCGAAAACCGAGGCGACCTACAGGGATTGGGTCGTCAACAGGTTCGGTCGGATTCTCGCCCGGAAGTTCTTTATCGAGTATGCCGAAAAACTGTGGGGAATTCCGAGCGACAGGCTTTCCCTGGATTTCGCCAGCCAGCGGATCAAATCATTGTCGCTTACGGCTGCGATCAAGAACGCCTTCAGCCCCTCCTCCCAACATCTGCCGACTCTGATTCATCAGTTCCTTTATCCCAGGTTAGGATTCGGACGGATCGCGGAAAGACTGGCCGCGGACATCGGCCTCGATTCGATTCGGTTGAACGCGCGGGTCATGGGGCTTAACGTTTCGGGAGATCGGGTCGAATCGGTCAGGGTCAAATGCCGCGACGAGGTCGAAGACTATCGTGTTGACGACGTCATTTCGACCGTGCCTGTCACCTCCCTGGTGAAGGGACTCGCCCCCCCGCCGGATGATGACGTCCTGTCCGCGGCGGGCCGCCTTCTTTTCCGGAACATGATTTTTGTTTTTCTGGCGATCGGCCGTAGCCAGGTGACGCCGAATACGTGGATGTATTTTCCGGAAAAACGGATTCCCTTCTGCCGAATTCATGAGCCGAAGAACTGGAGCCGGGACATGTCCCCGGACGGACGGACCTCCCTGGTTGTCGAGTATTTTTGTTCGGATGCCGATGACCTCTGGAAGAGCGATGACGAACACCTCCGGAATCTGACGGTCGATCATTTAGCCCGTCTGGGACAAATCGCGGCGGAGGATGTCCAGGACTCGCTCGTGGTTCGATGGCCGGACGCGTATCCAATATATGAAATGGGATATCAAACGCATCTTCACCTTCTCTTGAAACACCTCTCCCGATTCCGGAATCTTCAGGTGATTGGCCGGAATGGAGCGTTCAGATACACGAGCAGCGATCATTACCTCGACATGGGAATCAAAGCTGCCGGGAATGTGCTCGGCGAAAAACACGATTTATCGGTGATCGGGATCGAAGGCGAATATGCGGAGGAATAGGAGCCAGAGTTTCGCCCGCCCGGCGGGCCCCGGAGTGACGATCCCGCGAAAGAACATTTTTCTCATCTGGCCGACCGACATTGCCAAACAGTCGGCCCTCTATCCCCCCCTGGGCTTGGCCTCTCTTGCGGCGGTGATGCGACAAAATGGCTTCCCGGTTCGCGTCCTCGACTTGTCCTTCGACCGGAATTGGACTCAGATTCAATCCCTGAACGAGGACGGGGGCATCTACGGGATTTCCTTTACGTCCTCATTGCACGGCAATGCCCGCAGGTGCATCGGCATCATTCGGGCCAGGGACCCGAGAGCCCAGATCGTTTTGGGCGGTCCTCACGCCAGCGTTCTTCCCGATGAAAGCCTGAACGACTTGGACGCCGACGTCGTCTGTATCGGCGAAGCAGAGGTTTCCTTTCCCCAGGTTGTGAACGCCCTCCTCCAGGTGTCGGACCTGAGCGCGGTGAAGGGCATTGCTTTCAGAGATCGCGAGCGGGGCGTCATGATCACTCCCGACGCGGATAAGATTCTCGACCTGGATTCTCTGCCGCTGCCCGCCCAGTCCCTGTTCCCTTACGAGACATATTTCCGGGCCAAAGGATTCCGGGAGCTGTCGATCATCACTTCGCGCGGCTGTCCGAACCGCTGCACCTTTTGTCAGCCCACGCTCGAAAGAATGTTCGGGCGAAAAATCCGATATTACGGCAGCGACTATGTGATTCGTCAGATCCGTTCCCTGCAGGAAAATTTCAAGCTGGATTTTCTGGTGATTTCCGACGATACGTTCGTCACGAACAAAAAGCGGGCCCTGGACCTTTGCCGGAGGATCGTTTCAGACAGGATCTCCATTTTTTGGCGATGCCAGACGGGAGTCAACGGACTTGATCGCGAGATCATCCGGAACTTGAAAAAAGCCGGGTGCTTCATCGTCGCCCTGGGGGTCGAGTCCGGAAGCCAGGATATTCTCGACCGTCTCCAAAAAAACGTCCGGGTCGAACGGATCAAGGCCGTTTTCAAGATGTGTCATGAAGAAGGGATGCTGACCCACGCTTATCTCATGATCGGATCGCCCGGCGAGAGCGCGGCGACGATCGAGGAGACGCGGTCTCTCCTGAAGGAGATCAGGCCGTTCAGCTCGAACATCTGCCTGACGACTCCTTATCCGGGCACGTCGTTGTATGACAGCTTGAAAGAACGAAACCTCCTGGAAGACCGCGCCTGGGACGACTACGACCATCTGTTGAGCGATTCCATTCATATCAAAACGCCGAGCGTGGATTTAGCCGAACTGAATACGTTCAAACGCACTCTCCTCCGGGCCCAGAAATATCCCGTGTTCAAACTCCGCTGTCTGGTGAGGGCTTTTGCCGACGGCGACAGCCTCCGCCGACTATTCCGCGTCGCCCGGGTCAATCCGGGGATTTTCCTTCGAGGCCTCAGGCTGTTTTATAAGTCCCTTTTCGCCAAAGGCCTTGAGCTGAGCAATCCCGCGACCAGGGCCAACGCGATATATGCCATGCCCCCCGCGCGCGTTCGGCCGTCGCGCCGAAAGTGAATCCGTTGTTCTCCGATCGGATGAAAAAAGCCGCCAAAATTCTCGGGACTCTCGTCCTGGCATTCGGCCTGATCGGCCTGTGGCTGGCCATCGTCGATATTCATGACCTGGTCGCAATGTTGGCGCAAATCCGGATTCTGTATCTTCCGCTCATGATCGGGTTGTTTTTCCTCTCTTATTTTCTGAGAAGCCTGCGCTGGAAAGTCGTGATCTCTCCGGTCGTGAGGATATCCGCCGCCGAAGCCTTTCACCTGTCGATGGCCAATCACTTGCTCAATTTCCTTGTCCCCGTCCATGCGGGAGAAGCGGCCAAATGCCTGCTTTTGAAAAAGATCAAAGGAACGCCTCTCTCCCGATCATTGGCCGCGACCTACATGGATAAAGCCGCGGACCTCCTGCCCATCGTCTTGGGGATTGCGCTTGCCCCGTTTTTAAGCGTCCGGATCCGGTCCGTTCTTTTGGGCGTCTCCGGAATGATCGTGATCATCTGGATGGCCTTGACGGCCTCGGTGGTTTTTATTTTATTTAAAAAAAAGACGGCGCTGGCTTGGATCGAGAAAGCCCTGCGCTTTTTCCCGAGAATCTTCAGGCCAAAAATCGGGCGCTTGTCCCGTCTTTTCGTCGAGGGTCTGTCGTTCCTGCCCCGCTTGTCCCGGCGGATCCCGGAGATCCTGGGCCTGACCTTTCTGGCCTTCCTTGCCCAGAGCCTGCTTGTCGGGATATTTTTTTTCTCCTTCGGTATTCGTTTGCCCCTCCCGGCCATGTTTGTCGGATACGGGTTGCTGAGCGCCTCCTTCCTCATCCCCGCCCCTCCCGGTTACACGGGCAGCCTGGAGTTGATCTTCATTTTCATCTTTTCCTTTCTTCAAGGCTATGATAAAAATCCGGTGAGCGCCGTGGCCGTGTCTTCGCATATCTTCACGGCGGTTGTTTTTGGCCTTTTCGGATTGGCAGCCATGGCCTTCCTCGGGACGAGGCTGTCCGCCGTCTTCAAGATGAGCTCCGGCCCGGACGCTCTTAAAGAATGGCCGGCGGACCCATGATCCTGTGCCGCCCGATAAAGCCATGAGAACGCGAGGCCGCGCATGAAAATTGTCATCATCGGGGCCGGGCCGTGCGGGCTGGGTGCGGCCCAAAGACTGACGGAGCTCGACCATGGCCATTGGACCCTGTTCGAGAGGGAAGAGGCAGCCGGCGGCCTGGCGGCCTCGCGCCGAGATCCCCAAGGTTTCACTTGGGACTTCGGCGGTCATGTGGTTTTTTCCCATTTCCCTGAATTCGACAGAATGCTCGAGGAGACGTGCGGCGGAGAGCTGGTCCCTCTTCAGCGCAGGAGCTACGTCAAAGTCGGAGATTCGTGGGTTCCCTATCCTTTTCAGAACAACCTCCATCGCCTCCCCGAAGACCAGGCCCTGGACGCCGTGGCGGGACTGAAGTCGCGGCCGGGAGGACATCCCTCCCTGCCTTTCGACCGCTGGCTGGAAGCCACCTTCGGCGCCGGGATTACCCGGCTGTTCATGCGTCCTTATAATGAGAAGGTCTGGGCGACCGACCTGGCTCTCATGGCTTCCAGCTGGGTCGGCGAACGGGTGAGCATCATCAGCTACGAAGATGCCCAAAAAAGGCTGGCTTTGAAAACCGACGACTTCGATTGGGGGCCGAACAGCGCCTTCCGGTATCCGCTTCGGGGCGGGACGGGCGAAATCTTTCGGCGCCAGGCCGCCTTGCTCCCCCAGGATCGCCTTCATTATCGGGCCGACGTGGCCTGGGTGGATCTTGCGGCCAAGACCGTCGGATTCGAAAACGGAACCGCGGCTCGGTATGATCGTTTGATCACGACCATGCCCTTGATTGAGCTCGTTCGCCGCTGCTTTAATCTGCCCGAGGATATCCGCCGGAGCGCCGAACGGCTGCGCCATTCGGGGGTCTATGTGAGCGGCTGCGGATTCCAAGCCGCCGTGTCGGGCGAGTGGACCTGGACGTATTTTCCCGAGCCCAAGATTCCCTTTTATCGCGCTACGAACTTCGGCCGTTACTCTCGATTCAATGTGCCTGACGGCCGGACGGACCGGTATTGCGCCTATGTCTGTGAAACGTCGTTTTCCGACACGAAGCCGGAGTTCCAGGACATCATCACCCAGGCGACGTGGACGAGCCTTTATGATATCGGATGGGTTTCCCCGAGCGCTCCGAAGGCGAGCGAATTTGCCGTTCGGCTCCCCTACGCGTATCCCGTCCCGACGCTCGACCGGGATGAGGCCCTGCGTTCGATCCAATCCTATTTGATGGCCCATGACGTCTATTCCCGGGGCCGGTTCGGGGCCTGGCTGTATGAACTCGGGAACATGGATCATGCCTTCAAACAGGGAAGGGACGTGGTCGATTTTATCCTCCAAGGACGAAAGGAAAGCGTATGGTCGATGACCTGAAGCCCGTTCTCTCGATCGTGATGCCGGTCCACAACGAGGAAGCCTGTTTGGAATGGGTGATCGCGGAAACTCACGCCTCCATTTTATCCGCGCTGCCCGAATCCGTGCTCATGGCGATCGATGACGGAAGCCGGGATTCCACGCCGGAGATCTTGGACGATCTGGCCAGGCGCTTTCCCCAGGTGATGGTTTTCCACAAGAAAAACGGGGGCCATGGAGATGCCCTCCTCTACGGGCTCCGGCGGGCCGAGGGCCGCTATCTTTTCCTCATGGACAGCGACGGCCAGACCGACCCCCGGGATTTCTGGGCCTTATGGGAAAACCGGACGGCGACGGATTTCATCAGCGGGGTCCGGACACCGCGCTGCGATCCCGTCCATCGCTTGCTCATCGCCCGTGTTCTGCGCCTGGCGATTCGAGTGGGGTTCGGCGTCCGCTGTCGCGACGCCAATGCCCCGTTCAAGCTCTTTACCAAAGAATTTTGGGAAAAAGCCAGTCCCTGGATTCCTCCCGAGACAATAACTCCTTCTTTATTTCTCAGCATCATCGCCGGACGCCTCGGCGGCGGATTGACCGAAGTCGAAATCCGGCACCGGACGCGCGGAACGGGGATATCCACGATCCGCTATGGACGGCTCGTCCGGTTCTGCCTCCGAGCGTTCTTTCAATTATTGAAACTCAGGAGGTCGCTGCGGCGGGGTAGCGGTCAGGCTTAGGGCCCCGGCCCGCGCCGGATGGCTTCCTTGATTTTCGAACGTCATGGATAATCAGCGAACGATCATCGGCCGTCTCTTTCGGAATCGCTGGGATGCCGCGAGCGCCGTGGCGCTGCTGTTATTTGTTCTCTATCTTCTGGCCCTTTATCTCTCCGGCCTGTTCATCGACTGGGAGGAGTTGACCCTGGAGCCGTTTTTCATCCTTCGCGGCATGGGGCTTTACTCGGATATCGCCACCCACCACACGCCTCTTTTGACCGGGTTCATGGTCATTCTTTACCGGTTGACGGGAATCCATGTCGTCGTCCGCCAGGTCGTCCTGCTCATGGTTTCCGCGGCCACGGCCTTTCTGACGTTCCGGGCCGTCCGCCGCTTGGCCGGAAAACGCGCCGCTTTATTTTCTCTCGCGCTTTTTTCCATGTTCTGGCCGTTCTACGGGGGCACAGATTTCTGGTTTGACACATTTCTCCCCCTTTTTTTTCTCGCCGCTTTTTTGCTCGTCATCGGAAGAGATTCTTCTTGGCGGCTGGCCCTGGCCGGAGTTTTTCTCGGCGTTTCGTTTCTGGTCAAGCCCAACGGCGGGCAGGTCGCCCTGGTGATCCTCCTCCTGCTTCTGGTCAGGGCCAAACCTTGGCCCCGTCGTCTCCAAGACGCGGCGTTGTATTCGGGCGGAGTCGCGCTGCCGGTCTTTCTGGCGGGAGCGTGCTACGCCGTTCATGGCCGCCTGGGCGATGCCTTCTATTGGGTCTTCACCTATAATCTGTCCGGCGCCTATATGAGGCACGGCCTGCTCCCTCCGTCCCTTCCCGATGCCGTCCGGCTGTTGGTCGTGATCGCGCCCATCCTGGTTCTGATGACTGTCTCGCTCTTCTCCGCGGCCGTCCGGCGAAAAATCTCCTGGGAATTCCGGCTGGCCTTTTACATGGGCTTCGTCGCCTCCTTGGCGCTGATTCCCCGATGGGAGCGGTTTCACGTCGCTCCGGCTCTGCCCTTCCTCGTGATATGCCTGGTCCTGTCCTTTCAGCGGATCTTGAATGTCGGCCGGGAGGCTAGGGCTGGCCGCTGGAAGAAGGCGGCCGTCCTGTTCTGCGCCGCATGGACATTGGCCGTCGTCCTCGATATCGGAACCTTCTATCCTCCGATCCTGGCCGACAAAATCATTCCCAATTTTTCTCGATCCTGGCCGTTTCACTCCTACGACGCCCCCGCCTGGTTCGATGAGGGTGCCAGGCGATATATGCGCGACATCCCTGCAATCGGAAAATATCTCCGCGAGGCCACCTCCGACGGCGATAAAATATTTGTTTGGGGATGGCAGGGAAGCCGCCTTTATCTCGAGTCGGGTCGTCTCCCTTCCGGGAAATTCTATTACACGCTCCCCTGGTTTACCGTCCTGCCCCAATTCGGGCGGGACCTGATGACGAGCCTCTCGGAGGGCCGCCCGCGGTATGTCGTCGTGCTGAAGAAGTCCTATCCCGGGACTCCAACCCTGGAGGATCTGGGAATCGATCTGGGGAAGATGGGCTATATCATGCGCCCGGAACTCGAGGCCAGATTTCCGGAGGTCGTATTCTGGACCTCCGCCGCTTCAGGCCGGCGATGAAGAAGCGGCTCTATCCAGCCGCGACCCTCAGCCGGACGAGCGGAAGGCGCTCTTTATCGAGAATGCCACTTCCAGGCCGTCTCGACGATCGTCCTTAAATCTCCGTATCGAGGCGCCCAGCGGAGAAAGTTTTTGGCCTTACGGCAGTCGCTCACCAGGATGGGGGGGTCTCCCGGGCGGCGCGACGATTCCGCAATTTTCAGGTCTTTATCGCCGACCTGTTTCACCGTCTCTAGAACCTCTCTCACCGAGAATCCTTTTTCGTTGCCGAGGTTGAATGTCGCGCTGCGGCCCTTAGAGGCCAGGAATTCCAGCGCGTTCAGATGGGCCTCGGCCAGGTCTGTGACGTGGATATAATCCCTGACGCATGTGCCGTCCGGCGTCGGATAATCGGTCCCGAAAATGGTGATCCCGGGATTAAGCCCCATGGCCGCGTAAATCGCCAGGGGAACGAGATGGGTTTCCGGATCGTGGCTTTCACCCAGCTCTCCGTCGGGGTCGGCCCCGGCTGCATTGAAATATCTGAGGCTGATATGCTTCAAGCCGTAAGCGCGGTCATAGTCGCCCAAGATGTCTTCCACCATTTTTTTGGTCCGGCCGTAAGGATTGACCGGGATTCTCGGGTGGTCTTCCGTCAAGGGCAAAGTTGAAGGAATTCCGTAGACGGCGCAAGATGAGGAGAAAACAAAGAGCCGGACATGGAATTCTCCCATGATCTCGAGAAGGTTGAGCGTGTTGGCGACGTTATTTCGATAGTATTCGGCCGGATGGATGACCGATTCACCGGCATATCCGAAAGCGCTTAAGTGAATGACGGCCTCGATGGGATAGCGCCCGAAACAGGCGCGAATCTGGCCCTTGTCGGCGAGATCTCCCAGGAAAAATTCGCCCCACCCGACGAAATCCCTTCGGCCGGAAATCAGGCTGTCGAAAACCACCGTCGGCCGGCCCCTCTGGCTGAGCCGCTTGTTGACATGGGATCCGATATAACCCGCCCCGCCTGAAATGAATATCATGCCCGCCTTTCCCTCCGCCCTTCTCCTCCAGAAATCAGGTCATTCCCGAGCTTCATTCTAACGGATGTAGTTCAGCGACCTGAGAACTTTCTTCGTCTCTTCATCCAACCCCTCCTGAAGGACGGGAGCTCCACGGACTTTTGTCAGCCAGCCGAACAGGACTCGCTTCATTTCGTCTCCTTCCTTCTTTTTCTCTCCGATGATATTGGACAGCTCCCGGGGGTCGTTCTTGAGATCATAAAGCTCGAAGAGGGACTCGGGCTTCTTGGGAATGTAAATCAGCTTCATCTCGTTCGTCCTGACCGAGACGTGTTTCCCCCCCACGCCTTCGATGTATCCCCGGTTGTTCGGATTGGAGAAAAAGATCGTGTCGCTTTCGCTGAAGGCGTATTTCGTCTTCAGGCTTGTTTTTTTTCCATGGATGAGAGGCAAAAGGCTGACGCCGTCCGTCTTCCCCGGATCGGGGATATTCAGGAGGTGGAGAATCGTCGGCCTGATGTCGATGGTTCGGACCTGAGAAGCAACGGCCTGCCCCTGGTTGGGCATGCCCGGATAGTGGATGATCAACGGAACGCGGAGCTGGTTTTCATAGAGAGTGTCTCCGTGATCGAAGTAATAGTCATGCTCACCGAGCGATTCGCCGTGGTCCGCGGCGAGGACAACCATCGTCTTTTTATCCAATCCCAGCCTTTTGACTTCTTCGAGAAGGGCGCCGACGGCTTGATCGGCGAAGCTGATTTCGTCGTTGTAAAGAGAAATCATATAGGCCGTATCCTGTTCCCGGATGGGAATTTTTTTCAGCCAGAGGGCGAATACCGGGCCGAAGTCACCGTTAAAAAGACCGCGGTAATTGAGGGCGATCGTTCTCGGGCTCCGGAGCGGCGGAGTATAGGGCATATGGGGATTGAAAAAATGAACGAAGGCAAAGAACTTCCGGCCTTTGTTTTCCCTCAGCCAGACGAAAGGTTCCTTCAGCTTGGCCGCCAGATTATCGCCTCCGCCGTCAAGCTCGGCGCGGGGACGTTCGAAGTAATGGTCGAACCCCTGGGCGAGATGAAGGCCGTTGAAGGGAAAGGCCTCGACAAAGGCGGCCGTTCGAAATCCGTTTGTTTTCAGGATTTCGGCCAATGTCGTGTGCCGTTCGTCGAGGACGGTGACGTTGTCCCGGTGGCCGTGGCGGACGGGGTAGAGCGCGGTGAACATGGAACTGACTGCCGGTCCGGTCTCGGGGACAGGAGCGATGGCCTGGGAAAACAGGACCCCCGACAGGGCCAAACGGTCGATCTTCGGCGTTTCGGCCGGGGTATAGCCATAACATCCGAGGTGATCTGCGCGCAGCGTATCGATCAGGATCCAGAGAACGTTTTCCGGCCTCTTGACGGGAGGGGGGAGCAGGGACTTGAAGAGCAATCGGCCGAGATAAAGGCCGAGAACAATGACAATCGCCGTCCCGATGACGAATGTCCGGCCTTTAATTTTTTTCTTTGACGGCAAGGAACTCTCCGTTGCGCTCAAGAGAAGAGATTTTAATCCAATAGCCGCTTTTGTCAAAATATATCTTGTCCGACGTAAGCATCTCTTTTCATGCGCTTGATACGTTCGACGGCGCTTTTTACCCCGATTTTTAAATCGGGGTTTGGCGCCGTCGAACGTATCAA
>Ga0315275_10006003_pt1 | contig 11566 bp, 12 predicted proteins | sample YL17G03_0_MG_FD_205557 | JGI IMG/M metagenome (GOLD analysis project Ga0315275, IMG submission 205557) | Sediment microbial communities from Yellowstone Lake, YNP, Wyoming, USA - YL17G03_0 | ecosystem: Environmental > Aquatic > Freshwater > Lake > Sediment | place: USA: Wyoming | collected... | reverse complement strand
GGCCGAGGAGCAGGTGCTCGGTGCCGATGTAGTTGTGGTTGAGGCGCCGTGCCTCATCTACGGCAAGCTCTATCACCCTCTTGGCGCGCGGGGTGAGGCCGATCTCCCCGCTGGTGGCCTTCTCGCCGCGCCCGATGATGTATTCGACGGCGCTGCGCACCTTCTCCAGGTCAACGCCGAGGCCGGCCAGCACCTTGGCGGCCACCCCCTCGCCCTCTCGCACTAGGCCAAGCAGTATGTGCTCTGTCCCGATGTAATTGTGGTTGAAGCGTTGCGCTTCCTCCTGGGACAGGGTGAGCACCTTGCGTGCCCTCTCGGTAAATTTCTCAAACCTGCTAGGCATCTTTCTTCACCGTATAAATATAGTACTCGAAGATACTTTATTTTATCATATCCTGAGACAAAACGCAAAAAAGACACGTATGGAGCACAGCTATTTACTCAGGACTACAAGGATGGTTACATAGTCGTGTAGCCTCCAGTGTTCTCGATGTCGCGGGTTTGACATCCGCTGATGTCCTTGCCACAATAGTTCGGCAAGGCGATGAGCGTAGATAATAAACCATACCTTCAGCCGAGCGCGCTGTGTGACTTCGACCGCAGCCCCGATATCAGGGAGAAGGCCCGGGGCTTAACCTCGGCCTGTCGCACGAAGGAAAAGAAGTTTAGGCGCATCTTCTCTTTCGTTAAGGAGTTGCCCTATGGCCTCGACGACTGGGATGTGGCTGCCTCGCAGACGCTTAAGAAGGGGTGGGGCATGTGCTCAGGCAAAACCAACCTGCTGGTGGCCCTGCTGCGGTGTGTGGGGATACCGTCGCGGTACCGCATATATTCTATCGAAGCCGAGCGGAGGCTGTGGGAGAGGATAGCCGGATTTCAGGGCCTGGGCAGCTCTCTCGGCGATTCCCCGATGGGGCAGGACCACGTGGACTGTGAAGTCTGGCTCGGTAATTGGGTCGCTTGCGACCCCAGCCGCGACACGCCGATGGAGCGCGGCCTGCTGGCGCTGGGCATCCCGCTGGAGCGCCAGCCTATCGTTGATGCCAGTGGCCAGGTGCCGTACCTGAGGCTTGTCTCATTCGACGAGTGGGCGAGGGAGCGGCAGGAGAGAAGGAGGTTTCGCGAGGGCAGAGTCGAAACTTTTGGCAAGATCAATGATATACTGTGGCACATAAGGGAACTGGGCAGCTCAGCCAGTGACTAGGCGGGTGAGTGAAACGAAACGATGGAATGTTGAATTTGAATAAAAAACCTGTGTTTCAATCCATGCTCTCATACGGAGGGCGACTTTAAGCTAGCGGCTATTAACGGGAAGGCCAACCCGGAGGGTGTGATAATTTAAGAAAATATAGTCAAACAGAAGATAATACTATGCGTTGACGTGTTTCCAAATATTGGTTACAGTATGAATATCAATATGGCTGCGAATGCTAAAATATCGAGGAAATTCTCACTATCTGAGCAGATAGTATTGTATCATGGGGATTGTCTTGAGCTGCTTAAAGAAATGCCCGACAATTGTATTCAGCTAATTGTAACCTCACCCCCATATAATATAGGCAAGCAGTATGAGAAGAAGTTAAAACTTAGTAAATACCTCGAACAGCAAGCATCAGTTATTAAAGAATGTGCCCGAGTACTTTCCGACAAGGGCAGCATTTGCTGGCAAGTAGGCAATTATGTTGAAGACGGTTCCATTGTACCTTTAGATGCAATGCTATATCACATTTTTACAGACCTTGGTCTAAAGATGCGTAATCGTATTATTTGGCACTTCGAGCATGGATTACATTGCAGTCGGCGTTTTTCTGGGCGTTATGAGACAATCATGTGGTTCACAAAATCTGAAGATTATACATTCAATCTAGATCCTGTCAGAGTGCCGCAGAAATACCCCGGAAAGAAATATTTTAAAGGTCCCAAAGCCGGGCAATATTCATGCAATCCTCTTGGTAAAAATCCTAGTGATGTATGGATTATTCCAAATGTTAAAAGCAATCACATAGAAAAGACTGAACACCCATGCCAATTCCCCGTCGAATTAATTGAACGCCTCGTTCTCTCAATGACAAATGAAGGTGACTGGGTGTTTGACCCCTTTTTAGGAACAGGTACTTCTATCATTGCAGCCATCCGTCATAAACGTAAAGGAGCAGGAGCCGAAACATTAGTAAAATATACACAATTAGCGCAAAGTAGAATTCAGCAAGAGCTTGCAGGCAAACTAAAAACAAGACCGATGAATAAACCTATATATGACCCGGTTCTTTGCAAAAACAGCTTAACTAGCTCTCCTTGGAATACAGGTAAGCCAGTAGATCAATATGTCTTGTTGGAGAAAAAACCTAGGAAACAGAGGTATAAAGTTAAATGAAGATTGTTGAAACGTATTCACATTTAAACGGCCTCGAGTTCCTGATTGTTCACAAACCTATGCTGTGGAAAGAAATAAAATCCGTAATTGCCAAGGTGGATGCCACCAAATGTAAAACAAAAGTCTCTAAAGAAAAAACAATGAAAGGGGAACTCCTTTACAGCCCCATTGAAATGAATTCTGAATTCAAGAAACTTTTGCGAGCAAAGAAGTGGGAGGAAAGCCGTGTCAGTTATTGGGTAACTAAAAGCGAAAAACTGATTAGGAAGACTCTGACCATGCCTCCTGACGAACAGAAGAAAGAAATTAAAGCAGCCGGTGAAACCCCTATTTTTAGCTATAATCAAACAGATTTTGTCAAAGAACGAGTAGCAATTGAAATTCAATTCGGTAAATATGCTTTTGTAGCATATGACTTGTTTGTTAAGCACCTCGCATTTTACGTCGGTGACCACATCGACGTCGGTATAGAAATACTCCCGATGAAAACACTACAGTCCCACATGAGTTCGGGTGTCGCCTATTACGAAGGTGAATTCTATAATGTTGTAAGACAAGGGCGCGGCGTCCCAGCAGTTCCATTAGTCATAATCGGGATAGACCCGTAAGACTGAGAAGCTTCGTTCAACCATTGGTACCCCCAAGGGATTTGAGGCAGGTGCAGTTCACCTACAAGCTATATATCTCGTTGCCGAAGGTGTGCACCCAGTTCTTATGCAGAATCTCCACCGCCTCATCCGTCCGGTCCACGCCCAGGATGACGATGGGCTGCCAGTCTTCGCTTGGCTAGCTAGTGCCCATAAGGGGATTAAACGTTTTATCGTTTTGGTTAACCTTCAAAAACTACTGTTGTATTAAGTCGCCAGCGCTCGTATAACCTGCGGGATTATCTGCCGCGCCAGGTCGCGTCGGCTGCCGCCACAGAGGACGACGATGAGCCTGCCGTGGCACAATTGGTCGGCTGCACGTTTGATCTCCCGGGCAAGCGGAGGCTGTTAGTGTCCGCCTTTTTGCTCGCCCTTATCCTTGAGAAAGTGCTCTATGTCTTTGAGTAGTTCCTCGGAGTGGTATCCCGGCTGGCTATCTTCGGCAGTGGACTGCTCCGCCAGCTGCTCGAAGTATTCGATGAGTCCCTGTGCCTCTTCCCCGAACGATTGCTTCAGCTGGTTGATCCTTTCCTCGATCTGCTCGTCAGTCTCTGTAGCCCAGCGGTCGATATCGGCCAGGTCGATCTCCAGATCAGCCATCTTGCAGAGGGCCTCCAGCACTGTCTTGGAGGACCGGGGGTTGGCGATATTGGTGGTGTAAATGGGGATCTCGCCCAGCAGGCAGATGCTGTCGATATTCCTTTGCCGGGCTACGCCGAGCAGCAGCCCGTTCAGGCCGCTGATGCTGCCTTCCTTGAGGGGGGTTACACCGTAGCTCTCCGGCGCGGGTATGAGTGCCGGGTTCGTCGCCGCAGTAAGCACCTTGGGTTTCTTGGTGTGGTAGATGTGGGTGGGGGCTGCGGCGAAGGTGTATATCCTGTTGACCTTAAATTTCTCGGCGACATCCACTATCAGGGTCGCCATGTGGTAGGCGTCCGTGGCTGGCTGGACCTCCCCGACGAAGATTATCCAGTCCCTCCCGCCCTGGTTTTTAGCCAGGTAGAAGTTGTTCTCCGGGAACTGGATATCCTTCACTATGGAGTTCTCGATGAGCACGCCGCTGATGTCGAAGAAACCCTCGGGGGCAATGCTGCCGAATTTCTCCGCATGCATTTTATCTATCAGGTAGCGTGCCGCGACGATGGCTACGCCCCCCATGCCGGGCCAGGCCGCTATCATGAAGGGGTCTTTCAGCTTGGGCTCTTTATCCAGTTTTATCTCGTCCATATCAATGGTGCAATCGTTGTCTCATTATAACATAGGGAAATAGGTTAGCCTCAAGGAGGCGAAGTTTTGCCTCACCTGGTCCCGGCCGGAGATGATCGCCCCCAGCTCGGTCTTGTGGCCGGGGAGCAGGTAATCGACCTCCAGTTCCGCCAGCCGCTCGATGCTGCGCTTCAGCGCTTTGCCGTCGCCGTAGGGCAGGTCGGTCCTGCCGATGCCGCCGTAGAATACCACGTCGCCGGTGATGAGGACGCGCTTATCCGGCCAGTACAGGCATATCGAGCCCGGGGTGTGCCCCGGGGTGTGCAGGACCTGCAGGGTCAACTTGTTTCCTGCGCCCAGGCTGAGCTCGCCCTCCTTGAGGTAGAAGCTGGGCTCGAATGACATTGGCGGTCCTGGCCACTTCGCCATATAGTCCAGTACCACCTTCAAATAATCCCTCTCGCCTTCGTAGATTGCAATGAGAGGTTGGCTGGGCTTGCCCGGCTTGGCACGGGCCTGCTCCAGCAGCGCCCGGTTGGCCCCGAAGTGGTCGTGGTGGGCATGCGTGTTGATGATCAACCCGATATCCTCGGGTTGTATGCCATCCTTCCTCATCGCGCTTATCAGGATATCGAGGCAGCGCTCGTTGACCTCGGTGATAACCCCTCCGGGATCGATGAGGACGTGCGGACGGTCACCGCGGAGCACCCGCGCGAACAGATAGCTATTGCAATTGTTGCCTTTCCCAGGCCAGATGTAGCAGTGCAAATTATCGAACAGTTTCATTTCCCTTGATCCCTGTAGGGGCGAATAATGATTCGCCCCTACGGGAATATCCGTTTGGTAGGTTTTAAACCCACCCTACATTCTTTTTCTGTGTCTCTTTGTCGCCACACCAAAGAATAGTATAATTGATATGCGTTAGTTTCGCCAAGTTGCGGAGGGATAGTATGGAAGAGATGAAGAGCGCCTTCGACCGGGCAATGGAGAGGGCAGACAAGATGGGGAAGCTCTCGCCCGAGGAGATGCGGCAGCGTCAGGAGGCGGAGTATCTGCCGGTGGGGCGGGCTATAGCTGAGCGCTATTTAAATCACGGGCACGAGCAGCTGTTCAAGGAGGAGGTGGATAAGCACGACGGCGAGAGGAGAGGCATCGTGGTCAGGGCGGCGCTGACGGGGCTGGTTGCAGCGGTGAGCTTGACCGGTTATGAACGGACGGAGAAGGCGCTTAACGGCGTGCTGGCCCTGATCGGCGATGGTCGTGTGGACGCGGTGAACAGCGTGATCGGGGGCATCACTGGCCTGCTGGCGGAGTTCAGTCAGGAGCTGGAGCGCAAGTACGGGGAGGAGCAGGAACGGATCGAGAAGAGCGAGCGGGAGTTGCTGCACCAGCTGAGGATATCGGGGAGCGCTATCGGTTCGATAAACATGGCGGCAAGCCAGGCCTGGGGCAAGGTTTACCGCGAGTTCTCGTTCACCTTCGAGGAGCGGCTGGAGGGGCTCAAGGGTGAATTGCTCCAGCTGCTGGAACAGGGCTGAGATGACAGGTCAGCTGCAGGAGATAGCCGCGATTATCGCCGGCGCTAAGAGGCTGGTGGCATTCACCGGCTCGGGCATCTCCGCCGAGAGCGGGATACCCACCTTCAGGGACCCCGGTGGGCTGTGGGATCGCTACGATCCCGAGCTCATGCGTAACGCTGAGTATGCAGCCACCATGCCGCTCAAGGGGGCAGCCAGGGATTTCCTGCAGGAGATGCTGGCCACCCTGGAGGGTGCCGAGCCCAACCCGGGGCACTTGGCCCTGGCCGAGCTGGAACGGATGGGCATACTGCGCTCGGTGCTCACCCAGAACATCGATAACCTGCATACCGAGGCTGGCAATACCACCGTCATCGAGGTCCACGGGAATTTCTACCGGATGAGATGCCTTTCCTGCGGCCGTACCTTCAAGGTAAAGCGTGGAGCCGAGCTGCGCGCCATGATGCAACGGCTCATCGAGTCGGGGGAAGGCGAGACGATAAGGCTTGCGGATATGATGCCGAGGTGTCAGTGCGGCGGGCTTACCCGTTTCGATGTGGTGCATTTCGGCGAGCCGGTGCAGGACTTCTCGCGGGCGGAGGATGAGGCGCGGTCCTGCGACGTGATGCTGGCGCTGGGCACCTCGGGGGTGGTCACCCCGGCGGCTTTCCTGCCCGGGTATGCCAAGGGTTCCGGCGCCAGGGTGATCGAGGTAAACGCCACCGGCAGCTGTTTCGCCGGCATATCAGATTACTCCATCGTGGCAAAGACGGGTGAAGCCCTGCCTCGGATAGTATCGAAGGTGAAGGAAATACTGAGATGACCTCGTCCGGGGTTCATCGTCTGCAGTCGAGTTGACAATCCAATTGCGCCTGACTTAAGATTCATACGATTGTGGCCAAAAATTGGCCGAGCTAGGAGGAGAAAATAATGGTAATGGCACTGGAAGGGATCAAGATCATCGACCTCACCAGGCTGGGGCCGGGGCCTTTTTGCACCATGCTGCTGGCGGATATGGGCGCCGATGTGATCAAGATCGAGGCTGGCGGCGGGCGCGCTGCTCAGACCATCGAGACCACCATGGATTCCGAGGTGGAGGAGCGGCGGCGGGCGTTCAACGCTGAGGGCAGGAACAAGCGCAGCATGGTGTTGAACCTGAAGATGGATGAGGCCCGCGAGGTATTTCATAAGCTGGTCAAGGATGCCGACGTTGTGGTCGAGGAGTTCCGGCCGGGGGTGCTGAAGCGCCTGGGCGTGGACTACGAGACCATCAGCAAGATAAACCCCAGGATTATCCTGTGCTCGATTACGGGCTTCGGGCAGGACGGTCCATACGCGCAGCTGCCGGGCCACGATATCAACTACATATCAATCGCCGGCGCCCAGAGCATGATCGGCCCGCGGAACGGCCCGCCGGTGATGACCTTCAACCTCATCGGGGACTACGCCGGCGGCAGCTTCCAGGCGGCGCTGGGCGTAGCGCTGGCCCTGCTGGCCCGGGAGCGCACCGGCAAGGGGCAGCACGTGGACATCTCCATGACCGATGGCGTGGTCTCGCTGATGCACGGCGAGGCCGCCACCTACTTCGATACCGGTCGCATACCCGGCCGCGGCGACCTGCTGGTTATCGGCGGGGCGCCGTTCTACGGCATATATGAGACCAAAGACGGCAAGTACGTGAGCATCGGGGCGCTGGAGCCGTGGTTCTACTCCAACCTGTGCGAGCTTATTGAGCGGCCCGACCTTCTGCCATTCGAGTGGGATATCATGAAGTGGGGTGAGTTGAGCGAGGAGTTCCGCAAGATATTCAAGACCAAGGCCCGCGACGAGTGGGTCAAGCTGCTGCGCACCAAGGACGTATGCGTCGCCCCGGTGTACACCGTCGACGAGACATTCAAGGACCCGCAGGTGCTCCACCGCAAGATGCTGGTCGAGCTGGACCATCCCAAGCTGGGCAAGGTGAAGCAGGTTGGCATCGGGATCAAGATGTCAGATACCCCGGGCAAGATAAAGGCCATCGCGCCGAAGCCGGGCCAGCACACGGACGAGATACTGAAGACCTTGGGCTACGATAAAAAGAAAATCGCCAAGTTAAAAGAATCGGGAGCTGTAGCTTAAACTAGCCAGATTTAAGCACCAGCGCCACTGCCCCCAGCGCCGCCGAGTCCGTCCCCAGGCGGGAGGTCTCGATGCTGACCGCCTGCGCCGGCAGATGGAAGGCGCGCTGGTTGACAACTTTCCTGGCGGGTTCGAGAAGCAGCGCTCCCATCTGTGACAATCCCCCGCCGATGAGGATGAGCTGCGGATTGAAAATATCTACCAGGTTGACCAGGCCCACGCCCAGATAGTAGCCGGTCTGTGCGATAACTTCCTGCGCCAGCCTGTCGCCCTTTTCAGCAGCGGCGAAGATGCTCTTGCCGTTAACCTTTTCCAGGTTGCCATCGGCAAAGTCGAGTATTGTGCTTAGTTCGCCAGCCTTTATTCGTTTTACCGCCTCTCTGGACATGGCGTTGCCGGAGGCCAGCGTTTCCCAGCAGCCGATGTTGCCGCAGGGGCATTTGAGGCCGTTTATATCTATGGTCATGTGCCCCACCTCGCCGGCGCTTCCCGACGTTCCGCTGTAAAGCTGGCCGTTGATTATTATCCCGCCGCCGATGCCGGTGCCGACGCTAACGTATATGAGGTTGCCGATCCCTTGGTAACCGCCAAAGCAGTATTCCCCCAGCGCGGCAACGGTGGCATCGTTTTCTAAATACGTGGGAATGTCGAACTGGCGCTGGATTTTCTCTTTGAGGGGGACATTGTGCCAGCCCGGCAGGTTCGGCGAGCTGGTTATCACGCCTTTCGCTGCATCGCAGGCGCCTGCCGCCCCGATGCCGATGCCTGCGATCTTCGTCCGCGATGACACATCCTTGATTGCCCCTGCGATCCGCTCGATGACTGCGTCGGGGCCCTCGCTGGCAAGCGTGTCCCTCAGGTCGCGGGCCTTGATGTTGCCGCGGCGGTCGGCAAGGACGGTGTTTATCTTGGTGCCGCCCAGATCGATGCCAATTATCATCTTTGCGGACATGGCATACCTAGGATATAGCAAAAGAAATAGCAGGTCAATGCGTTTTTATCGGGGATTGACGCGTCGGGATTATCTCTTCAGCCTGTCGCTGTAATGCTGGCGGAACTTGGATACCTTGGGCGCTATTACCACCTGGCAATAGGGTTGCTGACGATTCCTCTGGTAATAGTCCAGGTGGTAGTCCTCCGCGGGATAGAAAGACTGGAATGGGGTGATTTCTGTAACGATCGGCGCATCCCAAATCTTAGCTGCCTCGAGTTCCCGGATCACCTGCTCTGCAATAGCCTTCTGTTCTTCACTGTGGTAGAAGATCGCTGAGCGATACTGCGTGCCTACATCTGCACCCTGGCGATTCAATGTCGTGGGGTCGTGTATAGAGAAGAATATCTCCAGTAGATCTTTGAAGGCGATAGCTCTGGGGTCGAACGTAACCTGTACCGCCTCGGCGTGCCCGGTGTTCTCGGTGCAAACCTGTTCGTAGGTCGGGTCAGTCACCTCGCCGCCCGAGTAGCCCGGCACCACTTGCTCCACGCCTTTCAGCTGGTTGAGTATGGCCTCAAGGCACCAGAAGCAGCCGCCGGCAAGCGTGGCGACTTCGCTGTTGGTGTGCATGTCAATTTGACCTTGACCCATGTGCTATCTCTTCTCGAATACGTGCTGGCAGAAGCAGGCTGTCGAGTCGCTGTCTCGAGAGTGGATGAAGAGATCTGTTGAATCTGTTTATCGTAGCTGTTTAGCTATAGACTGGTTGAGCTCGATCTGGGCTGCGATGAGCTTCTTATACTTTTCCTCGATCTTCTTGAGGTTCTTGGAGACCACCGCCTTGAGCAGGTCGCCCTCTACCTCGGCTACCTCGAGGAGCTTGTAGTAGTCCAGTGACTCTTTCATGTGGGCGAGGACGATCATTCCTGTGATGATGGGGTGATTGTTGGTCACGTTGGCGTCATCGAACTGCGTCCCATGCTCCAGCTCAACCTCCAGCCCGCGGCGGAATTCCTCGGAGTCGATCTTCATTTTCTTGACATTCACGAGAGCCAGGATGGTCTTGGCTTCCTTAATCGTCACTTCAGGGCTCTTCAGCTTCGTCCAGTCGCGGAAGCCTAACTGTCTGCACACCCTCTTGACTTCAGTTGCCGTTACGTATTGTGGCAGTTTCATCGCTGTTCTCCTTCCAGGTTGCCATTATTGGTTGGGGAATTAACGAAGCCTCTCTTCGTCGTATCTATCATAAGCTCGTGAATATAATTTTTTAACGTAGTTCTTACAGTAATCGTATTCCCATTTCTCTTTGCAATTAACATAGTTACCGATAATAAGATAAGCGTCTTCAATCTTAGCTATGGCCATATGTTCAGAAAATAATCTATCCATTGCTTTTTCCAACTTCGTAGTATGGGCCCTAAATGCTTTCGTCTTTAGTTTCAATTCCTTCTTTTGGCGTTTCTGTTCCTTCCATTTGTCGAACACGATTAGCCTCCCGCGCCAAGGTTCCCTAAGCAGCGTCCAATCTCAGCGGCGCTGGGCCGGTATTATATTCGCTCCTGTTGACGTTGGGCCTTAACCTTGACGGATTCGAAAAACCAGTAGAGCGCTAATCCTACAGCTACCACGCCAATAGTCGCCAGTAGTGTTCCATACCAGGCAATTCCATGTAGAGCGAAGGCAGACCACAAGCCAACGCATACTCCATAGATAATGGATGCTATAAGGCGACGCCGCATGCTGAACTCCAGGGTCGCTCTGCATTGCGGGCAGGGCCATTCCGCCCAGATCCAGGCTTTGAGCCAGAGCCTGCTCCACGGAACAGGGGTACCGCAATTGGGACATTTCCTATTGCCACGTGTCATCTGATACCTCTAGAAAATTTATTACCCGATTCAATTGATGCTGTCGCTCGCTCGAGTATTGGCCGGAGTTTACAGCATCTCCTGCTCGCTGAGCTCGATGGCATGCTGTATCTGGGCGCTCAGCTCCGGGGGCAGCCCCTCGATGTCGACGCTGAGGAAGCCTCTCACTATGACGGATACCGCCTCGTCGCGGGTGATCCCTCGTGCCATGAAATACTCTATCTCCTCCTCCGCGATCTTGCCCACCGCAGCCTCGTGAGACAGGTCGACGCCGGCAACGGTGCCCTCCAGTTCGGGTATGGCCAGGATGGTCCCGGTCTCGCTGAGTATCAAGCCGCGGCACTCTAAGTGCCCCTTGGCTTCGGCCACCTGTCCCGACATGAAGCCACGTGCGATGATGGTGCCACCGGTGGTTATCGCCCGCGATATGATCTCGGCCCTGGTCCGTTCCGCCTGCAGCAGCACGCGCGAGCCGACGTCCAGATGCGAGCCGGGGTTGGCCACCAGCACGCTGTTGAAGCGCGCCAGGGCGTTCTTGCCCACCAGGCGGGCAGTGGGGTACATCTGGAGGGTGCGCACCGGTTTGAGGCAGATATAGTTGTTCATGAATACAGCGTCTTCCTCGAGTATGACGCCGGTGCGGGGGCGCACCGCCATCTTGGGCGCCCAGTTGTGTATCATGGTGAAGCTCAGCTTGCCGCCCTTCTTGATATAGAACTCGGAGATGCCTATGTGCAGGCCCTCGTCTTTAACTGGCGCCACGGTGCATCCGGTGATAATGTTGAGCTCGGCGCCCTCTTCGACGATGACCAGGTTGTGGACGTTCTGCGCCAGGCCGTGCTTGGCGATGTAGAGGCAGGACTGCACCGGGTAGGTGGCCTTCACCCCCGGCGCGACGCGGATAA
>Ga0315275_10006000_pt1 | contig 11572 bp, 6 predicted proteins | sample YL17G03_0_MG_FD_205557 | JGI IMG/M metagenome (GOLD analysis project Ga0315275, IMG submission 205557) | Sediment microbial communities from Yellowstone Lake, YNP, Wyoming, USA - YL17G03_0 | ecosystem: Environmental > Aquatic > Freshwater > Lake > Sediment | place: USA: Wyoming | collected... | reverse complement strand
GTCAACCGCTATGGCCGGAACGGCCATGATCAACCTCTCATTATCAAGCTCTACGGCACGGCCCAACTTCCCTTGAGGTTTATGGCCTCGTTTTTCTATACCCACTTTAGCGGGTACCCCTATCAGCGGGAAGGCGAAGTCGTTCCTCCGGAGGCATGGGCGAATGAGAACAACGCCAGGCCATGGTCTTGGTGGGTCAATCTGGAACCCCAGGGCACGCGGCGGCGTCCTGCGGTTGACAATATAGATTTTCGACTCGAGAAAGAGTTCGCCTTCGGAAGCTCCAAAAGATTGGGAATGTTTGTCGATATCTACAACCTGCTGGGGAATAAGTATCTTTATCCCGACACCAATCCAGGCGGGACATGGCTGCCGGCGGGTGAGAACACAAATCAGGGAGAATTCATACCATCCGGCACTTATGGAAGAGTCTTAAACCTGAGCGGGGTTAGAACCTTCAAGTTCTCCCTCCGGTTCTCATTCTGAAAAAACTGAAGTGCGGTACCGACCGGCTGAAGGAGGTCATCACCCGGCGGTTGCGCTCTTAACCGGAGAGCGAAGGCAAGGAAACGGAGGAGAGACGAGGAAAATATAAGAAGAAAAATAGTGAAGTCAGCAAGTGGAGCGAGCACGAAGACTTAAAGGAAGAATCGTGCTCGCTCCATTATTTTTTTGGGTCAAGATGCGCTCCGGGTTGGACTCGTATCCGGCTCGGAGTCCCGATCTTCCCCGATCCTATCCTCTCAAACCCCTCTGGGAAAGGCGGTTCCGCGTTCGAAATCCAGGAACAGATTCAGCTGTTTGGCGGCGGGACCGACCTTCGTGTCATTCACAAGCCAGGGCTCTGTTAAGCCCAACACGAGTAGAAAAAATGTTATTCTCTATTCGTTCTTCCGGCAAATTCATTCCTGCGGACTCAGAACGTCGAAGAGCGTTTTGATTTCATAAGAGGCTTGAAATGAAACTCAAAGATCTTTCATCTCGCGTGATTACGATTGTTTTCCTCTTCAGCCTCGTTGTCGCTGCGTATTCCGCCGAAATTCCGGATCCGGAGACATTTTTTGGCCATAAGCCCGGAGCCGATTTTAAGCTGATCCGCTGGGAAAAGATCGATGAATATTTCCAGCTGCTGGGGAAAAACAGCGACAGGGTCAGGATCGAGAATCTGGGGAAGACGACCATGGGCAATCCCTTTATTCTGGCGGTCATTTCCTCTCCGGAGAATCTATCGAACCTGGCCAAGTATAAAGACATCGCCGAAAAACTCGCCAAGGGCAAGATATCGAGAGAGGAGGCCGGCCGGCTGGCTGCTGAGGGAAAAACCATCGCTCTGATCACCTGCAGCATGCATGCCGATGAATGCGGCCCGACGCAGATGTCACCCCTCTTGGCTTATGCGATGGCGACCGATAACTCTCCTTCCATGAAAGAGATCTTGAGCAATGTGATTTTGCTGCTCATCCCCAGCTGGAACCCGGACGGCAATATCATGGTTGTGGACTGGTATCGGAAGACCCTTGGCTCTCCCTATGAAAACGCGCCCCTGCCATGGCTTTACCATTATTATGTCGGACACAATATCAATCGCGACGCCTTCATGAATACCCAGATCGAAACGCGCTATGTGAATCATATCCTCTATCGCGAATGGTTCCCCCAGGTCTTCATGGATATGCACCAGATGATCGGCGAACCTGGGGCTCGCCTCTTTCTCTCACCTCTCTATGAGCCCCGCCATCAGTCCTGGGACCCTTTGCTCACCCGCGAGGAGGAACTCACCGGGGCTTATATGCGAACGTTGTTGGAAGAGAAAGGCCTGATCGGGGTCATTCATTATGCGATATGGAACGCCTGGCGCATGTCCGCCATTCATACCTGCGCCTTATGGCACAATGTGACGACCATCCTTTTCGAAGCCGCAAGCGCTCAACTGGCAACCCCCATCCATCAGACCATGGAAGACGTCAACCGTTCCGACACTTGGGGACTTGGCAATCGGGACAACACTCAGGCGATGAATTACCCCAGTCCCTGGCCCGGGGGGTGGTGGCGGCTGGGGGATATTGTCAACTACGCCTATTGGTCGGCCATGGGATTTCTCGAAGCGGGGGCCAAATTCAAGGATAAATATCTCATGAACATGTACCTCATGGCCAGGAATTCCGTCGAGAAAGGAAACAGCGAGGCCCCGTATGCTTTCCTTATTCCCCACGATCAGAAGGATCCCAACACAGCGGCCAAGATGATCAACATTCTCATCGAGGGTGGGGCCGATATCCATCGAGCCGAAAGGTCTTTTAAAGCGGGGAACAGGGAGTATCCCGTCGGAACTTATATCATTTTGGCGTCCCAAGCCTATCGCCCTTTTCTGATCGATATCCTGGGACCTCAATTCTACCCTGACCGCAGACAATATCCGGGCGGTCCTCCGGAAGGCACCTTTGACTTAACGGGCTGGACGCTGCCTTACCAGATGGGAGTCCAGACCATCGCGGTAACTTCCCCGTTCGAAGCGCAGCTCAAGCCGATCACACGGGCGGATCCCCCGGCCGGAAAAGTCACGGGAGAAGGAAATGCCTATATCCTCGATCATTCCGTCCTTGATAGTTTCAGGGCCGTTAACCGGCTCTTGAAGGAAGGATTTAATGTCAGCTGGGCGACACGGTCATTTTCCGTTGAGGGAAAGAACTATCCGGTGGGGTCTATCGTCATTTCAGGGTCTGGCATAACTGGGAAAGTTCGATCGTTAGCCCGGGAATTCAGCCTTCAGGTCCAAGCCGGGGTCCCTCCGAGGGATCTGATGAAGCTCAAACCCCTCAAGCTGGGCCTTTATCAGCCTTGGACAGCTGATATGGACGGGGGTTGGATCCGCTGGATCTTCGATACCTGGGAATTTCCTTATACCGTTATTCACAATGACGACATGCGCAACGGTCATTTGAGGGAACATTACGATGTCATCATTCTGCCGAGTATTCCGTCTCAACAGATCATTGACGGGCACAAGGAAGGTACGATTCCTTCTCCCTATGCCGGAGGCATCGGCAGCCAGGGGCTTGCCGCTCTTCTTGATTTTGTCAATGACGGGGGAACCTTGGTGGCCTTGAACGAATCCGCTGAACTGGCCATTAAATATTTCAAGGTCCCGCTGGAAAACGTGGCTAACAGTTTCCCGTCAGCGGAATTTTTCTGCCAGAGCGCTATACTGAAAGCGGACGTGGACAACACGCACCCCATTGCCTATGGGATGGAAGAAACGGCCGCTGTTCTCTTCTTCGACAGCCCCGTGTTCAATTTGGATTCGGAAAGAGGAGGATCCGGAGCACAAGAACCCTCCCGGCCTGCTTGTCAAGTGATAGTCCGCTATCCCGATGGCAATCCATTCCTGAGCGGCCGCCTGATAGGAGAAAAGGTTCTCTTTAAGAAGCCAGCGCTGGTCGAGGTCGACACCGGCAAAGGAAAAATCATCATCTTTGGCTTCCGGCCTCAGAACAGGGCCCAAACCCATGGCACTTTCAAGCTCTTTTTCAATGCGCTTTATTACGGTCCGGCCATGATATCAAAGAGGTGACTCGAAAAGAACCTTTCTGGTTTACTCACGGTGTGATCGATTTGAGCACGATCTTAAACTGCATAAAAGGAGCATGACATGAAGAGGGGCGAGGCTATTTCGTGTCTCTGTTTTCTCTGTGTTGCCGGCATCGCTGCCGTCCCTGCCCTTCGGGGAGAGGATTCCACCGCACAGGCCCTGGCGAAAGCCGAATCACGGCTGCGAGCGATCTATGACAGGAATGAGTTCGCTGCCAGGTCGTTTCGGGCGGCATGGCTCCCGGACGGCTCAGGATACACGGTTTTGGAAACCTCGACCGGGGCCGGTGAGCAGGAACTGGTCCAGTACGACGCCGGCCGCGGCAAACGCACCGTCCTCCTCTCGCGGTCGCAGGTTGTTCCACCGGGCGCTGCAAAGCCGCTGGCGATCGATGACTACGCGTTGTCGCCTGATGGCGGCCTGATCTTGCTGGAGACGTCCGGTCGTGTGGACGGCGACAGCCAGAGACGAATCGCCGACTATTGGGTCCTGGAGCGCAAGTCAGGGGACTTACGCGAGCTTGTCACGGGCCTAGAGCCTGGGCGCGCGGGGTCCAGTTTCTCTCCTGATGGCCGGCGCATCCTGTATGTCCGCCAGCACGATCTTTTCGTACACGATCTGCACAGCGGCCGCACCATTCCCCTGACCACGGACGGAGTCGTTGGGTCGGTCGGGAACGGCGTCGGCGAAGTGGGGCCGGCTTACCCCGAAGGCGGGACGAGCTGGAGTCCGGACGGACGGCAGATCGCCTACATGCAAGTCGATTCTCGGGCCGTCGGATTGAGACCGATGATCGACCCCGCCGAGCCGACCTATCCCAAAGTCTTCTATGCCCGCTTCATCAGGGTGGGGACGCCCCTTCCGGCATTCCGGGTGGGCGTCGTCGGCGCCGAGGGAGGAGCGACTCGCTGGATCTCGATCCCCGGCGAGCCGGGCACGTATTACATCAACAGGCTGAACTGGGCGGAGAAGTCGGATGAGCTGATCCTGGAAAAGCAGTCTCGGTCCCGGGACAGCCGCGAATTCTTGATCGCCAACGTTCAGGCGAGCACCATCGCCCGCGCTTACTTTGAAACAGATCCTGCCTGGATCGATCCCTGGGCGGGAGGCGCATTGAAGTGGATTCGAAAAGGCCGCGGATTCGTGCTGGTGAGCGAGAAGGATGGCTGGCGTCACGCCTATATCGTCTCACGCGACAGTGCAAAGCAGGTCCTCGTGACGCCCGATGCTTACGACATCATCTCGGAGGTGAGTGTTGACGAAAAGGGCGGTTGGTTCTACTACCTCGCCTCGCCCGAGAACGCGACGCAGTGTTATCTGTTCCGCGTCAGGTTGGACGGGACCGGAAAACCGGAGCGAGTCAGCCCCGCGGACCAGCCGGGTACGCACAGCTACGACTTCTCTCCCGACGCCCGTTGGGCGTTCCACACCTATTCGACTTTCGACACGCCCCCGGTGATCGAACTCGTGCGTTTGCCGGAGCATCGGGTCGTGCGCGTCCTCGAAGATAACCGGGCCCTTCGCGCCAAGGTGGCGTCACTGATCGCGCGACCGACCGAGTTCTTCAAGCTCGACATCGGTGGCGGCGTGGTCATGGACGCCTGGATGATCAAGCCCCATGACTTCGACCCGGCCAAGAAGTATCCCGTGTTCGTGTTCGTGTACGGCGAGCCGGCCGGACAGACGGTGCTGGACGATTGGTCCGGCGGTCAGCGCCATAGCCTTTTCCATCGGACGATCGCCGATGCCGGCTATCTCGTGGTCTCGATGGACAACCGCGGCACTCCCGCGCCCAAGGGAGCCGCCTGGCGGAGGGCCGGCTATCCCAATCTCGGTCCTCTCTCGACGGAAGAGCAGGCGGCGGGGCTGCTGGAGATGGGTCGCACCCGGCCCTATGTCGACCTCTCGCGCGTCGGTATCTGGGGATGGAGCGCCGGCGGTACGAACACCTTGAATGCGCTCTTCCGCAAGCCGGATCTCTATCACGTCGGGATCGCCGTGGCTCCCAAGCCTTTGCCGGAACTCTACATCTCGTGGTTCCAGGAGGTCTTTATGCGGACGCCTGAGGAAAATCCAGACGGATATGCGAAATCCTCGCCGATCAACTATGCCGAAGGATTGAAGGGACGCCTGTTGATCGTGCACGGCACGGGGGAGACCAACACCCACATCCAAATCACCGAGCGTTTGGTAGATCGCCTCATCGAGCTGGGGAAGTCGTTCGACTATATGGCCTACCCTAATCGGGACCACAACCTCCGGCAAGGCATCGGCACGCCGGTGCACCTGCGCATTCTCATGGCCCGATACCTGATCGAGCATTTGCCCCCGGGCCCCCGGTAAATATAGGATACTTCTTGCCTTTAGGAGCTTCGCCGATGAAATATAGGGGTGGAAACAAAATAGAAATTATGGAGTTGAGCATGAAAAGAAGACAATCGACAGTGCCGATGGTTTTCCTTTTGCTGTCCTGGGCGATCTGTCTCCTCGCTTCGGGAGGATGTTCCCAGGCCCAGGCGAACGACGAACAGGCGGTTTCCGTCCAGATGGGCGTGAAGATCCCGATGCGAGATGGTGTCAATCTGGCCGCTACGATCATCAGACCGAAAGCGATGCAGAAGCCTTTACCGGTCATCCTCCACTTCACTCCGTATATCGCTAACCGCTTTGCCACCCGGGCCATGTGGTTCGCGAGGAGAGGGTATGTCGTCGCGGCGGTGGACACCCGTGGGCGCGGTGACTCCGAAGGAACATTCAAACCGTTCGTCAATGAGGGGCGTGACGGATATGACGTTGTGGAATGGCTGGCCCGCCAGCCTTGGGCGAACGGAAAGGTGTCCATGATTGGAGGGTCCTATACAGGCTGGGACCAGTGGAGTGCCATCAAAGAGTTCCCGCCACATCTGGAAACGATCGTTCCTGCAGTCTCCACTTTTCCGGGAACAGAAGGGATACCCAAGAATCGCAATATCGTCCTTCCCTATATCATGGACTGGCTCAATACGGTCAGCGGTGTCGCCGCCGGCCCGACTTTTGATGGAGACTTCCCGCGGGAAAAGAAGTATGAGATGTACCGACAGCATCTTTCATTCAATGCGCTCGATAAGATCTATGGAAACACATCGACGGAGTTCCAGACAATGCTCAAGCACCCCGCTGTTGACGGCTATTGGGACGCGATGAGTCCTTCGACCGAGGATTATGCCAAAATAAATAGGCCCATCCTGACGATCACCGGACACTTTGATGCCGACCAGACGGGGGCCATGATTCACTATCGGCGACATGTGCAGTACGCTTCTCCGGAGGCCCGGAAGAAGCATTATCTTATCGTCGGCCCCTGGGATCACGGAGGTTCACAACAATCCAAGAGAGAGAACGCAGGTTTGACGTTTGGCCCGGCCAGTCTCATTGACAATAACGAGTTGCACAAACAGTGGTACGATTGGACGATGAAAAACGGCCCAAAGCCGGAGTTTCTGAAAAAGCGGGTCGCCTATTACGTCATGGGTGCGGAGGAATGGAAATACGCCGATAGTCTTGAGGACATCCCAACGACGCCCGTCAAGCTGTATCTCGACGCCCCGGGAACGGGCGCCAACGACGTCTTTTCCTCGGGCACACTGGGAAGGACACAGCCGCGTCGGTCGACCTCAGACAAGTACATCTACGATCCGCTTGACATCCGCCCGGGAGAGTTTGAAATGGAACAAGGGAGTGAGCCGGACTCCTACAATATCATGGAGACGAACGCCAAAAGCCAGCGATATGCGATTTCCGCGACACGTTTCGGCAACGGCCTTATTTACCACAGCGAAACCTTCCCGGAGGACACGGAACTCACGGGATGGGTCAAACTCGTTGCCTGGATCTCAATGGATGTTCCGGATACAGACTTCATGGTGACTCTCCATGAAATCGCGCCGGACGGAACCAGCATTCAGCTCACGGATGACGCCCTGCGCGCGAGATACCGGGAATCCCCTCGGAAGGAAAAGCTGGTCACACCAGGGGAAATAACCCGATACGAATTCAACCAATTTTGGTTCTTCTCGCGACAGATCGCCAAAGGAAGCCGATTACGTCTCGTCTTCTGGTCTCCGAACTCTATATATTTTGAGAAGAATTACAACAGCGGCGGGACGGTTGCTGGAGAATCCGGAAAAGACGCCAAGACCGCGCATATTACCCTGTATCATGACGCCGACCACCCGAGCTATCTCGAGATCCCGGTGGCGAAATCCGGCAAGGAGAAATGACATGAGAAAAATCCGTCTTTTGTTGATCATGACGGTGCTAGCCACGCTTTGGGTCTTTTCAGCGCAAGAAAAAAAAGAAGAGCCGAATGTCGTCGCGCTCATCGGGGGAACTCTGATCGATGGAACCGGCGCTTCGCCAGTCCAGAACACAACCGTTCTTATCGAGGGAAAGAAGATTAAAGCCGTCGGTCCCATGGATAAAGTGACGATTCCCGCAGGAGCTAAGAAAATTAACGTTTCAGGGAAATGGATCCTGCCGGGGTTCATTGATGCCCATATGCACCTCACCTATCCCGGCGATGATCTTCAGCATTTCACGCAAACAGACAGCTTGGCCACTCTCAGAGCGCTCCATTTCATGAATATGTTCCTGAGATGCGGCATCACCTCAGTCCGGGATGTGGGAGCTCCTGTTGAGCCCATGAGAGCTTTAAATGAAGCGGCGCAATTGGGATATGTTGATACAATTCATCTTTTTAGCTGTGGACAGCTTTTAACGGTGACAGGGGGGCATGGCGACGGCCTGAAGCAAGCCCGTGCCGTTGATGGGCCATGGGAATGGCGAAAAGCCGTACGAGAGATGTTCAAAGCTGGCTTCGACCACATCAAGATTTCTCCCCCGTTCACGATGGAAGAGGCCAAAGCGGCCGTGGATGAGGCAAAAACTCTTGGGATGAGAATTACGAGTCATGGAGGAGGTCTGTCGGATACCACGCCGACCACGATGACTCGCGTCGCCGTTCTGGCCGGAGTCCAGTGCATCGAACATCTCAACGAAATGGAGGACGATGTCTTGGACCTTATCGCCGAAAAGAGCGTTTACATCGTCCCGACTCTATCGATTTACCGAGAACAGTACAAAGACAATGACATTCCCAGAATATTGATAGAAAAACGCGCTTGGACGGTATCTCTGCATGAGACGCTCTTCAAAAAAGCCATGGCCAGAAAGATCATCATGGGGATTGGAACAGATGCCGTCGGAAGATTTATGAAATTTTATCCAAAAATTTATTTTATGGAGATGAAATATTTTGTCGAGCTTGGTGGGAATCCTATGGAAGCTATAGTCGCCGCTACGAGGAATGGGGCTCTGATCCTTGGTAAGGAGGATGTCCTGGGGACCATTAAGGAAGGCAAACTGGCGGATATCCAAGTTGTCAATGGCGACCCTCTCAAATCCCTCGATGCTCTCGGCCAACCCGAGATCGTTATTATCGGTGGTACCGTCCATGTTTTTAAATAAAAACGGAGAAAGATCATGAATCATACCAGGAGAGATTTTTTCAGCGTCATGGGATTGGGCGCTCTTTCTCTAAAGAATTTCTTGGTCGGGGGCGAAGAGAATAACCCTAGCCGAGCTCCCTTGAAACTGCCCAAAATAGCTAATGTGAAGATCACCGACGTCGACGCTTATTATTATGATTTGGCCTTGCTTGAACCATTCAAGATCTCGATTGCCGAAATGAAAGATGCCCTGAATGTCTTGGTCTGCTTACAGACCAATCAGGGGATCGTCGGCTGGGGAGAAGCCGCCCCCTTTCCGGCTCTCACAGGTGATACTCAAGCGACGAGCATTGCCGCCGCTAAAGACATTGCCGAGCTGGTCACGGGTCAGGACGCCTTGAATTACGGCAAAATAATCAACGCGATCCATTCCTTTATTCCTCACAACCCGTGCATCAAAGCCGCTTTTGATATGGCTTTGTTTGATATTTTAGGAAAAGTCGCAGATCTTCCTCTTTATAAACTCTTAGGCGGCGCTAAGAATTCCTTTGAAACGGATTTGACCATCTCTTTGCATACTCCTGAAGAGACGGCCATAAGAGGCTTGGAAGCCGTAAAGAAGGGCTTTAAAACGATCAAGGCCAAAGTCGGGGTCTCCATGGAAAGCGATGTCGCCCGAATTAAAGCTTTGCGAGAGGCCGTAGGACCCGAGATAAGCATCCGAATCGACGCGAATCAAGGCTGGTCGGTGCCTGAAGCTATTAAAACCCTGGATCGTTTGACGGAATACGATATCCAGCTTATCGAACAGCCGGTCTCCGCCTCGGATCTGGCCGGATTGAAACAGGTTAGAAACAGCGTGAAGATCCCGGTCATGGCCGATGAAGCCCTGTTCTCCCCGGCCGACGCCCTGCAGATCATAAAATCCGAAGCCGCTGATTATCTGAATATCAAGCTCATGAAAGCCGGCGGCATTTTGCCCTCCCTAAAGATCGCTCATCTGGGTGAGGCCGCCGGCCTGCGATGCATGGTCGGTTGCATGAATGAAAGCAACCTGTCGATTACAGCCGGCGCTCATTTGCACGCTTCTCAATCTCATATTATTTTTGCCGACCTGGATACGTCCTTTTTCCTAAAAGTTGACCCTGTGATCGGAGGGATAAAAATCAACAACGGCATTGTCACACTGCCCGAGCAAGCTGGCATCGGTGCCGAGGTTGATCCAATATGGCTTAAAAAACTCAAGAAGGCGTTTTAATCGAAGGCCCTGAACGGCCGTCTCGCTGACACTGAAGGAGAGCTGAAAAAGCGTGTAGGACTGCAGATGTTGGTCGATACACGAAGCCCGCCTTCTCTGGAGATCGCTCAAACGGAGGTTGCCCTCCCAGGGCGGCCTGGGGAGGCTCTTTGATGAAGCGAAGCGTCTATTTTCACAGGAAGCGATAGGAGGCTGAGTAATGAAGATCTCGAAAATCGAGGCATTTCAGATCGATTATAGCCTCATGGATCGAGAATATGCTTGGTCTCGGGGGCAGTCGGTAAGCTCGCTTGTGAGTACGATCATTCGTATTACGACCGATGTTGGACTTCACGGTTATGGTGAGGTTTGCCCGTTGGGTTCGGCCTACATGGAGGCCCATGCGAAAGGTGTTCCCCCCGGAGTTGAGGAGATTGGGAAGCAGCTCCTCGGCCAAGATCCTTGCCAACTCAATCGCATTAATCATCTGATGGATATGGCCCTGTCCGGTCACAACTACGTGAAATCGCCGTTGGACATTGCCTGCTGGGACATATTGGGCCAGGCCACAAACACGCCCGTCTGCACCCTGTTAGGGGGCAAGGCGATGGATAAATATCCTCTCTATCGGGCTATCTCACAGGGGCGGTCCGAAGAAATGGCCGACGATGTCTCCAGGTACCGGGGAGAAGGTTACCGGAGATTTCAGCTCAAAGTCGGGGGAGTCATCGATGAGGACATTCAACGTATCAAAGCCGTCCTCGGAGTAATCAAACCAGGAGATGTCCTTGTGGCGGACGCTAATACGGGTTGGCTGCCCCATCAAGCCATTCGTGTGGCTAATGCCTTGGAGGGAGAAGATCTGTATATGGAACAACCTTGCGCAACCCTTGATGAGTGCGTTATCGTGCGTAAGCACACGCCACAACCTATGGTTTTAGATGAAGTGATAAGGGATGTCCCATCGCTGATGAAAGCGTACAACTTGGGGGCCATGGACGTCGTGAACCTGAAGATATCAAGGCTGGGAGGACTAACCAAAGCCAGACAGATGCGAGACCTGTGCCAGTCTCTGGGGATTGCCATGACGATCGAGGATTCTTGGGGTGGGGATATAACAACGACCACGATCGCGCATCCCTGTCAAGCCATTTAAAAACCTTACTGTAGCGGGTATCATCTTGCCATTTAAAAATCTTACTTTAGTGACGGTGTTGGGGTGTGTCATTTTTCCGGGTTGATCCATTCCGTTTCTTCTGC
>Ga0315275_10005998_pt1 | contig 11576 bp, 9 predicted proteins | sample YL17G03_0_MG_FD_205557 | JGI IMG/M metagenome (GOLD analysis project Ga0315275, IMG submission 205557) | Sediment microbial communities from Yellowstone Lake, YNP, Wyoming, USA - YL17G03_0 | ecosystem: Environmental > Aquatic > Freshwater > Lake > Sediment | place: USA: Wyoming | collected... | reverse complement strand
CAGGCGAGTTGCTCGGGGAAGAGCGCCGTGGACATCCCGGCCCGGTCGGCGGCCTCGAGATGGCGGGCCACGCCCAGGAGCGCTTCCAGCTCCCCGACCGACCAGTCGGTGGTCAGCAGCAGGCTCTTGCCGAAGAGCGCGGCGAGGGTCTCGCGGGACAACGCGGGGAGGTTTCCGACCTGGCTCATACGGACTCCTTGAGAGATGGGGGCCGAACGACGGTTGCCGATCGGCATGATGGCAAAAGCCGCGCTTCCGGGTAGATGCCGGCGGGCCTACGCCCCCGCCCCGCCCACCTCCACCGACTCGCCCTGCTCCGGCAGGTGCGGCTTGCCCGCGAGATCGAGCAGGTGGCCGGAACGGTCGCGCTTGGTCTCGAGGTAGAAGCGGTTGAACTCGTTGGGCGGGATGACGTGCGGCACGCGGGCGCTCACCCGGATGCCGTGGCGGGCCAGGTCTTCCATCTTCTTCGGATTGTTGGTGAGCAGCCGCACCGACGGGATGCGCAGGCTGTGCAGCATGTGCGCGGCGATCGAGTACTCGCGCTCGTCGTCGCGGAAGCCGAGCGCCACGTTGGCGCCGACGGTGTCGAACCCGCGGTCCTGCAGGGCGTAGGCGCGCAGCTTGTTCAAGAGCCCGATGCCGCGCCCCTCCTGCCGCAGGTAGAGCACCAGCCCGTGCGCCTCACGCGCGATGGCGCGCAGCGCCTCCTCGAGCTGGTCGCGGCAGTCGCAGCGCAGCGAGCCGAGAGCGTCCCCGGTCAGGCACTCGGAGTGCATGCGCGTCGGCACCTCCTCCTGGCCCATCGGATCGCCGTGCATGACCGCCACGTGCTCCTTGCCGTCACGGTTGTTCCAGAAGGCGACGATCTGGAAGTGCCCGAAGCGGGTCGGCAGGTCGGCGATCGACACGATGCGCACGCAGACCTTGGCGTCGCCGAACCCCGCGCACTCGTGGTCGGCCTCGGCCCGCAGGATGTCGTCGATCTGGCTCAGGGAAAGCGCCACGGCAATCTCCTCTCTAGGATGCGGATCTCAAGCCTCGCCCGCCGCCGGCCGCGCGGCGAGCTTGTTGGCCAGCGCCAGGCCCGACAGGTACGCGCCCTCCAGGCCGGCCGCGACGTGGAAGCCGTCGCCGCAGAAACCGAGGCCCGCGCCGTTCTCTAGCGCCAGCAGCACGGGCGCGGCCAGCTCCGAGGCGCGGTGCACGCGCGCGTGCCGCCAGAAGTGCGTCTGGAACGCCGCCGGTCGTGCCACCCAACCGCCGGCGGTCTCCGCCGCCTCGCCCAGCAACTCCTCCGCCCAGCGCTCCGGCGCCTGCCCCAGCGCGGAGAGCGACCAGGCCGGGCGCGCCTGGACGACCAGCGTCAGGACCGCCCCCTCCCCGCGCTTGGCCGAGTCGTGGAACACCGAGTGCACGGCGTGCACGGTCTCCGGGTAGCAGACATCCCACGCCGGCCGCGGCGTGCCGGCCGGGTAGCGCGCGATGACCGTGGCGCAGGCGGCCATCTGCACCAAGCCCAGCAGAGGGCGGATCTCCGCCACCGCCCGCGACTCCGCGGCCAGCGGCTCGAGCAGGCGGTTGGCCTGCGGCACCGGCAGGGCCAGCGCGACGGCGCGCGCCGCCAGCGACTCGCCGGTCTCCAGCTCGATGTCCACGGTTGCGGCCGGCCAGCCGGCCGCGCCCGCCCCGGGACGCAGACGCGTCACCCGGGTGTTCAGCCAGACGTCCGTGCCCTGCGCCAGGTGCTTGGCCAGGCGCGACACGCCCTCGCGGAAGGCGACCCGGCTCTCGCTGGGATCGAACGCCTCCGGCTGGCAGGGCACGCCGTGCCCCTGGATGACGAACGGCCAGCCGCGGTGCGGCGCGGCGCCGGCCACCGCATCCAGCTCGGCGAGGAAGCGGGGATCGCGGCCGTGGAGGAAGGCCACGCCGTGGTCCACCGGCTGGCCATCGATGCGGCGCGTCGCGCAGCGCCCGCCCACGCCGCGCGAGCGCTCGAGCACGACGGCCGACCGCCCCGCCGCGCGCAGGGCGCGGGCCAGCGTCAGGCCGGAGATGCCGGCCCCGATCACAGCCACATCACGGACCATGGGCACCCGCAGGAAAGGGACGGTGTTTCGCGGTGCGAAACACCGACAAGATAAACGCCCCGGGGTCCGCGTTCCAGCCCCGGGTTGGGGCCCGAGGTGCCGCGGCCGGCCCACGGTCCGGCCCCGCGCCGCGCACCGTTCTCCATACACCGCGTTCTACGCAGTGATACTCGCCGACCACGCGGCGGCGCGCGTGCCGCGTGGCCAGTGCGCCGTAACCTCTTCTCCGCCGCCGACATCCCATTTCCGCGTCTCTCTGGCACGGACCTTGAGTATGGCTACGGCCGGAGGTGATGCCGATGACGACGCCGATCCCGCAGATCCCGAACCCCTGCCGCGCCAGCAGCAGCGCGGGCGCGGGCGGCCGGTGGCGCCGGCACGACCCGGCCTCCGAACAAAACCGAAGCAAGACTGACGCCGGTCATACACGCCCGTCCGCCTGCGGGCCTATCATTCATCCCCGCAGCAGCCCCGGGCTGCACGGCGCCGCGCCGCCCCCACACTGCGCGACCCCCCACACTGCGAGGCGCCTGGCGCGAACCCGCGCCACCCTCCAGAGAGGAGCACCACGATGATTCCCACTCTCCGCTACCAGACCCCGCCGCGGCTTCGCACGGCGCTCGGCGTCCTCGTCCTCGCCGCCGTCTTCGGGGCCCTCGTGTGCCTCGGCGGCTGCTCCAAGGCCACCGACCTGCTCGAGCCCGTCTCCAGCGCCCTCACCGCGCAGGACCGCCAGGACGTCGAAGCCGGCGGTCCCGGGGGCAAGGCGGACTACGCGCCGCCCGCCGAGATCGCCACCGTCGGCCTGGGCGGCGAGTCGCTGCGCCTGTGGCCCTACACCGGCAACTCGTTCGCCGGCACGCCGGTCGATCCCATCAACGTGATCTTCGCCGGCCAGGCCGATCCGCTGAAGATCCGCGCCGCGCTGCTGGCGCTGGACGGGGACCGCACGGCCTTCGGCCTGCCCAACGCCTATCCTTTCAACGCCACGTGGACGGACGCCACCGGCGACGTGCAGACCAACTACGCCGACGGCGAGGGCTGGACCGGGAGCGTCGTCCAGCTGCAGCTCGGCAACTACGAGCCGGCGCGCGCGCACCTGCGCCTGTTCCGCACCGCCAAGCCGTTCGGCGGGGGCGGCCAGTGGACGGTGGGCGGCGCCCACTTCGAGATCCTCATCCCCGGCACCGCCGACCACCAGGTCCTGAGCTGGGAGCTGGCCGAGCAGCTGGTGACCGTGGACATGATGCGCACCGGACTCCTGGACGCGACCGTGCCCATGATGCCGAGCGGCCAGATCAACGCGGCGCCCTCGTTCCGCGACATCCCCGACTTCATCTACAACGCGCTGCCGCCGGAGCTGATCGCCGCCATCGGCGGGCCGCCGCAGCCGGCCAGCGGGTCGGTGCCGATCGCCAGCGACGGCCAGGCGATGGTGTTCAACGTCGCCACGGCCGCCACGGTCACGCCCGGGCCGACGACGCAGACCTTCACGCTCAACTACAACCAGGTGGTGCCGCGGCCGCTGTGCGCGAGCGGGCCGACCGACTGGATCCTCATCCAGGGCCCCCTCACCTTCCACAAGCAGACCTACCTCGACGAGTCCGGGAAGTTCGACTTCACGGCCGACTTCCAGGGCAACCTGATGGCCACCCCGGTGGACATCACGCAGAGCCCGCCGGTGCCGGTGGGCGAGCCCTTCCCGGTGATCGCCAACGAGAACCAGAGCGGCTTCCTGCAGCCCGCCAGCCAGCTGGGCCAGGTGCACTCGCGGCGCCTGGCGCCCGGCCGGGGCGGCACGGAGTTCCAGCAGATGGAGCTGAAGGTCGGCACCAACGGCCAGAACAGCTTCCGCCTGCGCACGAAGTGCCAGGATTCGTAGCGGCGGGACGAGGGGCGGACGACCCGCCCCCCGCCACGCAGAACGGCCACCTCCGCCGATGCGGGGGTGGCCGTCGCGATTGCCGGCGGAGCGTCTGCCGCCCCTACAAACCGAACTCCTTGATGAGCCGGTTCAGGAAGGTGCGCTGCAGGCCCAGGAGCTCCGCCGCCTTCTTCTGGTTGCCGCCGGTACGGGCCAGGGCGCGTGCGATGCATTCGCGCTTGAAGCCGCGGACCGCCTCCTTGTAGGGCAGGTCCGCCGCGGCGCCCGGGGCGGCGCCCGCCCCGGCCCCCTCCGCCGCCGGCGCCAGGATCTCGGGGGGCAGCAGGTCGGGCGTGAGCGTGTCTCCGGGGGCCAGCACGGCCATGCGCTCGACGGCGTTCTTGAGCTGGCGCACGTTGCCCGGCCAGGAGTACCGGCCCAGCACGTCGAGCGTGCGCGCCGCCAGCTTCAGCCGGCCGCGCTTGAGCTCCTTGGCGAAGCGGTCGAGGAAGGCCTGGGCCAGCAGCGTGACATCCTCCGGCCGCTCGCGCAGCGCCGGCACGTGCAGGCGGATGACGTTGAGCCGGTAGTAGAGGTCCTCGCGGAACTTCTGCTCGCGGATGGCCGCCGGCAGGTCGCGGTTGGTGGCCGCCACCACCCGGCAGTCCACCGTCAGCGTGCGCGTGCCGCCCACCCGCTCGAACTCGCCGGTCTCGAGGAAGTGGAGCAGCTTGGTCTGCAGGCTGGACGAGATGTCCCCCACCTCGTCGAGGAAGGCGGTGCCGCCGTTGGCCGCCTCGATGCGCCCCTCCTTGCGGGCGACCGCGCCGGTGAATGCCCCCTTCTCGTGGCCGAACAGCGACGACTCGATCAGCTCGTCGGAGAGCGCCACGCAGTTCACGTAGACGAACGCGCCGGCCTGGCGCGGGCTCTGCCGGTGGATGAACTCGGCGAGCACCTGCTTGCCGGAACCGCTCTCGCCGGTGAGCAGCACGGTGGCGTTGGATTGCGCGGCGCGCGCCGCCGTCTCGAGCAGCTGCCGCATGGCCGGGGACTCGCTCACCACCGCGGCGGCCCCCTCGCCCACCTGGTCGGCCAGGGCGCGGTTGAGGCTCTGCAGACGCCGTTTCTCGAGCGCGCGTTCGATCACCGCGCGCAGCAGCTCGAAGTCGGCCGGCTTGGCGAGGAAGTCGGCCGCCCCCAGCTTGATCGCCTCCACCGCCGCCTCCACCGAGCCGTGCGCCGTGAGCACCACGACGTCGGCGCTGCACCCGCTCTCCTGCAGGGCGCGGAGCACCTCCAGGCCACCCATGCCGGGCATCGAGAGGTCGAGCAGGACGAGGTCGAACTCGCGCTCGGCCAGCGCCGCCAGCGCCTGGCGGCCGTCGGCCGCCTCGGCCGTGCCGTGCTCCCAGAAGCGCAGACGGTCGGCCAGGGCCCGGCGCAGGCCGGGGTCGTCGTCCACGATCAGCACGTTGGCTCTCATCCGCCTCCCTCTCCTTCCGTGCCCCACTCCGGCAGCTCGCACTCGAACTCCGCCCCGCCGTCGGGGTGGGTGCGCGCCCGGACGGTGCCGGCGAACAAGTCGAGATACGACTTCACCACGTAGAGCCCGAGCCCGAACCCCTGCTGCTGCGAGTGCGGGCTGGGCGCGCCCTGATGGAAGCGCTCGAAGATGACCTCCTCCTCACCGGGCGGGATGCCGGGCCCGCGGTCGCGCACCGCCAGCCGCAGCCCGCCGGGGCCCTGGCGCGCCAGCGTCACGTCCACCGCCGCGCCCGGCGGCGAGTACTTGATGGCGTTCTCGACCAGGTTCGTGACCACCTCGATGAGCTTCTCGCGGTTGCCACGCGCCGGGCCGAGGCCGCTCTCGCAGGCCAGCGTCAGGCGCACCTGCTTGGCCTCGGCGAGGGGCGCGAGGGCGATGCGCACGTCCTCGAGCAGCGGCGCCAGCGCCACCGGATCGATCGGCACCTTGGCGGTGCCGGTCTCCAACCGGGTGATCTCGAGCAGGTTGTTCACGAGGCGGGCGAGCTGGCGCGCCGAGATGCGGATGGCGTGCAGGTACTCCGACTGCCGCTGGGCGAGCGGCCCGGCCACGCCGTCGAGCAGATTGTCGGCCGACCAGGCGATCGAGGTGAGCGGCGTGCGCAGGTCGTGCGCGACGCGCGACAGGAACTCGCTCTTGAGCCGGTCGATCTCGCCGAGCCGGCGGCGGACGATGGCCTCCTCGGCCACCTTCTGCACCAGGTCCATGCGCTCGAGCGCCGTCGCCGCCGTCGCGGCCACCGCCGAGAGCAGCTCGAGGTCCTGCTCGATGTAGCGCCGCTCCGACTCCTTCTCGCCGAGCAGCAGCACGCCGAGGCGGCGTCCGTCCGCCGCCAGCGGCTGCGCGAGCCGGACGCCGGCGGCCGACAGCTCGGCCGGGAAGTCACCGCGTTCCACCTCGGGCAGGCTGGTGGCGTTGGGCGCGGCCACCGCCGGGTCGCCGCCGCCCCCCGGCGCGGGTCCCGACAGCGTGAGCGCCCGCTCCGCCGCGCCGCGCTCCACGTCGCCGGTCACCAGCCATTCGGCGCCGGCGCGTACCGCCACCGCGGCCCGCTGCGGCGCCAGCGTGCGCCGCAGGAAAGCGAGCACGATGGCCGCCAGCTCCCCCTGGCTGGACGCCCCGGCGACGGTGGCCCGGAACGACCGCAGGGCGTGCGCGTGGTCGTGGCGGATCTTGAAGAAGGTGCGGTCCACCCAGTTGCCGATCCAGCGCCGCGTCGGGCCGAAGAGCGCCACCGAGACGAGCGCGGCCGCCAGCGGCACGTAGCGCGCCGCGGCCGGCACGGCCGCCTCGATGCGCCGGCCGATGAGCACGGCGAGGAAGACGTAGACGCCGACCAGGATGCCGGCCAGGGCGCCGTAGATGAGGCTGCGCCGGATGATCAGGTCGATGTCCATGAACTGGTAGCGCGCCACCGCGAAGGCGAAGGCGGCGGGCACCACGATGGCGGTCACGCGGGCGGCCGGCAGCGGCACCAGCTCCGGCAGGCCGAGCAGCCGCGGGAGCGTGTAGAGGAAGATGAAGGGGCTGGCGCCCATCGTGATCCCCCACCACACCCACTTGGCCTGCTGCCGCTCGCGCGTCAACTGCGCGGTGCGGCTGCTCTGCGACAGCAGCAGCACGCCGGCCACCGAGACGCTCACGAGATAGGCGTCGGCGAGCAGGTCGGGCACACGCAGCACCCGCCAGGCGGCGGGCGACGGCGCGCGCAGGTAGAGCAGCAGGGCCGCCGCGTGCCAGGCGAACAGCGCGGCGGCGGCGGCGTAGAGGGCGGGCAGGAGCCACGGCCGGCGGTCGAGGGCGGCGCGGCGGCGCGGGAAGACCAGGCCGAGGCGCACGAAGAGCGTGGCCGGCACCATGATGCCGACCAGCCGGAGCAGCGGCCGCAGCGCGTTCGGCCACAGGGGATCGGGTGGGAAGTAGACGCCGCCGGCGGCGACCGCCAGCCCGTAGCACAGCGTCCCCCAGAAGAGCACGCGCGCCGACTCGATGTGGGCGCGGCCGGCGAAGACGAAGATGCAGATGCCCCAGAAGAACAGTCCGGTGACGGCGGTGATCCAGTGGTGGAGCGGCGGGAAGGCGCCCACGACGGGAAGGCGCGCGCGCGTCCCCCCGGCGACGATCTCGACCGTGCTGCCCGGCGGCCGGCGCTGCAGGAGGAAGCGCACTTCCGCTTCCGTTGCAGCCTGCACGCCGCCGACCAGCGCCGGCGCGCGCAGGGCTGCCGCCGGCCCGGCGGGCGGCAACGCGCCCACCCCGCGCTGCCCGTGGAAACACCAGAGATACACGGCGAGCGCCAGCAGACAGACCGCGTAGTAGAACCAGTTCCGGCTGCCAACCATCTTCCGGTCCTGGGCGGCGCGCTTGTGCCGGCGACCCCACCGTGGCGCCGCGCGGCTCCGGGGCGGGCCACCCGCCGACCCCGGTTCGAATCCGGCGCCCAGTGTAGCCGCTCACGGGCGTTGCCACACGCACGATGTTGTCATCGCCCTGACAGTGCGGCGCCGGGCTCCTGGCGCGCTTTCGCCCGGCGCGCCGAACTCACACTCCATTGACACCCAACTGACAACCCCGCCCCGCGGGCCGCGTAGTCTTTCTACCGATCCGACTCGGCCGGCGGGGGGCGTCATGCAGGAACGGAATCTTGGATACGACCAGGCGGAGTGGGCGGGCCCCGATCTCCTGCGGCAGATCTTCGAGTACTCCTACGACGCCATCTTCGTCATCGACCCGGTGGCCGACGCCATCCTCGACGCCAACCCCAGGGCCTGCGCGCTGCTCGGATACACGCGCGACGAGCTGCTCGCCCTGCCGGTTTCCGCCGTCCACCCCGACGATCTCGCCCTGCTGCAGCGCTTCGCGGAGAACACGCACGAGAATGGCGACGGCCGCACGCACGAGTTGTCCTGCGTGACCCACAGCGGACAGGCGGTGCCGGTGGAGGTGTCCTGCTCGCGCATCGAGATGGACGGCCGCGCCTGCCTGGTCTGCCTGGCGCGCGACGTCTCGGAGCGCAAGCGCTACGACGAAGCCCTGCGCCGCGACCGCGAGCGCGCGCGGCGCGAGCTGGCGGCGGCGGCCAGGATCCAGGAGTCGTTACTGCCGCACCGCCTGCCCGCCATCCCGGGGATCCGCACGGCGTGGGTCTTCCGGCCCTGCCAGGAGCTGGCCGGCGACAACCTCAACATCATCCCCCTCGACGAGCTCCACGTCGGCCTCTACGTGCTCGACGTGAGCGGGCACGGCGTGGCCGCCGCTCTGCTGGCGGTCATCGCGCAGCGCCTGCTCTCTCCCGGCCCGTCGCGCGACTCGATCCTGCACCAGCCGAAGACCGGCCCGGGCGGCACGGGCATCGCCGCCCCCGCGCGGGTGGCGCAGCGGCTCGACCGGCGCATCCGCCCGCACCTGCTGCCCGCCCAATATCTCACCCTGCTCTACGGGGTCTTCGACCTGCGCACGCGCGAATTCCGCTTCGCCTCGGCGGGGCACTGGGGACCGATCCACATCCCCAAGAGCGGCGGCTCGCGCCTGCTGCACGCGCGCGGCTTCCCGGTGGGCGTCATGGAGAACGTGACCTACGAGGAGCACACCGTGCGGCTCGAGCCGGGCGACCGGCTCTACCTGTACTCGGACGGGCTGCCCGAGGCGACCGATCCCGACGGCGAGCAGTTCGACTATCCGCGCATCATCCGGACCCTGGAGCGCCACCGCCGGCGGCCGCTGGCCGGGGGCCTGGCGAAGCTCCTCGAGCGCGTGCAGGAATGGCGCGGGGGACTGCGCCTCGAGGACGACCTGTCGGTGCTGGCGCTGGAAGTCGGGCCGGGGACGCGGCCGCGGAAGGCAGGCTAGAGCCGGACGGCGACACGAAAAGAGAAGGGCGCCCGCCGTCCGCAGGCGCCCGCCGGGCGTCGGTGATCGATGGACGCTCTAGCGCCGCTGGGTCTCCACCGGCACACTCACCCGGCAGGTGTTGAGTCCGAACGGCAGGTAGGCCGGGCACCAGCGCAGGGCCGCCGTCAGGAGCGGCACGACGCCGAGCAACCCCCACCACGACTGGAAGTAGAAGCCGAGACCCAGGATCGTGATCCCGAGAAGCATCCGTGCGATGCGATCCATCTTCCCCACGTTGTTGCTCACGCAACCTCCCCTGACCTGGAACCCTCGGCCGTCCCGCTCACGCCCCGCGCGGGGCTCGTGTGCCTCTTGCGATGCCGGGCGGCAGCCGTCGTTTCGAAACCGACCGGCCTTTGCAGAAAGCTGACGGTTTCCCCGCCTAGGCCTCGTCCCCGTCCACCGCTCGCCAAAGATACCAGCTCGGCAGCGTCCGGTAGGGCCGCCACGCCTCGCCACGCTCAGCCACCTGCGCGGGAGTCGGCAAGTCGGCCAGGCCGAACGCCTTCCGGAACCCTTTGCGGATCCCGTAGTCGGTGGCGGGCAGGACGTCGGGGCGGCCCAGCCGGAAGATCAGCAGCATCTCCACGGTCCAGCGCCCCACGCCGCGGATGGAGGTGAGCCGCTCGAGGATCTCCTCGTCGTCCATGCGCCGCAGGCGGGCCAGGGTGGGCACGGTGCCGTCGAGCGTCTTGGCGGCGAGGTCCTTGACCGCCAGCACCTTGGCGCGCGACAGGCCGGCGGCGCGCAGCCGGTCGGCGCGCAGCCGGCGGATGTCCTCGGGCCGCGGGACGCGGCGCGGGCGGGCGAGCGCGCGGACGCGGCCGAGGATGGTCGCGGCCGCCTGGCCGGTGAGCTGCTGGTAGACGATGGCCTCGAGCAGCGCGCTGAACGGGCTGTGCAGGGCGTTGGTCCGCAAGCCGAAGGGCCCCAGCCGCTCGATGACCCGCGCCAGTTGCGGATCGGCCGCCGCCACGGCGCGCGCCGCCTCTACCGGGTCGAATCCTAGCCCTTCCCCGCCCTTGAAGAGAGCGCTGCGCCCTTCACCCGGCATGCCGCGCCGCTAGCGCCGCTCGGCCTTGAGGCGCCCCCACGTGATCGCGTGGGCAGCCACCGGCAGATAGGCGAACTTCTGCACGCGATGGTTCTGCGAATCCACCACGAACACGGCGTTGCCCAGGAAAGCCACCCCGGACGGCAGCCGGAACTGCCCGTCGCCCGACCCCGCGGTCCCCCACTGCACCGAGAAGAAACCGCTCTCCGAGAACACCTGCATCCGGTCGTTGTCCGTGTCCGCGACGTAGACGTTGCCGGTGCGGTCGGCGGCCACCGCGACCAGGCCCGAGAACTCCCCGGGACCGCTCCCCAGCGAACCCCACTGGGTCAAATAGGTGCCGTCGCCCAGGAACTTCTGCACGCGATGGTTGGCGCGGTCCGCCACGTAGACGTTGCCGCTGAGGTCCGTCGTGATCCCCGTCGGGCGGTCGAACTTGCCGTTCAGCGTGCCGAAGCCGCCCCACTGGGTCACATAGGTGCCGTTGGGAAGGAACTTCTGGACGCGGTGATTCGCCGACTCCACGACGTACAGGTTCCCGAACGGGTCGACGGCCAGGGAGATCGGCTCGTCGAACTGGCCCGGTCCCGTCCCCGGGCCGCCGAATTGCGAGAGTAACGCGCCCGACCCGTCGAACACCTGGACGCGGTCGTTGCCCGTGTCCACCACGTACACGTTCCCGGCCGCGTCCGCGGTCACGCCGTTGGGGCCGACGAACTCGCCGGGGCCGACGCCGGACGAGCCCCAGCCCCGCAAGTAGGCGCCGCCCGCGGTGAAGACCTGGATGCGATCGTTGCCGGTGTCGGCCACGAAGACTTCGCCCGAGCCGTTGACGGCGACGCTGACGGGATCGTTGAACTGCCCGTTGGCCGTGCCCTGGCCGCCCCACTGAAGCTGGTAGGTCGGCGCCCCCTGGGCGGCGACCGCTGCGGGGAAGAGGGCCACGGCCGCGAGAGTTGCGAGGTACCTGATGCTCATGTCTCCTCCTCCTGCTGGGATGTCCTGACTCGGTGGGTCCTCGAGTCTAGCCCCCCTCGGGGGAAACACCAAGGGATTTTCTGAATCCGCGGGCGCTTTCTACGAGCACCCCCGGGGGGCCGGTGGCGCCGGCCCGCCGGCCCCGAT
>Ga0315275_10005996_pt1 | contig 11576 bp, 8 predicted proteins | sample YL17G03_0_MG_FD_205557 | JGI IMG/M metagenome (GOLD analysis project Ga0315275, IMG submission 205557) | Sediment microbial communities from Yellowstone Lake, YNP, Wyoming, USA - YL17G03_0 | ecosystem: Environmental > Aquatic > Freshwater > Lake > Sediment | place: USA: Wyoming | collected... | reverse complement strand
CGGATCGGCTCGCACCTGGGCGGCACCCGCGACCCGATGGTCGTGTCGTGGCCTGCGCGCATCAAGGACTCCGGGGCCACGCGCTCGCAGTACCTGCACGTGATCGACGTGTTCCCGACCATTCTCGCGGCGGCGGGTCTGCCGCAGCCGCGGTCCGTGAATGGTGTCGAGCAGCAGCCCGTCGACGGCGTCAGTTTCCTCGACGCCCTGGCCGACGCGGCGGCACCTGAACACCGGACGCGGCAGTACTTCGAAATGCACGGAAACCGCTCGATATACAGCGGCGGGTGGATAGCCGCGCAGCGCACCGGGCTGCTGCCGTGGGCCTACACCTTCGACGCGAGCCAGGCGCAGCCGGGCTGGGAGCTGTACGACCTTGCCCACGACTACTCCGAGTCGCGCGACCTGGCCAGCACGCGGCCCGACAAGCTGGAGGAGCTGAAGAGGCTGTTCGCACAGGAAGCGGCGACGTACCAGGTCTACCCGATCGATCCGCGGATCAACGGGCGGCAGCACCCGAATCCACCGCCGCCCGGGGGGCGGGCGTTCTACACCTTCTATCCCGGCGTCGCTCACCTGTACGACTCGCTCGCGCCGGCGACGCGCAACCGGACGCACACGTTCAGGGCGTACGTCGATATTCCCGCTGCCGGCGCCGCGGGCGTGCTCGTGGCGGAAGGCGGAATTTCGGCCGGGTACTCGCTCTATATCAAGGACGGCAGGCCCAGCTACACCTACAACTACTTCCGCCGGGACGTGACGACCATCACGGCGCCAGATGGGCTTCCGCCGGGTAAGGCCGTGATCGTCCTGCACTTCGAGTACGAAGGCCCCGGCGTAGGCGGCCCCGCAACGGTCACGTTGACCGTGAACGGGACAAAGGCCGGCGAGGCGCGGCTCGCCCGCACCGTACCGCGCGCGTACTCATTCGAGGAGACCTTCGACGTTGGGGAGGACACCGCATCCGCGGTCGGACCGTATGCCGCGCCCTTCCGTTTCACCGGAACGCTGCAGCGGCTCGAGTTGCGCTCCGAACAGCCGACAGGCAGCCCGCGCTAGCTCGCTGGAGGGAGAACCCGCCACGGACTTGCCGTTGACGTCATTCTCGCGGTCAAGTAACTCGACGAAGGAGGCAGCTATGCAGCACGTGATTCTGTGTCTCGCGTTGGTTACCTGGGCCGTCTCTGCCAACGTGGTTCAGAAGCGCACGGTCGAACTCCCAGTCATGGTCGATTATTACAACGTTCCCACCACGCTCGAAGGCCTGTTGGGGTCGGCCGACGCCGTGGTCATCGCGCGGATCACGTCCAGCCGAGATCGAACCACGGAAAAGCGACCGCTTACCGAGCACGGCTTCCGCCTTGTGCGAGCGTTCAAGGAACACCCACGGCTCATGCCTCGAGCCAGAGTCTGCCAGGCAATCGGTACGGTGGAATTGCCGGACCGAATACTCACGCGGTACGATCCGCACTTCCCAGCATTTACGCCGGATTCGGAATACCTGCTGTTTCTCAGCTGGGATGAGGGCACCGAGTGTTTCTGGCCGAAGTTCGGGCCGTCGTCCGCGGCCGCATTTGACGGGGCTGGTCTGGTCAAGCCGTTTACGTCGCACCCGGCTCTTGACGGTCTGAAGGGTCTGAACGGGGACAAGCTCGGGGCGAGGATCGCCGCCGCTGGCCGGAAGTGATCGCGATGGAAGATGCTCGCTGCCCTCGGCCGGGGTCGTCCGGCTGAGAAGGAACCTGACCCGGAGCCGCCTGAAGGTGGATGCCGTTCAGGCGGCTTGTTGTCGCCAAGTCGGCCTTCGACCGGCTGGCAGCGCTGGGTCAGGGTATCCAGTCAACGGCGCCCTGGTAGAATGACGCCCGTCGTCGCTTGCAGGTGATCACGATGTGTGAAATCGGTGATCACGATGCGTGTGAACGGGTGATCACGATGCGGTGGAACAGGAAGATCGCGTGGCGCGCGCACCTGGCGCCCGCTACTCGTTGCTGCGGGACTTACCGAGGCGGGACTTGCACCCGCTGGAGCGGAACAGCGGCAAGCCAGCCCTTCGGGGCTGGCTTCTTCACGACGCACCATGGACGGGCTTCTATCATCATTCCTCGCCCCGCAGCAGCACGGCGACAGGCCAACCTAGGCACTCGACCGCGGAGAGCGTTGCGCACGAAACTAAGACCACGGCTGCTGCGATTGCCGTAACCATGCACCCGACAGGGGTAATGGCTACGGTCAGAGCGAGGTGTTCTACCACCTTGGGCTGTGTCTGGGCTCGGAGGGGGCGCCCACGGCGTCCGATAGCGGGGGTTACGTTAACCTGGCGAGCGGCAGGCGAGCGGAGACCGGTCTAATGCATCCTATAGTCAGCGCCCGCAGGGTCTGGCGCGTCGAGCGACCATCGCTACCGCATGGGATCTATCTGGCCGCCCTCGCGTCCCGGGCCCCCGCCCGAGGCTCGGAGGTCTGCCACGAGGTCTTCATAGGTATCGGCTCGACTGACGAGAGGGAGTATCAACGGGGTCTGGCGTGCAGGGTCGACCGCGAGCGAAGGCGGGCAACCCTCCGGTTAACAGGTTGATGCAGGCTTGCTATCTTGTTGGTCCTTCAGTGGGTTAGCTCGGATGGGACCACGCTGTTACCCCGTGTTCGGAGGCAGATTGTCCACTGATTGTTCACTCGCCGACAATCCTTGGCAGCCATCGACGACGCCGCACGTCTCGGGCTGCTGACTGGCGATGATGAGCAGGTCAGCGACTGAGCTCCGAGCGAAGCCAGGCGCGCGCCATCCTCCAGTCGCGCTTGACGGTCTCCACGGACACGGCGAGGGTCTCCGCCGTTTCCTCGATGTTCAACCCGCCGAAGTAGCGCAACTCCACCACGTGGCTCTTGCGGCGGTCAATGGCAGCCAGCCGATGAAGCGCCTCATCGAGTTCGAGGACGTCGATTCCGGGTGTGTCGGCGGTGACGACGGCGTCGTCAATCGCGACGCAAACCGCATCCCCCCCGCGCTTGGCGTAGCCGCGGCGGCGCGCGCGGTCGACGAGGATGCGCCGCATGACCTGGGCGCAGAGCGCCAGAAAGTGCGCCCGGTTCTCGCAGTGGATTCCACCGGCGCGCACGAGCTTCAGGTACGCCTCGTTGGTCAGCGCCGCCGATTCGATGCTCTCGCTGGCGTGACGGCGGGCGAGGTGGCGATGGGCGATCCGCCGCAGCGTCGGGTAGACGAGGTCCACCAGGCGGTCAAGCGCCCCCGCCTCGCCTTCGGCCCAGGCGGCGAGCATCCGCGTGATGTCGTGCGAGTCCTGGTCCGCCATGTCAGCCCGAGTGTACCCGAAGAATGGCCGACGGTTAACCGTTCGCGCGCCCTTTCGCGGAGTACAGGTAGGAGGTGACAGGTATGAAACATCAGAGTGCGCGGACGATGGCCTTCACTGCCCTCGTGCTGGCCGTGGCGGCCGTTGCCTGGGCGGACGGCGGTCGCAGATGTTCGGACGCCCGTGTCGCGGGGGACTGGGGATACACCAAGACGGGGACGCTGTTCCTCCCGACCGGTGCCGCGGTTCCTTTCGCAACCATGGGGACGCTCACGCTGGAAGCGGACGGCACTCTGTCCGGAGTGAACACCGGCAGCGTGAACGGCGCAGTCAGCAACGACTTGTTGAGCGGCACTTTCCAGATCAACAGCGACTGCACGGGCACGGCGACGATCGAAGTGTACGACCAGGCGGGGACTCTGCTGCGTACGATCGGCATGGCTCTCGTCGTCGACGACAACTGGAGGGAACTGCGAGGGCTGGTGACGTCGCTGGTGCTCCCGAGCGGCGCGAGCCTGCGGTCGGTGATCACCGCCCAGGCGAGGCGCGTGTTCTCCGGTGGGTAGGATGACGCCTACGCGAGGAGGCCCAGGCGGCGGAGCAGGTCCTGGAACCGGAGGTCCGGCAGCAACGGCCTGAACGCCTGCATGAGACGCAGGTGGGGCAGGTGGCTGTCCCGCTGTTGGTAGCCGACCTCCAGCCATTCCAGCGTTCGTTCGTAGTCGCCGAGGCCCACGTGGCACCAGGCCCGTGCGACGGCGGGCACGTAGCGTTCGCGCGACAGATCCTCCAGTAGGTGGAGGGCGGCGTGCACCTCAGCCCGACGGCCGGCCATCGCAAGGGCATACCCGGCGTACGCCCGCGCCATCGGCAGGCCGGCGGACAGGCGCACGCCCTCCTCGGCCGCTGCCAGCGCGTCCTGGAACTTCCCTTCGTAGCAGTCGATCACCGACGAGAGCGACCACGGCAGGAAGAGGTTCGGTTCGAGTTCGATGGCCTTCCGGAGCTGTTGCCTGCCCGCCTCTCTCTGGTTCAGCTCGCACAGGAAGAAGCCCGCGATCGCGCTGTTCCAGGACGAGACGGGGTCGAGCTGGAGTGCCCGCTGGAGCGCCGAGACGGCCTCGTCGGCTCTCCCGAGGTCGGCGAACAGCAGCCCGGAGATGAAATGCGCCATCGCACTGTTCGAGTCGAGCTGAATGGCCCGTCGCACCTCGCGCTCTGCACCGATCGGATCCCGGTCGTACCAGAGGAGCACCCGGGAGAGCGAGACGTGCGGTTCGGACAGGCTGTCGTCGAGCTCCAGCGCCTTGAGGGCGGCCGCGCGCGCGAACGGGGCGGCCTGCGTCGGCGGGACCATCTCCACCGCTGCGCCGAACATCCTGCACTGCGCATCGGCGATCCCCGCATGGGCCAACGCGTAGTCCGGGTCGATGGCGACGGCCCGCTCGAAGTGTTCGATGCTGCGGTGCAGCTGGGCACGGCCCCAGTCGTAGCGGCCGCGGATGTACGCCTCGTGCGCTTCGACGTTGACCGGTCGCGTGCGGGCGAGGCGGGCGCGCTCCTGCGGTGTGAGCGTGACCTGGATCTCATCCGCGACCGCGCGCGCCACCTCGCCCTGCAGGTGCAGCACGTCGCGCAGGTCGCGCTCGTAGGTGTGTGCCCACAGGTGCCGGTCCGTGGCCGCATGGACGAGCTGCGCCGTAATGCGCACCCGCTCGCCCTCTCGCATCACCGAGCCCTCGATGACTCCGTCCACGCCCAGCTCGCGCGCGATCTCCGGCACCGTCTTGGTCGTGCCCTTGTAGTGCATGGCCGACGTGCGCGAGATGACGCGAATCGCACCCACCTGCGCGAGCGCCGCAATCAGCGCCTCGGTCATGCCGTCGGCGAAGTAGTCCTGTTCGGGGTCGCGCGAGAGGTTGGCCAGCGGCAGGACGGCCAGCGCACGAATGCGGACGGACGAGCGGCGCCGCCCGGCGCGCCGCAGTTCCTGGAGACTCGCCCGGACGGCCGCCATGTCGTTCGGCCGGCAGTTGGCCTCCGTCTGAAGGCATTGCCGCAGCAAGGCGCGGAGCCTGGGCGGGGTCCGCGGGGGCAGGGCGCGCCAATCCGGTTCGAGTTCCGGCGCCGCCGCGGCCACGTGCGACAGCGAAGGCCTCTCGAAGGCCCGCCGCCCGGCGAGCCACTCGAACAAGAGGCATCCAAACGCCCAGATGTCGGTCCGCTGATCGACCTCGCCGCCCCGCGCCTGCTCTGGGCTCATGTAGCCGGGGGTGCCGAGGACGGTCCCCGTCACGGTCTCATCGCCGGTGGCGGGGGCCGGCTGCGCCGGGTCGACCTTCTCGCCGCTCCAGATCGCTTTGCCCAGCCCGAAATCGAGGACTTTCACCAGGCCCCGCGGCGTGACCTTCACGTTGGCCGGCTTCAGGTCGCGGTGGACGATCCCGCGCTCGTGCGCCGCCTGGAGGGCTTCGGCCACCTGGCCGGCGATATCGAGCGCGACCGGGAGGGGCACCGGGCCGTGAACGTGTTCGCCCTCGACGAGTTCCAGCACGAGGTAGTCGGCTTCGGCGGACGTTTCCAGCCCGTAGATCGCGGCGATGTTGGGGTGGTTCAGCGCGGCGAGCATCCGCGCCTCGCGCCGGAGGCGTCCCAGGCGAGCCGGGTCTCGCGCGAACTCGGAGGGCAGCGTCTTGATGGCGACATCGCGGCCCAGCCTGGTATCGTGCGCCCGGTACACCTCGCCCATGCCCCCGGCGCCGATGAGGGAGAGGATCCGATATGCGCCGTACTGCCGGCCGGCCGGCGGCTCGAGGTCGCCGAGCTCACTCGCGACGCTCTCGATGGCGGGCCTCTCGAGGAAGCTCTCCGACTCCTTGTCGTTCGAGATGAGCTTGTCGACCAGGTTCCGCAACTCGGTGTCCTGCGCGCAGGCCTGATCGAGAAACGCCCGGCGCGCTTCCGGGGCCCGCTCGAGCGCGGCGTGGAAGATGTCTTCGGCCCGCTGCCAGAGTTGGTGCTTCATCGCCGGCGTCCGGGGCGTAAGGAGAGGAACGGCTGCGCCGCGGATTGTAGCACCGGTGGCTCCGGACCCTTGTCCGGTAACCGCCCGTTAACCATTCCTGCGCCCGTTCGCGGAATACAGATCAGAGGACAACATCCACGGAATCGGATGGAGGTGTCTATGTTGACGGGAATCCTCCGGGCGGCCCTCCTGCTTCTGACTGTCATCGCGTGTGGGTGTGGGGATCCGCCGACTCCACCGGCCGGCCCCAACCCTCCGCCGCAGACCCCGAGCCAGCCCACGACGCCTACCTTCGATCTCTCTCCGTTCGTGGGGGTGTGGAACTTGACGTTGCGCCTGACCCAAGTGTACGGTGACAGTGGATGCGTCGCGGAAACGATGAAGTCGCAGTTGGGGGTGCCGAGCAATTACTCGCTCACGATAACTCAGGGCAATGTGACAATCACCAACCCGTCGGGCGACTACGCGTGTACGTTCGACAGTTTCAAGACGGACAGCAGTAGTTTCACGACGTACGGCGTGCAAGGATGGTTCACCTGCCAGAGTCCCTTGCTGGCCGTCCGCTGCAGTGACGGATCGACGTACGATCTCTTCTCGATGGGCCAAGATATCTCGGCCCGGCTCTCGGGCACTGAGATGAGCGGAACGTGGGTTTCCAGCTTTGACACACCAGGCGTTGGTTACTTGGACATCTCGGCGGAATTCAAGGGCAGCAAATGACTGCCCTTACCCGCTGTCAGGCAGCTCTTCGGCGGGATCGCGGCGTACGGTCGAGCAGGGCTACCATCGCGGTGACCCTTTTCGTGTCGGTCCTTCGTTTCACTCTCGGCATTCACCCTTGCCGGGCGTCGAGGAGAACAGCGACGCGGGGATTCGTTGCCCCAGAACGGGCGCTTCGCCACAACTCGAGCGGCCGGCCCCGCGGTTGATTCTGCTGCTGTACACGCGACAGGATAGCGGATGCTGACGGCGCTTGTCGTACTCCTCCGATCGATCGGCCTGCTGTGCTGCGGACACCGAGCGGTTGCCCTGGAGAACCTTGCCCTTCGTCAGCAATTGGCCGTGTTGACGTGCACGCGGACACGCCTGCCGCTCCGTCCACGGGATCGGCCCTTCTCGATCCTGCTCACCAGCGCGTGGCGGGAGTGGCGCACGGCGTTGCTGATCGTTCAGCCCGACACGGTGCTGCGGTGGCATCACCGTCTTGTTAGCTCTCACGTAGTACCGCAATCCCTCTGACAGTTCTTCTCGGATTGGGCCGCTGAGGAATCGGCGGATCGCAGGGCGCAGTGTGCGCAGCGGCCGAGGGGCAGGCTATCATCACGCCATGTCGATCTTCGCCCGCAGCGTGTGGGCGCCGTCCTCGAACTCGCCCGCGCGCATCCGCCGGAACAGGTCCAGGTTCTCCGCGACGGGCCTGTTCCTGTGCGGGCTCTCGCGCCCGGGCTCGGTCAGCGTCCCGCGGTGCTCGCGCACTTCGTCGGGCGTCAGGTTGTCGACGTAGGCCAGGCCCTTCTGGATGAGCTCTTCCGCCCAGAGATACAGCTGCTCGAAGTAGTCCGACGCGTAGAACTCCCGCCCTTCCCAATCGAACCCCAGCCAGTGCACGTCCTCGCGGATGGCGTCGACGTACTCGACGTCCTCCTTCGCGGGATTCGTGTCGTCGAACCTGAGGTTGCACTTGCCGCCGAATTCCAGCGCCACGCCGAAGCTCAGGCAGATCGCCTTCGCGTGCCCGATGTGCAGGTAGCCGTTCGGCTCGGGAGGGAAGCGCGTGTGCACGCGCCCGCCGTTTCTCCCGGCCTTCAGGTCGTCGGTGACGATGGTCCGGATGAAATCGAGCGGCTTGGCGGCGGCGGGCCCGGCGTGTGCACCGGGCCCTGTCTCGGTGGTCATCCCGCCATTTTATCCGCATGAACGGGGGTGCCGGCGACCGATCGTCACGGTCGCCGGACTTCGGGGCCGGGGGACACAAACGCCAGCCGCTGGCGGTGCAGCTGTCGCAGGTCCCCCGTTGACGCTACCGCACACCGGCTGACGGCGGAATTGGCAACTCCGCCGCCGAGTGCGCCGCCGAGCCTGTCGCAGGCGACAGCCGGCGCACCCGCGCGTTGTCGCGATCGGCGACATAGAATCCGCCTTCGGGCAGGCTGGCAATGCCGGCGCTGAGCGAGAATCCGAACGCCGTGCCGAGAGCCGGATGGCCATCGCCGTTGAAGCCGCTGCTCCCGCCGCCGATTGTCGCAATCAGGCCGTCGGGAGTCACTTCGCGGATTCGTGGCGTGCCGCTGGAAAGGTCGAACTCGAGGAACGTCACCGTGCCGTCGAGGCACACCGTGAGGCCTGCGACCGTGCCGACGTGGGCCTCGAGAGCTGATCCGCCATCGCCGGTCGAGCCGTAATCGCCGGTGCCCGCAAGCGGGGCGGACGTGCCATCGGCGGCGATCCTGATGACGCTCGCGTAGCCGCCGACGAAGACGCCGCCGCCGGGATCCGCGGCCAGCGCGTAGGCGGAATCGGTCACAACCACGTTCCAGGCGGCTTCGCCGGAGGCGCCCGGCAGCAGCTTCGCCACGAAGTAGCCGGCGCTGAGGTAGAAGACGCCTTCACCGTCGATCGCCAGCTTCGCCGACGGCGAGCACGGGCCTACGTACCCCCCGCCCGCCCAGGTCGCCACCACGGGGTCCTCCGCTCCGGAAGGCGAGAGCCGCCGCACGCGGATCTCCGAGTAGAACCCCCCTTCGCCGCAGGAGCCGACCACATCGCCCTCGGTGTAGTAGACCGACCCGTCCGGCGCGACCGCGATCGACGGCCCTTCGTCTGCTGGTCCAATTTCGGGGAACGTGCGCGCGTTGGTCAACGTCCCGGCCGCGTCCACCCGGACGATGCGCAGAGCCTCCGCGATGTAGAACGACCCGTCCGCCGCGACGGCCACCTGGCGGGGATCGAACAGCTGCACCGAAGTGGCGAGCCCTGGCGCGCCGCTGCGCCCCGCAACTCCCGTGCCCGCGACGGTGTCCACGACGTAGGCGCCGGGCCTCTGCGCGGGAGCGGGAGCGGGCGCGGGCGCGGGCGCAACCGACAGGCCAAGGCTGGCCAGCGATGTCGCCACGCCGTCGGATACGACCACCGTCGCCTTGAAAGCACCGGCACCCGCGTACGTGTGCGCTGGGCGTGGCCCCGTTCCGGCCAGTCCGTCGCCAAACGACCACGTGTACGTCAACGGGTCGCCGTCAACGTCGGTGCCAACGGCTTCGAATGTCACATCAAGGGGCGCGGTCCCCGACAACGCCGATACGGTCGCCGTCACGGCCGGAGGATCGTTGACGGCGGCGACGGCGACGCTGACGCTCTGAGTCGCAGTCAATCCGCGGGCGTCTGCAACCGTATAGCTGAACCTGTCGCTGCCGTAGGCATCTCGGGCTGGCGAGTACCTGACTGAGCCGTCGGGCCGGACAGCCGTCGTGCCGAGGCGCCCGGCGGTGGCCGAGACCAGCCGCAGAGCATCGCCGTCGGGGTCGACATCATTGGCCAGGACCGCGATTGTGACCTCGACGTCCTCGAGGGTCGACGCGACGTCGGCCTTCGGCTGCGGAGGAGCGTTGGTAGGCGTCCTGCGTGCCTTGTAAGCCTCGCGGAGCACGTGGCTGAGATCGAGGCCGTCGACCCTGCAGTCACGATTCAGGTCGCCGGGGACGGCCGGGCGCTTCGCCGTGCAACGCTCGCCGAAATGGCGGATGACGAAGAAGACGTCACGGACGTCGATGACGCCATCCCCGGTCACATCCGCGCTGTCCCACGCCGGCGTCACCGGAGGTGGAGCCGTGCGCGCCAAGGCCGAGGGTGGCGCGACGGCCATCGACATGACCAGGGCGGCGCTCAGCAGGAAAGTGACCTTGAGGAGAGGATGAGTACGCATCGTCGAACCTCGCTAGGGGCGGATGTTGTAGGTGCCGTCGCGTGCCGGTCGCCAACGATTTCGTATTGGGAACCGCAGGCCGCGTCGGTCAAACGGCCAGATCGCGTGCCTGACCTCCTGTGTCTGGGCTCGGAGGGGGCGCCCAGCGCGTCCGATAGCGGGGGTTACGTTAACCTGGCGAGCGGCAGGCGAGCGGAGGCCTGTGTCTGGGCTCGGAGGGGGCGCCCAGCGCGTCCGATAGCGGGGGTTACGTTGACTCGCGAGCGGCAGGCGAGCGGAGACCGCCCTAATGCGTCCTATAGTCGCCCCACCGGGAACGCATCGCCCAGCATCGAGAGGGCCGCGGGCGTGAGACGATAGCATTAGAGCAGTCTGCCTGGGCCAGGTGTTATCGGACAGCGCTCGCGCCGTCCGGAGGAGCCGCCCCGCAGCCAGACACACGGGGCCGATTATCGCCGGGAAGCGGCCACACGCACACCCGAAATCTTGAAAGAATCTTGAAACTCTGCACACGAAACCGTCCGACGCTACCGGACGCCGTCGGACGACAATCGCGAAACTGCTCAGGACAACCGGTAAGTCCCGACTCCGCCCGACGCCACCCAAGTCACTTCTTGCGGCTCTGAACCGCGTTATCGGCGTTCGAATCCCGGCCTCCCAGCCAAACTCCTTCGCATACGAAAGCTCGCACCCCATCACCTGGGCGGCGTCTATTCCGCTTGACATGTAACGCATTACGTTATACCTTCTCGTTCTGTGATCCGGTCGTTCAGGGCCGAGGAATCGGAGCGCCTCTTCAACGGGTGGCCGACACGCCGGCTTCAGGGCATTGCACGCGTGGCGCAGAGGAAGCTCCGCCAGTTGCACGCGGCCCACGAATTGCGGGATCTGGCGATCTTTCCAGGGAACCGGCTTGAAGCCTTGAGCGGCGATCGGCGAGGCCAGCATAGCGTCCGCGTCAACGGCGGGTTCCGGGTCTGCTTCGTCTGGCGCGACGGCGACGCGCACGACGTGGAGATCGTCGACCACCACTGACGCCAGCCACCGAAAGTCGGGGGCGTGCCATGTCCAAGAAGAACCTCTTGTTGCCGCCCGTACACCCGGGCGAGATCCTGCGCGAGGACCTTATGAGCCCGATCGGGCTCAGCATCAACCGCCTCGCGCGGGACCTCCGCGTCCCGGTGACCCGGGTAAGTGAGATCGTCAATGGCCGCCGGAGCATTACCGCGGATACGGCGCTTCGGCTGGCTCGCTACTTCGGGAGTTCGCCGCAGTTCTGGCTCAATCTCCAAGCGGCGTACGATCTGGAAGTCGCAAC
>Ga0315275_10005995_pt1 | contig 11577 bp, 7 predicted proteins | sample YL17G03_0_MG_FD_205557 | JGI IMG/M metagenome (GOLD analysis project Ga0315275, IMG submission 205557) | Sediment microbial communities from Yellowstone Lake, YNP, Wyoming, USA - YL17G03_0 | ecosystem: Environmental > Aquatic > Freshwater > Lake > Sediment | place: USA: Wyoming | collected... | reverse complement strand
GCATGGCCATCGGCGCAACGTATCTTCAGACCGGAATTGACGCCGGGCTGGATATAGATTCCTTCGCGCCCAATTTCACTTTCAACGCTTTCGGCGGCAGCATGGAGTTTTATAAGGAAATCGCGTTGCAGCGCGCCGCAAGGAGGATGTGGGCGCGGATGCTTAAAGAGCGATTCGGAGCCAGAAAGAAGAAAAGCATGATGATCCGGCAGCCAATCACGGCGCATATCGGCTGCTCGAGCACCACTCTTCAAAGGCCGCTAAACAACCTCGCTCGCGCCATGGTTGGAGGCATGGCCGCCGGCATGTCGGGCGGATTGCCTGGTGTGTTTCCTCCTTTCGATGAACCGCTCGGATTAGGGCACAGTATCGAAGCAACCCAATTGCAGTTCGACGCCACCCGCATCCTGATCTACGAGACTAAAATCACCGAAGTCAACGATCCGTGGGCCGGATCGTATTTTATGGAATCGCTCACCGATCAGATGGAAGCGGATGCTCTTGAGGAATTTGAAAAGATCGAAAAGATGGGTGGGAGCGTTGCCGCCATCGAAAACGGATACATGGCTAATGCCATCGCCCAAAGCGCGTACGAAAAGCAAAGGAAAATTGAAGCCATGGAGGAATTTGTGGTCGGAGTGAACTGTTTCACCGGCCCGCATGAGATTGAGGTGACGATAAACAGAAGCGCTGAAGACCCGTACGACCCGGAGCTTAAGAGGACAGCCGAGGAGCGTCAGAAAGCCAACCTCTCAAAAGTGAAGAAAGAGCGGGATAGCGCGGCGGTGAAGGCGGCGTTGAAATCTCTTGAAAAAAGCGCCGAGGATGAAGGGGCAAATTTGATGCCGGATATTCTCGAGTGCGTGAAGAAATACGCCACACTACAGGAAATATGCGATGTGCTGCGGGGAGTCTTCGGAGAAGCGCAGCCGATGACAATCTAAGTGTAATATGTCTGAAGGCTCAAAAGGTTTCACAAAAACACTTGCGAATTTCATCGCCGATACCGATGCGTCGAAAATTCCAGTTACAGATTACGAACATGCTAAAGTGGCCTTTTTGGATTGGCTGGCGGTCACAATAGGCGGCAAGGACGATCCGCTGGTGCTCAAGCTCATCAAGTACTCAGACATGATGGGAGGAGAGCGGCAGGCGACCATCATAGGGCATAAAACGAAAAAAAGCTCGAGCCATGCGGCGCTTATAAACGGCGCTTCTTCACATGCACTCGATTACGACGACACATTAGTTAGCTTCTTCGGACACCCCTCGGTAACGCTCATTCCTTCTTTGCTTGCCCTTGCGGAATGGAAAGAGAAAAGCGGGCAGAATTTTCTCGCCGCATACCTGATCGGATTACAAGTTGGCGCAATTGTCGGGGCCTCCGCCGGAATGGAACATTACATGGCGGGATGGCACGCGACTTCGACATTGGGTCATATAGCATCGGCGGCGGGATGCGCGAGATTGCTTGGGTTGGACGCCGAAAAGGCGGGATATGCGCTTGGAATAGGAGCCACTCAATCCTCGGGGCTTAAACGGGTATTCGGCACGATGTGCAAGCCTTTTCATGCAGGCCGCGCGTCGGAATCCGGGCTGATGGCCGCGCTCCTTGCCGAACAGGGTTTCACAAGCGCCGAAGATATCCTAGAAGGGCCTCTGGGTTTCTTTCACGTGTTTAAAGGAAAGCCGAATAAAGAAAAATTAGCCGTTCTCGGTACTGACTGGGACGTCAGAAATTTGGCTCAGAAATATCACGCCTCCTGCCACGCCACCCATTCTCCGCTCGAAGCGGTCTTGGCAGTTGTTAAAAATGAAAAGATCCCAGCCAACGAAATTAAATCCATCCGGGTGTATTCCTCGAAGCTGGCAATGGACGCCGCCGGAAAAATGGCGCCCTCAACGGGGCTTGAGGGAAAGTTCAGCATTTCCTATTGTATTGCAAACGCTCTATTGCGCGGCGTTACCGGCAATCAGGCTTTTACCGATCCGAAGGTCAACGATCCTGTCGTTAAAGAGTTTATGAAAAAAATCATGGTGTCGCTCGACCAGGAGATAAAAGCGCTCGAGTCGCGGGTCGAAGTTGAAACCGGCTCGGGAAGAATTTATACAGGTTTTTCCGACGTTCTTCAGCAAATCCCTTCTTTGGAAATGAAAAAGGAGCGCATCCGAGATAAATTTCTGGATATGAGCAAGCCGGTTATGGGCAAAGAGAGAGCAAAAAAGGCGCTGGAAGATGTCAATGCGCTCGAAAAAATTCGGAATATGAAACCATTTGCCGAAATGCTCGGGTAGGTCAATAAGGCCGGGAGAAAGGAGGCACGGATTCCTTTGTTTTTTGCCGCGTAGCGGTTGAGAACATAGGGAGTTCGAAAGAGGCAGGCATGGAAACAGGAATATTGCTCAAGGAAATAAGAGGTAAAGTGGGCATCTTGACTTTGAATCGGCCCGAGAAAAGAAATTCGCTTACCGTGGAGTTGCTTATCGAGCTAAATAAGGCGATGCGGGAGTGGGCCGATGATGATACAGTGCGGGTGGTGGTGATAACCGGTTCCGGAGATAAATCATTCTCATCGGGTTTCGATGTGCTCTCCATCCCCACAAGCCTTACGGAAGAAATAAAGGAGTTCCTTAAAGACGGGAACCCCGTGGAGGTGGCTTTAAACAACGTGAAGAATTTTCCCAAGCCGACCATCGCCATGTTGAACGGGTACGCTTTCGGAGCCGGATTTAATCTTGCGATCTGTTGCGACATTCGAGTGGGCGCCGACGATATCCGGATGGGGATGCCGCCCGCCAAGCTAGGCCTGGTTTATCACCCGGAGGGGCTAAAACAGATGATCGAGGTTTTGGGGATGGCGCGTACGCGGGAGGCGCTTTTCACGGGGCGCACATATAGCGGAGCAGAGGTAAAGGAGATGGGATTTGTGAATCATCTGGTTCCACGGTCGGAGCTTTCCACTTTTACATTCGCTCTCGCAGAGGAAATCGCATCTAATGCGCCGCTGTCGCTGATCGGGACAAAGAGAATACTGAATATGTTATCCAACCGCATGAGTCTGACTGAAGAGGAATTGAAAGAAGTTGTCTTACTTACCGCCAAAGCGTTCAACAGCGAGGATATAAAAGAGGGGCAGATGGCCTTCGTGCAAAAGAGAAAGCCGAATTTCAAGGGCCGCTGATTTGGTCAGGAGGCGACGATGTCAATACCGTGGGATGTAGGATGCATCTGCTGTAAAAGAGCGGACCTGACTCCGGATAAACCTGCAATCATATTTGAGGATCAGCCCGTAACATATAAAGAATTGAACGAGCGTATAAATCGCTGTGCTCATCTCATGCGGGAAAAAGGACTGAAAAAAGGCGACCGTGTCGCGGTCGTTCTCTTGAACTGCGTTGAGTTTATCGAGGCTTATTTTGCCGCCGCCAAGCTCGGAATAATCTTCGTGCCGCTGAACTGGCGCATGGCGCCACCCGAGCTGCAATACCAGATAAACGACTGCGGGGCGCGGATGCTATTGTTTCATGACTCGCACATGGCCGCCGTGGAGGCGATTCTCGATCAGATAAAGGTGGAAAAAGATAAATTCATCTATCTGAAGAGCGGCAATCCGGGTTTGCCGGAATGTCCGGATTGGGCCGCGGATTACCATGAGCTTGTGAAAGGTCGGCCCACTGTAGAGCCGGTACCGGACGAGCCTATAAAAATGGACGATCCTCTTGCTATCGTGTATACGTCAGGAACCACCGGCGACCCGAAAGGCGCTGTATTATCCCATGAGCAGACTTATTACAAGATATTTCAGGTGAGTATTTATACTGGCGGTCAGCCGGATGAAGTGGTGGTGACCAATCTGCCGCTGTTTCATTCCGCAGGGCTTTTCATCGTGGCCACGCCGGCCCTTGCCGGCGGCGCCACGCTGGTCATGCGCCGGGGATTTAATCCAAAAGAGTTTCTACAAGATATTCAGAGATATCGAGGCACCGTAATATTTAATCTCACAACCATGTGGCGGATGATTCTCCTGACCGGCATGCTTGATCATGTGGATTTGAGCAGTGTGAAAACCGTGGTGGGCGGCGGGGAAAGGACGGAACCGAAAATATTTGAGGAGCTGGCAAAAAGGGGACTTCACCTCCAGCAGGGTTTCGGTCTGACTGAATGCTCGGCGATGACCGTCGTGCCGAAAGAGGATATAAACCGGAAAATGGGATCAATAGGTAAGCCGGGATTTTTTACGGAAATGTGGATTGAAGACGCCGCCGGAAAAAAGCAGCCGCCCGGAGAAATCGGGGAGATCGTCGCAAGAGGCCCGACGGTAATGACCTGCTACTGGAACATGCCGGAGGCTACGGCAAAAACGATTGTCAACGGCGTGCTCCACACCGGAGATATGGGGTACATGGACGAGGACGGGTTCTTCCATATAGTGGATCGCGCAAAGGATATGTATCGCAGCGGTGGCGAAAACGTTTATCCGGCCGAAGTGGAAAAGGTCTTGACCGGTTATCCGAAAATATCCAATGTGGCGATTATTGGTGTCCCGGACGAGAAGTGGGGAGAGACCGGACTGGCGCTCATTGTTCCCCGGCCCGGGGAAAAGATCACCGAGGAAGAAGTTCGGGAATATCTCAAGGGAAGGATAAGCAAATTCAAACAACCTACTCGCATTAAGTTTGTGGACTCCCTTCCGGTGACTTCCACCATGAAAGTCAAGAAAGCGTTGCTCAAAGAGATGTTCGCCCAGGGAAAGTTATAATATGTCTATATTCACACCTGTCCAAAATCGGTTTTTGATATTCCCTCCAGCTTGGGGTAAGATTTTGGTTGAGAAAAGCCAAAAGACCCAAGCAAGGAGGGAATTGAGAAATGATACGACATGCGAGTCTGTTTAGTCAATTGCTGGCCCTTTTCGGCAAATGGTGCGCCGAGAAGGTATTTTTCGTTACGAGGATGAAACAGGGCGCCGGATTTGAAATCATTGAACACAGGGAACCCAAAGGCGAGAATATTATTATGGACAACATCGTTATATTAACAGGGTTTTACGTCCGAAAACATTGTCCATACATCCTTCGCCACGTCGTTGTGCATGACCCCAAAAAGGGCGAGGAGATCGTTATCCTCACAAATCACCTCTCTTTTGCCGCCTCCACAATTGCCGCCATCTATAAAGATCGTTGGCAGATCGAGATATTCTTCAAAACCATAAAACAAAACCTCAAGGTCAAAACCTTCGTCGGAACCACTGAAAACGCACTTCAAATCCAGATTTGGACAGCATTGATCGCCATCTTGCTTATCAAATACCTTCAATTCCTCTCACAACGGGGATGGTCATTGTCGAACCTCGTGACTCTACTGCGTTGGAACCTCTTTACCTACCGCGACTTGCACGAGTGGATTAACGATCCCTACGGCACACCACCCATAGAACCATCTCACGATCAACTCCTGCTTAATCTTAAATGTCTTGGACAGCATAACGCCGATTGAAAATGGAAACCTCTTCCGCTAAACTCCTAAATACCCGTCCTAAATCGCTGATTTTACAGGAAGCCTATACCCACTCTTCGGCGTTTTTGGACAGCAGTGAATAATTTGCGTTTTATGTAGCGTTTATGTTCGCCGAGACAGCGTACGCGCAATATTGAAAAATGCAGCTGATCCGCGAAGATTGGTGGAGACACAGTCCAAATCATATTTCACCGTGCAATTTATGAAAAAAAACCTGCCCCCGGAATCGCTTGTGCTTTCTCAATATCCTGATTTGCCCCTTTTCGCGGATTGTGTCCCCGCCATGTCGGACACGTTCTTTCTGACATTGAAGACAAAGATCGGCAGTTGGAATCCGGCGCCGGTGGTGGAAGCTTTAAACAAACGCCGTATACCGCTAGTTGTTACATCTGAAAATATCAATTCAGAGGAACCAAACAGATTTTTCCCCAGAGAAGTTGAAAAGGCCATTAAAAACAATTACAGACTTTCGCTTGATTATTTCGATATTTATTTTTATCAACCGGCGCAACGTGCCGGGTCTCATTTTTGCGACTGCCCCTGTTTCTAATCCGGATGGACCATGGAGCCAATCGCCATCACAAGATACGCAATTAAAACGACAAGCTGGAAAAAGGAATTACCCCAGAACCCAAGAGAGAACCCATGCTCTTGTTCAAGCCCTTGCCTCCTGCTGATTCTATAAGCGGGTATTATCAGCACCGCCACCAGAACCGCCATTGAGCCCCCGACAATTCTCATAAATCCCAAAAAGCCGGTTACTCCGGTCACGGCAAGCAGAACTGTGGGCATGGTGGCAACTAGCCACGAGGCGCGATCTCCCCAATTCACCCTCTCTTTTACTATGACCGCCAGAGCGTATGAAACGCTCCAATAGCTTGTAAGCATCGCTAAAAAGCCAAAGGCGGAACCTAAAGCGAGATGCCAGTTTCCCACCGCCTCGCCCCAGCCTATAAGCGCAACCTCCGTGACATGCTTTGACACTAAAATCGCCATGGAAGTTATGACGAGAACGCACAGCAATGTTATCCCTAACCCAATAGTTATTGCCCATGGAACCATCTTCTTATTCCACGAAAGTCCCTCGACGGCTTGAGGTATCGAAAAAAATACTGCAAAGCTGAACATCGCTATTCCATAAAGAGCAAGAGCCTGTTTATAGCCTGTAGTAAAGAGTGGGACCGTTTTAAAAGGTCGGCCAAATGATCCTGCGGCTAAAACAACCAGAATAATGAGGATCCCCACTACTGCGTATTTCTCCCCTACTCCGAGACCTTTCACACCGAAGAAAATAACGCCCGCTGCCACTAAGTACGTTAAAATTTCTCCAGCCCAAAGCGGCATTCCCAAATCAGTAGGCGTAAAGAGTTTAACCATCACCTCTCCGCAACCCACAATATACCCGGCAAGCAGCGAATAAAATCCAATAACGATGCTGGAAAAGAATATCCACGTGAAGAGCGCTCCCGCACGGCCATGAAAAAGGTACTTGGCGAATAATTCGACCAGTTGAAGGTCAGCCCCATCTCGAATAACCATCTCCGCTATCATGAGATGAAAAAGGACGCTTATTAGATAAGCTAAAAGCACTATGCAAATTATAGGGACAATACCATTTAAAGAAGCCAGATAAGGCGTTGCCATCACCCCTCCGCCGATGCCGAGACCGGCAACAACGCTTGATGCCTCGAGTAATGTCAGTTTCTTTCTACCTTCCGACATAATGCTTCATTTCGCCTTAATTTTAATTGTCTTCCCGGTAGCGTATTTTTCCAGCGCATTTTCATCGAGCGTAACGCCGTAACCCGGCCCATCAGGCACGACCGCGAAACCATTGCTGTATTCTATAGGCTCGATTATCAGATCATCCTCAAGCATTACATGCCCGAAAAGCTCAATATCATGACCCAGCGAGTGATGTTTGGCCGCCGCGAAGTGTATATGCATGGCGGAAAGTATTCCCAGCGGCTGATTGTGAACAACAACGCCCAAACCTCTTTGCTCCGCATAAGCCACGGCGCGGAGCGCATTCGTAACTCCTCCGGGTCTGTCCGAGTTGATGCCGATGACTCCAACTGCTCCCAATTCGACAAGCGTTACTATGTCCTGCAACGAAAAACAGCCTTCGTGCGACCAAAGCGGTGTATCCACCCGTTTTTGCACATACGCCATACCTAAATAGTCGGTCGCGCGCACAGGCTGCTCGGCGCAATCAATAACAAACGGCTCGATGGCCTTTATAGCTCGAACCGCCTCCGACGGTTTATATGCCTGGTTGTAATCCACTCTCAGACGCGCCTCTTTACCCACCGCTTCTCGTATGCTTCTGATAATATTAACGTCTTCCGAAATGTTACGCCCCAGTTTTACACGGATAGTTTTCATTCCCGATTTATAGAATCCAAGCGCCATGTCCGTCATCGTTTTAATGTCCATCAATGGAATAAGCGCCGTCAATGGTACCTTGTCAACAGTTCGACCACCCATAAAATCGCATGCCGGCCTACCGGTAATCCGACCCATCAGATCATAACAAGCTATGTCAAGTATGCTCTTGGCCGCTTCGTTCCTTGTTACGTTACTATCCATGCGATAACGTATTTTCTCGACATTGAAGGGGCTTTCACCCAGAACGTACCTGCTCAGCGCGTTTTGTATAATGTCAACGATCTGCGCGGTTGAAGTTCCGGTTTCCGGCAGCCAAACAAACCCCTCTCCCAACCCGACGGTCCCATCTTCGGCCACAAGCTTACAGATGACAAAATCTCCTCCGAGCCACTCCTCTTCGGAAGGAATCGCCATGCCGACTCCGCCGGCTCCGGATTTCATTGCCTCCCGCACAAAACTCTTAAAAGGCACTAAAATGGGTGTTAATTCGATACGCTCAATTTTTGGAAAATGAATCATCTCTGAACCTCTTATGTCAACTGTTTTAGGGATTATTTTATCATATCATGCTTAAATGTCGCCCTGAAACATGAACTCGGTATTTTCTGCAATTCCGGAAATGCACAATCCGGAATCGTTAACGCTGGAAATTAAATGTCTGGTAAGAACCAATTAAACGAAATCGCTAATGTATTTTAGAATATATTAAATCACACCTTGCGGCTGTTTTTCAGGGCAATTGATATTCATAAGCACCCATATCATATCCAAGTCCAGATAGTCTTGGGTTATCGTCAAAATCGGCTCGTCGTCTTTTCCGATCTATCCCAACTCCTAACAGTAGTCTACTTCTAGCATCTACTCCCGATATGAATCGTTGGGAGTTTTGAGTTCGGCGTTCCCACGAAACAGAGTTTATTAAACACCCGCTATTTTCCTTTCATGGATGACTTGAGTCGTCAAGGGGGTTGGTTCCCGCGTTAAATTCAATCAGGTTTGTGAAAGTGTCCCCATCCGGGTCTTCATTCGCGTCTGAGGGATCGTTTTTGTCTAGTGCTGAAGAGTATATATCTTCCCACCAATCCTCCATACCGTCGTAATCCGAGTCAAACATGGCTTTCGGTCCGCCGTAAGTGCCCATATCGTTTCTAGTTCCATCAGGATCGTTATAAGTGGATTCAGGATTACCTGTGTCAATAGACGGCGAGCCGAGTAAAAGATGCATATTTTCAAACAGATTGGTCGCGTTTGTGCCCCAATTTGAGACGAGCATATCAGAAAACGACGAATAGCCTAAAGTTGGGCTGAAAGTCACAGTCACCCCCGAAGTAGCCGTTACAGTCCTCGGTATATTATCATTTTCTATTTCAATTATATTGGCCACAGCATATGAACTCGCACTTGACACTTTAATTGAAGAGGTTGTTCCGTTAGATGTAGTTACATCACAAAAGAGCGGAACACTAATAAGAGATGGCTGGATATTGATGTTGCCATTCCCGGAATAACCTCCTTCGATATTGCTATAAGAGACATTGGGAGAAGAGGACAAATTATAAATAGACTTACCGGAACTTAATGCTTTATTAAAGTAAATAATGCAATTCGTTATTGTAGGATTCGAGTTGGTATTGGCGATCGCGCCTCCATATGCCGCGATATTACCTACGAACGTGCAGTTAAGAATGGAGGAATTTGAACCGTTTTCATTTTGTATTGCTCCTCCGTAATTGCTTCCAAAAGGAGACCTATTGCCGTAAAAAAGGCAATTACGTATGATAGGGGCAGCGTTATAGTAATTATGTATAGCGGCGCCATATTGTCTGGCTCGATTATTCTTAAATACACAATTCTCAATTAGGGGTGTTGAATTGCCATAGTTGCGTATACCAGCACCTCCGGAATACGCAAAATTATTCAAGAATTGGCATCTTTTTATCGTTACGTTGGAGTAGTAGTTATAAACCCCGCCGCCTAAAGGACTTCCGCCTGTATCGGCTGAATTGTTTTTAAATACACAATCAGTTATTGATAAGTTTCTAGCGTTTCGATTCATAATGCCGGCGCCGTCGTCCCAGGATCTATTTTTTTGAAATACGCAATTTGAAATGAAAAGATTATTAACATTGTCGTTAAACATACCGCCGCCGTCGCATGTTGCTTTGCTTTGATCACAACTTCCGTCGTCGGCGTTTCCTCTCGTGATCGTGAAGCCATCTAAGATGGAATTTGAAACTCCTGTAATCACATGATAACTCGCGTTTTCTCCATCTAACACGGACGGAAACTCCGCCGGATCGCCGCGCTCAGATAAATGGGTTTCTATGCCGGTAAAACCGCCGTAGACCTTTATGCCCGCTTTCATAGCCAGAACCGGCTCATTGCCACCAATCGGGCGCTTATATGTTCCTTCGGCGACCCATAACATCTCCCCGCTGGATGCGGCGTTCATCCCCTCTTGTACGACGGTAAAGGCGTCCGCCCATGATTTGCCGGTCTCGTTTCCGGCGGCGTCCGCATCCACAAAAACAACTCCTGAGACGTGAACGTTAATTCTTTCCGTTATAGAAGCCCCATAACCGTCGCCGACAATAACTTCCATATTGCATTTTTCGGCGTTGATATTAGTGGTGAATTTTATCTCGCATGAAACGGAACCGTTGCCTTCGCCCGTGACGATTATCGGAAAACCGCAGGTGTTGTTTGCAACGGCGCAAGATAGATGTCCTGGGTCTGAAAACGCGCCGTTAGGCAAATCGTCGTCGGCGGCAACACCTATCGTTAGGTCATAAGACGTTTTAGACTGTGTTTCGACGGCGGACAGCGCAGTCGTCCAATAAGGCGCTTCGTTATTTTCCGTTATAGCTATTGCAGCCGATGATTGCCCTGAACCGCCCGCATTATCTTGAACATCCAAAACTACTTTGCAAGAACCGGGACCGGCGGCTTCGCCCTGAGCCGATATTTCAATTTGATCGCAATTGGTAACCGTAGCGCCAACGCACGTAGTCGTCGAATTTATCGAACAAGTCAATTCCCCCGCTTCATTATCCGGATCCTCAATCGCAATCGAGCACGAACTAGAATCGGTTTCCCCCGCATTTCCCGGGCATTTCAGCGCGACGGTCGGGGGTATATTACATTCAAGCGTTGTAGCTTCCGCCTCGTTTGAATATCCGGAAAAATTGTCTCTTGCAACCGCTTTTACCATATACAAATATTTTGTCGCGCATTCGACCGTCATATCGGTATAAGAAGGGATGTTTGTAGGAGTGAGCGCAATAAATTCAAAAGGTCCGGACGGCGCGCTTTTTCTATACATTTCAAACTGAACGTCTAAATCGTCGTATTCCCAATTAAGATGAATCGCGGTGCGCCCCACTGTCGTGGCAATCAGATTCTTAGGCGGACATAAATGAGTGGCGATTTGAACGCTTTCGAGGCAACTACTCTCTCCTTCATAATCAACACCGCAAGCTTTATATTCATATACTTTTCCACAGGACACCGTTTCATCCAAGTAAGAATTTGAGTGAGCATCTAAAACGGCGAGAAGCTTCCATTCTCTTATTTCCGTTTCGGCTTTTGAGCTATTGGAAGAATTAAGCAATTCCCTTCGGTACACTTCGATCTTGACGATTTCCTCGGAAAAGTCGGTCCATGAAAAAAGG